>Ga0207754_100060_pt1 | contig 109986 bp, 107 predicted proteins | sample A23E1SouthBayCA_FD_187728 | JGI IMG/M metagenome (GOLD analysis project Ga0207754, IMG submission 187728) | Aerobic enrichment media microbial communities from Eden Landing Ponds, California, USA - A23 E1 (SPAdes) | ecosystem: Environmental > Aquatic > Marine > Unclassified | place: Emeryville...
GCGATTGCGGGGCTTGCTGGGACTGTGGCGGTTGTTGCGATTGCGGGGCTTGCTGGGACTGTGGCGGTTGTTGCGATTGCGGGGCTTGCTGGGACTGTGGTGGTTGTTGCGATTGCGGGGCTTGCTGGGACTGTGGCGGTTGCTGAGATTGGGGCGCTTGCTGGGACTGCGGGGACTGCCGCTGTTGCTGGGGCTGCTGGTTGTACGTCTGTGTCGGCTGCTGCCAGGGTTGGCGTGGGTCTTGCATGGTCACTGGGTGATCGATGGTTCACTGCGCTCCGGAGTCTGTGTGGACTGGTCGCTCTGCTGGGGCGGCGCCCGCTGGAGTGGCTGGCCCGTCGTCTGCTGGGGCTGTTGCTCGTACTGCTGCTGGGCCTGCGGCGTGGACTGAGACGGGCCCTGCTGGCCGCCGTACTGTTGCAGCTGTGGCTGGGAGAACGGCGACTGCTGCTGGGGCTGGGGCTGTTGCTCGTACTGCTGGGTGTACTGTGGCGGTGCCTGCTGTTCGTACTGTGGCTGTTGCTGGCCGCCGTAGAACGCCTGCTGTGGCGGGGCCTGTTGCTGAGCGGTCGTCGGGCGGGCCGTGCGTTGCGTTGGCTGGGAGGCCTGCTGTGTGGGCTGAGCCATCTGCTGGGTCGGCCGAGATGCTTGCTGTGTGGGCTGGGACGACTGCTGACCCTTGTCCATCCGCTGGGCCCCGCCCTGCTGCCCGCCAGCGATCGCTGTGGGCTGGAACGCGTCGGCGCTCGCCGTCGCGAACGCGGCGGTGTCGCGAGTCGTGCGTTCGAGCGTCCGCGCGTAGTTACGGACCAGGTCGGTCGCCAACGAGAACCCCCGCTGCTGGGCAGCCGAACCGCTTTCGAGGCTGTCGACGAAGAACCGGGCGGCCTCGGACTGGAACTGCATCGTCTGCTCCAGCGGGAACGTGATCGCCTGTTGCAGGGCGCGCTGGTTGGCCGATCGGGACTGTGTGTCGTCTGCTGTGGATCGTTCGTTCATAGCTGAGAGAATCGCGTTCGTCGGCATCCGACGTGGGACCCGGTGACCGCATAAACCGCGACGACCGTTCAGCGAGTAACGCCGTGCTACGGGACGACAACCGGAGTAATCCGGTGTTTCGGTGTCTCGACCTCAGAGGAGGGTATCGTAGCCGGTCGGAGAGAACGAACCGCTCGACCGGGGCTGGTGTTCGATTCTCCCGAGAGAATCGAGGAACGACTACGATACCCCCATCCGAACGGGAGCGGCGGAGGGAGAAGACTTTCCTCGGTCCATCGCTTTCTGGCGAGTGAGCGAATGCCGACACCAAACAACGGTCGAATTCCAGAGACGACCGATCGGGCCACGCCATCGGAGTCCGACCAGCCGAACTACGTCACGACCCACGACCCCGACGGGACGAGCAAGCTCAGCACGACCGTCATCCACGCGCTGGCGGACGTGATGGGTGCCGACGTGTCGGAGACGAGCTTTACGCTCTACGACAGTGTCGATCCCGACGCGCTCGATCGCATCTTCGCGTCGACCGACGAGAACACGGGCGTCAGCGGGCACGTCGCCTTCACCGTCGAGGGGTATCGGGTCACCGTCTACGAGGACGGCCGGATCGTCATCACGCCGCCCGCCGAGTGAGACGGGTTGAGACTGCCGACAGGCTCGCGAGTCAGCGGTTGAGCCGGATCTCCTCGTCGGTGACCGTCTCGACGTGATCGGAATCGAGCGCGTAGTCGCTCTCCCCGACGCTGTCCCAGCCCAGTCGTGAGCGGATCTTGTCTGTCAGTCCGGGATCGGGATCGATGTAGGCCGTCCCCGACTGGACGCCCGAAACGAGGCCGATCGTGTCACCGTGGGAGTTGACGACGCGCTTGCCCACGTCGTCGTCCGTGAATTCTGTCATCGGTCTGTTGCCGGACAGTAGTCCCACAGGTTTTGTTATGAGGAGAACCGGGCGAGAAAGCGCGGCTTACGGACGGCGGTCGGGGTTCGAGTGGGCCAACTACAGCAGTTCGTCGGCCGTCGTGTCCGCTTTGACGTCTGTCTCCAGATCGATCCGCTGGATCATATCTACGAGGTCCTGCAACTGCGGGAACGTGTAGACTGTCATATCGATGTCGCCGTTCTCGGCGACGATGTTCGAATCGATCACGAACACGAGATCCGAATCGGGCCACCCGCCCATCGAGTCGATGATCTCGGGCGTATCGTCGATCAGTAACGTCGGCGTCGTCATGTCGATAGTCGCGTCCAGTACGTTCGCCCAGCCGTCGATGAAACCGCTGGTCATGATGTTACCGATCTCCTGGAGCGCCGACCGTTCCATCGACGAGAACCCGTCGTCCCCGCCGTCGAGACCGCCCATCATCTGGCCGGCCAGGTGCTTGCCGTCGTCCGGATCGAGGACGAACAGGACGTAGCCGCCGGGCGCTTCGGTGAGTTCGACGTAGATGCCGATCCGCTCGTCGTCGCCCAGATGCGTCTTCACGTCACCGATGTCGAGGAAGTTGATCTGTGAGGTACGCACCGACGCCGCCACGCCGGTCAGCTGTGAGAGGTGATCGGCGACGGTCCCCGACCCCTCCTTCGCCATCTTGTTGAAAAGATCCAGTTTCCGCACGTCGACTTGCAGGCCCATACGCCGGGGTTGGGGGCCAGTCGCTTAACCGCACCGCCGGTATTTCAGCGTCTGATACTGGGCAGCGTCGGTCCCGGCACCGAGCGTGCTACGCGTCGGGATCGAGCTGGAACTGGCCGTACTCCTCGACCGTGTTCAGCACGACAGACGTTTCGACGCCCGTGATGTGTTCGTCGGTCATGAGCTGCTTGATCTGCTCGTTCATCTCGGCGGTGTCGGTGAACTTGCCGATCGCGACCACGTCGTGGCTGCCGGTGACCTCGTAGACGCCGATCATCCGTTCGTGGTCACCGAGCTGCTCGGCCACAGCAGGGAGGCCATCGCCGGCGACTGTCAGCTTGAACACGGCGGTCACGTCGAAGCCGATCGACTCGTAGTCGATCCGGGGTTCGTACCCCGTAACGACGCCGCTGGTTTCGAGCTGGTCGATCCGCTGGGCGACCGTCGGTTCGGCGATACCGGTCGCGGCCGAAACCTCACGGGCGCTGGCTCGGCCGTCCCGGAGCAGGGCGTTGATGATCTGTCGTTCGGTGTCGTCGGGGTTCATGCGCCGATCAGACGGCGTCCGGTCCTCGTTCACCGGTGCGAACCTGTATCGCGTCCTCGATGTCGATCACGAAGATCTTGCCGTCGCCGGGTTCCCCGGTGTGGGCACCTTCCTTGATCGCATCGACCACGTCGTCGGCCGGAATGTCGGCGACGACCGTCTCGATCTTGACCTTCTGGTGGAGGTCGACGACGTACTCCTCGCCGCGCCACTGGCCCTTCTTGGCGGGCTGTGAGCCACGGCCGGAGACGTTCGTCACCGTCAGCGATGGAGCCCCGACTTCTGCCAGAGACTGTTTCACGTCACCGAGCTTGTCGGGACGCACCATTGCAACGACCATCTTGATCTCGCGTTCGTCGTCAGTCATCGTTGTTCACCTCGAAGCTCGCAGGGGAACCACCGTCGGCGACGACGCTCTCGCCGCCACCGAACTCGGGGTACGTTTCGACGCCGTGCTCGGACACGTCCAGGCCTTCCTGTTCGTGTTCGGGCGTGACGCGTGCCTGACCCGTCGCTTTGAGCACGTACCAGATGAGGCCGGTCGCGACGATCGTCCAGGCGGCGATGGCGACGACGCCGACCACCTGTGCGAGGAACGCGTTGACGATCGAGACGCCACCGAGGTCGGCGGCGACGAACGGGAACGCGAGGGTGCCAAGCACACCGGCACTACCGTGGACCGGGAAGACCGCACACACGTCGTCGATCTTCAGGCGCTTCTCGACGAACTCGAAGACGACCGGGAGCTGCGCGCCGGCGAGCGTCCCGACGACGATCGCACCCCACCAGGTCGTGGAGTCCGGGATCGCGGTGATGCCGACGAGGCCGGCCAGCAGGCCGTTCGCGACGTACAGCGTGTCGACTTTCCCAGTCCTGAGCCAGGCGACCGTACCTGCGCCCATCGCACCGAAGGCCATCGCGATGGTCGTGCCCATCGCGACGCGACCGAGCTGTGCGCCGAGGAAGCCGCCGTCGCCCATGATCGCGGAGGTACCGACGTTGAACCCGAACCAACCGAAGGCGAGGATCAGCGTTCCCAGGACGGCGAAGGTCATCGAGTGACCGGGGATAACGTTCGCGCTGCCGTCCTCGTTGTAGCGGCCGATGCGGGGGCCGAGGATCGCGGCGGCCGTGAGACCTGCGATCCCGCCCATGGCGTGGACGATCGTCCCACCGGCGAAGTCGTGGAACGTCGCACCGCCGATCTGGATGTACGCGCCTGCCCACGTGATCCCGGTGACGACGGGGTAGATCACCAGTGCGAGCAGGAACGTGTAGATCACGTACGCACGGAGTCTCGCGCGACCGGCGACCGCCCCGGAGACGATCGTCGCGGCCGTCATCGCGAACACGGCACCGTAGAGCCAGCCGATCCAGCTCGACGCGCTGCCGGCGAAGGCCGGGGAGAACCCACCGCCGCCGACCAGCCCGGAGATCCCGGAGCCGGCGAGGAAGAACACCGACACACCGAGACTCCAGGTGAGCAGGTTCTTCGTGAGCTGGTTCGCGACGTTCTTCGAGCGCACCTGCCCCGCCTCGAGCATGGCGAAGCCGGCGTGCATGAAGAAGATCAGGAACGATACCATCAGTATCCACGTGTTGTTCAGCGCAGTTGCGCCAACTTGGAGTGCGTATGACATTGTTTTATGCTTCCGTGTTGTTATCGTGCTCAGATTGCGGTTGTTTGTCCAACTTTTTCGTCCCAGCCACCGTCTTCGTCAACTCGTTCACGCCAGAGGGGTGGCCGTAGCCCCACATAAGGATTGGCTTTACAATATGCTAGATAAGAAGGTGTGCAGTAGACAAGCGTCCAGATTAGAGTATGATATTATCGATATAAGGTTGTATTCCGTCCAGAAAGTAGGCGGCTGTCCGCAGGAATTTCGAACGTTCGTCAACCGGGGAAACGGCTGATTCGGCGTTTGAGGGGGCGTTTTGCTCGCGCGCACCGGAAATATTAGGTCGAATTCGACACATCGAGACGAGAGACACAGAAATACCGGAGATCTTCAGCGAGAACGCGCGCCAGTGGTCACGATCGAACAGAACAATGTAGAACGGCGACAGGCGGTGGTGACCGCTGGCGCGCGTGTGGAGCGTGCTGTCGACGCTCCGTCAGCCGTGGCTGTTCACCGTGGAAGGTCACCTCGTAGAGGGTACTGTCGTCGCTTACTGGTGATCGTCGATCCCGTCCCGACGATCACCGGCACGCAGCGACAGGACTCCGCATCATAGCTGCTCGGCGATGTCCTCTGCGAAGTACGTGAGAATCAGGTCCGCGCCGGCGCGCTTGATCGAGAGCAACGACTCGTGGGCGACTGCTTCGAGGTCGAGCCACCCCTTCTCCGCGGCGGCGTGGAGCATCGCGTACTCGCCGCTGACGTTGTACGCGGCGACCGGGTGGTCGTACTCCTCCCGGATCGACCGGACGATGTCGAGGTACGGGAGGGCAGGCTTGACCATCAGCACGTCCGCACCCTGCTGAACGTCGAGTTCGACCTCACGCATCGCCTCGCGGGCGTTGGCGGGGTCCATCTGGTAGTGGCGCCGATCACCGAAGGCGGGCGCGCCGTCGGCGGCGTCCCGGAAGGGGCCGTAGAAAGCCGACTCGTACTTCGCGGCGTAGCTCATGATCGGGACGTCCTCGTGGCCGTCGTCGTCGAGGGCCGCCCGGATCGCCCCGACCATCCCGTCGGTCATGCTGGAGGGCGCGACCATGTCTGCTCCAGCGCGAGCGTGCGAGACGGCAGTGTTGGCCAGCAGATCGAGGGTCGGGTCGTTCTCGACGGTGAGCGTCGGATCGGCCTCGGCGTCGGCTTCGAGCACGCCGCAGTGCCCGTGGCTGGTGTACTCACAGAGGCACACGTCCGTGATCACGTAGGCGTCGGTCTCGTCGGTGATCCGCCCGACTGCGCGCTGGACGACGCCGTCGGCAGCCCACGCACGGGAGCCACGTTCGTCCTTCTCCTCCGGGACGCCGAAGACGATCACGGCCTCGACGCCGGTCTCGCGGATCTCCCGAACGCGATCGACCGCCTGCTCGACCGGGACACGCTCGTGGCCGGGCATCGTCTCGATGGGCACCCGCTCGTCGGTCGTGGCGTCGACGAAGATCGGCGCGATCAGGTCCGAGGCGTCGAGGCTCGTCTCGCTGACGAGGTCCCGGACGCCGTCCGTCCTGAGCCTGCGCGGTCGACGATTCTGATTCATGTCTCGTGATCGGTCGCCCGGGGCAATGAATCGTCCGCTCCCGGCCCGCAGCCTGACCCACAGCCCGACAATCCCCGGATCGGGCACAAGGTACATATCCGAGGACGGAACAGACACGGGCACTATGAGCACGTTCGAACGGGAAGTACAGGCGACTGGGACAGTCGACCGTAACACGACGAAGATTGCGGGCATCAGCGTCGGCCTCGTCGCGCTCAACGTCGTCCTGATGTTCGCGCTGAGCTTCACGCCGGTGGCGGAGCTGGGCCTGCTCGCGTTCTCGAACTTCATCCTCGGGATCGTCGTCTTCGGCGCGACCGTCGGCGGGGGCTTCTGGCTCGCCAGTGCCGGGATCGAGAAGGGGAGCATGCCGCAGGCCGGGGCTGGCGTCGCGGTGACGCAGTTCGGGTACAGCCTGCTTGGCTCGGCACTGCTGAGCTTCCTCGCGGCGGGTTCGACACGTGTTCTCGCACTGGGGATCACGGCGGTCGCGACGGGAGTCGTCACGGCACTGGTCACCGTCGTCGTGTTCAGCACGGACCACTCCTTCGAGCGCTGGCAGACCTACTCGTGGGTCTGTTTCGGCGGCGGGATCGTCCTCGGGATCGTGGGCGTGTTCACGACCTCGCTGTTGATCGTCGGAGCCAGCGTCCTCTTTTTCCTCGGGTTCGTCGTCGATCTGACCTACGAGATCTGGGCGCTCAAGGAGAACCGCTACGCGAGCGACCTGCGCAACGCCATCGGCATCTACGTCGCCGTGATGGGCGTGTTCATTCATATCCTCCAGCTCGTGATCCGGCTTCTGGGTCTGCTGAGCGAGTGAGACCGCGCCTGAGACGGAACGGCGTCGGTCTGTGCCAGATCGACTGCACGCAGTCGTGCGGTCGACTGCGAAAACGTCGACAGCCGTCTATGAGCCGTCACGCGCCAGCGAGTGCGTCGGCGAGCAGTTCGGTCACGCCGACGATCTCGATGGCGTCCTCGTAGTCGCCCGTTTTCCGGCCGTCCTCGTACATCGTCATGCACATCGGGCAGGCGACGACGAAGCGGTCGACGGCCGCTCCCGCCGACGTATCCTCCAGGGCTTCCCGGAGGCGTTCCTCGCTCGGTTTCGTCTCCTCGTCGAAGTCCATCCAGAGTCCGCCACCGCCACCACCACAGCAGAAGGAGTTGTCCCGGTTGCGCGGCATCTCGACCCGCTCGACCCCCGTCGCGTCGATCAACTCGCGGGGCGCGTCGAACTCGCCGTTGTAGCGCCCGAGGTGGCAGGGGTCGTGGTAGGTCACGGTGCCGTCGAGCGTCGCGGGCACGTTGAGCCGACCGCTGTCGACGAGGTCGGCCACCACTTGCGTGTAGTGAGCCACGTCGTCGCCCGTCCACTCGCAGGCCTCGAACTCCGGATACTCGTGCTTGAACGTGTTGAACGAGTGGGGGTCGGTACAGACGATTCGCTCGAACTCGCAGGACTGGATGGCGGCCGCGTTGTCCTCGACGAGCATCTCGTAGAGGCCCTCCTCGCCGACGCGGCGCACGTCGTTGCCGTCGGTCTGCTCGTCCTCGTAGAGGATCCCGTAGGAGGCGTCGGCGGCCTCGAACACGCGGGCCAGCGCTTTCGCGATCTCCTGGTTTCGGTCGTCGTAGCTGGGGTAGTCGCCGACGTACCAGAGGTAGTCGACAGCTTCGTCACGGGCGTCGGGAACGTCGAAATCCAGATCCTCGGTCCAGTCGGGGCGTTTGCGGTCGGGTTCGCCGAAGGTGTTGCCCTGCTGGAACACGTTCATCATGGCGTCCTGGACGTGTTCGTCCATCTGGCCCGACTCCGTGAGCCGGCGGTTCATCTCCGTGAACTGCGTGACGTGCTCGATCTCGACCGGGCAGGCGTCCATGCAGGCCATGCAGGCCATACAGGACTCCATCGTCGCGCTGTCGATCACACTCGTTCCGCCGTCGGCGACGATGTCGACGGCCTCGCCGCCGGCGTCCCGATCCTCGCGGTAACGCTTGAGATCGAGGATCACGTCGCGGGGGTCGAGCGGCCGACCCGATTCCTTCGCGGGACAGGCCGACGAGCAGCGCCCGCACTTCGTACAGGCGTCGTGGTCGAGCAACTGCTTCCACGAGAAGTCGTCGATCTCGCTGGGCCCGATCTCGTCCGGGCTGGCGTCTTCGGGGACACCGGGCAGCCTGACACCAGCCTTCTCGTCGCGCGTGACGACGTTGGCGAACGAGGAGAGCATGTGGAACGGCTTGGCGTAGGGCACCCACGCGACGAAGGCCAGCGCCAGCAGCGAGTGACTCCACCAGACGACGGGGTACGCGGCGGTCGCCATCTCGGAGGTGACCCCCGCCAGCACCAGCCAGTCCTTGATCGCCCAGCCGACGAAACTCACCGTCTCGAAGCTCACGTCCCGGGTCGCGCTCGTCCCGAGAATCCGGATCGCTTCCGTGAGATAGCCACCGACGCCCAGCAGAAAGAGCGACCAGAGGAAGTAGTCGTCTTCCCGGCCGGTGTGGCGGCCGTGCAGGCGCTCCATCCGGCGGCCGTAGCGCCGCCAGAGCGCCACGCCCAGCCCGACGACGAAGAGCAGCCCCATCGCGTCCATCACCAGCGAGTAGGAGAGATAGAAGTCGCCGACGAAGAAGGAGTCACCCGTCAGCGGCTGGTAGAGGTCCATGTCGATGCCCAGAATGGTGGTTCCGATCAACAGCGTGAGAAAGCCCCAGAAGATCAGCGTGTGCATCAGCCCGCCCACGATGTCCCGGTCGTACTGCTTGACGTTCGAGGCGGCAACCCACGCGCCCGCGACGATCCGGTTGCGCAACTCGTCGAGGCGCGGGAACGGGTCCTCGCTCCCGCGAGCGTACCGCGTCACGCGCTCGTAAATCCCGTAGAGGGCGACGAGCAACGCCACCGCGGCGAGATAGTAGAAGACGGCCTTCCCCACCGAACCGATCTGCCAGAACGTCGGTCGTGTGGTCGTCTGGAGCGGTATTGGCATGTGCTAACACGAACTGGCTGGCCCTTATACTTTGCTCCGGACCGGCGCCGTCTTGCGGGAACGATGAGAGTGTTTGGAGTTTTACGCGGATCGGCCCCACCCGGTTCCGTATCGAGACAGGCCAGCGGCCCAACAGCTATATCCCGACCCACCTCCAAGCGAGTCAGTTACATGGACGAGAAAACCGAGGAGCTCCGAGACATCTTCGTCGACGTGGCCGGCGAGGACACCGTCACCGAACGACAGGAGGCAGGCCATGGCTCCCTGCTTTCGGACGAGGACGGGGTCGAAGAGCGTCTGCTCGCGGTGATCGACCGTCTGCGCGCGCGCTTCGAGTTCGACACCGACCTCGACGACGACGCGCTCGTGACCGTGGTCCGGCGCTACTACGAGGGCGACTCGGACGCTGAGATCGCAGCGACCGTCGAGACGGACGAGGCGACCGTCTTCAGGGCCCGGACGGCACTGCACCTCCTGCGCGAGAGCGACACCGACGCGTCCTTCGATCTCGCTCGTCTGCGCGACCCCGACACCGACCTCGACGCCCTCGCCGACGAGTTCGACCTCTCGGACGCCCAGCTTCGGCGCTATCAGCGGGTCGTCACCGCCCAGACACAGGCCCGCCAGGTCAGCCACCGCTTCCAGAGCGAGTACGAGGACGTGCTCCACGACGCCGGCATCTCGACGGTGATGACCGACGCCGTCCGCGACGACGGACTCAAAGAGGCGACCGAGGACATCGGGTCGCTGGAAGAAGACGCGGACGTCGACTTCTAGCCAACCATCTTTTTCCCGGTCGGGTTCGAGTCGCGCCTTTCGGCGCGCTCGAACCACTCCCGGCAAAAACATGGGTGAAAAAGGCCGGAATCGCCCACGGCGATTCCGGGGAACCGGGCGTTCTGCACGCTCGAAGCGAGTCTGCCGGCGACCTGCCGGGTCCTTCGGACCGCTTCGGTCGCCCGGATGCTCATACGGAACGTTGTCGGTCGTTACCGACGATCGTCTCTCCCGTAGCGACTATCGCCGGTACGCATCTACAGTACTCCGTCTCACTCGATCTCGGACACGTCGACCACGCCGTCCGCTCGGACGGTCACGTCGTAGCCCGCGTACTCGAAGGTCACGACGCCGAACGTTTCACTCCCCGCGAACAGTGCGTCAAGCGCGTCGGGATCGACCACGTCGTACAGCGGCGGCAGTTCCGTCACTGCCGTGTCGGCACGCTCACTGACTGCATCGACGATCACGGTACTCGGTGGTCGGTCGTCGTTTGACGCCGGAGGCAAGCCCTCCGAAGTTGTCGCCATGTTCGTGTCATCCACATACAAGAACCATAAAGATGTGTCAGACGTTTCGGAATTTGATACCGCTCCGTCGGTTCTGACACAGATTTCTCACTCCGCTCGCCATCGGTGAATCTCCTCGCTTCACTCGCGGAACGCTCAGTCACCCGCCGCCGACTGTCCCGGACCAGCACCAGTTCCAGACGACAGTGGCGTCCGCTCGACAACGGTCCCGTCGTACGTCGGGTGCTGTTCGACGATCTCGCCCTTGTCTACGTCGCCCTCCTCGACCATCTCTTCTAAGAGCCACCAGGCCAGTTCGACGTGGTCGGATTTGACGGCGTAGAACTCCTCGGGCACGCCCAGTTCGTCGAGGCGGTCCGCGCCGACCCAGGCCTTGCCGTAGACGAGCGTGCCGTCGTCGGTGACCTCGTCGAACTCCCGGCGGATGGTGCGGGCCATGCGCTTCATCCGCGAGCGGTGCTGGGCGGCGTCCTTGAAGACGCTCGTACAGAAGTACACCCGTTCGTGGTCGCCCATCGTCTCCAGGATCTCGTGGCTGCCCTCGACGGCACTCATGTGGTCTTCCTTGCGCTCGAAGCCTTCCTCCTGCATCCGGCGGAAGTTGCCGTCGGACATCTCGAACTCATTGATGTTACAGAAGTCGGCCGCGCCCTCGTCGAGGAATTCGAGGAACTCCTCTTCGGCACGGATGCCGGGGATCTCGAAGGCCGGCGTGAGCCCCTCCTCGCGAGCGATGTAGAGGATCTCTTCCCACTCGGTGCCGTGGAGGTCGCCCCACTGTTCGAGCGGCGGGTGAAAGCGAATCTCGTCCAGCCCCGCCTCGCTCAGGCGGCGCATGTTCTCGCGGCCGCCCGTGATACCCGTGTAGAGGTGGGTGTGGTGGTCCTCGCCGAACTCGTCTTTGAGGAGTTCGAGGTAGTGACAGGTGCGATCCAGCGCCTCCTGTGGTTCGCCGCCGGTGATCGAGGTGCCCAGCGCGTCCATCAGTTTCGCCTCGGCGATCACGTCCTCGTCCGATTCGACGGGTCGCTCGTTGGCGTACACCTGATCGACGTTCTTACGGTTCTCCCCAAGGGGACAGTAGAAGCAGTCCCGCTGGTCGCAGTACCCGTAGACGAACATGACCATCTTGCCGCCTTCAGCGCACTGCTCGCAGCCCTTGGAGATCATTCGGTACACACGCTTGCTCGTCCAGCGGCAAAAAGCGTCCGAAACGGGATCGAGCGCGTGCGAACACGTGGCGTGAGAATCGCTACAACCGCGTTTTGAGTGTAGCTCGTTTATTACTGACAGGAGTGCGATGGAGCGGATATGCCACCGAACGACTCACGACGACGCTACCTCCGCCTGCTGGCGGCGGGCGCGACCGGTGCGGTCGCGGGCTGTGCATCACTGGCGAGTCCGGGCACCGAAGCAGGATCACCCGACGACCCTCAGACGCCTCGCGACCCACAGACTGAGCCACCGACTGACACCGCCACCGACACGCTCACGCCGGTCGAGAAGATCGACGACTGGCAGTTCGATCCCGACAAGATGCTGGGGGGTGGCCACGGCGGCGCGACCGCGACGGCACAGGCAACGGGGGTCGCGATGGAGGCCAGCGGTGGCGACGGCGGATCGATCGGCCTCTCTGCCGGCGGCGCGGCCGACATCGCGACCTTCCGGCGGAACGTCGAGGAAGGGTACCTGCCGACCCCCGAGAGCCTCTCCTACGAGGGCCTGTTCTACAACTACTACTTCGACACCGGTGGCGACGGCAGTTGCTCGTCGACGTTCTGCCCGACCTACGCGCCGGCAGTGTCGGCCGATCCGCTGAGCGGCGAGACCGAACGCTACCTGACCGTCGGACTGGACTCGGGCATCGCCAGCAGCGAGTTCGACCGCAAGCGCCTGAACCTCGTCGTCGTGCTGGACATCTCCGGATCGATGTCCTCGCCGTTCTCGGAGTACTACTACGACCAGTACGGAAACCGCCGCGAGGTCGAGGGAACCACGGAGCGCCCCAAGATCGAGGTCGCCAGGGACGCACTGGTGATGCTGACCGAACAGCTCAGACCCGGCGACCGGCTCGGCGTCGTCCTCTACAGCAACGAGGGCCACGTCGCCAAGCCGCTGCGGCAGGTCAACGCCACGGACATGGACGCGATTCGCACGCACATACAGGAAGACATCGAACCGCGAGGCGGCACGAACCTCGACGCCGGCCTCGACGCGGCGACGGAACTGCTCGGCGAGTACAGTGACGCCGACCAGTCCGAATTCGAGAACCGGATGATCGTCCTGACGGACGCCATGCCCAACCTCGGCGACACCTCCAGTGGCGGCCTGCGCGGTGAACTGGAGACCAACGCCGCAGACAACATCCACGCCACGTTCGTCGGCGTCGGGGTCGACTTCAACGCCGAACTCGTCGACGAATTGACGGCGGTACGGGGTGCCAACTACTACGGCGTCCACTCCGCCGAGGAGTTCGAGGAGCGCATGGGCGAACAGTTCCAGTACATGGTGACGCCGCTGGTGTTCGATCTGAACCTCGAACTCGACGCCGAGGGGTACGACATTCGGAAAGTCTATGGATCTACTGCGGCCGAGGAGGCGACGGGCGAGATCATGTCCGTCAACACGCTGTTCGCCTCGCCCAGCGAGGGCGGGCGCTCCCGCGGCGGCGTCGTCCTCGTGCAGGTCGACAGGCAGTCCGACGCCCCTGAGATGACCCTGCGGGCGAGCTGGGAGGAGCGGGACGGCACCAGCCGCGAGGCCACCTCGACCATCGAGTTCCCGTCGGGCGAGAACGAGCAGTTCGCCAACAGCGGCGTGCGCAAGGCCGTCCTGCTCTCTCGCTACGCCGACCTGCTCAAGCGCTGGATGATCTACGAGCGCGACCGGCAGGCCGTTCCGGTCGAGGAAGACGACGGGATCGAACCGCCGGCCGACGAGCACCTGGGCCGCTGGGAGCAGACGTCCGACCCGCTGACGGTCACGCCACCCTACCCGGAGCGCATCCGGACGTTCCGTGCGCACTTCAGCAACGAAATCGGAGCCCTCGGCGACGGCGAACTGACTCAAGAGCTAACGCTGCTGGATACGATCCTCGCCGCGGCCGAGTGAGGCTGGCACGATCCAGGTCACATCCGGTAACGCGGGCCGCAGGCCCACTCAGCGTTGGTATCGCCTTCTTACCGGTGGAACCGTACGTTCGTGTATGGCCAGCGAGAGCGGGGCCGAGGAGTCGACCGCGTCGACCGACGCGACGGCGATCGAGCGGTCGGTCGAGGCCTCGGAACGGCTCATGCGCGGCATCGAGGTCGTCGCGGCCTACGTCCTCGTGATCCTCTTCGCCATCGGCGTCCTCGACCTCGGAGGCCAGATCGTCGGGGCCGTCCTCGACGGCTCCATCAGCGATCCCCTCGTCGTCGTCGGCTTCATCGACACCGCACTGTTGCTGTTTATTATCGTCGAGGTGTACCAGACCGTCGTCGCCTACGTCCGGTCGAACGACACGCGCCGGATCGTCCGCCTCGTGATCCTCACGGGGATCATCGCACTGGTACGGAAAGCGATCGTCTTTCGAACAGGAGAGTACACCGACGAGACGGCCGCGCTGACCGCTGCAGGCGCGTACTCGCTGCTGATTCTCGGGCTCGCGTTGTTACTATACGTGAGTCAGACGCAGATGGAAGTGGTCAGCGAGGGCTAATTTTTCAAAGTGTAGTGGCAAGTTCAGATTTTTAGAATTATATGTTAGATATAGGCTGAGAAATTCGCCAATTTGATACTAGTCTTCTATAAACGAGCCTATTTTTGGTAGATGTCCTCGTTCTACCACTCCCTATCGGGAACCTCGTCGGCGTCGTAGACATCGTTGACGAAAGAGGTCGGCAGGCCACAGGTCAGGCCGCCGTCGACGACGACGTTCGTACCGGTGACGAACCCGGCACGCTCGGAGCCCAGGAACAGCGCGGTGTCGGCGACCTCTTCCGGACGACCGAACCGCCCGACCGGGTACTGGTCGAGCCAGCGCTGGCGGGTGTCGTCGGTGTCCTCTTTCCGGGCCATCTCCGCCTGCCGGGCCTCGGTCTCGATGGTCCCCGCCGAGAGGACGTTCGAGCGGACCCCGTGCTGGCCGTAGTGGGTCGCGACGTTCCGCGACAGCGCCAGCAGGCCGCTCTTGGCCGCCGAGTAACCCGCCAGCGCGATGCCGTGCAGGCCGTTGACCGAGCCGACGTGGACCATCGACCCGCCGCCGGCAGCGACCATCGCCGGCAGGACCTCGCGGGTGACGTTGTACTGTCCGGTCAGGTTCAGTTCGACGGCGTCGGTCCAGGTCTCGGGGTCCGATCGGTGCAGGAGGTCGTCGGCGTCGACGCCGCCGCCGGCGTTGTTCACGAGCACGCGTACGTCGCCGAACTCGTCGATAGCACGGTCCACGAGGTTCCTGACCTCTCCGCGGTCGGTCACGTCACAGGCGATCGGGACGACCCGGCCCTCGTACTCGTCGGTCAGTTCCTCGGCGACGGGTTCGACGCCGTCCAGCGAGCGCGAGCAAATGGCGACATCCCCGCCCGCCTGCGCGAACTTCTCGGCGATCGCTCGGCCGATACCTCGCGATGCCCCGGTGACGATCGCCGGCCGATCTGCCAGTGTGAGTTCGACCATGAATGTGGGTCGTTCGCGCGGGGCTTGAACGTTCGGCCGTTCAAATCCCCCCAGACCGTTCGCCGCCCGGCCAGGGAACCTGCGGCGACCGGTAGAAGTTCACGTCCAGGATGTCCCAGCGGGGCCCCTGTGCAGCGAGGCGCTCGCTGAAGTCCGACCAGTCGGTCTCGTCAGCGGGCGACCAGCCCAGTTCGGCGATAGCGGGCAGCCGCGGGAACAGCATGAACTCCACGTCGTCGAACGTCTCCAGCGTCTCGGACCACAGCGGTGCCTCCGGGCCCATGACCGCCGACTCGTCGACGCCATCGACGTACGCGCCGGGGTCCCACGTGTAGGCGTCCCGGACCGACGTGAAGCCGGGCCACGAGAGACCGAGTTCAGTCCCCTCGTTGTACTTGATATCGAGGAACGCCCGTGAGCCGGGGGACATGAGCAGTTCGTGGCCGGCGTCGGCCGCCGCCTCGAGGAGCGACGACTCGCGGCTGGGGTTCCAGTACTGGGCGACGGTCGACTCGGGCGGGTCGGCGTTCAGCACCTGGTACCAGCCGACCGGTCGCTTGCCGTAGTTCTGAACGATAGCGACGGCCCGGTCCATGAACTGTGCGTACTCCGCCTCGGAAAGTTCCTCGGCCTCGTCGCCACCGATGTGGACGTACGGCCCCGGTGTCAGCGCCGCGACCTCGCGAATCACGTCGTCGAAGAACTCGTATGTCTCCTCCCGGTCGACACACAGGGAACTGAACCCGACCTCCGTGCCGGTGTACAGGTCGGTGGGCTGGCCGTCGCAGTTGAGTTCGCCGTACGATGCCAGTGCCGCGTTGGTGTGGCCCGGCACGTCGATCTCGGGGACCAGCGTGATGGAACGGTCGGCGGCGTACCGGACGAGGTCGCGGAACTCGGCCTGCGTGTAGTAGCCGCCCTCGCCGCCGCCGACGGTCGCCAGTCTGGGCCAGCTCTCGATCATCAGTCGCCAGCCCTGATCGTCCGTGAGGTGCATGTGGAAGTGGTTGATCTTGTAGGCCGCGAGGTAGTCGATATACTGCTTGACCGCGTCGACGTCGAAGAAGTGACGCGCCACGTCGAGGTGAACGCCGCGGTAGTCGAAGCGCGGGGCGTCGCGGATCTGGACGCCCGGCACCGTCCACGGACCGGCGCGTTCGCTGTCGGCTTCGACCGACGGGGGCAGGAGTTGTCGGAGCGTCTGGACGCCCCAGAACAGCCCCGCCGGTTCGGCAGCCCGGATCGTGACGCCGCTGTCGGTCACGCCAAGTCGATACCCCTCGTCGCCCAGGGTCGGTGGCGCACCGTCGAGCGTCAGCGAGATCGTGTCGGTGCCGCTCCCGGTCGGCCGGTCGACGGGCAACTCGAAGCCGGTCGCCGGTCGCAGCAGGTCCGCGAGCGCCGTCGCGACGTGGAAGGCCCCGGACCCGTCGAACATGATCGTTGTCTCGTCGGTGATCTCGTAGGCGGCCCGCGTCGGTGCCATCTCGGCCGGTCTCGGGACGACTGTGAGCGCGTCGTCCGAGGGGGCCCCACCGTCGCGCTGGGCCCTGGACGCCCCGGTACCGGCCCACAGCAGGCCGGTTCCAGCGATCGAGCGCAGTGCCTGTCGTCTACTAACAGATGTCATATTCTTCCCAGACTTCTCGCCGTCTCGAAATGGGAGTTACTGCCATCGACAGGCCGGGAGTGGAGGTCTACTGGCCAGACAGCCCACGAGGGACCGCGAAGTAGTGCCAGTAAACTCACAGGCGCACCGTCAGCCCCACCGGGGCGACGGGAGGGCGACGGCCGTTTTCCCCGGCAGTAGCTTTTTGCGATCGCCCGCGTAGGAGCGGGTATGACGGTCCTGGCAGTCGTCGCCCACCCGGACGACGCGGACATCTTCTGCGGAGGAACGCTGGCGAAACACGCGGCGCGCGGCGAGTCGGTCGTCGTCGCGAACATGACCCGCGGTGAGTTCGGTGCGACAGCGGGCAGCGAGGACGACATCGCAGACGTGCGCGAGGCGGAAGCACGGGCAGCAGGGGACGCCCTCGGCGTCGATGAAGTACGCTTTCTGGGCTACGAGGACGGGCGAATCGAGTACTCGGTCGCCGACAGGTTCGCGATGGCGGACCTGCTCAGGGAGGTCCGCCCGGACACGGTCGTGACCCACTACTGGGAGGATCCCCACCCGGACCACCGCGCGACCGGGCGCCTCGTCGGCGACGCACACTACATGGCCCCGCTCCCGCTGGCCGAGACCGAACACGACCCCTACCAGCCAGACAACGTCTACTTCTTCGGCAAGCCGACGGCCGGCTTCGATCCGGAGGTGTTCGTGGACGTGACCGACCAGATGCCGACGAAGGCCACGGCGATCGAGGCCCACGAGTCACAGTTACAGTTCCTCGACGACCACGAGGACGACGGCGCGTTCGGTGGCCTCGTCGACAGCGTCCGCGCCGAGAACCACCACCTCGGTCGGCAGGTCGGCTGTCGCTTCGCCGAGGGGTTCGTCGCCATGGAGCGGCGTCCGCGCGAGTATCTCGAGTGATCGCCGCGCTCGCGTCCTGAGCGTTCAGACCCGATACTCGTCGATCGCGTCCTCGTCGACCTCGATCCCGAGTCCGGGACCGTCGGGGACCGAAATCGCCCCGTCAGCGACCGTCAGCGGCGTTTCGAGCACGTCTCCCTTCCACGCGTAGTACGTCGAGTCGGGCGGCAGCGAGAAACCCGGAATGCCAGAGACGGCGTGGAGGATCGCCGCCGTTCTGATTCCCAGATCGAACGCGCAGTGGTGGGCAGCGGGGACGCCCGCATCCTCGACGATGGCGGCCTGCTGGCGGAGGCCGGCGATGCCGCCGGCGGGCGTGAGATCCAGCACGGCCACGTCCATCGCGCCGGCCTCGATCAACTCTCTGCAATTGTGGGAGATGTAGGTGTCCTCGTTGGGGGCGATGGGCTGGCGCGTCCGCTGGCGCAGGCGTGCCAGCGAGCGATGGTTGTCGACCCGGATCGGCTGTTCCATGTACTGGAGGTAGATGCCCGCATCTTCCAGTTTGGCGGCGACGCGGACGGCCTGGTCCAGCGTCCACCCCTGGTTCGGGTCGAGTCGAAACTCCAGTTGACCGTCGACCGCGTCGTGCATCGCCTCGATGCGGGCCACGTCCTGTCGCCAGTCGCGGCCGGCCTTGGTCTTGAGGACGGAGAAGCCGGCGTCGAGGGCTTCTTCGGCCTTGGCCCGGGACTCCTCGGGCGGGAGGATGCCCAGACAGAACGCGACGGGTACGTCTCGGGGACTGCTGTCGGTCGTCGCATCCTCGTCCCCGACTTCTTCGTCCCGGTGGCGCTGGGTGGTCTGGCTCGGCGCGGTCCACCCGCCCAGCAGTTCGTAGACCGGTTTACCAACGTCCTTGCCGACGATGTCCCAGCAGGCGGTCTCGACGGCGGCGAAGAAGAGGTCGGCGTTGGCGTACTCGATGAACACCTGCCGGCGCAGTCGTTCGGTCTCGTAGGGCGACTGGCCCTCGACGAGCGGGGCGACGCCGTCCTCGATGATCGACTCCGTCGCTTCCGGCGAGAGAAACACGCGCATCTCGCCCCAGCCCGAAATGCCAGCGTCAGTGGCGACCCGGACGAGGACACGCTCCATCGACTCGACCCGACCGTGGTTGGTGACGTACGGTCCGATCCCGAGGTGCTCGTCCAGGCCGGCGAGCGGGACGTCGACCGTCGTCGCCTCGACGTTCGTGATCTGCATGGCTACGACTGGCGAGGGGACGAGTAAGAAGTTATCGACGGGCCAGTGACGTCCACAGTGGTGACAGGCCCCGCCACCTACTTATCGGCGGGGACTGACATACGGCCATGCCCAGCGAGCGAGCGACGCGACCACTCGGTCGGCGCGCCTTCCTGACGGCGGCCGGCGCGACAGCCGCGACACTGGCCGGCTGTTCGGTCCGCACGGCCGGCCCCTATCCCGGCGAGACGACGACCGACGTGCCCCCCGCCCTCGAACCGCATCCCGACGTGACCAATCCGGTCCTGACGGCCGACGACGTGACCGACGAGCCCTTCGCCGACTACGTGGCCGACCCGTTCGTCGCCGTCGCCGAGGACACCTATCACCTGTTCTTCGAGGTCCAGTACGTCCCCGAAGCTGACGACAGCGCCGACATCGGCCACGCGACCAGTCCGGACGGGCTGGAATGGACCTACCAGGGCATCGTACTCGACGATCCCTACCACCTCGCCTACCCCCTCGTGTGCCGCTGGGAGGGCGAGTGGTACATGACTCCGGACAAGGCGACCTACGACTACAACGGCGTCCCGGAGTTTCGCATCTACCGCGCCGATCCGTTCCCATCCGAGTGGGTGCTGGCCGAGCGCGCCGTGATCAACGAGCACTTCGGCGACCCGGCGCCGGTGAAGGTCGGCGACACGTGGTACGTCTTCTCGATCGAGCAGGAGTCCGTCTTCGGGACGCGCCTGCACTACGCCGACTCGCTCAGGGAGGGCGACTGGACCGAACACCCCGCGAGTCCGATCGCGACTGCCGCTCGAAACCGACGGCCTGCGGGCCGCCCCGTCGTGCTCGACGACGGGCTGTACTGCTTCTTCCAGGACGTGGCGCGGACCTACGGGGACAAGGTTCGGGCGTTTCGGGTCACGGAACTGACGCGGGAATCGTACAGCCACCGCGAGATCGACGCCTCGCCGATCATCGAAGCCAGTCGATCGGAGGGGGACGGCCTCGCCTGGCGCGCCGACGGGATGCACCACGTCGACCCCGCGCTGGCGTACACCGGCGGCCCGAACGTCGTCCCCGTCGACGGCAAGACGACCGGCGGGAACTGGTCAATCGGGATCTATCGTGTCCAGAACCGGTGATCGGACTGGGCCGCGGTCGACGCGACGAGGTCAGCGACTGCTGAACGCCCTCGGCCCGTTCACTCCACCAGGGCCGCACCGTGAGTCTGTAGTGTGCGAGCGCAACGGAACGCGCTCGCGAGAGGGGCCCCACACCTCCCCGGATTCGCCCCGCGCTCACGGCTTCGCCGTTCGCGCAATCGGTGGCGCGCAGCGCCACCCCATCGGGCGAATCACGCGTCCGTACCGCACCGCGACAGCGCGGGAAGCCGGCCTCCTCAGAACAGCGACCGCAGGCGTTCGATGACGTTCGCGGTCGGCCCGGCCGCGCCCTTCGAGGGGCGCGCGAGGGTGTCGCCCGGGAGTTTCATCCGGGGGAGGCCGGGATCGGTTTCGGCCTCGTACTCGGTGACGACGGCGACGAGGTTGCCGACCGCTTCGGCCTCGACGCTGCCGACGCCGGCACACTCCGTCTCGGGGTCCTCGGCGAACCACAGTTCCTCGTCGATGTCCGCGATCGGCGGCCGGCGGTGCTCGACCCAGGCGCGGTCCTCGATGTCGGCCGGATCCGAGACCACGTCAGACGACCTCGCTGACCGCGACCGGTTCGCCCCGCTCGGCCGACTCGTAGGCCGCCTGAATCACCTCGATGTCGTGGACTGCGTGTGCACCGGTCTTCTCTGGCGGGCGGTCCTCGCGGACGGCGGCGACGAAGTCCTCGACCAGTCCGCGGTCCGCGTCGGGCCCCCAGAACAGCTGGTGGACGCCGGGGTCACCGCTGTCGCGGGTCTGCTTGATCGTCTGGTCGAAGCAGTCCACTTCGAGCACGCCGTCGTCGCCGACGAGCTTCAGGGTCGCGCCGCCCCAGGTGTCGTACTCGTCGGGCTTGCTCCAGGAGCCGTCCAGCGTGAACTGCGTGCCGTCGGTCAGTTCCATCGACAGCAGGTTCACGTCCTCGACGGGGATGTCGTGGAAGCGCGTCCCGGTCTCGGCGTACACCTCCGCCACGTTCTCGCCGGTGAGCCAGCGCACCACGTCGAGAATGTGGACGCTGTGGTCCATCACTGCCCCGCCGCCAGATCGTTCGGGGTCGGCGAACCAGCCGCCGGGCATCTGCCCGCGGTTGGTGCCACTGAGGAATTTGAGATCGCCAAGCTGGCCGACCTCGAGGGCGTCGTGGGCGTTCAGAAGCGGCTGGTTGAATCGGAGCGGGAGCGCGACACCCAGATGCACCCCGGCGTCGTCGCAGGCGTCGACCATGGCCTGGGCGTCCTCGACGGTCGGCGCGAGCGGCTTCTCACAGAGCACGTCGACGCCCGCCTCGGCCGCCAGCTCGACCCACTCGCGGTGGGCGGCGTTGGCCGAGCAGACGACGACGGCGTCGACGCGCGAGAGGAGGTCGTCGGGCGCGAGGTGGTCGACGCCGTACTCCGCGGCCTTCTCCGCCGTCGTCTCCTCGTGCTCGTCCGCACCGGCGATGCCAACCAGGTCGGCGTCTTCGATCTCGGCCAGCGCGCCGGCGTAGGCGTCGGCGTGGAGGTGCTCGACCGAGAGGATACCAAGCTCCGTCATCGTCCCACCTCCGCGACCTGCACGGGTTCACCGCGCTCCGCGGACTCGTTGGCGGCGAGCGCGATCCGAACCGCCTCCCGGCCGTCCTCGACGGTGACCGCCGGTTCCGCGCCGGTCTCGACACACTCGACGAAGTGGCGCAGTTCCCGCGTGTAGGGACTCACGCGGAAGGCGCCGGCCGCGGGGTCCATCTCGCCGCCGGTGTCGCCCGTGAAGTCGACCGGACGCTCGTCACGGGTGTCGTACTCCAGCGAGCCGTCGTCGCCGGCGAACTCGAAGGCGGTCGTGAAGTCCATCTCGTCGGGGTAGCCCCACGAGGCCTCGACGTAGCCCGCGGTGCCGTCCTCGAAGCGCAGGTCCACGCCGGCGTGCTGGTGGCGGTGGCCGTCGGCGTCCCACTCTTCCGAGCGGGCGAACACCCGGTCGACCTCGCCGACGACCCAGCGCAGGTAATCGAGGTCGTGGATCGCCATATCGAGGACGACGCCGCCGCTCTGCTCGAAGTCGCTGAACCAGTTGTCCGCGCCGTACTTCGGTGGAGAGGAGAGGCGCTCGGCCCGCATCGTCCCCAGCTCGCCGAGTTCGCCCGCGTCGATGCGCTCCTTGGCGGTGACGTAGGCGGGGAAGAATCGCAGGACGTGCCCGACGGAGGCCGGCACGCCCGTCTCGTCGATGGTCTCGACGAGGTCGTCGGCCTGTTCCATCGTCCGGGTCATCGGCTTCTCACAGAAGACCGCGAGGTCGCGCTCGGCCGCCGCAGTGGCGAAGCCGTGGTGTGTCGGTGTCGGCGTACACACGTCGACCATCGTGATGTCGGCCTCGGCGAGCATCGTCTCGGCGTCGTCGTACGTCTCGGCCCCGGACGCGTGCTCGCTGGCGAACTCGTCGCGGTTGTCGCCCGTCGACGCGACGGCGACGATCTCGGCGTCGGCGATCTCCGCATAGCTGCCGGCGTGGGTCGTGGCCATGACGCCACTCCCGATCAAGCCTACTCGTTGCATACCTCGTGGTGCGTTACCACGCGGCTTAAATGTTGATCACTGCCTCCGGAGTCGGAACCATTCGTCAGTAGGGCAACGGCGGTGGCGCGCGCTGTCGCGAGCGAAGGCGAGCGACGACACTGTGCGAGGGACGACTGAGTGAGCGGAGCGAACGAGGGAGTCGGCTGGGGAGGCGTGTGGTTCGATGCCGTGCTGTAGCGGACCTGGGGGATCGAAAGGGCGAGTCGCGGTCGCGGGTGCTGCGCGGGCACTATCCGAGCGAAGTGAGGATATCCTGCACAGCACCCGCGAGCGTGGCGAGGGCTTTCAGTGATCGGTCGTCCTGCTAGGAGGCATCATCTCATCCGCTAGCGAGCGTGGCGAGTGAATGCACGCTGTCACCGAACGGTTCACCCGAACACAGTCACAGAACGGTTCACCCGAACACAGTCACAGAACGGTTCACCCGAACACAGTCACAGAACGGTTCACCCGAACACAGTCACAGAACGGTTCACCCGAACACAGTCACAGAACGGTTCACCCGAACACAGTCACAGAACGGTTCACCCGAACACAGTCACAGAACGGTTCACCCGAACACAGTCATCGAAACTCACTCCTCGAAGACGGTCTGCAGATTCGCCAGCAGCTGGGGCGGCATCTGCTCGGGGTGGGACTCGTACGGCGGCACCTCGGCGGTGATCCAGTCGTCGTACCCGATAGCAGCGAGCGCCCGGTCGATCGCGTCCCAGTTCAGGTCGCCCTGCAGTGGATAGGTGAACGCGTCGATCGTGTCGATGTCGGTCTGGTAGTCCTTGACGTGGACGCGCTCGATCCGGTCACCGAGAATGTCGATCCACTGGTCGGGGTGGCCAAAGCGGCGGACGTTGCCAACGTCGAAGTAGGCCCCGACCGGACCGACCTCTGCGGCCTCGTCGACGAACTCCCGGAACTCTAGGGGTGACAACAGGAAATCGTTCCAGACGTTCTCGACAGCGACGGTGATCCCGTCGTAGTCGCTCGCGGCGTCGGCAATCGCCTCGACCCCCGCCAGCGCGCGCTCGTAGGCCACGTCGTATGGCGTGTCCTCCGTGACGAGCGCCGGGACGATCAGGACCGCACCTGCGTCGAGCGCGTCGGCCACCGCCAGCATCCGTTCACCGATCTCGATCCCGCGCTCGCGAACTTCGGGGTCGGGACTCGACAGCGGCGCGTCCCAGTGCATCGTCGTCGAGATCGCCGGCACGTCGAGGCCGGCGTCGGCGGCCTGGTCGGCGAGGCTGGCGACGGCCTCGTCGTCCCACAGCGGCCCGTCTGGGACGAGATTCGGCTCGAAGCCGTCGTAGCCCGCGTCCGCGAGGAAGTCGACTGTCTGTGCCAGATCGTCGTGGGGGAACCCCATCTGGTTCAGCGCGAATCGCATGCATCAGACTGCTAACGGGAGCGTGATATAGGTTTGCGAAAAGCGGAGAGTGTTGGGACAGCGCCGGCCCACAGAATGAGGGTGACGTGAACGCGAATCAGGAACTCTGAGCGGTCTCGACAACAGCCCCTCGCCCAGAACACACCTTTATCACCCCCGTCATCGACACACCCGCTAGAAGATGACTGTCAGACTCGGCGTCATCGGAGCCGGTGGTATCGCCACGGTCCACATGGAGAACGCAGATTCGGTCGACGGGGTCGAGGTCGTCGCGGTCGCCGACGTAGACGAAGAACGCGCAGAGACAGCAGCGGGCCCGCGCGACGCGGCGGTCTACACGGACGGACTGGACCTCGTCGAGCACGAGGCACTCGATGCGGTCCTGATCGCTGTCCCGCCCTTCGCACACCCCGACTACGAGGAGGCGGCCGCAGCGGCCGGGCTCGATATCCTGATCGAGAAGCCCGTCGGTCTCGACATGGATCAGGTAGGCGCGACACGGGAGCAGATCGAAGACACGGGCGTCATCACCGCCTCGGGCTACGTCGGCCGCTACGCCGCGGTGACCGAGGAACTGCTCGACCTGCTGGACGGCCGGACGATCGGCTCGATCGAGTCGACCTACTGGGCACCCGTCACGCCCTCGGAGTGGTGGCAGCGCAAGGCCCAGTCCGGCGGGCAACTGGTCGAGCAGGCGACCCACCCCTACGACCTCCATCGCTACCTCGCCGGCGACGTCGAGTGGCTCGTCGGCGCGGGGACCGACCGGAGACTGACCGACGAGATCGACTTCCACGACGCGAGTTCGGTGACGATGTCTCACGAGGACGGCACCGTGAGCCACGTCAGCGCGACCTGTGCGGCGTCGTCGTTCCGGTTCGAGACGCGCGTCGTCGCCGCAGACGCACAGCTGACCGTCGACTTCATCGACCACGAGATCACCGGCGAGGTCGACGGCGAGCCCGTCCACTACGAGGGAGCCGACGACTGGTATCGCCGGGAGCTGGCGGCGTTCGTCGACGCGGTCGAGTCGGGGTCGCGCGACCCGATCCGGTCGGACTACACCGACGCCGCCGAGACCCTCCGCCTGACGCTGTCGGCGACCGAGGCCATCGAGACCGAAGCACGGATCGAGGTCGGAGAATGAGCGGTCTCGTTATGCAAGACCGTACCATGATTTATTACGGTTACCCTGCAAGGACGACGTGGTGACCACCCAATGGGCGAACTATCCATACAGAACCTGACAAAAGTGTTCGACGACGACACCGGCCAGATCGTCGCCGTCGACGACCTCAACCTCGAGATCCAGGACGGCGAGTTCATCGTCTTCGTCGGTCCCTCGGGCTGTGGGAAGTCGACGACGTTGCGATCGATCGCCGGGCTGGAGACGGTCAGCGACGGTCGGCTCTTCCTCGACGGCGAAGACATCACGACCCAGCCACCGACGGGCCGGGACATCGCGATGGTGTTCCAGAACTACGCGCTGTACCCGCACATGACGGCGGGTGAAAACATGGCCTTCGGGCTGAAGATGTCGACCGACATGCCGCGGGACGAGATCAGTCAGCGCGTCAACGAGACGGCAGCGATGATGGGAATCGAGGACCTGCTGGAGAAACGGCCGGGCGAACTCTCCGGTGGGCAGCAACAGCGCGTCGCGCTGGGTCGGGCGATCGTCCGCGAACCGGCGGTGTTCCTGATGGACGAGCCACTCTCCAATCTGGACGCCAAACTCCGTACTCAGATGCGGACGGAGCTCCAGAACCTCCAGCACGAACTGGGGATCACGACCATCTACGTCACCCACGACCAGACCGAGGCGATGACGATGGGCGATCGGATCGTCATCCTCGACGACGGGGAACTCCAGCAGGTCGGCACGCCACTGGAGTGCTATCACGAACCGACAAACCAGTTCGTCGCGGGCTTCATCGGCGATCCCGCGATGAACTTCTTCACGACGAGCTACGAGAACGGCGTCCTGCATCACGACGCTTTCACCTACGAACTGAGTCAGTCGCTCCAGCAACAGCTGGGCACCCTGACCGGTGACGTGGTACTCGGGGTCCGGCCCGAGTCCATACAGCGGGCCGACGGCAGCGGAACGTCGACCCTGATCGCGCCGGTCTCGGTCGTCGAACCGATGGGCGACGTGACCCACGTCTACTTCGAGATCGACGACCAGACGTACACGATGACACAGGAGGGCGACCTCGTCACCGAGGTGGGTAGCCAGATCGAACTCCACTTCCCCGAAGAGAAGATCCACCTGTTCGACGCGGCGACCGGCGACGCGATCAAGACGGGGTCGGTGTCGACGACCGTCGAGACCAGTGGACCGACAGAAGAGAGCGACGCCGGCCGGTCCTGACGACGATCGATCTGTTTGAGAGACCGCCAACGAGAAATCGACGGTGCCGCTGATCGGTTGTCGTTCAGGCGCGAAAACATGCCAGATGCCGGTGTCTGACCGCCGCTCGGACGGCACAGTACAGTTTCATGTGGTTCGGTATCAACCTGCAAAACATTTATTGTGTGTCTAAGAGATTCACCGTACGAGGCAACTGTATGCCTAACCCACGAGACCGACTGACGCGACGGCAGTGGATTTCACTTGTAAGTACAACCGGCATTGCCGGCCTCGCCGGTTGCAGCGGCGGTGACGGCGGTGACGGCGGCGACGGCGGCGACGGCGGCGACGGTGGTTCCGACGGCGGCTCCGATGGCGGTTCCGACGGTGGGTCCGACGGCGGCTCCGACGGTGGGTCCGACGGCGGCTCCGACGGCGGCAGTGGCGGCGGCGAAACGGCCACGTTCTGGGCGTGGAACGACCCCGGACTGACGCCGATCCGCGAAGAGCAGGTCGTCGAGTTCGCGGAGATGCACGACAACGTCTCGGACGCCTCCTTCGAGAACTTCCCGTTCGAGAACTACCTCTCGCAGATCACGAACTCCGTCAGTGCCGGGACCGCGCCCGACGCGGCGGCGCTGTCGGTGCTGTGGACTCCCCGAATGATCGACCAGGGTGTCGCCTCGAACGTCGAGGACTTCGGGATCAATCCGGACGACTTCGTCGGTGCCGGGCGCCAGAACTCCAGCTACGACGGGACGATGGGCGCAGTGCCGTGGTACGTCGACTGCCGGATGCTCGGTATCAACCGTACCCAGTTCGAGGAAGCCGGGCTGGAAGTGCCCGACCGCACCTACCGCCCGACCTGGGACGAGTTCAGCGGCTGGATCGACACGCTGGCCTCCGAACTCGACAGCGGCAACGGCTTCTCGATGCCAGCCGGCGAAGGGTTCGACGCGTTCGTCCTCTCGAACGGCGGCGGCTACATCAACGAGGACGCCAGCTCGGCGATCATCAACGACGAGTCCGCCGTCGGCGCGGCGGAGTTCCTCCAGCCGATGGTCGTCGACGACGAGTCGGTGATCGCTCGTCCGACCGGCGCGACCGACACCGGGATCGACGACTTCCTGACCGGTAACGCACCGATGTACTACGCCGGCTCCTGGCAGGTCCCGCGGCTCCAGGACAGCGACATCGACTGGCAGTTCATCCCGTTCCCGAGCGGGCCACAGATCCCGGACGACGTGAGTCACACCTGGAGCGCCGGTGTGTTCTACATGGCACCGGCCCGCGGGGGCGCGAACCAGGAGATCGGCCAGCAGTGGCTCGAGTACATCGCTTCCGAAGAGGTCCAGGCCCGTGTTACCGACAAGATGGGCGGGTTCCCGGCCCTGAGCTCGGCCTACGAGACGGATACGTTCCAGAGCACCATCGAGAACGAACCGCGACTGGAGACCGTCGAACAAGAGATCGAGAACACCAAGCCGTTCCCGAGTCACCCGGAGGTGCCGTCGATGTGGAACACCGTCCACACGCAGGCCGAGGCCCTCTGGCAGGGTGACGACATCCAGACCATTCTCGATCGAGCGGCATCAGAAATCAACAACGTCCTCTAACGATGGCACAACCACCGGAGACGCGTCAAGAACGCATCAGAGACGCGCTCCCCTCGCTCGGGTTCGCCGATCCGAACGCGAACACCGCCTGGTATCTCCTGGTCGCGCCGAAGATCCTGTTGATGGCGGCGGTGTTGATCCTCCCGTTCCTGGGGTCGGTGTACATCAGCCTCCACGAGTGGACGCCGCTGGCGCTCAACAAACCGTTCATCGGGCTGGAGAACTACGCCCGACTCCTCTCGGACGGCGTGTTCCACAACGCCCTGATCAACACCGGCACCTACAGCCTGGCGCTGATCCTCCTCGACGTCCCGATCGCGCTCGGGCTGGCGCTGTTGCTCGACATGAACCTCCGCGGGACGCGGATCTACTCGGCGTCGATCTTCCTGCCGGTCGTCGTGTCGTGGGTCGTCGTCTCGCTGATCTGGTCGTGGCTGTACAACCCCGACTACGGGATGATCAACGCCTTCCTCAGCCTGTTCGGTTCGGAGGGCCTCGACTGGCTCAACAGCCGCGACACCGCGCTGGCGAGTATCATCATCATGAGCATCTGGAAGCACATCGGATTCAACATGGTGATCTTCCTCGCCGGCCTCAAGGGCATCCCCAACACCTACTACGAGGCCGCGACCGTCGACGGTGCCGGCCGGTGGGAGCGGTTCCGCTACATCACGCTCCCGCTGTTGAAGCCCACGAGCTTCTTCGTCGTCATCGTCACGCTGATCTTCTCGTTCCGGGTGTTCACCCAGGTGTTCGTGATGACGGGCGGGGGCCCAGTCGACTCCTCGATCACGATCGTCTACTACTTCTGGCAACAGGGGTTCCAGGAGTTCAACATGGGGTACGCCAGCGCGATCGCAGTCGTGCTGTTCGTGCTCGTGTTCGCGTTCAGTATCCTTCAACAGCGCTCGTGGGGTGGTGACGTTGACTACTGAACCCGACACCGAGGGCCTCGAGATCGAGGCCGACACCACCGTCGGCGGGTACGAGGCCACCCAGCGCAAGCGCTGGCCCCGCTACCTCGCCCACGCGATCCTCATCATCGCGGTGTTCGTCTTCGTCTCACCGTTCGTCTGGGCCTTCTTCACCTCGCTGAAGCCCGAGAGCGAGATCTTCGCGACGATCTACCAGATCATCCCCTCGGAGCCGACCGCGGAGAACTACGTCCAGGTCTGGAACGAACAGCCCCTCGACCGCTGGGTGATGAACAGCCTCATCATCTCGACGGGGATCGTCTTCTTCACCGTCCTGCTGGACACGCTGGCCGGCTACGCGCTGGCGAAAGGCCGGTTCCGCGGCCGGGGAATCACGCTGACACTCGTGATCGGCACGCTCGTGATCCCCCCGCAGGTGGTCCTTGTCCCGCTGTTCCTCGAGATGAACTGGCTGGGCTGGGGCAACACCTACTGGGCGATCATGATCCTCTTTATCGCCAATCCGTTCGGGACGTTCATGATGCGGCAGTTCTTCATGACGATCCCGGACTCGCTGCTCGACGCCGCGCGGATAGACGGGTGTAACACGTTCGAGATCTACACGCGGATCATGTTGCCCATGGCGAAACCCGCGCTGGCTTCGCTGACCGTGTTCACCTTCATCTTCGCGTGGGGAGCCTTCCTCTGGCCGCTGATCATCGTCAACGACGGAGCGATGTTCCCACTGCAGGTCGGGATCGCGCTGCTGACCGGCCCCTACACGAGCAACTGGGGTCAGCTGCTCGCGGCCGCGATCATGGCCGCAGTGCCGGTGCTGACGGCTTACCTGCTCGCACAGCAGACGTTCATGGAAGGTATCGCGCTCTCCGGCGGAGGGAAGGGCCAATGAACACGCCGTTCGTTCTCCAGAAACTGGGCTACTCGGCACAGAACGAGCCGATCATCGGGGGAGCGCTGATCTTCCTGATCGCGGGCCTCTCGATCGGCTATCTGGCGTTCGTCCGTAACGAGATGAACGCAGGGATCGTGCTGAAGGTCGGGAGCGTGCTGTTGCTCGCGTTCGCCGCGCTGGCGCTCTTCTGGCCACAGCGGCCCTGGCCGCACTAGTCCACCCCTTCTGTTCGTCCGTTTCGTCGCTCTCAGCGATTGTGCTCGTGGACGGCGACGAGCACGGCCGCCAGTTCCTCCGTGACGATCTCGTAGAACCGCTCGCCCTTCTCGGCGCTGGCCAGGTCGGGCGCGCCGATCGCACCCGACTCCGAATACTCGTCGAAACTCCGGTACACCGACAGCGGCCCCCCTTCGAGGAGGTCACGTCCGCCCCACTCGTAGTGTTCGTCCCACAGTTCGGCGTCGCGCTCGTCGCCGACCAGGTCCGGGCGGAGCGCGAGCACGAGCGAGGTCTCGAACTCGCCCCCGTGGGACATCCCACCGATCTCGCTGTCTCGTAGCCGCTCGATTTCGTCGGTCGCGAGCTGAAAGTAGGTGGTTCCTAAAATCTCGGCGTCCGCGTCGACCCCGACAGTGCTGACGACGGCGTCGATCAGCGAGATATTGCCGCCGTGGCCGTTGACGAACACGACCGCGTCGAAGCCGTTTTCGAGCCCCGTGCGTGCGAGATCTTCGAGTACCGCCTGCAGGTGGGCGAAATCCAGCGAGAGCGTCCCCCCGAACGGGAGGTGATGGGGAGAGAACCCGCTCCAGACCGGTGGTGTGACGAGCACTGGCAGGTCGTCGAGGTGGTCGCGGGCCCCGTGGACGACCGCATCGACGAGAATCGTGTCGGTCGCGACCGGCAAGTGGTGTCCGTGCTGTTCGATACTGCCGACGGGGACGACCATCACCGAGCCGTCGGCCCCAGCAGTCTCGCGGATCGCTCCAGCGGTCATCGCGGCCCAGTCGTCCGCGTCGAGTGACTCGTGAAACATGATCTACACTACGTCGTTCAGTGGGTGCAAAGTAAAGCGTACCGACGGGACGGGGCCGCTCCGGCGAGACGACTCACCTGCCAGTTTGACAATGCCAAACTATACCACGGACCCGTGTGAAGTGCCCATATGGCCGAATCTCGATCCCCACGGCGAATCAACGCTGTCGACCGAACCATCGATATCCTCGAAACCCTCAGAGAGCGCGACGGTGCGACCGTCTCGGAACTGGCCGACGCGGTCGACCTCTCGGCAGGGACGGTCCACACCTACCTGGCGACGCTGTCCGATCGGGGGTACGTCAGCCAGCGCGACGACGAGTACCACGTCGGCCTGTTCGCCCTCCCGCTGGGCGAGTACGTGCGGACACACTCGGCGGTGTACGACGCCGCCAAGCCGGTGGTCGACGAACTCGTCGAGGAGACCGGCGAGGCCGCACACCTCGTCGTCGAGCACCACGGGCGCGAGATCCCACTGTACGAGCGGTTCGGCTCGGAAGCCGTCGGCGAGCGCCTCTACGAGGAGATCAAGGGATACCCCCGACGAAATCTCCACTGCTCTGCGGCGGGCAAAGCGATGCTGGCCCACGCCACGTCGGAGCGACGTGAATCGCTGCTCTCGGACTACGAACTCGTCGAACGAACGCCCGAGACGACGACCGACGAGGCGACGCTCCGCGAGGAACTGGAGGCGATCCGCGACCGGGGCTTCGCGCGAAACGACGAGGAACAGATCCGCGGTCTGCGTGCCGTCGGCGCGCCGATCCGGAACGGCGGGCGGGTCAAGGCTGCGCTCAGCCTCTCGGCCCCGACTAGCCGGCTACGCGGCCAGCAGTTCGCGTCGATCATCCCGGAACGAATCGTGCAGGCCGCAAACGTCGTGGAAGTCAATCTCCAGACGACGGAACCAGGCGTCGAGTGAGACGGACGGTTGTCGACGGTTCCTCATACGGACGACCTGGTGCAGACCGACAACGGTCCGTGTGAGGTGTTCATCAATAGGAAACGCCAACTCGGCGGACGAAGTTAGATAACACTAGTACTGCCGTTATTATTTCACGGCCCCACAGGAACCGTTTCCCAGCGCGGTATCCACAGTAGTGACACGCTTTCTACCAGCCGAATTATATCAGAGCAGATCGTGTTTTGACAATACCAAAGAAAATAATTGCGCTATCTCGTACCATATTTCCACGAATTCCTCTGCTTTTTCCACAATCTGCTGTTTTGTCAGAGGTGTTCCCAGTTAGTACACACCGGTCTCGGTACACTATCGATCATTATGTATGGAATTATTTATACAAATAATCACGTCTCCTATACTTCAGATCGGCTGGACAGCGACCCGTCGCCACCGGTGGCAATCGGGACTGCGTTGACACCAGCAGGATGCCCGATCAGTACCGACACAGTCGACACCGAGGGACCGTCGCCGAGCGCTCCGCCCCAAAAGCCATTACACCGGGCGGCGTCGTACGTCCGATAGATGCTGCTGATACTGTGTGTCGATCTCGACGACGACCTCGGTCGAAAGACGGCGTGTGAGACGCCCGTCATCGGCCGCGACGCCGTCGAGGCGGCCGCAGTCGAACTGGCGACGGCCGACCCGGAAGACTCGGACGTGAACGTCCTGTTCGAGGGGATCCACGTCTACGACGCCATCGACGACGAGGCCGTCGAAGTGGCCGCTGTCACCGGCGTCGACGGGAGCGACGTGGCGGCCAACCGCGCCGTCGGCGAGGAGGTCGACACCGTGCTGGCGTCGCTGTCGACGGGCGAGGACGTGCGCGCGCTGCTGGTGACTGACGGCGCACAGGACGAGTCGGTCGTCCCGGTGATCCGCTCGCGCATCCACATCGACGGCGTCCACCGTGTTGTCGTCCGACAGGCCCAGGACCTCGAATCGATGTACTACACGATCAAGCAGGTCCTGAACGATCCCGAGACACGAGGGACGATCCTCGTCCCGCTGGGGATCTTGCTCCTGATCTACCCGCTGGCGATCCTCGCCAACTACCTCCAGTTACCGGGCTCGGCGCTGGGGATCATCTCCGGGTTGCTCGGCCTGTACGTCCTCGCGCGCGGTCTCGGGGCCGAGGAGACGCTGGACCGAACCGTCGAACGCGTGCGCTCGGGGCTGTACACCGGCCGCGTGACGATCATCACCTACGTCGTCGCGGCGGCGCTGATGGTCATCGGCGGCGTCAGCGGCGTCCAGACCCTGGAGACGACGACCGACGCCACCAGCTCGATCGCCGCCGTCATCGCCGCGCTGGTCTACGGGTCAGTGCAGTGGTTCGCCGCCGCCGGCATCACCAGTAGCTTCGGCCGCGTCACCGACGAGTACCTCTCGGACAGCTTCGAGTGGCGCTACCTCAACGCCCCCTTCTACGTCCTCTCGATCGCCGCCGTCGCCCACGGCGTCAGCGCCTACTTCCTCGGACTGGTGACCATCTCGTATCTCGCGGTCGCGCTCACCGCCGGGACGCTGCTGGGGCTGGGCAGCACGCTCGCGTTCGCCGTCGCCGAAACGCGCTGGCAGCAGGCCGATCCGGTGTAGTCAAATGCCCCGCCTGTCACATTTCGAGTAATGTACGTCTCCCGAACCGTCCAGTTGATCCGCGACGATCCCATCGACGGCGAGACTGTGGCGCTCGTCCTCGAACCGGACGAAGACACCGACCCCGACGCAGTGGCCGAAGCAGCCGAAGAAGCCGGCGCGACGATCGAGCGCGAACTCCAGTTCGGTGACCGCCAGGTGTCTGTCCCCCAGGAACGGGTCGACGCCATCTGTGCGATCGACGGTCTCGCCGCCGTCCAGACCGCCGACGCCATCGGCATCCACCCAGACGAAGCCGAAGAGGACGTGGATCTGGACGAGTGAGGGGTTGCGTTCCGGCCGATCCACTGGCGGCAAGCGAACGGAAACAACGCGAACAGTCCACGAGTACGGTCGGCTAGCCATCTAGGGTCAACAGCTATAGTAACCGGTGGCAAAGCACTGGCTGGACTGATAAAACGATGGTAAAGCAACAAGTTGGTGGGGTGATCTTGCTCCTTGTCGGCGTGGGACTCGTCGCAGGCGCAGTGATCGGCCCCTTCGGAACGTACCAGGACGTGCAGTCACACGAGACAACGACGGCAGAGATCACCAGTTCGGACATGGAATCGGAGACCGAGCAAGAGGACGGGGAGACCCAAGTCGAATACTACCCGCGCGTCGAGTACGAGTACACCGTCGACGGAACGGGGTACACCGACAACCGCATCTTCCATGCCTCGCAGGTCAACAACGAACCGGGTGAACTGCGGGGCAAAGAGTTCGACAGCCAGTCGGGGGCCCGGGACGTGGCCGACCGCTACCAGTCCGACTCGTCGGCGACGGTCCGCTACGACCCTGACAACCCCGAAACCTCGTATCTCGAAGATCCGTCGAACGACCTCCTCATCACGACCGGCATGATGGGGCTGTTCGGGCTGCTGGCCGGCGGCGCGGGAATCGGCGGGCTCCTGGGGATCGTCTCGCTCGACGACGAGTGAGACTGTCGCAACTCCAGACCCACCACACGTAATCCACACCGTTTTTGCCAGCCCGAACTGTACGCTTCTGCGAGGGCACGTAGCTCAGTCCGGATAGAGCGTCGGACTTCTAACATCGCTACGGTGTGTGGCGATGGAAGCGATCCGACGGCCGTGGGTTCGAATCCCACCGTGCCCGTTATCTGCGAACGATAGTGAGCAGTAACGGCATCGGGATTTGAACTACGGCAGGCCGAGCGAAGCGAGGTCTGGCATCGAGTGAGAATCCCACCGTGCCCGTCCGCAAACCGTCGGTTTCGTACTTTTCGACTCAACGGCCGATAGTAGCCGGTATAGCAGTTCTCTACCGGCTCCTGAAATTCAGATTCGAACTCAGAATCTGGTGCCCAACAAGCTGCTGAACGGCCCCCTCCCATGGGAGACCGGCCGATACCGGGAGCGCAGGGGACATTCGTCAGGCGGTCGCAGTAGCGGTCTCGTCTCCGAGAATTCTGCGAACTCTGCTTTACGCTAACTTTGTCTACAGACGAATCCACTACCGGCGCTGCTCGGGGAGAGGGGCACGTGGTCCTAAAGACGGCGGCGGGGAGGTCGGCCCTACGTGTCTAGGGCCACGTTTCAACCTACGTTGGGGACACGTAGATTCTGTATGGTACGGGCTACGACGCCGACCCGCGCCACGGTATCGCGGCGCTCGGTGGTATATCGCGGTATCCGGTCACGATCGGCCGGGGACTGGGTGCAATGGTAATGGGTACCGACAGACCAGACCGGGGAGACACCGGAAACACAACCGACGGGTCGAACGGAGGTAACGAAAATGGCGGATGGCCGGTGAGCCGCCGGGGGATGCTGGCGTGTATCCCGATGGCACTATCCGGGGGGCTCGCAGGCTGCCAAGACATCCTCGACAGATGGGGCAACCCCGGAGAGACTGACAATGGGACACCGACGTACGGCTACGGTGGCACACAGACCCAAACGTCAACGCCCACACGGACGTCGACACCGTCGCAAACGTCGACATCGACTCAAACGTCGACACCCACACAGACGTCGACACCGTCGCAAACGTCAACGCCCACACAGACGTCGACACAGACCCAAACGTCGACGTCGGACCCAACAGACGAGTACGGGCAACAGACTTACGGCGAGTACGGATACGGGGGCGTCGCCCCGTGACCCCGACGAAGGAGTGACACAGATGGCAGAAACACCAAACCACGAGTACAACGTTCCGAGCGAGGGGCAACAGAACTGGCACGTTCCGCTAAACGAGAACTTCCAACAGTACGATACGGACATCGAGATACGCGATGCCGCCGGAAACAGAGGGAACTACCAGCCCAAAGACGGGGCGAAGTTCCTGGCGACGGACATCGGCGTGGTGTTCGTCGGTGACGGCACCCAGTGGATTCCGTCCTTTGTCTCCCCAGAGTACGACCCGGCCGACAACGGCAGCGTGAGCCTGTCGATCGACGGCACACGCGTGTTGTCGCTGGGTGGCGAGTCCGGTGGCGATTCCGGCAACGTCGTGGCGGGCCACTCCTCAAACAGCGTCGAAAGCGATGTTGTCGGTGCCACCATCGCGGGCGGTGGGTTCGACAAAGATAGTATTTCACAGCCGAACGTGGCCAGCGCCGATTACGGGGTCGTCGCCGGTGGCTACGGGAACAAGGCCACCGGAGAAGTAGCGACGGTCAGCGGTGGCGAGGGCAACGAGGCCAGCGGGGAAGCGGCGACGGTCAGCGGCGGCGGAGCCAACGATGCCAGCGGGGGGGACTCGACGGTCGGCGGCGGCTTCGGCAACGCGGCCAGCGGAGTGACTTCGACGGTCAGCGGCGGCGAGAGCAACACGGCCAGCGGGGAAGTAGCGACGGTTGGCGGCGGCTTGAGCAACGAGGCCAGCGGGGAAGAGGCGACAGTCGGCGGCGGCTTCTCCAACGCAGCCGGCAACCTGCGGTCGACGGTCGGGGGCGGCAGCGGCAACGAGGCTCGCGGAGGGGGTTCGACGATCGGAGGCGGAATCAACAGCGTGGCTAGCGGGGGGAACTCGGCGATCGGAGGCGGGAGCAGCAACGAGGCCAGCGGCGGGGACTCGACAATCGGTGGCGGGGGTAGCAACCTCGCAACCGCAGGTGGTTCAACGGTCGGGGGCGGCACAGGCAACGAGGCCAGCGGCGTGAGATCGACGGTCGGCGGCGGCGGAAGCAACGTGGCCAGCGGCGAAAACGCGACGGTCCCCGGCGGCAGTAGCAACGAAGCGCAGTCGGCATATTCGTTCGCCGCGGGACGGACAGCCACGGCCGCCGCCCCCGGCGCGTTCGTCTGGGGTGACTCCTCCGATCAGAACGTCACCTCGAACCAGACCGACGAGTTCAAAATCCAGGCCGGGGGTGGCGCGATACTCTACAGTAGCAGCGACCTCTCGCAGGGGGTGAACCTCGCACCCGGCGACGGCAGCTGGTCCTCGGTCAGTACGCGGACCGCCAAGACGAGCATTTCGCCGACGGAGCCCGAGGCGGTGCTGGAGAGCGTCGAAGACCTCGAGGTCTCGACCTGGGAGTACGACTCGGCCCAGGACGCGACCCACATGGGGCCGATGGCCGAGGATTTCCACGACGCCTTCGGCCTCGGCGCCGACAGGGAGTGTATCGCCAATGTCGACGCCGACGGCGTCGCGCTGGCGGCCATCCAAGGGCTCTCAAAGCGACTCGAACAACGCGACGAGCGCATCGACGAGCTGAGCGAGGAAAAGGAGGCCCTGAGCGCGGAAAACGACCGGCTCCGCGACCGACTGGACGCGCTTGAAGACCGCGTCACCGACATCGAGGCCGAACAGACAGAGTCGCCGATGGCTCAGGACTGACTGCACCCGCGTGTCCGGGAAACCGGTTCACCAGAGGCTGCGGACAGGACCAACACTGAATTCCGACACGTCCGAGCGCGTCGTCGGCTGTGAGTGAGGCCGTCACCTCGCTCAGGCCGTCTCCGCGTTCTCGTCCAGCGTGATCACGCCGGCCGCCAGGACCGCGAAGGCGGTGAGGATGACGACACCGCCGGCCGCGATGGGGGCGTTCGGGCCAGCGCCGCTGTTGAGACTGACCCCGTAGAGCATGATCGCGAGGCCGACGACCGTCAGCCCCAGCGCGCTGCCAAAAGTCGTGCGTTGTGATGCCATACCACAGAACTCACCGCGCTGGTGTAAAAACGTACTGGTCCTATAATTTTTAGTATGTTTCTACGGACTCGACAGCTTTTCGAGACATTCCTGACAGTAGGTGGCGTCGGCGAGGTTGGGCGTGCCACACCCCTCGCAGGTGACCGCGTCGTCGGCGTCGGGGAGCACGGTGGGGGCGAACCCGTGGGGCGTGTTCGACGGCGACGGGGAGTCGAACTCACCTGCGCGGACGCGCTCGACGAGTTCGTCGTCCTGGAGGACTTCGAGACCACGCCACAGGCCCAGGAACAGGAGCGTCGGCGCGACGATGACGAACAGTCCGGCCGCCACCCGGAAGGCGAGTTCGACCTGGCCGATCATACCCCCGCCAGGGACTGAACGTGTGAATAGTTGACGTTCCTGTCACGGCTTGCCACACCGGCGAACCGTTCAAGACCGACGCCGCTGACCGACGGGTATGGTCGAGGACGATCCAACGCCCGCGACGGGCGATGCGTTCGGACAGGCGCTGCGCACACATCACCAAGGTGGCCACGGCTACGTCATCGTCGAACGCGACGACGGACTGGTCAGTCCCTCCGTCGGTGGCGAGTTCTACTTCATCGGGCCCGACGAGTGGCCCGAGCGCGAGCGCCGCGCCATCGAGATGGCCGAGGGCCGAGTCCTCGACATCGGCTGTGGTGCGGGCCGTCACGCCCTCGCGCTACAGGAGAGGGGGCACGACGTAACCGCCATCGACGTGTCCGAAGCGGCCGTCGAGGTCGCCCGAGACCGCGGGGTCGAAGACGCCCGCGTCGTCGACGTGGCCGACGTGGCCGACGAACTCGACGGGACCTACGACACCGTCCTCATGCTCGGCAACAACTTCGGCCTCGTCGGGACCGCAGCGCGGGCGCCATCGATTCTCGGCGGGATCGCCGACGTGACCTCGGCCGACGGCCAACTGCTGGCCGAGAGCCGCGATCCGACGGCGACCGACGAACAGGTCCACCTCGACTACCACGACCTGAACCGCGAGCGTGGCCGCCTACCGGGTTCGGTCCGCCAGCGGATCCGGTTCGAGACGGTCGCGACGCCGTGGCACGACTACCTCCACGCTGCACCCGAAACGATGCGTGACCTCGTCGCCGAAACGGTGTGGACCGTCACCGACATACTCGACGGCGAGCGCGGCCACTACGTCGGGCAGTTGCAGAAACAGGGATAAGCCACGACGCTACTCCTGGAATCCGTCCTCACGGGTCGCTACGCTCCCCGTTCGGACGTCCGAGGTTCTTTGCCCGCGCTCAGAACCTCGCTAGTCTTCGAACCCGTCCTCGAATCTGAACGTCCCGTTCCGCTGCACAACTTCGCCGTCGACCTCGATCCGGGAGTTCTCCCCCATGTCGACGATCATGTCCACGTGGACCGCGCTCTGGTTCTGCTCGTTGTCCTCGCCGACGGTGTCCTCGTAGGCCCGGCCGACCGCCATGTGGACCGTGTCGCCCATCTTCTCGTCGAACAGCATGTTGTAGGTGAACTGGTCGATGTCGCGGTTCATCCCGATCCCGAGTTCCCCGAGGCGACGCGCGCCGTCGTCGGTGTTCAGGACCTCGGTCAGCACGTCCTCGTTTTTTGCCGCCGAGTGCTCGACGACTTCGCCGTCCTCGAAGCGGAGGAAGGCGTCGGTCACTTCGCGGCCCTGGTGGTAGAGGGGCTTGTCGAAGAGGACGTCGCCCTCGACGCTGTCGGCGACCGGCGCGGTGAAGACCTCGCCGCCGGGGAGGTTGCGCTCGCCGTAGTCGTTGAGCGTCGGGTTGCCAGCGACGCGCATCGTCACGTCCGTGGTCTCGCCAGAGACGATGCGGACCTCGTCGGCGGGATCGAGGATCTCGACCATCTGGGACTGGTGTTCTCGCACCGCGTCCCAGTCTTTGTTAATGGCGTCCCAGACGAAGTTCTGGTACCCCGCTGTACTCATCTGGGCCAGCTGAGCGTTGGTCTCGGCGGGGTACTGGGTGAGACACCAGCGCTTCGAGAGCCGTTCGTCCAGCAGGGGTTGCTGGGCCTGGTTGTAGGCGGCCGTGACTTCGGGGTCGACGTCACTGGTCTCGGTCGCGTTGCCACCGCCGCGGATGGCGATGTACACGTCCATCTCGTCGTACAGCGCCTGCACGTGACTCGGCGTCTCGAAGTCCCCGTCGTGATTGCGGAGGTACGCACGACGGAAGCGCGTTCCCAGACGCTCTTGCACGGTGAGGGGGTTCGCACCGCGGTCGGCGATCACCTCGTACAGCGCGGCCACGAGATCCGCCGCCGCGGGGTGGGCGTCGATGACGACGTCGTCGCCTTCCTGCAGGTCGACGGAGTGGTCTGCGACGATCTCGGCGTGCTCACGGATGCGCGGGTCCATATCGACACGCAGTCGCGGTGCGGACTAACAAGTTTCGCCTACTTCCCCTGGCGCATTCCCTCTTTGAACCCCGTCACCGTTCTGCGGATCATCAGATACAGGAAGAAGACGAGGCCGAGCAACACCGCCAGAATCGCGTACACTTCCCAGCCGATCATGGATGGCCCTTTGCCCCCGCCAGTCAAAGACGTTTCGGGGTATCCCGATTTCGGCCCGTTCAACCGGTTTTCGCGTCTGTCAAATCCCTCTTTGAGCTATGGTAAAGACTCATACGGGCGTGGTACATACTGTTCGATCATGTCACTGCTTCCCTCGAAAGACCCCGCTGTCCCGGAAGGGGACCCCCGGGTGATCCCCGTCGACAGCGACGACGCCGACGACGTGCTGTCGGCGCTGTCCTCGGCGACCGCCCGCAAGCTGCTTGCGGAGCTCCACGAAGAGCCGGCACCGCCGGGCGAACTGGCCAGTCGCGTCGACACGTCCCTGCAAAACGCCCAGTACCACCTCGAGAAGCTCGAAACCGCCGGTGCCGTCGAAGTGGTCGACACGGCATACTCCGAGAAAGGCCGCGAGATGGACGTGTACGCGCCCGCGGACCAGCCTCTCGTGATCTGTGCCGGCAACGAGCAGGACACGACGGGACTGCGAAGCGCGCTATCGAGCCTGCTGGGTGGCCTGGCGGTCGTCGGGGTGGCGAGCCTGTTCGTCCAGGAACTGCTGGGGCAGTCGATCGGGACCCTGTTCGGACCGACGGTTCAGAGTGGCAGTGCCGGCGGAACCAAACCGGACAGCAGTTACCTCCCGAACGGATCGGGGTCGTCTGGCCAGCGGCTGACAGAAGCGGCCGAGCGAGTTGCAACTGATGGCGGAACGGTCGCACAGAACGGTGCAGAAGCGGCAGCGAGCGCCGTTCCGCCGGGAGCCGCGTTCTTTGCTGGCGGCCTGCTGGTGCTCGCGTCGATATTCACTATCTGGTACGTTCGTCAGTGAAACGGACGCTTGAGTCTTCTCGGGGGATCTGTAAAACGGCTCTTTGTGTTATCGTCGCCTATTTTTATCTACGGTTTGTAGGTGGTACTGCGTCGACCCAAAAACCGCACTACGGACCATGACCAGACTGGCACACGACCGGACCCGCTCCATCGACGCTCCCCGGCCCACTTCACTGGCACACCTCCGTTATCACCGTCCCGTCGGGCTGGGACAGCGTCACGTCCACCCTCCCTCCAGTGTCCACCACTTCGGCGTGTGCGGGCCGAAACCGACGCGGGTCGGCGTAGCTCCCAGGATTGACCAGCAGCCATTCAGACGAATCCAACAGTTCTGGCCGGTGTGAGTGGCCGACCACCACCACGTCGGCAGATTCCTGACGCGCCAGCAGCGATAGCGACGTGGGAGTGTGTTCGTGGCCGTGAACGACGACGAACCGGAAGCCGTGCCACTCGACCGTCGCGACGCTGGGGAGTCGTGCTCTGAGCGCCGGTTCCTCGTTGTTCCCCTGGACGGCGACGAGTTCTGCGGCCTCGGCCTCGATAGCGTCGTACACCGCCTCGGTAGTGAAATCGCCCGCGTGAATCACGAGTTCGGCGTCCCGAACCGCGTCGAGCGTCCGGCCCGTCAGTCGATGGTCGTCGGTGCCGTGGGTGTCGGAGACGATAGTGAGCATATCTCCGGTGTCGTTCCAGAAACACTTAGTTGGGGCCAGATGAGTCCCAGACAATGGCTGGAAGCAAATCGGTCGTCCTCGCGGCCCTGGTCGCGAACGGTGCCATCGCGATCCTGAAGTTCGTCGGCTTTCTCCTGACGGGGAGCGCGGCGATGCTCTCGGAAACGTACCACAGCATCTCCGACACCGGGAATCAGGTCTTTCTGCTGATCGGCATCCGCTTTAGCGACCGTAGCGCCGACCAGCAACACCCCTTCGGGTACGGCAAATCACAGTTCTTCTACAGCTTCCTCGTGTCGGTCCTCCTGTTCGGGATCGCCGGCTGGGAGAGCGCCAAACACGGCTGGAACCAGCTCACCGGCGGTGGACACGGTGGCGGCGGGCACAGCGGAGAAGCCGTCGACTTTCTCTTTTTCACCTACACGCCGCCGGCGTGGCTCGACCCGGTCTGGGTGAACTACGCCGTCCTGATCGGCGCGTTCGTCTTCGAGAGCTGGGCGCTGTACAAGGCCCGCGCCGAAATGCGGCGCCAGATGGACGCCAACGACTGGGGGACCTACAGAGAGGCCTTCAGGAAGACCAGCGACGTGACGACGCTGACGGCGCTGACCGAGGACACAATCGCACTCACCGGGATCGTCATCGCACTTACCGGGATTACGCTCGAACAGCTCACGGAAAACCCCTTCTTCGACCAGATCTCGGCGTTGCTGATCGGGCTCATGCTGATGGGGTTCGCCCTCGCGCTGGCCTGGGAGAACAAGCGCCTGTTGCTGGGCGAGAGCCTCCAGCCCGACGTGGAGGCAGAGCTTCGCGAGATCGTTCGCACGTATCCCGGCGTCGCCTCGATCGTCGACTTCCGAACCGTCTACTTCGGTCCAGAACAGGTGCTACTGACCGCGGACGTGCAGTTCGAGAACGGGATGGAGACCGACGAGATCGACGACGCCATCACCACGATCGAAGAGAAACTGTCGGCGACGGGCCACGGCCTCCAGAAGATCTACATCGAACCCGAGGTCTGAGTTCGGGGACCTACTGTTCGAAGACGCAACTGCATTCTCCAGCAAGAAGGCACCGAAAGCCCTCGGCCCGCTCGACGCCGTCTGCGACGGATATCCTCGCTGCGCTCGGATAGGGCCGACGCAGACGCCGCGAGACGCGCCTCGCCCTTTCATCCGCCAGGCGTCAAATGCTCGTCCATCTGAGCCCTGGTGGATGAAAGGGCGAGGTTGGGTAGCCGGATCTGCGCCGGCACTATTCGACCGAAGGGAGAATATCCGGGACAGATCCGGCTGGCCAGCCGAGGGCTTTCGGTGCTTGTTCCCCTCACCGTTGGTCGTCTACGTAAGCACGACATCTCCTCGGGCCGAACCCTTTTGCCCGATAGCGATCAAGAGAGCGTGTGGCGACGACAGACGACGACTACCTGCGCTTTTTCCCCTACGAGGAGCCCTACGACCACCAGCGAGAGGCGATGGGCGAGATTTACGACTCGCTGACCGACGGCGAGGACGTGCTCTTCGAGGGGGCCTGCGGGACCGGGAAGACGCTGGCATCGCTCGTACCGGCGTTGGAGTACGCCCGGCAGGCCAACAAGACCGTCGTCATCACGACGAACGTCCACCAGCAGATGCGCCAGTTCGTCGAGGACGCCCGCGCGATCACCGCACAGGAGTCGATCCGCGCCGTCGTCTTCCGCGGAAAGGGGTCGATGTGTCACATCGACGTGGACTACGAGGAGTGTCAGGCCCTGCGGGATACGACCCGCGACATGGTCGACAAGGAAGGCGAGATCGCCGAACTGGAACGCCAGGAGAGCGAACTACTGGAGCAAGCCCAGTCAGGAGCCGACAGCGCCGTCGGCGGCGACGGTGAGACGGCGGACGCGCTCGAAGCCCGCAACGCCGTGATGGAGGAACTGCGGGCGATCGAAGACGATCTCGACGAGCTACAAGCAGAGAAGGCGACCTGCGATCACTACTACCGCAATCTCACGGTCGACACGACGGAGTTCTACGCCTGGCTCTACGAAGACGTGCGCACGCCCGACGACGTGTACGAGTACGCCCACGACCGGGGGCTCTGTGGCTACGAACTGCTCAAGGAGGGGATGGAGGGCGTCGATCTGGTGGTCTGTAACTACCACCACCTGCTCGACCCGATGATCCGCGAGCAGTTCTTCCGCTGGCTCGGTCGCGACCCCGAGGACGTCGTGGCCGTCTTCGACGAGGCCCACAACGTCGAGAATGCTGCCCGTGACCACGCCCGGCGCACCCTGACCGAGACGACCGTCGAGAGCGCCGTCGACGAACTCGCCGAGACCGAGGATGCTCGCAGTGACGCCGCCCACAACGTGATTTCGACGTTCCTTCGGGCGCTGCAGACCGCCTACGACGACGCCTTCGGCTTCGGGGAGCGTGGGCAGGTCGAGGACCACTGGCACGACCTCTCGATCGCCAACGACGACCGCCGGGACGATCTGACGCTCGCGTTCCTGCAGGAGTACTCGGGACCGGGCTTCCACGACGAACTGGACGACGCACTCGCGCTCGGGCGGGAACTCGACCAGCAGTACGAGGAGGCGTTCAAGGAGGGCGAACTAGACACGCGCAAGGAGTGTCAGACCCTGCAGGCCGCCCAGTTCATCTCGGCGTGGCTCGACGAGAGCGACGACCTGGGCCAGTATCCCGTCGTGAGCGTCCGCCGAACCGACGAGGGCGCGGGCGATATCTACGGCCGTGCGGAGTTGTACACCTGCATCCCCTCGAACGTCACGCGTGACCTGTTCGAGGACCTGCACGCCGCGGTGCTGATGAGCGCGACGATCCGGCCGTTCGACGTGACCGAGAACGTCCTCGGGCTGGACGAGCCAGAGACGCTGGCTTACGGCGCACAGTTCCCCGAGGAGCGTCGGCGTACCTACGCCGTCGACGGCCCCGCGCTGTTCGCAAGCGAGCGAGACGACCCCAGTACACAGGACACGATCGCGGAGGTGCTAGAAGACGCCGCCCGGATGACGCCGGGCAACACGCTCGCCTTCTTCCCGAGTTACGCCGAGGCCGAGCGCTACCACGAGCGGGTCGACCACGACGGGCGCCTGTTCCTCGACGAACCCGGCAAACAGGCCCGCGATCTGCGAGAGTCGTTCGTCGAGAGCTCGGACGCACTCCTCTGTACCTCGCTGTGGGGCACACTTGGCGAGGGCGTCAGCTACGACGGCGACGACGCCCGAACCGTCGTCGTGGTGGGCGTCCCGTACCCCCACCTCGACGACCGGATGGACGCCGTGCAGGACGCCTACGACACCACCTTCGGCGAGGACGGCGACGACGAGGCCGGCTGGCGCTACGCCGTCGAGATCCCGACGATCCGCAAGACCCGACAGGCCCTCGGGCGAGTGGTGCGCTCGCCCGAGGACTTCGGGGTGCGGATCCTGCTCGACAAGCGCTACACGCAGGCCGCCGAGATGGAGATGCACGACTACGCGGTCCGGGGAACCTTCCCACCCGAGGAACGACGCGAGATGATCGACATCGACCCCGACAAACTGAAATTCGCGATGCTGAACTTCTATCAGGATACAGGTGGCTACGACGGCCCGCCGCCGAAGCCGTAGTCCGTCGTTCTACGTGCAGACCGATCAGAGGTCGGGCGCCATCTCGGCGCCGCAATCGGGACACTGGAGAACCATCCCCTCCTCGCTCTGTGCGAGCGCCAGCGCGTCGCTGTCACAGTCGGGACAGGGCTGTGCGACGCGTCCTTCGGTCGAGTTCCGCGGTGCACCGAGCGCGATAGCGACCACCTGTTCGTCTCCCTCGTTGCGCCCCTGCTGGTAGTCACCGGGGGCGAACCGGACCGCTTCGTGGGGACCGACGGTGACGGTCTCGCTCTCACCGGCGGGATCGGTGCGGTACTCGAAGGTCGCCTCGCCGTCGATGACGTAGAACACCTCTTCCTGGTCGAGGTGGGTGTGAAGCCCACCCGAGAAGGCTTCGCCCGGATCCAGGACGTAGCGGTTGATCGCCAGGTCGCTGTTCCCGAGCGGGTCGGTCAGCCCACGACGGTCGATTTCGCTGCCCATCGCCTGCGGTTCGACGTCGTCAACGGAGACTTTCTCCATGGCGAGAAAGTTCGACGCCAGGCTCATAAGCGCCGTCCCAACAGTGGCAACCACGCAGCGAAACCGGATGGTTTGAGACCCCCGACGCGCAACCCTCGTCCACGATGCTAGTCGCCTTCGACTTCGACGGGACCCTCTCGGACTCCGAGATGACGGTCCTGCTGGGCAGCCAGAACGACACGGCCGACAACATGGCCGAGATCACCGAGCGCGCGATGAACGACGAGATCGAGTACGCCGAGAGCCTCTACCAGCGGTGTGCGCTGCTGGAAGGACTCGACGAGGACAAGGCCAACGAGGCCTTCGATCAGGTCCAGTTGCGCCCGGGTGCGGCCGACGTGATCGAAGCACTGCGCGAGGCAGGCGTCTACGTCTGCATCCTCACCGGCGGCTTCGAGCGCGGCGTCGCGGCTGCACTCGAAGCGGAGGGGGTCGAGGTCGACGCCATCGTCGCCAACCGCCTGCCCATCGTCGACGGCGAACTCACTGGCGAGGTCGAGGGCCCGCTCATCGAGGGGACCAAGGACGACGCGCTGGACATCGTCACCACCATCGTCGGCGAGGACCGCGCCGACACCATCGCCGTCGGCGACGGCGCGAACGACCTGCCGATGCTGGAAGTCGCCGGCCTCGCCGTCGGGTTCGACCCGAAACCAGCCGTCGCACCCTCCTGTGACACCATCGTCGAGACGATGGACGAACTGCACGAACTGCTGACCAGCGAAGACGTGCTGTAATACGGATTACTAGCTGTTTTCCCGGTCGACCGCCCAGCCTCATGCGGTCGATCCGGGAAAGATCTACGAGATTCCGTATGACCTCGTTTGGTATCGGTTCAAAGTCCCCGCGGCCCCAGTTGTAGGTATGACAATCCTCTCGTCGGTGTCGCTGGGTGTCCCGCTCCTGATCGTGTTCGGTGTCGTCGCAGGCATGATCGCCACCAGAGCGATGGACGTCGTGATGGCTCGCCTGCCGGAAGGCGAGACGCCGCCCTTCGTCGCGTCGGGCGTGCTGACCCAGCAGGATCCGGACACCGCGCCGGAGCGACTCGCCGCGGTCGTCCACCACGTCGCGGGGTGGCTCACCGGCCCGCTGTTCGTCACGATGCTGTTGCTCGCCGGGAGTCTGCTCGGCGAGGGAATCGCGACGTACCTCCTCACGGCCGCCGTCCTACTGGTGCTGATGGTCGGTTTCTTCGCGCTCGTCGTGCTTCCGCGGCTGGGGCTGGCCCGGCAGCGAGTCTCGACGATCACGCGGGACTGGGCCGTCTCGGCGCTCGTCTACCTCCTCGTGCTGGTGCCGCTCGTTGCGGGGGCCACGACGGTACTCGGCGGGGTCTGAGTGCGTCGTTTCGACCAGAAGAAACTTACTGACGGTCGACGGCATCGGGACGTGTGATCCGGCCAACGAGACGGACCTGTCTCCGAGCCGCAGTGTTGGCGACCGGCGGCGCGATCACTGGCTGTCTGGGCCGGGGAAACGAGGACGACGGGTCGAACACGCTGGAACAGCCTGGGAGGCACTTCGACGTCACCGCTTCGATGCTCCAGCAGCGGAGCGACGCGGAACCGCCGAAGGTAGGGTTTCGACTGACAAACCGATCGAGCGAGCCGACGCCGATTCGGTACGCGACGACAGTTTTCGTTTCGGAAGAGGGGCTTCCCTGGACGACCGCGCTCGAACTGGACGACGACAGCTACCACGGCTACAGCGGCCCCGAAACGCCGAGAAACGGATGCTGGCAATCGAAGACGAGGGAGACGCCGACGATGGAAGTGAACGAACGAACGATCGAGCCCGGGTCCGCGCTCGAGAAGTCTTACTGGATCCTCACCGCTCCCGGTGAATCGGCGTGTTACCCGCCGGGCGAGTATCGCTTCGCGAGCGCCGTCGAGGACGCCGCCGGTGAGTTCGTCGTCGAACTCCGATTGACGGTGACCGACGACGGGCAGATCGAGGCGGACGGGCGCGGTCCGAGACCCGTGCTCTAGCTCGTCGCTTGCTCGATGGCCTGATCGAGGTCGGCGATGATGTCGTCGGCCGACTCAAGGCCCACGGAGAGGCGCACGAGGTCGTTCGTGACGCCGGCGGCCTGCTTCTCCTCGTCGGTGAGCTGCTGGTGGGTGGTCGATGCGGGGTGGATGATCAGCGTCTTGGCGTCGCCGACGTTCGCGAGCAGGGAGGCGATCTCCGTGGACTCGACGGTCGAGCGGGCGGCGTCGTACCCCTGTTCGAGGCCGAAGGTGATCATGCCGCCGTAGCCGCCGTCGAGGTACTCGCTGGCGGTTTCGTGGGTCTCGTGATCGTCGAGGCCGGGGTAGGTGACCCACGAGACCTCGGGGTGGTCGTCGAGGTGCTCGGCGACGGCCATCGCGTTCTCGCAGTGGCGTTCCATCCGCACGGGAAGGGTTTCGAGGCCCTGTAGCGTGTTCCAGGCGTCGAAGGGGGCCTGCTGGTTGCCCATGTCGCGGAGGCCGCGAGCGATGGCGGCGTAGGTCAGGCCCGCCGGGCCGAACGTCTCGTCGAAGTTGACACCGTGGTAGGCGGGGTTCTCCTGTGCGATCTCGGGGTACTTCTCGGCGTGTTCGCTCCACGGGAAACTCCCGCCGTCGACGAGGACGCCGCCGACGGTGGTGCCGTGGCCGTGGATCCACTTGGTCGTGGAGTTCCAGACGATGTCCGCGCCGTGTTCGAGGGGGTTGCACAGATACGGCGTCGCGAAGGTGTTGTCGACGAACAGCGGGACGCCGTTGTCGTGGGCGATCTCGGCGAGTCGCTCGAAGTCGGGCGTCACGAGCGAGGGGTTGCCGATCGTCTCGCAGTGAACGTAGGCGGTGTCCTCGTCGATGGCTTCCTCGTAGGCCTCGTAATCCAGCGTGTCGACGAAGCGGGCCTCGACGCCGTTGCGCGGCGCGGTGTGGGTGTAGTAGGTGTAGGTGCCGCCGTACAGCGACGACGCCGTGACGATGTTGTCGCCGGCGTCGGCCAGCAGGAACGTCGCGAGGTTCAGCGCCGCCATCCCTGAGGAGGTGGCGACCGCGCCGACCCCGCCTTCGAGTGCGGCGATGCGTTCCTGCAGCATGTTGCAGGTGGGGTTCATCAGCCGCGAGTAGATGTGGCCGGGCTTCTCCAGAGCGAACTGGGCGGCCGCGTCCTCGGCGTCGTCGAAGACGTAGGAGGTCGTCTGGTAGATCGGCGGCGCGCGAGCACCGGTCGCGGCGTCCGGTTCTTCCTGTCCCACGTGCAGTGCGTCTGTCTCGAATCCGCGGTCGTCGTCGCTCATACACCCGTACCTCTGTCCGCCACCTCATAAGTCCCGGCGACACCGGCCGATAGCGCTCGCTGTCCGGGATAGCGGCGATGTTTCGGGTGGAACTCGAACGGGTTCGGGAAGCCCATCGAGTTGGGCTGTCGTTCGGGTGTGTACGGAGCGGCGGCACACCTGTCGATCGATCCACAAGACATACGGCGGTCGCTGTGGGCGATTGTATCACGAACTCATGGGCGAATCGAACAGCTCCAGACAGCTATCAGTCGAGGGGCGACGACTCCTCGCGCTGGTGGCACTACTCGCCCTACTCGTGCTGGCCGGCTGTGACGGCCCGTCACAGCAGTACGTCGTCTGCGACGTCTGTGGCGAAGTGTACGGCGACGAGGTCGGAACCGTCGACGTACAGCTCTCCGAGAACGGCTCGGCTCGCTGGACGATCACCGTGCCGTTCGACGGCCCCGACAGGGCCGCCGAAAGACGGGCCAGAACCATGGCCGACGAGATCGACCGTTTCACCGACGACGAGACGATCACGCCTTACAGGTTGCGGGCCGAGAACGTCGTCAGCCACGCGGGGAACGGAACGGTATCGGTGACGTTTCGCGTCGACGGATTCGCCACCCGTCTCGGACAGTCCCTCCTCGTCGATGGCTTCGATCAGCACGACGCGCCGGACGGACTCGCCTACCGGCTGACGGCCGAACGCGTCCGGGTCACTGCACCCGAAGGAATGGGCATCGCGAACACGCCTCGCGGGGCGACTGTCACCGACGGCGGCCGGTCTGTCGTCTGGCGTGCCGAGGACGACGATACGATCGACTGGCAGACCTACGTCGTCGTCGGCCCGGACAGGTCGGTGCTCTCACGGGCGGGGGCGAACGCCCACGTTGGCACCTACGTCCTCGGCTGGGCGGGGCCCACGCTGCTGGCCGATTTGGTCGTCGGTCTGGGGATCGCTGGCGTCGCACTCGGCGGTGTCCTGCGGTACGGGAGCGATCGGACGCTCGGCTCGTGGCTCGATCTGCTTCGAGAGGCGACCACACGACAGGCGATCTTCGCTGTCCTGCCGGGACTGGGGATCGTCGGCGCTACCGTCGTCACGCTCCCGCCGACAGCGAAGACGAACTACCTGTTGCCGGCACTGTACGGGGCTCCAGCCGTCCTGCTGGGGTTCCTCTGTCTGGGGTGCCTGGTTGCCCGGAACTCTCGATACGTACTGCCGGTCGCCAGCACGCTGGTGGCCGTCCCCGTCGCCGCCGCGATCCTGAACGCGACGGCCGCGTTCGATCCCGGCAACGGCGCACACATTCTCGCAATGGTGACCCTCGTCGTCTGGCTTCCCAGCGCCGCCGTCGGTGTGGGCGTCGCTCGCTTCGTTGGCCGGGGCGACGAGGAGTCCTGAGCGGCGACGATCAGACGAACTTCCGGACGGTCATGTCCAGCGCGTCCAGATCCAGAATCGGAGCGAAGCCGGCGTCGGGGTCGGTGTTGACGGACCGCTGGAAGGTTCACAAATAGAGCATACCGCGAGCGGAGCGAGCGGTTTCACTTCTGACGAGCGAAGCGAGTCAGAAGGTAGTTTTTAGCGTAGATTTTTGCGAGTTGAGCGGGATCAAAGGTCCCGCTAACCGTGCGAACGGGCGCTTCGCGCCCGTGAGCAGATGGGGGTTCCCGCAGGGCCGCAGGCCCGAGGAAACCCCCGAAATAAAAAGGTACTCAGACGAATTTCCGGACAGTCATGTCCAGCGTATCCAGATCCAGAATCGGGGCGAAGCCGGCGTCTGGGTCGATATTCACACTTTTCTGGAAGTCGGTCTGGGCCTGCCAGCACCCGGAGTTGAGCGCGAGGACGTTGTGATACTTCCCCCAGCCGATCTTGTGGACGTGGCCGGTGTGGAACACGTCCGGCACCTCCTCCATGACGAGGTAGTCCCTGTCTTCGGGTGCGAGGCGAGTGTGGCCGCCGTACTGCGGGGCGACGTGGCGTTTCTTCAACAGTTGGTACATCGCCTTGTGCGGTTCGTCGTAGCTGGCCTTGTCGTCGGGTAACTCGGCGATCACCTCGTCGAGCGAGACGCCGTGGTACATGAGGATCGTGACGCCTTCGATGGTGACGAGGGAGGGGTTCGAGTGGACCTGCGCGTCGTGGGCGGTCATGATGTCCCGGAGTTCCTCGTCGAAGGCCGGCTGTGGTTCGGCGAGGCGGACGGCGTCGTGGTTGCCGGGGATCATCCGGATCTCGATGTCGGCGGGCACTTCCTTGAGGTACTCGCTGAAGCGCTCGTACTGCTCGTAGATGTCGACCACGTCGAGTTCCTCGTCCTGATCCGGGTAGACGCCGACGCCCTCGACCATGTCGCCGGCGATCATGAGGTACTCGACGTGCTCGGCCTCCGGAGTGTGGAGCCAGTCGGCGAAGCGGTGCCAGGCGTCGGCCATGAACTCCTGACTGCCGACGTGGACGTCCGAGATGAGCGCGGCCTGGACGTGGCGGTCCGCGGTCGACGGTTTGTGCGTGCGAGGGATGTCGGGGAAGTACAGCGAGTCGACGAAGAGGATACCCGAGTCGTCTGCCAGCGTCCCGTCGACGGCGATCACTTCGTCGTACAGTAGTTCCTGGACGAGATCGGCGATCGCGCGGTCTTTCATCACCAGACAGGGGAAGGTCCCGTTGGTGTCTTCGAGTTCGATCAACCAGTGGCCGCTGGCCGTCGAGCGGATGTCCGAGACCATCCCGACGATGGCCGCCTCTTCGCCGCCGCTCATCCGTTCGAGCGCGTCGGTCGGGCGGTGGTTGACACGCCCGCGTAACTGTTTCGAGAGCTGCTCGTAGCGATCGCGAAACACGGAGACGAAATCGGAGTACTCGCCGGTCCCGGTCGACTGCCCCGTCATGTCGTTGTGGACTTCGATCGAGCGCTGCTCCGGGTCTGCGGACCGCCCCGATCGCCCAGTCGAAGACCCCTCCGTTTCGACTGGAACCGAACCGCCGGAATCAACAGACTGATTGGGGCCGTTTGCAGTCGAAACAGGGGGGTCGGGGTCGCCGGGACGATCCGGTCCGTCGTCTGGCGTCGATCGATCCCTCGATCGACCCCGACTGCCACCAGGGAGGTCTTCGAGGGCGTTCCGGACGTGTTCGGCAGAGACGACGAGTACGTCGTCGGGGACCGTTTCCAGTGCACGGTCGAGCGCGGCGTCCGGATCCGACGCGTCGGCCAGAAGCGTGACGGCCTCCCGTTCGGCGTTGTAGCCGCGGCTGGCCAGTTCACTGACGATCCGTGCCGGCGTCTCCAGGGGCACACGCGTACTGGTACCGGCGACGAGAAAAGCGTAGCGGACTCCGAGGCAGAAGGTTGATACGACGTTTGCACCGATATGCTGACGATGAGCGAGGAACGCGGCCCGAACCCTCCAGCGAGCGACGACAGCCCCGGTGCGATCGTCTATCTCGTTGACGTGGTCAGCAGCGCCGGGGCGGTGATCCTCGTCGGTGCCCTCCTCTTCGCGATCAGCGGCATCTTCCCACCTCTCGTCGCGATCGAATCCGGCAGCATGGAACCCCACATCGACACCGGGGACCTCGTGTTCGTCATGAGCGAGGACCGCTTCGCCGGGCCCGGTAGCCATGGCGACACCGGCGTCGTCTCGGCCCGGGCCGGGGAGCAGACGGGGTACGCGACCTTCCAGGGACCGGGCGACGTGATCGTCTACCAGCCCAACGGGAACACCCGTGAGACGCCGATCATCCATCGGGCGAGGTTCTGGGTCGAGGAAGGCGAGAACTGGTACGACGAGGCCGACCCACAGTACATCTCTGCAGACAACTGTCAAGAGCTGTCGAACTGTCCCGCCGATCACGCCGGCTTCATCACGAAAGGCGACGCCAACAGCGGCTACGACCAGGCGAGCAGTCTCCCGAGCTGTCGGGGCCCCTGTGAGCCCGTGAAGAAAGCGTGGATCGTCGGCACTGCCGAATCACGCATCCCCTTGCTGGGCAACATCCGGCTCCAGGTCCAGCGAGCACTGGCCTGAGTACCGTCGACGCGGTCTTTGCGACCCCGGAGCGACCCAGAAGGTTGATACGCTGTTCAGTACCACACCCAGGTAATGAGCGAGAGGTCACCGGATCCGCCCGCGAACGGGACCGAAGCGGGCTGGGGGACGCTCGCGCTCGACGTCGTGAGCGTGTTCGCATCGGTGGCACTCGTCGCCGGCCTGCTGTTCGCGATCAGCGGCGTCTGGCCGCCGCTGGTGGCGATCGAGTCCGGCAGCATGGAGCCACACATCCAGACGAACGATCTCGTGTTCGTCATGAACGAGGAGCGCTTTTCCGGCCCCGGTAGCCAGGGCGACACCGGCGTCGTTCCGGCCCGGGCCGGGGATCGCACCGGGTACAGTACCTTCCAGCAGACCGGGGACGTGATCGTCTACCACCCGGACGGTGACACGCGCGCGACGCCGATCATCCATCGGGCGATGCTCTGGGTCGAAGACGGCGAGAACTGGTACAACGAGGCCGACCCGGACTACCTCGGCAGTGCCGACAACTGCGCAGAACTGACCGGTTGTCCCGCCGACCACGCCGGGTTCATCACGAAAGGCGACGCGAACGCCGGCTACGACCAGGTCGGTGCCAACCCGCTGTCCAGTCCCGTGCGGCCCCGGTGGATCGTCGGCACCGCCGAAGCGAGAGTCCCGTGGCTCGGGAACATCCGACTCAGTCTCGGCACGTTCGTTCGCGGGCTGGTCGTCTAGTCCGGCAGCGGACCGTTTCCCGTGGAGTGCTGGAGCGACGTACCGGTGACCGTCGCCAATGAATTGCGGATCGCTACAAGAATCGTCTCAGCTCGGTATCGGCTAGAAGTGGCTGTCGAGACGAACTCCTTTATAGGGGTTATCGTAGCCGGTCGGAGAGAACAAGCCTCTCGACCGGCTCTGGTGTTCGATTCTCCCAAGAGAGAATCGACGAACTACTACGAGAACCCCTATCAGTTGTCGAATCGGGCCTGCACGAACGGCTGGACGTCCTCGATGTCGCCCAACCGTGAGTCTGACAGCAGGACTGCTTCGGTCTCGTCGATCGGGACCGAGAGGCTGATCTCCTTGGTCCGGCCGTACCGACCCTTCGAGACGACGACGGCGTTGACGATGCCGAGCATGTCGAGTTCGCTGATGAGGTCGGTGACACGGCGCTGAGTCAGCACGTCGGCGTCGATCTCCTCGCAGAGACGCTTGTAGATGTTGTACACCTCGCCAGTGTTGATGTTGTGGACGCCGTTTTTCTCCAGGAGGATGATCGCAAAGAGGACGATCTTGCTCTGGGTTGGGAGTGTCCGGACGACTTCCACGACCCGATCGAGTTCGATCTTCTCCTGGGCCTGACGAACGTGATTCTCCTCGACGCAGTCGGTCTGGTCCCGTTCGGCGAGTTCGCCGGCCGTCCGGAGCAGGTCGAGCGCTCGTCGGGCGTCGCCGTGTTCCTGGGCGGCGAAGGCAGCACACAGCGGGATCACGTCGTCGGTCAGCGCCTCGGCCTTGAACGCGACCTCCGAGCGGTGATCGAGGATGTCCCTGAGCTGGTTGGCGTCGTAGGGCGGGAAGACGATCTCTTCCTCGCCCAGGCTGGACTTGACGCGGGGGTCGAGGAAGTCGGTGAACTTCAGGTCGTTGGAGATCCCCATGATCGAGACCCGGGAGCGTTCGAGTTCCGAGTTCATCCGCGAGAGGTTGTACAGCGTGTCGTCACCGGACTTCTCGACGAGCTTGTCGATCTCGTCGAGCATGATGACGACGACGCGCTCGTGGTAGTCGACGGCGTCGAAAAACGAGCTGTACACCCGGTCGGTCGGCCAGCCGGTCATCGGGACCTGTTCGAACCCGTCGCGGTCGGCTTCGAGTGAGTCGATCTCTGCCGTGATCTCGTCGACGGTGGCGAACGCTGAGTCGGCGAGTTCGTCGGGAGCCGACTCCGCGCGCTCGCGGAGGCCTTCCAGTTCCTCGACGCGATCGTCGATGTACTCGCGGTTCTGGTCGATGAACTTGTTGGCGAGCTGTGCCAGCACCCGATACTGGGTGTCGGTCACCTCGCAGTTGATGTACTCGACGGTACAGGGAACCTCGTACTTCTGGGAAGTCGTCTCCAGTTCTTCGCTGACGAACTTCGCGCTCGCGGTCTTGCCGGTGCCGGTCTTGCCGTAGATGAGGATGTTCGAGGGCGTGTCTCCCCGCAGTGCCGTCACGAGGATCGTCGCCATGTTGTTGATCTGTTCCTCGCGGTGGGGAAGCTTGTGGGGGGTGTAGGAGGGACGGAGCACCTCTTTGTTCTCGAAGATCGGCTCCCCACTGAGGAGATCGTCGAAGAGACCCCGGGACGCCTCGTCGGCCGCTTCGTCCGTCTCTCCGTCGAGATCGTCGAGGACGACATCGTCGAGGTCAGTACCGAAGCTGTCGCGGTCACCACCGTCGACGGCGTCGCGAACAGCGTCTTCCGACGACCCGCTCTCCGATGCGTCCACGTCAGCTTCCGTATCGTTGCCTGTGTCTGTCATAGTCGTCCGCCATACCCCCTTGTTTCAGGTGGAATGTCTGGTGCGCAGCGGCGTACCGGTCCGGAAACGGCCAGTAGATGTGTTGTGCCCGGATTTCGATCAACAGTGCGCGTCCAGTTGAACCACAAGAACCCGTGGGTGATGGAATATTAAATATTTCGATCCGAACGATTCTCGCGATCTTCCCACCACGAGGATCCTGCCGAGGTCTCCCTCACGGTCTGTACGGAGAGTCGCTTGCCGGTGGGATCTGGAGCGCACCGACGAGATCACTGGTCCAGAGGAGTGGATTGATTTGTAGGATGTAGCGGGTTGGACGGGAAACGGGAAGGGGTCGGGGAGTAGAGGGGGACGGCAGTTCCCTCCGTACACAGGACGCTTGTCGCGGCTGTCGCCAGATCTCGTGTGGAGTGTTAGCACGACAGAGCAACCCCCCCACCCCTTCGTTTCGGGTGGAACGCACACAAAGAGGGGGAGGGGGTGAGAGCGGAATGGCCGGTTCGCTCTAGCGACAGAAAGACTTAAGTTAGTATCAATAAAACCAAAGCCGCACTAGAAACAAAGAGAGTTCTAGCTAGGTTTCTAGTCGTCTAGAGTATCTTCTAGCCGTCTCGGACAGTCTCTAGGGGCGAAATCCCGCGCGGGACGCGATCGTCGAGCAACCGATTCGACGGTCGTCTCGGCGGTTCCTCCCACGGGGGGTTGGATCGTTCCACCTGAAACGAAGGGGTGGGGGTGTTCGACCCTGTCTACGGCGTCCACCCACTCGTGCCGTGGCTTCACACTTGGCCGAGCTCCGATCGGCGATTCGGCGCCTGTCGTACGGACCCCGCCGCGGCCGTGTTTTCACAATCCATCACTCTACTACATTTTTCACCAACTTGTCAACTTCGTTATGGTTGTCTGACGTAGGCTTAAGTGAATCGGACTGTCTACTACGCTCAAGCCCCCGAATACGGACGTTCGGGCGGGAGGAACGAGGATGGGACTGCTCACAAATCTCAAAGACAGCATTTCACGCGCGGCATCGACGCTGTTCTCGGAAGAGAACCCCAGGCGTATCGGTATTTACGGCCCGCCGAACGCCGGGAAGACGACTCTGGCCAACCGGATCGCTCGTGACTGGACCGGCGACGCAGTCGGCCCGGAGAGTCACATTCCACACGAGACGCGGCGCGCACGCAGGAAAGAGGACATCGAGATCGAGCGCAACGGCGCGACGGTCAACATCGACATCGTCGACACGCCCGGCGTAACCACGAAGGTCGATTACGAGGAGTTCCTCGACCACGACATGGAGAAAGACGACGCCGTCCGACGCTCCCGGGAAGCCACGGAGGGCGTTGCCGAGGCGATGCACTGGCTCCGCGAGGACGTCGACGGCGTCATCTACGTCCTGGACTCTTCGACGGACCCGTTCACGCAGGTCAACACCATGCTGATCGGGATCATCGAGAGTCAGGACCTCCCCGTACTGATCCTGGCGAACAAGACCGACCTCGAGGAGTCGTCGGTCCAGCGGATCAGAAACGCCTTCCCACAGCACGAGACGATCCCCCTGTCGGCGCTGGAAGGAGACAACATGGACGAAGTGTACGACAAGATCGCGGAGTACTTCGGGTGATCGTGGATGGCTGAAGCAAAACCACAGGACGGCGTGCAGATCGACCTGATCAGCGGCGAGCGCATGGAGGGGCTGACCTCTATGGAGAAGATCAGGACGATCCTCGACGGGGTGCGGGACGGCAACATCGTCATCCTCGAAGAGGGGCTCTCGCCGGACGAGGAGTCCCGACTGATCGAAGTGACGATGACCGAGATCAGCCCCGACGAGTTCAACGGCATCGAGATCGAGACCTATCCCCGATCGGAGGCCGCCGACGCGAGCCTTCTCGATCGGCTGATGGGGACCGAGTCGACGAAGAAACTGACCGTGATCGGCCCGGCGAACCAGATCGAGACGCTCCACAAGGACGAAAACCTCATCAGCGCACTCGTCTCCCGGAAATAATGCCCCACCAGTGTACGAACTGCGACCGCACGTTCGCGGACGGCTCCAAGGAGATGCTGTCGGGCTGTCCGAACTGCGGCGGCAACAAGTTCCAGTTCAAACCCGAGGGGGCCGACTCGGTCGACAGCTCGGCCGAACCGCCGGAGCCGCCCGAACCAGCCAGCAGTTCCTCGTCGGTCGCCCAGACTGTCGGCAAGACGGCGGCAACGGTCAAGGACATCGTCGGCGGCGGTTCCGAGGATCGATCGGACCAGGCAGGTGTCGGCGCCGGATCGTCGGGCGTCGACCCATCTGACAGCTCGGCGCCGGCCGAGCCGTCCGCTCCAGGTGAAACCGCGCCGTCACGCGAAGATACCGCACAGGCCAGCGCTCGCACCGACGTCGTCGCCCCCGACGAACTCCCGTCGGAGCCGGCCGACGAGGGCGAACACCACTTCCGTCCGGTGTCGACCGAGGACTCAGAGGTGACGACCGGGTCCGGCGTCGCCGCGTCGCGCCCCGATGCTGACGGGTCCGACTCACAGCTAGCGACCGACGAGGCTGGCGACACGCCAGCGAGTGACCCCCCGGACGCGGACCGACCCGGACTGGAGCAACTGCGCGAGGAACTCAACGACCAGTTCGAGAGCATCAAGGTACTCCAGCCCGGGCAGTACGAACTGAATCTCATGGAGCTGTACGACCGCGAGGAGTACATCGTCGCGCTGGAGGAGGACGGTCGATACAGCATCCAGGTCCCCGAGAATTTCCGGGACTGATCGACCGAGTTCTCCGCTGATTGGAACAGGCACAACCGTTATATTCTCCCCCGGAGTTGTATCGGCTGAAACCATGCACCGGCACGAACCCTCTCATCTCGAGGAGTGGGCGACGCTGCTCGAGGTCGATGTCGCCGACGAACTGCTGGACGAGCAGTCGGATGCGTGGGTGTGCGACGACGAGGGAGAACAGAACGTCCCGGGCGAGGAAGCCCGATAGCAATCCTCTTGCACGACGAGTCTCCGGATGTCGTCCGATGGCTCTGTCGCCGTCCTCGTCGAGCTGGCTACAGGCGTCCGACAACAGTGACAGGTGTCCGACAACGACAACGGTTATTGGGACGCGTTGTCACATCCAACTATCACAGTCAACGACCTCCAGTTCCTCGAACCGGTACCGCTCACCGACGTTTCCATCGACGACGACTTCTGGAGCCCGCGGATCGAGACGGTCCGCGAAACCACGGTCGAGTTCGTGTACGATCGGCTCGTCGAGTCCGGGCGCATCGAGAACTTCCGCGTTGCCGCCGGCGAGACGGACGGCGAATTCCAGGGACGGTTCTACAATGATTCGGACGTGTACAAGTGGCTCGAAGGAGCGTGTTATTTCCTTGCGACACACGCAGACCCGGAACTCCGCGACCGCGTCGACGACGTCGTCGACCTGATTGCCGCCGCCCAGGAGTCCGACGGGTACCTGAACACGTACTTCCAGCTCGTGGAACCCAAGAAGAAGTGGACGAATCTCCACGCGATGCACGAACTATACTGTGCCGGCCATCTCGTCGAGGCTGCACTCGCCCATCGGGCGGCCACGGACGACGACACACTGTTCGACGTCGCCGTCGCGTTCGCCGATCATATCGACCGTCGGTTCGGCCCGGACGGCGAGGACGGGGTGCCGGGTCATCAGGAGGTGGAGCTTGCGCTGGTGAAACTGTATCGTGCGACCGACGAGGACCGGTATCTCGACCTCGCGCGGTATTTCGTCGACCGTCGCGGCGCCCCGGACTCCCGGCTGAAACACGAGGTGTTCAACCCCGGGGAAATCGCCGGCGAGGCCTACGACCGCGTCATCACCGAGGACGGCGAGTACGACGGGACCTACTACCAGGACCACGCGCCGCTCCGCGAACAGACGACTGTCGAGGGCCACGCTGTCCGCGCGATGTACTACTACACGGGCGCGGCCGACGTGGCGCTGGAGACCGGTGACGAGGAACTGGTCGCGGTCCTCGACCGACTGTGGGAGAACATGACGACCAAGCGGCTGTACGTCACCGGCGGGATCGGATCCTCGCACGTCGGTGAGCGCTTCACCGAGGACTACGACCTGCCGACAGACACCTCGTACGCCGAGACGTGCGCGGCGCTGGGGAGCGTCCTCTGGAACCAGCGCATGTTACGACTGACCGGCGAGGCACGATTCGCGGACCTGCAGTCGCGAACCCTCTACAATGCCCTCCTCGCGGGCCTCTCGCTCGACGGGACGCGCTTCTTCTACGCGAACCCCCACGAGATGGGCGCCGACGGGCATCCGCTCCACGACGAGGACCCGAACCGGCTCGCCGCCGAGCGTCAGGGCTGGTTCCAGACCGCGTGCTGTCCGACGAACGTCCCGCGGTTGATCGGGTCGCTCGGCACGCACGTCTACGCCACCGGCGAGTCGGCGGTGTACGTGAACCACCACATCGGAAGTGAAGCGACTGTCGACGTCGCGGGGACGAGAGTGACGCTCGATCAAGACACTGCCTTCCCCTGGGAGGCCGAGACGACAGTGACCGTGACGCCGGCGGACCCGGCGACGTTCGAACTCGCGCTCCGCGTGCCCGAGTGGTGCGACGACGTCACCGTGACCGTCGCAGGCGATCCCGTCGAGGCCACATCCTGCGAATTCCTGCGTGTCGAGCGCGAGTGGACCGCCGGCGACGAGGTGGTGTTCGAGGCGGCGTTCCCGGTGCGGTTCCTGCGGGGCCACCCGAAGGTCCGGTCGGCGTCCGGCGCCGTGGCGGTCCAGCGCGGTCCCCTCGTCTACTGTCTGGAGGGTACGGACAGTCCTCGGCCGCTCCACCAGGTCCGCCTCCGTCCGGACGGCGACGTGGGCGTCGAGCACGACCCGGCCCTGCTCGACGGCGTGACCGTGCTCGACCTTGCGGCGACCGTCCCGGACCTGTCGACCTGGAGCGACGAGGATCTGTACCTGCCTGACGCGGCGGTCAGTACCGAGCGGACGACGGTCCGCGCCATCCCGTACTACGGGTGGGCGAACCGCGGCCCCGACGAGATGCGCGTCTGGGTCGACGCCGAATCTCCGTCCGGGTAGACGCGAGTTCGGGAATACGCTCCGACCGCTTCCACACGTGTCGGGGAGGCAGTCGGAGTGGTGTCACAGAATCGGTTCTCCAGTACAGCCAACTCTCTAGTCGAGCTGGCTGTACTGGTCGCTGAGTTTCTCGCTGGCTTCGGCCATCAGTTCCTGCTCGTAGTCGTCCAGGTCCCACTCGACGACCTCCTGGACGCCGTCGGCACCCAGCTTGACGGGGACGCCGAAGGCGGTGTCGTCGTGACCGAACTCGCCGTCGAGCACGACCGACCCGGGGAGCACTTCGCCGGTGTCGTGCAGTACGGCCTCGACCATGTGGGCGACGCCGGTCGCGGGCCCCCACTGGGTCGCACCCTTGCGCTCGATCACGTCCATCGCGCTCTCCTGGAGTTCACCGAGGATCTCCTCGCGTTCGTCCTCGGAGAAGTCGGGATCTTCGCCGTCGATGCGGACCTTCGAGAACACGGGAACCTGTGCGTCCCCGTGCTCACCGAGGATGGTCGCCTCGACGTTCTGGACCTGCGTGTCGAAGCGCTCGGCCAGCACGTACCGGAATCGTGCCGAGTCGAGCCGGCCGCCGAAGCCGATCACCTGCTCGCGGGCGCGATCGCCCGTCTCGTAGAGGTGGCGGTTCAGCAGGTCGACCGGGTTCGATGTCGTGATCGTCACGTAGTCGTCGTTGTGCTCCGCGATCGACGAGCCGATGTCGTCCATGATCGGCGCGTTGTCACCGGCCAGATCGATCCTCGTTTGGCCGGGCTGGCGCGGGATCCCCGCCGTGATGACGACGACGTCCGAACCCGCGGTGTCCTCGTAGGTCCCCTGCCGGACCGTCGTGTTCGAGTCGTAGGCGATCCCGTGGTTGGTGTCTGCAGCCTGTCCGATGGTCACGTCCTCCTGGTCGGGAATGTCGACGTAGACGAGTTCGTCCGCGATGTCGCGCAGCGCGATGTTGTACCCCGCTGCGGCACCGACAGTGCCGGCCGCCCCGACGACGCTTACTTTTGTCATGACAGTCCGTACCAGCGGTCGGCGTAACGAAAAACGTGTCGAACAATTCGCAGGCCAAACCGGAGCTGGACCCGCAGTTCTCGGGGGATCGTCGGGCCCGACACCGAGTCGCCCGCTCCCGCAAGCCCTTTTCGCTCGGACGGCCACGCTACAGGTATGAGCGACTTCGATAAAGAAGCCGAACGCGAGCGACTCCGCGAGAAGTACGGCGAGGATGAGGCCGACCGTGAGGCGACCGAACAGATGAGCGAACTCCTGTTGAAGGGCGCGACGATGACGAACGCCCACTGTGACAACTGCGGCGACCCGATCTTCCGCTACGACGGCCAGGAGTTCTGCCCCTCCTGTCAGCGACCGGTCGACCGCGGCCAAGCGCCCGACGAGGGCGCCAGCGACGACGGCGGCGACAACATCGAGGTGACGACACCGAGCGAGGACGCCACCGTCCAGTTCGGCGACCAGTCGGCCGACGACACTGCCCAACAGCCCGCCGACGGTTCGAGTGGCCGTCAGCAACCTGCCGACGGTGCAACCGGTCGCCGACAGCCCGCCGACAGTGCCACGGGCAGCCAGCAGCCCCCTGCCGGGCAGGCATCCCCGAAACGGACGGACGACCGGACACCGTCACAGCCGGTAGACAGCCCGGAACCAGCGCCCGAACCGAGCGCTGCTCGGACCCGGTCGGCTCCCTCTCTCGATCCGTCGTCGACCGCGACCGAGACGGCAGCATCGGGTACGGTCGACGAGCACCTGACGAACGCCCAACGCCTGCTGGCACAGACGATCGAGAAACACGCCCGCCGTGCTCGCGAGACCGAGAGCCCACGCGAGGCTCGCGAACACCTCGAAACGGCTCGCGAGGCCGCGGCGACGCTCGAGGAAACCGGCTTCTAGCTCATCGGGATTCTTGCGGACGCGTCCGGGTACCCGTCGCCACGATGGAGCCGGTCACCAGAACATCGCTCCAAGAATCCGTCTCAGGAATCGGCCCTGGGACCGGCCTCGCCCGCGCTCGCTCCGTCGGTGGTGGCTTCGACCTCGGCCAGTAGTTCCTCGACCGACGGGAAATCCTGGCCGCCGTCCCCGCCGAACGTCGTGACGAGTTCGAGCCCGTCTTCACCCGCTCGGAACAGCACCGCTCCGGGCAGCTCCCGGATCAGTCGCTGGTACGGCGCGAACGCGTCGTAGGCTGGTTCCCCGTCCTCGGCGGCCGACTCGTCCGGGTCGGAGAGGATCGGGAACGGCAGCTCGTAGCGTCGTTGCCACACTGCGCCGCGTTCGACCTGATCGGGCAACACCGGGACGACGGCCGTCGACCGGGACGCGAAGGACTGGTACTCCTCGGCCAGTGACTGGACGATGTCCCGACAGAGCGGACAGTAGTGACTCCGCAACAGGACGACCAGCACTGCGTCGTGTTTCTCGGCGAGATCGACCGAAGACAGCGGCTCGCCCCCCACACTCGCATCTGGTAGTGTAAATTCGAACAGTTCATCTCGTGCTACTCGACGATTGCTCACGCTCTCGTGACCCCCGGACGGTAATTGATGGCCAAAATATCTTAAACCTAGCCCAGATTGACCAGTAATGAACGAATCTGCCTGCTAGCTCTCGTTCGTGCGTGGCTCAATCGGTACGCATTTGCAATCTGAAGCGTATCACAGTTCCATGGATTGCAGGGCAGTGGGACTGGCCGTTCTGCTTCTCGGGAGTCTGCTCGTCCCGCTCGGGAGCGTCGGAGCAGCGGCCGACAGCGAGAACCGGACGACAGCGGCGCTGGCTCAGCAGCCGGACGTCGGTGCGAACGAGGTCGTCGTTCGGACGACGTTCTCGCTGGAAGACACCGGCGAGGACGAGGTCCGCGTGAGGAAGGAGTACTTTATCGGTGAGGAGGTATCTTTTCTCTCTCGGGCGTTCCCATACGATATCGATGACGTGTCGACGAGGCACATGCGGCGGGACGGCGATTTCTTCCACTGGACCGAGTCCGGCCCGGTCGCCAGCGTCGAATACGTCGCCAACGCAAGCGTGTTCGGTGTCTCCCTCGGTACAGGTTATTCTCCCGGCCAGCGCGAGGGCAACTTTGCGTTCCTCGAACTGGGGTCGAGGGGCCCCTCCCACGATGCGACCACGGAGCGAACGCAACTGGCCGTGGCGGGTGAGGGATACGCCAGTTCGAACCACGTCGTGCTCGGTCCCCACGAGACACACACCCGGACCGTCGACGACCGTCGCGTCACGCTCGTCGTCCCGGAAAACGTCGACCTCGGTCCGGCGCCCGAGGCGGTGCTCGACGCGCTCGCCGAGACCGAGCGTCGACTCGACGCGGCCGGCGGGAATCGACCCTCTGTCTCGGCGTTCGCCGTCCCGACCCGCGGTGTGGTCGGCTACGCCAGCGGCGGCGACGTCGTCGTCGACAACACCGCGCCGATGGCCGGGACCTGGCAACACGAGTACGTTCACGCCACGAAACAGCAGTACTCTCCCGACGACTCTGCCCGGTGGGTGGTCGAGGCGGACGCCGAATATTACGGCGCACTGTACGCTTTTCGACGTGGGGATCTCACTTTCCGGCAGTTCCGCAGCCAGTTGACCGGGACGAGCCAGCACGAGAGCGAACGCCTGACCGATCCCGAGACGTGGCTCACGAATCCGTGGTACAGGACCGAGTACACCCGCGGGGCCCTCGTCGTGGCGACCCTCGACGCCGCGATTCGGAACGCGACCGCTGGAGAGCGCAGCTACGAGGACGTATTTCGCCGGACCAACGCTCACGAGGGACGACTCACTCACGAGGCGTTCCGCCGGATCGTCGTCGACGTGGGCGGCCCTTCCGTGGGGCCGCTCGTCGACCGCTACGTCGCCGGGACGGCGGACCCACCGATCCCCGACAACCCCTACGCCTTCACCGACCCGTCCCTGAACACGTCCCTGTCGGTCGACAAGCCCCACGAGGACGACATGCGCGGCCTCCACCCTGGGCAGCGAGCGCGGCTTCGCCTCTCGGTCTCGAACGACGGCACCGACCCCAGCGCTGCCGTCGGATTCTCGACTGACTTGCCCGACCACTGGCAGTTCCTCTCGAGCTACGGGGTCACGTCGGGCCCGAACGCTAACACGGGCTACTTACAGATTCCGACGAACGACAGTACGACGGCGACGCTCCTGATCCGACTTCCGGAGAACGCGCCGGTGGGCCAGTACAACTACTCGGTCACCGCCCGCGACGTGGGCGGGTCGACCGCGACGCTGTCGGGGGTCGCGACGGTCGTCAACGAGTCGGCATCGGACGACTCGGAATCGGACGATTCGGCGACGAACGAGACCCTCGCACCGACAGTAAACGCCTCGATCACCCTCGAAAACGTCTCCTCGGACTACCAGCACGCCGTCGCGACCGAACTCGACGACACCACAGTCCTCGTCCAGCGGGACCGGCAGATCGACTTCCGATTCGCCGTCGAGGGAACGAACCACTCTGTCGAGGGGATCGGACTCGTGACCGAGATGTCCGAGTGGTCCGACGATGGCCGGTTCAGCGACCGATTCTCCGACAACCGGACGCTGACGGTCCGCGCTCGGTTCACCGACGGCTCGACCGTCGAACGCGATTATCGGATTCAGGTCGTTCCAGCCCTCGATCCCGCAATCGCCTACGACCGTTCCGAACTGTACGGCGACCGGATGACCGCTCGGATCGGGACGGCGACGACGTTGCGGGCGATCTCACTGAACCGCCCGGAGTACGACGGTCACGAGATCGCCTGGTTCGTCGACGGCCAGCGCGTCGCGACCGGCCAGCGCTTCGACTACGAGTTCACCGACGGCGAACAGAACGTGACTGTCGTCGTCCGTGACGGGACCGGCTTCACCGCGACGGAGACGAAACGCTTCCGCGGCCAGACGACCGCCGAGGAGGGACTGGAACGGGCACGCGGCGTCCCGATCGCACTCTACGCGATCGCTGTCGCGATCCTCGTGGGCCTGGGACTGTTCGTGCGCGCTGCTCGTAGCTGAATCTGCTGTTCATCGACGAGACGTCTCGCCGTGCAAATCATCCCTTGATCGGAACGATTCGCTACTCGACGATGAAACGTCTCGCCGTGCAAATCATCCCTTGATCGGAACGATTCGCTACTCGACGATGAAACGTCTCGCCGTGCAAATCATCCCTCGAACTCGCTCCCCACGACTTCCCGGAACCGTTCGGCGGTCACTTCGCCGACGCCCTCGACATCCTGCAGGGCGTCCTCGTCGGCGGTCATCACGGCCTCGACACTCTCGAAATGTTCCAGCATCGCACGCGCAGTCACTGGTCCGACTTCGGCCACCGACGAGACGACGTACTCCTGCTGTTCGGTGAGCGTCTTCGACTGTTTCTCGCCGTGGACGCTCACTTCTCGGTCGGACTCCTCCTGTTCGCGTCGAGCGATCGTCTCCAGTAAGTCGGCGGTCTCGTCCTCGTCGGTCGTCCGCAGGATGCTCGCGCCGAAGTCGACTGCCAGCGAGGCCAGCGCGCCCTGGATCGCTTTGTGGTGGACGTTGCGCTCGCCGTACAGATCGTCGCCTTCGATGACGACGACCGGGCGGGCGTAGTACCGGGTGGCGTCGCCGACCTGCTCGAACATCGAGCGGTCGCCGCCGGTCAGGGTGTCGAGGAAGTCCGAGACGGTCTTGCGCTCGACGACAACGCGATCCGAGAGGACGTAGTCCCCGACCGCCAGGGTCTCCAGTTCCGTCTGGACGCCCTCGCGGGTCGAGAGGTCGCGAGCGATCGTCGAGTCCAGTTCCCGCTGGTCGGCGACGATGGCGACCTCGTCGTCGGCGTCGGCGTGGGGCTCCGGCGTCGACCCCTCTGTTTCCGATGGAGCCTCGCCGCTGTCTTGCGGTTCTTCGCCCTCCGCTTCACTTCCACTGAAGGCGTCGAGACCGGCCTGACCGTCCGACTCGGTCTGCTCTGTCGTCGTCGTCTCGGCTTCGGTTTCGTCGCCGTCCGAGGACTCGCTTTGCTCACGGCTCGCTTCGCTCGCCGCTCGCTGTTCCGAGGACCGTGACTCACTTCGCTCGTCACGGCCCTCGTTCTCCTCGAACTCCTCGACACCCACCTGCTCGCTCCCAAGTTCGGACTCCAGTTGCCCGGCGACGTCCTTGAGCGTCCGGAGCTCGTTCTCCATGCGCTTCTCGTCCTGCCGGGACTTCCAGAAGTAGGCCTCGTCGCGGGTGTCCTCGGCGAGCAAGACGACGACGCTGCCTTCGGTCTGGCGGCCGGTTCGGCCCTTGCGTTGGATCGACCGGATGGCGGTTGGGACTGGTTCGTAGAAGAGGACGAGGTCGACCTCGGGCACGTCCAGTCCCTCTTCGGCGACGGAAGTCGAGACGAGCACCTCGAACTCGCCCGCCCGGAACCGATCCAGCGTCTCCTGTTGCTGTTTCTGGGTCATGCCGTCGCTGCCGTCCGTGTCGCTCTGGCCGACGAACTTCTCGGTCTCGAAGTGATCGTTCAGGAAGTCGGTCAGTGTCTCGGCGGTGTCTCTCGACTCGGTGAAGACGATGACGCGCTCGCCGTTCTCGATGCCCAGCGTCTCGGCCAGTAGCATGCGGGTCCGGCGGAACTTCGGGTGCAGATCGGTGAAGTTCTCGGCCTTGCGCATCGCCTCCATCACTTTCGGGTCCGAGACGAGGCGCTGGTCGGCCTTCGAGGCCCCCGAGGAGCGTGCGGCCTCTTTCTGGCGTTCGAAGTACCGTCGCAGGGCCTCGACGCTCTGGGTCTCGGCGTAGGTGACGGCGGTCCGGAGCTTGCGGATCTCCGCCAGCAGGCTCATCCCGCTGTACCCCTCGCTCTTGTCGTTGTCCATCAGTTCCGAGAGCTTCCCCTGGATCTTCTGGATCTCGCGCTCGGACACGTCGGGCTGGGTGGTCGAGGTGACGCCCAGTTGCTTCAGCTCCGTCAGTCGGTCTTTCACCACGTCGTTGATCGCGTCGCGGATCTCGATGACGGTCTCCGGGAGTTCGATGCGTTTCCACTCCACGTCCGTGTCGTGTGTGTACTCGGCCACGTCGGCGTCGTCCTCGGTCATCACCGCCACCTCGCGCAGGCCGAGGTTCTCACACACCGTGAGGATCTCCTCTTCGTCCCCGCCCGGCGAGGCCGACATTCCCGTCACGAGCGGGTCGTCGGCGTCCTCGTGGTAGCGCTCGGCGATGTAGTTGTAGGCGTAGTCGCCGGTCGCGCGGTGACACTCGTCGAAGGTGCAGTGGGTGACCGACGACAGGGAGATGCGATTGCCCACGAGATCGTTCTCGACGACCTGGGGGGTCGCGATGACGACGCGGGCACCCTCCCAGAGGTCGGCCCGTTTCGCCGGGCGGACTTCGCCGGTGAAGACGACGATCTCGTCGTCGGGCACCTGCAGGGCCTCGCGGTAGAACTCGGCGTGTTGCTGGACGAGCGGTTTCGTCGGGGCGAGCAGGAGGGACTTCCAGGCGGCGTCCTGAATGCGTTCGGCGGTGACGAGCAGCGAAACCGTGGTCTTGCCCAGTCCGGTCGGGAGACAGACCAGCGTGTGGTCGTCCAGCGCCTGGTCGGCCAGCTGGCGCTGGTACTGGCGCTGTTCGAGCAGTCCCGGCGTGACGAGGGGGTGCTCGACGTGGGCGTCGTCGCTCGACGTGGCGTCGGACTGGGCCATCTGTGCGGGTCTTGGCCGGGAATCTCTTTAAGACTTCGCGTACCGCGGTGAAAGTGAACGCTGGTGCAGCGTTAAGGGCTCGCCGGGTCTACGACCGATATGACCATCTACGAGGCCGAAGTCCCCGGCGTCGGACACAAGTTCGAGATGGAACTCGACGGCGGCGAGCGCCTCGTCGTCATCATCCACCACGACGGCAAGCGCGACGTGTATCGCCGGCCCGACCCGGACGCCGACAGCGAGCAACTGTTCTCGTTGTCGAGCAAGCAGGCCCGACAGCTCGGTTCGATCCTCGAAGGGGCGTACTTCCAGCCGGTCGCCCTCGACGACGTGAAGGTCCCGCTGGGTGACGCGATCATCGAGTGGTACGCGGTCGACGACTCGAGTGCGGTCGTCGGCGACACGCTGGCCGAGTCTGGCATCCGCGAGGGGACGGGTGTCTCCGTCATCGCGATCCAGCGCGGCGAGGAGACGATCCCGAACCCGGATCCCGACGAGCGGATCGCCGCGGGTGACACGCTCGTCGCGCTCGGGACCCGGGCGGAACAGCAGACCGTCGAGGAGACGCTCGAAGGCTGATGGCCGCGGCGCTGCTGGAGATCGGCATCGCGCTGGTCGCGCTCGCGCTGGCGGGACTGGCGGCCAATCGCCTCTCCCTGTCCGTGATCCCCGCCTACATCGTCGTCGGCATCCTCGTCGGACCGAACCCACCGACGGAGCTGTTCGGCGTCTCCCTGCGACTGGTCGCCTACGGCGAGTTCGTCCAGCTGGCGGCGGAACTCGGGATCGTCGCCCTGCTGTTCTTTCTGGGGCTGGAGTTCTCGGTCGGGCAGTTGCTGGCCGACCGACGCCGCATCGCCGCCGCCGGCGGTGTCGACTTCCTGCTGAACTTCGGTGTCGGCGTGGCGATCGGCGTGGCGTTCGGTCGAACCCCGCTGGAGACCGTCCTCCTTGCGGGGATCGTCTACATCTCCTCCAGTGCGATCGTCACCAAATCACTCATCGAGCGGGGGTGGATCGCCAACCCGGAGGCCGAGCCGGTGCTCGGAACGCTGGTGTTCGAGGACCTGCTGATCGCCGTCTATCTGGCGCTCGTGGCGGCCGTCGTCTCGGGGGCTGGCGGTCTCACTGGTGCGGCCGTCGACGTGGCCCGGGCCTTCGCGTTCCTCGGGGGACTGGCCGTCGTGGCGTGGTACGCCACCGACTGGGTCGAGCGGGCCTTCGACCTGGCCTCGGACGAACTGTTCCTGCTGCACGTCCTCGGTGTGACGACCCTGATCGCGGGGGCGGCGCTGGCGCTGGGGATCAGCGAGGCCGTCGCCGCCTTCTTCGTCGGCACCGCGTTCAGCCAGACGAGTCACGTCGAGCGCATCGAGCACGTCGTCGCGCCCGTACGCGATCTCTTTGCCGCCTTCTTCTTCTTCGCCATCGGCCTCCAGACCGACGTGACGCTGCTGCCCGCCGTCGGTAGCCTGCTCGCCGTCGCCGTCGTCGTGACCACGGCATCCAAGCTGGTGAGCGGAACCGTCGCGGGCCGGCTCTACGACCTCACTCCGACGCGGTCGCTCCGAACTGGGCTAGCGCTGGTCCCTCGAGGCGAGTTCTCGCTGATCATCGCGGCCCTGGTCGTCGCTTCGGTCGGCACCGGGAGCGACGCGCTCGCGGACTTCGCGCCGGTCGTGACTGCGTTCGCGGTCGGCTACGTCCTCGTTATGAGCGTGCTCGGGACGGTGTTGATCCAGTCGGCCGACACCGTCACCGACAGGCTCGCGCCGCTGATCACCCGGTAGCTGGCTACAGCGAGAGCATCGTCATCAGTTCGATCCCGACGAGCATCGCGGCCGCGGCGGCCGGCGGGATCGTGAGGTTGTCGTCGAGCACGTAGCCGGCGATGACGGGCTTGAGGCCGTCGGCGGCCGTGGCGGCGAGTCCGCCGAGCGCGGCCGCGAGCCAGCCGACGAAGAAAGAGCCGATGCCGGTACAGACGCCGAACATCGCCAGCAGGACGTAGGCCTCTTTCGTGAGGTTTCCCGATCCAAGCAGGCCGCTGACCGGGTCGCCGATCGTCAGCATCAGGATGGCGGGGATCGCGACGAATCGCGGGACCAGCAGGGCGACGCCGGCGGCGCTGACGAGGTAGAGCGCGTAGCCCGCGAGGTTGTCCTGTTCGTACTCGCGGGTGAGTCGGTCGTAGATCGCCCAGTCCAGTCCCACGAGCAGGCGGATCGCCTCCAGTGCGAGCGCGACGCCCGCACCGAGGACGAGCAGGGACTGGACGGTCTGCCAGGAGGTCAGGTCGAGCAGGTACAGCGCCGGGAACCCGGTGCCGCTGGCGTGGACCAGTCGTCGGGCGATCTCGTCGGGCATCTACAGCTCGTCGAAGGATCGCTCGCCGTCCCGGAGCGCTGTCAGCGTCTCCGGCAGGTCGGCGACGGGCACGCGCTTCTGGGCGGTCGTGTCGCGCTCGCGGACGGTGACGGTGTCCGGTTCGGGCGGTTCGCCGTCGAACTCGTCGTCGCGGGTCTCGCCCAGCGTCGCGTAGTCGACGGTGACACAGAAGGGGGTGCCGACCTCGTCCTGGCGGCGATACCGCCGGCCGATCGCACCCGAGTCGTCGTAGCTCACCGACAGGCCCGCCGAGCGCAGATCGCCGGCGAGGTCGCGGGCGTACTCGCCCATGCCGTCGCGATCCATCAGCGGGAAGACGCCGACGGTCGTCGGCGCGACTTCCTGGGGCAGTTCGAGGTACGTGCGGGCCTCGCCGTCGATCTCGTCCTCGCGGAGGCTGTGGTCGAGCGCCGTGTACAGCGCCCGGTCGATCCCCAGCGACGGCTCGACGACGTGGGGCGTGATGTGTTCGCCCGACTCGGTGACTTCCTCGACACCGAAGTTCGTCTGGGTCACCGGGACGGTGTAGGACTCACCGTCGACTTCGACAGTGACCTCGCCGTCCTCGTCGCCGTCCTCGAAAGCACTCGGATCGCGCTCGGCGAGCGCTTCGAGGGCTTCGGCCACCGCACCGGCGTCGCCGCCGAACTCCGGCCCGAGGTAGCTCATGTCCGGATCGACGGTCGCTCGCTCGACGGTGATCGGTTCGTCGTACTGCTTGAACACGGTGAACTCGTCGTCGGAGTAGTCGTCGTGCTTCGAGAGGTCGTAGTCCGACCGGTAGGCGAAGCCGCCGAGCTCGATCCAGTCGCCGTCGACTTCGCCCTCGGCGTCCCAGCAGTCGGCGGCGTAGTGGGCGCGTTCCCCCGAGAGGTGCTGGCGGAAGCGAAAGCGGTCCATGTCGACGCCGATCGACTCGTACCACTGCTTGGCGACGCCCAGATAGTAGGCGATCCAGGGCTTGGCGACGATGCCCTCGTCGACGACCTCCCGAATGGTCGCCTCGTAGGGCTCGCCTTCGTCGTCCTCCTGGTCAGCCGCGGGGTAGAAGGGTGCAGTCACGTCTTCGACGGCCGCCAGGTCGGGCTCGTCCTCGTCGGGGTCGATGAACAACTCTAGTTCGGCCTGCGTGAACTCCCGGACCCGCAGGAGCGATTTGCGGGGGCTGATCTCGTTGCGGTAGGCCCGGCCGATCTGAGTGACGCCGAAGGGCAACTGGTTACGGGCGTACTCGGCGAGCTGCGGGAACTCGATGAAGATGCCCTGTGCCGTCTCGGGGCGGAGATAGCCCGGGTCCGAGGAGCCGGGGCCGATGTTGGTCGCGAACATGAGGTTGAAGTCCTCGATCGCCTGGCCGGCCAGCCCCGCACCGCAGGTCGGGCAGACGAGTTCGTACTCGGCGATGAGTTCCTCGACCTCGGCGACCGGGATCGACTCGGCCTCCTCGATGTCGGTGTTGTCCTCGACGATGTGATCCGCGCGGTGGCTCTCGCCACACTCCGGGCACTCGACGAGCATGTCGTCGAAGCCGTCGAGGTGGCCCGACGCCTCGAAGACGGGTTCGGGCATCACCGTGGGGGCGTCGACCTCCATATTGCCCTCCTGGATAGTAAAGCGGTCGCGCCAGGTGTCCTCGATGTTCTGTTTCAGCGCCGCGCCGGCGGGGCCGAACGTGTAGAAGCCCGAGACGCCGCCGTAGGCACCGGCCGACTGCAGGAAGAAGCCACGGCGTTTCGCCAGTTCGACGAGGTCGGTACCGTCCTGGCTCATAGGCCCTCCAGCAGATCCATGTCCCGGACGATGCCGACGAGATCGTCGCCCGAGATCAGCGGGATCTGTTCGATATCCTCCTCGATCATCAGCTGTGCGGCGTCCTGTGCGGTCTGGCGTTTGCTCACTGTCAGCACGTCGGCGGTCATGAACTCGCGGACCGGCTCTTTCGGGATCTCGACGTTCCGGGTGGGCATGTAGGTGCCGCCGACGGCCTTGACACTCTCCCACTTCCAGTCGTCGTCGTCGCTGGCCATGCTCTCGCCGGTTTCGGTCTCCCCTTCGACGACGCGGGCGACGTCGATGATGTCGACCTCGGTGAGCATCCCGCACACGTCGCCGTCGTCGTCGAGCACGACTCCGTACGGGACACGCGCGTGATCGAGTTCGGCCTCCGCGACGGTCAGGGGCGCCTCGGCGTAGACGCAGTTGACGTCCCGGGTGGCCAGGTCGTCGACGCTCGTCTCGCCGTCGACCTTCCCGGTCGCGATCGCGCGGATCACGTCAGTAACGGTGACGATGCCTTCGAGGCGGCCGTCGACGACCGGAATCCTCCGCGCGCGCTCACTGACCATCAGCGCGGCCACGTCTCCGATGCTGGTGTCGGCCGTGACCGTCGGGGCGTCCTCGGTCAGCAGCGCCAGCTGGTCCTCGTCGGGGTGGTTGATCAGGGCGTCGCGCGAGACGATCCCGCGGAACTCCTCGCCGTCGTCTGTCTCCTTGATCACCGGCACGGAGGAGAAGGAGCGTTCCTGGAGGTATTCGAGCACATCGTCGCGGGTGCCCGGAATCTCGACAGTGACGACGTCCGAGCGGGGCGTCATGGCGTCAGCGACGTTCATACAGTCGTTGTCCTGCTCGGGCGTACTAAGTCCTGCCCTTCGGCTGCTCACCCGACGGCCGGTCGCGGACCCACCGGTCTCGTCGGTGATTCCGGCCACGTATCGTCACCAGTTCCGACGGAATTAGTGCCGTTCCCGGTCACAAATAGAATACGATTGTTACTTTTGGTGTTAGATTACTTACCGCACTCCCACTCTCGTCCGTCGGTTTCGGCACGTTTATATACGGTTGTGACATATTGTCATGCATGGAGTCGGACACGGTCGCCAAAGCGGAGGTGGCAGCGGACGCAGAAGTGATGGCATCCGTCGAGCAGGGCGCGACGGATACATTCATTATCGCGGACGTAACGACTGACGACGCCTACCTCACGCTCGACCTCGACGACGCCGCCTCGCTGCCGGCCTGGCGGTAGACGACGGCGTAATTCGCGGTGCTGATGTTCGTTTTTGACGCTCGAAATATCAATAGTGATAGTCGGACTGCTGGTTTGGCTGTTGAAAAAAGTGTCGTAGAATAGTTCACATACCATCTCAGCGACGATGGGACTTCCCTCATGTCCGTTTGTTTTCCATTCATCAGAAGAAATATATCTAGATAGCACAAATTTTAGATTTGATGTCGGAGATTTTCATCCGGAAGCAAGAGATCAAGCCCGGGAAAACAGACCGACTCCGCGAGTGGATCGGTGACATGTACAGCGAGGTGGAGACAGATGGATCGGGCGTTCGCGACATCTGGGCAGAAGAGAGTCTCCGAACGATTTCACTATTTATCGAGCATGCAGAGGATGCGGACTACTTCGTGTGGTACCTCGAAGCCGAGTCGATGGAGCAACTCATCGAGGCACGTGAAGACTCGACCCATCCACTCCACGATATCGAAGACGCGATGATGGAAGAGGTGTTAGTCGACCCGACTGAAACCGGTGACTTCGAACCACTCCTACACGGCGTTAGCCCGAACCGCTCGGCCTCGTTTGACATCCAAGAGTATCTCGGTCATTCACAGTAGACGTACCTGCGTTCTGCCGTAATTGCGAGTTACGTTGAATCGGAGTCTGGGTCGGTTCACGATCTCTCGCCCGTGAGTCCTGTAACCCTCGACGGCTCGCTAGCAGTTATGATATTGACCGCGACTAACGAGATCTGAAAGCCCTCGCCACGCTCCCGGTCGCTGACCGAGATATTCTCGCTCACGTCGTTCACTCGAATAGTGCTCGCTCAGACGACCCTTCTCGCTGCGCTCGCCTGCGCTCGCGACAGCGCGCGCCACCTTGTTGCTGTACGCGTACCGGAAGCATTCGCGCGAACGAGCGGTCCGTAGGACCCGGAAGTTCGCGCGATTTACCGGACGCGACCGAAGGGAGCGTCCGGCCTTTTTCACCCACGTTTTTTGCTCAAGCGGTTCGCGAGCGGAGCGAGCGAACTCGCAGAGGAAAAAGGTGGTTGTCGACTGTGTCGTCTACGTCACAGCGAGAAAACAAAGGTTATGACCGACGGGGCGAATCGAGAGCGTATGAAGGTACTCGTGACAGACCCCATCGCAGACGCGGGTCTCGAACGGCTTCGAGAGGCGGGCCACACGGTCGAGACGGCCTACGACGTCGAGGGCGATGCGCTGCTCGACGCCGTAGCAGACGCGAACGCACTGATCGTCAGGTCTGGCACGCAGGTCACCGAGGAGGTGCTGTCGGCGGCACCCGATCTCGTGATCGTCGGCCGTGCCGGGATCGGCGTGGACAACATCGACATCGACGCCGCGACCGACCACGGCGTCATCGTCGCCAACGCGCCGGAAGGCAACGTTCGGGCGGCGTCCGAGCACTCCGTCGCGATGGCGTTCGCGACGGCTCGCTCGATCCCGCAGGCCCACCAGCGCCTCAAAGAGGGCGAGTGGGCCAAGGGTGACTACCTCGGCACCGAGGTCAACCACAAGACGCTGGGCGTCGTCGGTTTCGGCCGCGTCGGCCAGGAGGTCGCCAAGCGTCTGGGCAGCCTGGGGATGGACATCGTCACGTTCGACCCCTACATCAGTCAGGAGCGAGCCGACCAGTTCGGCGCGGAACTGGTCGACTCCATCGAGGACTGTCTCGAGGCGGCGGACTTCCTCACCGTCCACACGCCCCTGACGCCCGAGACCAAGAACATGATCGGCGAGGAGGAGCTGGCCCTGCTGGAGGGGGGCTACGTCGTCAACTGTGCCCGTGGGGGCATCATCGACGAGCCGGCACTCGCCGACGCTGTCGAGGACGGCGTCCTGAAGGGTGCCGCCGTCGACGTGTTCGCCGAGGAACCCCTGCCCGACGACAGCCCGCTGCTGGACGTCGAGGACGTCATCGTCACGCCCCACCTTGGGGCCTCGACGGAGGCCGCACAGGAGAACGTCGCCACCTCCACCGCTGACCAGATCGTCGCCGCGTTCAACGACGAGCCGGTGATCAACGCCCTGAACGCGCCCTCGATCGACGAGAGCATGTTCCCGCAGATCGAGCCCTACATCGGGCTGGCCGACACCGCCGGCAAGATCGCCGTGCAGCTGTTCGACGGCCAGCTGGGCAGCGTGAAGGTCACCTACGCAGGCGACATCGCAGAGCAGGACGTGGACCTCGTCACCGCCAGCGCTCTCAAGGGCGTCTTCGCCCCGTCGGAACTCCAGGTCAACGCCGTCAACGCCCCGCAGATCGCGGAGGATCGCGGCATCGACGTGACAGAGTCCAAGACCCGCTCGGCCGAGGACTTCCAGAGCCTCGTCACCGTCACGGTCAGCAACGGCGAGGAGAGCGTCTCCGTCTGTGGGACCCAGTTCGCCGGTGAGGACCCCCGGATCGTCCGAATCGACGACCACCGCGTCGACGCCGTCCCCCACGGTCACATGCTCGTCGCCCGCAACAGGGACGAACCCGGCACGATCGGCTTCATCGGCACCGTGCTCGGCGAGGCCGACATCAACATCGCCGGGATGTTCAACGGCCGCGAGATCATCGGGGGCGAAGCGATGTCGGTGTACAACCTCGACGAACCGCCGACGCAGGACGTGCTCGATACGCTCAACGGCGACGACCGCGTCATCGAGACGAAGTACATCTCGCTGGACAACGGCGACTAGAAGAGTCGGTCGAGGAGGCCGCGGTCCCGATCGGTGTGTTCCCGATTTCGTTCGTCGAGCAACTGTTCGTACTGTTCGACGATCTGTTCCCGACGACGACGTTCCTGTGCCAGTTCCGTCTCGAGCTGTTCGATCCGTTCACAGAGGACCTGTCGCTCCAGTTGCTGGACCCGGCCTCTACGTGGGCGCTCGATTCCGGCCGTCGGGGCGTCCTCGACCTCGAAGCTGGCGTCCGAAGACATGGCTGTGCGGACGATTCCCACGGCAAAAAAGCCCCGTCGGACGGGCGTCAGCCACGTTCTAGTCCGGCGGTTCGTCGCTCAGTGTCCGGTGGTCACTCTTTCGAGCGGAGCTTCCGGTAGAGGTACGCGACGCCGAGGCCGCCGGCGATCAGTGCCGGAACCAGTGAGGAGTCGGTCGCTTTCGAAACGCCGTTCCGGATCGCCCCGGCGACCGACGACCCCTCGTCGATGTGCTCCAGGATGGCGTCCGTGTCGTTGGGCACCGGCTCGGGTTCCGCGCCGGCCGCGGCGGCGGCGTCGGGGTCCTTGAGCAGGTGACCCGTGGTCAGGCAGACGACCTGTTCGTCGTCGCCGATCTCGCCCCGTTCGCGGAGTTTTCGCAGACCGGCGACGCTGGCTGCCGAGGCCGGCTCGACGCCGACCCCCTCGCCGGCGAGCGAGCGCTGGGCGTCCGTGATCTCCTTGTCGCTGACGGCGACGGCGGTGCCGCTGGTCTCGCGAATGCCCGGCAGCGCTTTCGGTGCGTTGACAGGGTTGCCGATTCTGATCGCCGTCGCGATGGTCTCGACGTCCTCCCAGCGCCGGACCTCGTCGTTGCCCTCCTCGATGGCCTCGACCATCGGGGCCGACCCCTCGGCCTGGACGCCGGTGAGTTTCGGCACGTCGTCCTCGTCGATCGCACCCGATTCGACGAGTTCGCGGAAGCACTTGTACAGCGCCGCCGTGTTGCCGGCGTTGCCGACCGGCAGGACGATCCGGTCGGGGTAGTCGCCGTAGTCGTCGCTGAACTGCTCCATGATCTCCAGCCCGATGGTCTTCTGGCCCTCCAGGCGGAACGGGTTCAGCGAGTTCAGGAGGTAGGCCTCGCCGCGGGCGGCCAGCTCCTGGACGATGTCGAGGCAGCTGTCGAAGTTGCCGTCGACTTCCAGGATGCGCGCACCGTGGAGCGAGGCCTGTGCGATCTTCCCGGCGGCGACCTTGCCAGCGGGCAGGAGCACGAGCGTCTCCAGACCGGCGCGAGCGCCGTAGGCCGCCAGCGCCGCGGAGGTGTTGCCCGTCGAGGCACAGGCAAGCCGGTCGACGCCCAGTTCCTCGGCGACGCGGACGCCGACGGTCATCCCGCGGTCCTTGAACGAGCCGGTGGGGTTCATCCCCTCGTGCTTGATGCGCAGTGTGTCGACGCCCACCTCGTCTTCCAGACGGGGGACGCGGTGCAGCGGCGTGTGTCCTTCCGGCAGCGTCACGCCCACCTCGAAGGGCAGCGCCGCGCTGTAGCGCCAGACGCCCTCGCCCTCGAAGTCTTCGAAGGTCGGCAGGTCGGCGTAGCGCGCCTCGAGGAGGCCATCGCAGTCGTCACAGGTGTAGCGGATCGCCTCGAACGGCGCGAACGTCTCCCCACACTCGATGCAGGCCAGCCAGACGCCGTCGTCGGCGACCGCCGGCGTCTCGTCGGTGAGCTGTAAATTCGCCATTGTCGGTGGCGAGGGATCCGACCGGCAAAAGTGGGGCGGTTGCGGGTTCACTCTGGTTCGTTCGCCGACTGTTACGACCCGTCCAGTGTCACGTGCCCACCTTTCGCTCACTTCGTTCGCTTGCGCTCGCCCTGCTGGAGAACCCTCACTTCGTTCGGCTTCTCCCTACTCCCCGAACTCGTCGATCCGGCCGTGAACGTAGTCGGTCCACTCGTCTAAGGTCTCGTGCATCAGTTCGACGGCTTCGTCACGGGCTGTTGCCGAGTACTGGTAGACGTGTCCGCCGCCGTCCAGTAGTCGCCGCCGTCGCGAGGCCAGCCCCTTCTCCCGGAGCGTCGACAGCGATCGGTTGACGTTCGACCGGTCCCGGTCGAGCTGGTCGGCCAGTTCTTCGACGGTGCTCTCGGGGTGGTCCAGTAGCGCCTCGTACGTTCGGACCTCGTGGGCCTGGATGCCGAACACGCAGGCCATCACCTCCTCCAGCGTCGGTTCCTCGGAACGCATCAACTCCCGGAAGCGGTTCGGGGAGGGATCGGCAGCCATGGCCGTTCGTTGCGCACGAACGCGAATAAATCACTTCGTTACCTGCCCCTCACCCCGTTACGCGGTCGCTATGCGGTCGCGTAGCCCTGATTCTCCAGACAGGTCCGCATCTCTTCACGGCTGTCGTGGCGGTGGAGTCGCGTCGGGGTGTCACAGTAGAACGTCGACCCGTCGTACCGCAGCATCACCTCGTGCTCGGAGCCGAGAAACTCCGTTCGGACGACCACGCGCTCCCCGGCTTCGAGCGCGTCGAGCAGCTCCTCGACGTGGAGTTCGCCAGCGGCCACGGTACGCGATTCGCTCATCACCGATGGCTACCAGCGCCGCCGTCTTGATACGGACGGTTGTCGGTCTGTCCCAGATCGACCGCACGCGGTCGTGCGATCGACTGGGGAAACGTCGACAACCGTCCGTATGAGTGTTCGTCGTCGTCCTACCGCGTGCGTGGGCCGCGCACGACCGATTAGTACCCGAGCCGATCGAGCGTCTCGGCCAGTTCCTCGCGGTAGGCCCCGCCGAACAGGTGGACGTGGACGAGCAGAGGATAGAGCCGGTAGACGAGCCGTCGCTGGTCGAAGAACCCGTCGTCGAGGTCGACGCCGCGTTCGGTCTGGTACGCCTCGAAGAAGGCGTCGCCGAACGTCTCGGTCCAGTCGGCGTAGGCCAGTTCGATCTCCGGGTGGCCGTAGGAACACGCGGGGTCGAGAAACGCCCTGACCCGCTCGCCGTCGGTCAGCAGGTTCGTCCGCCACACGTCCCCGTGCAGGAGCGCGGGGTGGTCGGGTTCGTCGAGGAGAGCGTCGAAGTCCGCACTGGCTCGCTCGATACGGCTCGCGAGCGACGCCGAGAGGCTCCCCTCGGCGCGAGCCAGTTCCAGCACCGTCTCGACGCGGTGCTGGCGGTAGAATTCGACCCAGCTGTCGGTCCACGGATTGGGCTGGCGAACCGGGCCGGTGAGCGTGTCGAAGGGAAACCCGCAGGCCCGCCCTTCGATCTCGTGGAGACTGGCGAGGTGCCCGGCGGCGTCGCGCTCGACGGCGGGCGTGATCGTCGACTCGCCGGCGACGTGTTCGAGCACCAGCAGCTCCTCGTCGACGTACTCGACGCCGGGGACCGGCAGGTCGGACTCTGTTGCTAGATAGCCGAGCATCCGTCCCTCCGTCGTGAGCGCGTGCTCGCTCGTCTTCGCGACGACTGTCTCGTTCCCGTCGAGGTCGACCTGGTGCACCGACCCGATCATCCCACCGTCCAGTTCTTCGATGTCGACGACTGCTTCGTCGAGTGCCTGCTCGATGCGCTCCGCGAGTGTCTCCGTCATCTGTGCTGGACCGCGACTGCGAGGGTCGAATAGCTGTCGACTGCTCTGGTCGCGTTTCCACTGACGAGTGGTGCCCGGCCCCCGTGAGTCTGTTTGACATAGTAGCGGAAAGGGCACCATTTCGGGTGGAACCACGTCGCTTTCACTGATCGGCTCTCTACTGTCAACAGTTCACAAACGTATGGAAAAGGCCACCATTTCGGGTGGAACTTCGCTCGCCGGCCCGAGGTCGTTCCCGCTGGTCACGACCCCGAGCCATTCACCAGCCAGCCACGCCAGCAGCCCTTTCTGAGCGTGCAGGCGGTTCTCGGCCTGGTCCGGCAGCCACCTTTTTCTCCTCGGATCACTCGCTTCGCTCGTCACCATCTGCTCACGGGCGCGCCGCGCCCGTTCACATGGTCTGCGGGACCTTCGGTCCCGTACTACTCGTCGAAAAACGTGGGCGAAAAAACTGCACTCTCACTGCGTTCGAGTGCAGCCCTATTCTCCAGCCAGCCACGCCAGCAGCCCCTTCTGGGCGTGAAGCCTGTTCTCGGCCTGGTCCCAGACGATCGCGTTGTCACTCTCGATGGCGGCGTCGGTGACCTCTTCGCCGCGGTGGGCGGGGAGACAGTGCATCAGGGTGCGGTCGCCGAGCACGTCGGGGGTGATCTGGAAGCCGTCGAAAGCCTCCAGCTTCTGGCCGCGTTCGTCCTCCTGGCCCATGCTGACCCACACGTCCGTGTAGACCACGTCGGCGTCGGCCATCGCTGCGTCCGGGTCGTGGGTCGTCTCGGGCGTGTCGCCCAGCTCTGTGGCGCGTTCCAGCACGCTGTCGTCGACGCCGTAGCCCTCGGGCGTGGCGACGGTGAGGTCGATGCCGGTCATCGCGGCGCCGAGGACGAACGACTGGCAGACGTTGTTCCCGTCGCCGACCCACGCGACGCTCACGTCCTCGAAGCCGTCGAACTGTTCGCGGATCGTCAGCAGGTCCGCCAGCGTCTGGCAGGGGTGGGCGTCGTCGGTCAGGCCGTTGACGACCGGTACGTCGGCGTATTCGGCCAGTTCGACCACGTCGGCGTGGTCGAACACGCGGGCCATCACGAAGTCGACGTACCGCGACAGGGCCCGGGACGTGTCCTTGACGGGTTCGCCGTGGCCCAGATGGATGTCGTCCGGGCCGAGGAAGATCGCGTGGCCGCCCAGCTGTGTCATCCCCGTCTCGAAGGAGACACGCGTCCGCGTCGAGGGCTTCTCGAAGATCATGCCGAGGGTCTGGCCCTCGAGCAGGTCGTCCCCGCCCAGAGACTTGATCGTGGCCGCGCGGTCGAGCACGGCCGACAGTTCGTCGGTCGTCAGGTCGTCGACGTCGAGGTAGTGCTGTGGCATTGTTACAGGAGGCGTTCCGTGACGTCTTCGAGGACGGCGACCGAGCGGTCGTACTCCTCCAGGACGATGTGTTCGTCCGGTGCGTGATCGAGGTCCGAGTCACCGGGCCCGTAGGTGACCATCGGGCAGTTCCAGGTCTGCGCGAAGACGTTCATGTCGGCCGTGCCGGTCTTGCGCAAGAGGGTGGGGTCGCCGCCGGCGCCGCGGATCGCGGCGCGGAACGCCCGTGCCACCTCGGTCCGTGGGCTCTCCATGACCGGTTCGACCTTGTCGTCCCAGTGGACGGTGCCGTTGGTGAGGTGTCCGTCGGCGATCTCGCGGATCTCGTCGGTGGTGTACTCCGGCGGGACGCGCAGCTGCACGTCCATCGTCGTCTCGACGGAGAGGCCGTCGTCGGAGATACCGCCGTCGATGTCGACGGGTTTGCAGGTGACTCGCTCGAAGACGGGTATCCAGTCGTCCGGCTCGAACTCGTCTTCGACGGCCGACCACCAGTCGATGGCGTCCTGGATGGCGTTGTTCTCCGGACGCGAGGAGTGGCCGGACTCGCTGGTGGCGACGTAGGTGCCCGCCAGCAGGCCCCGATAGCCGAGCGTGATCCCCTCCCAGCCGGAGGGCTCGCCGTTGATGACCGCGTCGGGTGCCGACTCGCGGTCCTCGATGACGTAGCGACTGCCGCGGGAGTCGACCTCCTCGCCGACGACGCCGAGGAAGCTCGCGCCGGTGCGGACGGCCGCGATCGCCATCGCACACAGCGGCCCCTTCGCGTCGACGGAGCCCCGACCCCACAGCTCGTCGTCGCCCTCGTCGTTCTCCTCGATACGGACGGGGATGTCGCCGGGGACAGTGTCGATGTGCGACGTGAGGAGGACGCCGTCGTCGGCCGGCGCGCGGACGTTACCGATCTCGTCGACCCAGGCCTCGCGGCCGTGGTCCTCGAAGAAGTCGACGAGATACTCGGCGGCCTCCTGTTCTTCGGGCGTGACCGAGGGGATGCGGACCACCGCTTCGAGCAGGTCGCGGGCCTCCTGATCGACCTTCTCGACGGCTTTACTCACGGATGATCGCCTCCAGTGCGTCGACGACGTGGTCGGCCTCCTTCTTCGAAAGCGTCAGCGGCGGCAGCAGGCGCACGACCGTGCGGCCTGCGGGCAGTGCCAGCACGCCCTCCTTCATCGCGAGTTGCTTGAGCGCCCCCATCGCGCCGCGGCCGACCTCGATGCCGATCATCAGTCCCTCGCCGCGGACGTCCCGGACTTCCTCGCCCAGCGTCGCTTCCAGTTCGGACTGGAGGTAGTCGCCAACCACTGCGGCGTTCTCCGGGACCTCCTCCTCGACGATGGTGGAGACGGTGGCGTTGGCCGCCGCGGAGATGACTGGCCCACCGGAGAACGTCGAGGCGTGCGAGCCGTAGTTCTCGGCGATCCAGTCGCGACACAGCGTCGCGCCGATCGGGTAGCCGTTGCCGAGTCCCTTCGCGGCGGTGATCATGTCGGGGACGACGCCGGACTGTTCGGCGGCCCACAGTGAACCGGTCCGGCCCATTCCGGTCTGGACCTCGTCGAAGATCAGCGCCGCGCCAACGTCCTCGGTGGCCTCACGGGTCGCTTGCAGGAACTCGCTGCTGGCGGGGTTGATTCCGCCCTCGCCCTGCACCGGTTCGATGATCACGCCGGCCGTCTCGTCGTCGACGGCCTCTTGCATCGCTTCGGGATCGTCGTAGGGGACGAACTCCACGTCGCCGGCCAGCGGTTCGTAGGGCTTCTTGTACTTGCTCTTCCAGGTCGTGGCCAGCGACCCCATCGTCCGGCCGTGGAACCCCTGCATCGTCGCGACGAGCTTGGACTCGCCGGTCGCGGCGCGGGCGAACTTGAGCGCCGCCTCGTTGGCCTCGGTGCCGGAGTTGCAGAGCCACACCTTGCCGATCGGATCGGGTGCGGTCTCGGCGAGCGTCTCGTAGAGTTTCGTCCGCGAGGAGTTGGGATACGACGCCTGGACGTAGGTGAGCTTGTCGATCTGGGTCTTGGCGGCCTGATCGACCGCGGGGTGGCGGTGGCCCAGCGGCACGCAGGCGTACGAGGCACCCATGTCGAGATACTCGTTGCCCGCGTCGTCTGAGAGCCACACGCCGTCACCTTCTTCGATCTGGATCGGTTTCTCGTTGAAGACGAATCCACTCATTGGAGTGCCTCCTGATAGATGTGCGTGCCGTCGCCGTCGAGTGCGCTCGTGATCGGTGCGTCGTCGTTGGCGTCGGCGACGACGACTTCGGGTGCGCCGCCGTCGAGCGCCTCCTCGGCGGCCATGATCTTGCGGCTCATGAATCCCTCCGCGGCGTCCTCGAGACGCTCCCACTCGTCGCTCGTCTCGACGGACTCGATCAGCGTCGATGGGTCGTCGGGATCCTCGTAGACGCCCTCTACGTCGGTCAGCAGGACGAGCGTCGCGTCCAGCGCGGCGGCGACCGCGGCGGCCGATCGGTCGGCGTCCGTATTCACTGGAATCACCTCGTCGCCGTCGGCTCCCGCCATCGGCGGGGCCGCCACGGGCACGTAGTTGCCGTCGAGCAGCGACCACAGCAGGTCCGTGTTGACCTCCTTGATCGTCCCGGAGTGATCGCCGCGCTTGATCTTCTTCTTCCCGTCCTCGACGACCCGGACGGCCGACTTTCGTGGCCCGTGCAGGAGTTTGCCGTCGACGCCGTTGAGACCGACCGCGTCGACGCCCTGGCTCTGGAGGCCGGCGACCAGCTGGGTGTTGAGGTGGCCAAAGACCATCTCGAACACTTCCATCGTGGCCTCGTCGGTGAACCGACCGACGACGCCGCTGGGCGTCTCGACGTACTCCGGTTCGATGCCGAGCCGTTCGAGCGTGTCGTCGACGGCGGTCGAGCCGCCGTGGACCAGCGCCACGTCTTCGCCGTCCTCGTAGAGCGTTGCAACGTCCGAAAGGGCACCCGCGGGATCGACCGCGCGAGCGCCACCGACTTTGATAACTGTAGTCATGAAAACGTCCTCCTGCGTTACGGTGAGCCGACGGGGTGGAAACCCGTGAACTCCAGGCCCGCAGTCTCCTCGATGCCCAGCGCGACGTTGGCGGCGTGGACCGCCTGGCCGGCCGAGCCCTTCATCATGTTGTCGATGGCCGAGAAGACGACGAGGCGCTTGTTCGCGGGGTCGACCTCGAAGCCGACCTCGGCGTAGTTCGTCCCGGCGACGGCCTTGGGCTCGGGGTAGCGGTAGACGCCGCCCCCACCGGAGGCCATCCGGACGAACGGCTCGTCCTCGTAGGCCTCGCGGTACGCGCCCCAGAGGTCGCCCTTCGAGACGGGGCCCGACGGGAAGACGTGACAGGTCGCGCTCGCGCCGCGGATCATCTCCACCGCGTGGACCGTGAAGGAGACGTCGGTGCCGAGGAACTGCTGGATCTCGGCCTCGTGGCGGTGGCCCGTCGGCGCGTACGGGCGGACGACGCCCGAGCGCTCGGGGTGGCTGGAGGCCTCGCCGCCGCCAGCGCCGCCCTCCGAGGAGCCGACCTTCACGTCGACGACGATCTGTTCGTCGCCGCTCAGGATACCGTTCTCGAACAGCGGGAACAGACCCATAATTGTCGCCGTGGCGTTACAGCCACCGGAAGCGATCAGGTCAGCGCCCGCGAGGTTCTCGCGGTTGAGCTCGGGCAGTGCGTACTCCGAGTCGGCGAGCAGTTCGGGGCGCGAGTGGCCGTCGTACCACTCGTCGTACTGCTCCTCGCTGTCGAGGCGGAAGTCGGCCGAGAGGTCGACGACGGTGTCGGCGGCGTCCTGGAAGGCGTCGATCTGCTCCATCGAGACGCCGTGCGGGGTCGCCGCAAAGAGTACGTCGACGGATTCGAGATTTTCGGGACTCGAAAAGCGCAGGTCCTTGTGCCGGAGGTTCGGGTGGGCGTGGCCCACCGTCTTGTTCTCCTTGGAACGACTCGTGGCCTGGACGGTACGGAACTCGGGGTGGCCGTCCAGCAGGCGGAGCAGTTCGCCGCCGGTGAAACCGGACCCGCCGACGACGCTGGCGGAGTACGTCATGCAGTCACCCCTGTCTCCTGCTCGACCTTGGTTTCGAGCCAGTCGACGACGACGCTGGGCACGTCCACGTTGGTGACCTCACTGAGGGCCTTGAACTCGACGGTGTGGTTGACCTCGTGGACCGTGTAGTCCTCGGGGTCGCCGTTCTCGTCTTCGCCGACCTCCATCAGGTCGATGCCCAGCAGGCCGCCCCCGACCGCATCGGAGGCCTTCTCGACGAGTTCGAGCGCGCGGTCGTCGAGTTCGAAGCTGTCGGTCTCGGCCCCTTTGGCCGCGTTGGTCAGCCAGTGGTCCGAGGAGCGGACCATCGCGGCGACGGGTTCGCCGTCGGTCGCGAGCACGCGGATGTCTCGGCCGGGCTTGTCGACGAACTCCTGGACGTAGAACACCTTGTGCTCGTAGTGGCCCAGCGTCTCCTTGTGTTCGAGGATGGCTTCCGCCGCCGACCTGGTGTCGATCTTGGCCATCAGGCGGCCCCACGACCCGACGACGGGCTTGAGGACACAGGGGTAGCCAAAGTCCTCGATGGACTCCATCGCGGCGTCTTTCGTGAAGGCCACGTCCGTGTTCGGCGTCGGCACGCCGGCCTCGACCAGCGCGAGGCTGTTCTTGACCTTGTCCGCACAGACCTCGGCGGTGTCCGGTCCGTTGACGACCGGCACGCCGTAGGCCTCGATGAACTTCGTGGCGTACACCGATCGGCTCGTGGCCAGACACCGGTCGACGACGACGTCGACCTCGTCGAAGACCTCGGGGGCCTCACTGATGTTGAACTGCTGTTTCCGGACGTCGATCTTGGTGACCTCGTGGTCACGATCACGAAGCTCCGAGAGCAGGAGCTTCTCGTCCCGGCGAATCCGCGAGTAGAGTATTCCTACGTTCATAGTTGTATCACCGCGTGGACGCGGGCCGTCCGAGGCGCTTACTCGCCCCAGTCCTCTTCGAGTTCGGGGGCCGAGTCGAGCTCGACGGGATCCGCCGAGAGGACTTCGAGCTCGGCACCGCAGGTCGCACAGTCGACGATCTCTCCAGCTTCGAGGTTGTCGTGCAGGGAGACTTCTGCCCCGCATTCGACGCATTCTGCCATTGTACACCTGTCTCGCGCGCGCTTCCACTTAAACCCTTCGAACTTATCAGAATAGAGTGGTGACGCGGACAGCCGTCTAAGGCTACGTAAATGCTGAAATCGAAGCTGTACTGATTCTGGTATCAGGTTTCTGGTATTATGTCCCCTCGCGGGGATGGCCGGTCCACCGGTCGCCGATCAGACATACCGATCTACCTCCGCCTGCAGGCGGTCGCTCGCCGATTCGACGCCCTCGTGACGGGTCGTGACGCTCTCGTGATCGACCGCCAGGGTATCTTGGGCCACTGACAACTGCGATGCGACAGCCTCGGGGGCCGGCCCACCCTGTGAGTCCCGCATCGCAACGCTCTCGGCCGGATCGAGCGCCGCCTCGACTGCCTCGCGGTCGACGTACTCCGACAGGGGGTCGCCCAGTACGTCCTCGGCGACCGCCGAGATGGTCTCGTAGTCGGGCGCGTCTGCATCCGTGCCCTCTATCGCAGCGGCAGACTCGGCGACGACTTCGTGTGCCGTGCGGAACGGGACGCCCGCCATCGCCAGCAGGTCGGCGACGCCGGTCGCCGTGGCGAATCCGTCGGTCGCGGCCGCTTCCAGCGTCTCGGCGGGCCACTCCGCGGTCGCCACCGCGCCGGTCGCCACTTCGACGCTCTCGGTCACGCTGTCGATGGCGTCCCACGCGTGGCGACCGGCGCGCTGCAGGTCGCGATTGTACGCGCGCGGTTGGCCCTTGAGATTGGTCAGCAGGCCGTTCAGGCCCGCCGTCGCGTCGCCCGTGCGCCCACGGACGAGTTCCAGCGTGTCGGGGTTCTTCTTCTGGGGCATGATCGACGAGGTCGACGAGTAGTCGTCGGCCAGGTCGACGTGGCCCTTGCTGGCCATGACGATCACGTCCTCGGCGAGTCCCGACAGCGTCGTCGCCAGTGTCGCGACAGCACTGGTCGTCTCGACGAGGAAGTCACGCGTCGCCGAGGCGTCCATCGAGTTGTCCAGGACCGAGTCGAAGCCCAGCAGTTCGGCCGTTCGATCGCGGTCCACGTCGAAGGGTGTCCCGGCGAACGCGGCCGAGCCCAGTGGGTTCTGATTCACGCGGTCGTAGGCGTCGAGCAGGCGCGCAGTATCCCGTTGCAGGGCCTGCTCGTAGGAGGCGAGCCAGTGGCCCACTGTCGTCGGCTGGGCCGGCTGGAGGTGCGTGTACCCCGCCATTACCGTCTCGGCCTCTGCCTCGATCACGTCGAGCAACTGCTCGCGGGCCTCGACGGTCGTCTCGATCAGGGTCAGCAGGTCCTCGCGAAGGCGATAGCGGATACACGCCGCCACCTCGTCGTTGCGCGAGCGCGCGGTGTGCATCTTCCCGCCGTCGGGGCCGACGCGGTCGAGCACCGCCGACTCGATGGCCTCGTGGACGTCCTCGCCGTCCGGGAGGTCGCCGTGGCCCGACGCTTCGATGTCGTCGAGCGCCGTTAGGATCTCGCCAGCGGTGTCTGCATCGACGATACCCTGTTCGACCAGCATCACGACGTGCGCGCGGTCGACGGCCAGATCCGCTTCGAAGATGCGCTCGTCGTCGGCGAGCGAGGAGAGGAACGAGCGAGCGGGGCCGCCGCTGAAACGGTCGCGGCGGACGACGCTCTCGTCGGGGGCGTCCACGCTGTCACTGGCGTCCTCTCCGTCTCTCATCTGTTATTCCTCGTCGCTCTCACTGCTCACGGCTTCGCCGTTCGCACTGTCTGCAGCCTCCCCGTGGTCGGCCGCATTGCCGCCATCGGTCACGGCAGCTTCACCCTTCTTCGCGTCTTCGAGGACCCTGTTCGCGAGACGGGACTGGAAGCCGTGGTACTTCGCGACGCCGGTGGCATCCTCCTGGGTGATGCCGCCGGTCACGTCCTCCTCGTTGAACGAGGCGGCCGATTCGCTGTAGACGGCGTAGTCGGATTCACGCGAGACCGGGCGGCAGTGGCCGCCTTCCATCTTGACCGTGACGGTGCCGGTGACGCGCTCGTTCGTGTCGTCGACGAACGCTTCGAGTGCGCTCACGAGCGGGGCGTCGACGAGCCCCTCGTAGGCCTTCTGGGACCACTCCTGGTCGACCTGGGCCTTGAACGAACGTTCTTCCTGCGTCAGGACGAGGCCTTCGAGGGCCTCGTGGGCCGTCAGCAGCACGGTCGCCGCGGGGTGCTCGTAATTCTCGCGAACTTTGAGACCGAGCATGCGGTCTTCCATCATGTCCGTGCGCCCGACGCCGTGGGCTCCCGCCTGTTCGTTCAGCTGTTCGATCAGTTCGACCTTCCCGAGGTCCTCACCGTCGACGGCGACGGCCTCGCCCTGTTCGAAGGCGATCTCGACGAGTTCGGCGTCCTTGCCGGAGGGGTTCTCGGTCCACTTGTAGATGTCGTCCTCGGGGATCGTGCTCGGGTCTTCGAGTTCCGAGCCCTCGATCGAGCGGCTCCAGAGGTTCGTGTCGATGGAGTAGCGACCGCCGTCGCCGCCCTCGACGGGCAGGCCCTTCTCGGCGGCGTACTCGTTCTCCCACTCGCGGGTCAGGCCGAGTTCGCGGACGGGTGCGATCACGTCCAGGTCAGAATCACGCCAGACGGACTCGAAACGCAGCTGGTCGTTGCCCTTGCCCGTACAGCCGTGGGCGACGGCCGAACAGCCTTCCTGCTCGGCGACTTCGAGGATGGCCTTGGCGATGACCGGGCGCGCGAGCGCGGTGCCCAGCGGGTAGCCCTGGTAGTCGGCGTTTGCCTTGACGGCTTTGAGACAGAGGTCCGCGAAGTCCTCGGTGGCGTCGACGACGAACTGCTCGACGCCGAGTGCCTCGGCGGTCTCTTCGGCCTCCTCGAACTCGTAGTCGGGCTGGCCCACGTCGACGGTGACGCCGATGACCTCGTCGTAGCCGTACTCCTCTTTGAGCAGCGATACACAGACTGTCGTGTCCAGCCCGCCGGAGAAGGCGAGCGCGACGGTTCCGGATGCGGATTCGGTTGGCATGGATGGATGTTACGTGTGCGTGTGGTGTGTCTGTCGATTTCGACCGAGCGTGACTGCCCTCGGCGACGACGCGACCAACAGACGGTGGTCGGTGATCGAAATTCGAACGTGTCGGAATTCGGGGATGTGAGTAGTATGGGCCTAGAAACGGCCCCGTCGCCGTCGCGGTCGTCGGGTGCGGAAAAGAGTGGTAGACTGGCCGCTGACGGGTTCGCGTGCGCCGGCGGTCGCAGTCTGACTCATGTACTGGGCACTTCTTTCGCTTCGGTACTAATAGGTTCCGAGTTAGAAACGGTGTGTGCCACGTTGACAGCCGCCGACGCTACTGCTCGCTGTCGGCCGTGGTGGTCGCGGTCGCCTCGTCGCTCGCGCTCCCGCCTTGGGCGTCGTTCTCGCCGCTGGCGCCCTGCCCGCGGTCGCCTCCGTCGCCACGGTCGCGTCCGTGGGCACCTCGCTCGCTCTCGTTGTGTCCCATCCCACGATCACCGGCGCGCTCGGGACCGAACCCCGAACCGACTCGCTCGCCCGCGACCGAGCGGGCGATCTCGGCGACTTCACCGCCGCCCAGTTCCATCGCCCGATCGTGGAGCGTCCGGACCGACTCGGTGTCGACGCCGTTGGCTCGGCGCACGCCGGCGGGCAGTCTCTGCACCGTCTCGTTGGTCTGGTCGGTCAGCCGTTCGACCGTCCGCGTCTCGGCGGCCAGACGGGCCGTCCGGGCGCGGTACTCGCCCTCGCTCATCGACCCGTTCGCCCGCGCTTCGCGCAGGGACTCGCGCCGCTCTTCGAGTTCGGTGAGGCGCGCTTCGAGATCGGAGAGCCGGTCGGCCGCCACGGCGGCCCGCGAGTCGTTCCCGGCCGCCCGTGCGACCTGCATCCCGTAGGCCCGGGACTGTATCTCGCCGTCGAGCTCTGCCGCCTGCACGCCGACGACGCCGGACAGTTGCGCGCCCGGTGCGACGGCGGCGTTCGACGCACTAGCGTTCGACGCCGTCGCCGTGTCGGTCGTCTGAGCGGCCAGTCCGACCAGCGGGACCGCTGCGATGGTCCCGACGACCAGTATGACCGCGAGGAGTCGTGGGGTGTGTCTCATGGTTGTTCTCACTTTGCCTCCTCGACCCTATATAAACGGCCGACACTGATCCCGGATTAGCGACGATTAAGCCGAATTAACGTGTCGTGGCGACGGCCACAGCCGATTCCCTGCGATGGATTCGCGGTCGATGGAGATGGCCACAGAAAGCAGTGCGACAGCGTTTGACCGCGGGGTGGCCCTCTATACAGCAACACCGAGCGCTATTGGTCGACGGCACGGCCGGACCGATCGTGCATCCTGAGTGCCCACACGTTGGGATTCTCCTGCAGTTCGTACTCAGAGAGGAGGTTCGACTGGTACGCGTTGTCGGCCATCGCCTCACGTGCCGTATCCCACTCGTCGATCGTGATTCGCTCGAGCGGTCCGGCGGCGATCACGCTCTGCCAGGACCCGTCTGGATCGACATCGAAGGTGGTAAAACTCGCTTCGCTGGCCTGTTCGGCATACGTCTCTTTCCGGAGTTCGGTGCTTGCACCGAGAAATACGAAGTACAGACTGTCCGCGCCGTCGTACCCGAACGAAAGCGGAACACCGTAGGGCACTCCGTCGGCACTCATCGAGAGCACGCCGATGCCGACCTGCTTCAACGTTTCGTCGATCTCAGCGTCGTCCATCTCGTGTCCCATCAAGGACTGAAACTCTGCCATACGAGATAGACGGGCGGAATGTTTTATAAAATACAGGTGGCTTCTCAACAATTTAGAACGGCAGTGGTCGTCGAACAGGTCGAAATCAGTACAGGTGTTTTCATAATTTACTCATTTCGTGTCGCATCGTCACATTTGACGAGTCGCGATCGGACGGACGATATACACGATATCAGATCCGACACGACCGAGAACGTGGCCGCTTCGCAGGGACAGTCTGCAACTCGCACTCCGCAGCGTCTGCAGATTTTTTGTGAGTCTTGTCAGGACCTGGCTCGACAGCGCGCACGACTCTTTCTCCGACACACTGCTTATGACTGTCTGTCAGACGAGTCGTCGCCCTCGTCTTCGGTGTCGTCCTCGTCGTCTGTACCCACGTTGCCCGCGATGTCGACGCCCGGGAGCGTGACGACGTTCTCCCGGCCGATGCGGAACGTCTCCAGTCGCTCCTCGTCGCGCAGGCCGCCGATCACCTGACTGGTCTTGGCGGCCGTCCAGTCCAGTTGCTCGGCGATCTGTTGTTGTTTCACTCGGCCGCCGTGCTCGTCGAGCAGGCGCAGGACCTGTTCCTCGTTGCTCAACAGTTCCGGTGGGGGCGTCTCGTCCCCGTCCGCGTTGCCGTCACTGTCGCCGTCGGCGTTGCCGTCACTGTCGCCGCCGGCGTTGCCGTCACTGTCGCCGCTTTCGTCGCCGTCGTCCGTGTGCTCGCTCGCCACCGCGGCTCCGTCCCCCGAACCGCCCTCGCTTTCGTCTGCAGTGGTCGCCGTGCCACCGGCGAAGCCGTACCGGCGGTTGGCCCACAGGAGCGCGACGACGCCGCCGGCCGCCAGCACGGTCGCGACGAGCAGGATCCAGGCGTTCCCGTCGCCGTCGGGTGTCTGCGGGCCGGCGGTCGTGGCCGTCCCGCTCCCCGCGCCGAACTCGGTCAGGACCAGGTTGGGCTCTTCGGGACCGAACTCCAGCCGACCGTCCCACGCGACCGAGGTGTCGTCGCTCCGATCGGACGCGGGCGTGACGCTCGTCCGCTCGTATCCCTCGGGCCAGCTCATGCGGAGTGTGCTCTCCTCATCGAGGAACAGGCCCGCCACGGCGTCGCCCGCCCGGAGCTGATCGCCGTCGACGGCGGCGAAGTTCGTCCACTCGAAGCGGTAGGTGACGACGCCGTACTCCTGGGGCAGTGTCTCCGTCTCGGCCGTGACCGCGAGGTTCCGGAGCGTCATCTCGCGGCCGGTCGCGTTCTCCGCAGTTCGGAGCGTCCGGTTCATCCGGGCGCCGAACTCGTCGGTGTAGGTTGACCTGTTCGCCCGGATATCAGACTGGAGTGACTCGAACGCCGCGGTCGTGTTGTCGTCGTCGAGTCGCGTTCGGTAGCTCACGGCCCACTGGGCGTCCCCGTCGGCCTGCAGGTCGACGGTCATGACGACCGTATCTGGATCGACCTGCTCCTGTGCGAGGTCGCCGAAGCCGGCCCCTGCGACCGGGACGGTCAGCAATCCGATGACGCAAACGACGGCGACGAGGGGCACTCGAAACTCCGACATCTGGGACGGGTTTGGCTCCCCCGTGGTATATGGCTTGAGGCCGCGTTCGGAACCATACGGATCGTTGTCGTCCCGTTCCGGTGCTCGTCGGTAACGGTTCGACGATCACCGGGACACAGCGACAACATTCGTATGGGGATGGACCGCGTCGCTTTTCGCTGCGGCCGTCCTCGGCCCCGACGTGTTCAGCCTGAACGTTCCGGTCCCCGGCGAGGTGGCACGGCTGGCGTCGGACCTCGCCCGCATGATGCCCAGCGCCACCCCGCGTGAGCGTGGGGAGCATTCGATGGTGGCCAAACGGCTCGCGACCGACGACCGACCGCCGGCCGTCGTCGAGGCCCGGGCCCGCGAACTGCTGGCGGACGAGCCCGCGTTCGCCGTCCGGATCGCTGGCGTCGACTGGTTCGAGGAACCGACCTCGGGACCCGGGCCGGTCGTCTACTTCGCCGTCGAGAGCCCCGGACTCCGCGCGCTCCACGAGCGACTCTGCGAGGCGTTTGACACCGTCCCGGACGTCGAAAGCGACGACTACACGCCCCACGTCACAATCGCACGCGGCGGTGACCGCGAGGCTGCGCGCCGGCTGCTGGATCGCGAGATTGACCCCATCGAGTGGGTCGTCGACGAACTCGCCTTCTACGACGCCGAGCGGAACCTGGAATCGGGTCGGGTCGCACTCGGTCGGTAACAACGCTTTTGGCTCGCCCTGCCGTGCCTGTCCAGTATGGATTACCGCGAAGTCGAGACCACGCGGGAGTACGTCTGTCGACTCGATCACGGCCGTGACTGGCGGGCCCAGATCGAGGACTTCGCCGAGCACGAGGAGATCGACGCGGCCTTCTTCTACGGGCTGGGCGCTGTCGAGGACGCCGAGATCTACTTCTACGATCAGGACACCCAGGAGTACGACGCCGTGACGTTCCCCGAGCCACTGGAGATGGCCGCCTGCGTGGGCAACGTCTCACACCTGAACGGCGAGCGGTTCGCCCACACCCACGCCGTCCTCTCGCGGCCCGACGGCACCGCCATCGCGGGCCACCTCAACAGCGGGACCGTCTTCGCCGGCGAACTCCACCTCCGCGAGTTCGACACCGACCTCGTGCGGGAACACGACGAGCAGACCGATCTGGACCTCTGGGAGCTATAGATGCGCGAGGCCGACGAACAGTACTTCGAACGACTGGAATCGCAACTCGACGGTGCCTTCGACGTGGCCCAGCGGGCCAAACAGCAGGGCGGGGACCCCGTCCCTGAGGTCGAGATCCCGACGGCTCGGGACATGGCCGACCGGGTCGAGAACATCCTCGGGATCGACGGCGTCGCCGAGCGCGTCCGGGACCTCGAAGGCGAGATGTCCCGGGAGGAAGCCGCCCTGGAACTGGTTTCGGACTTCGTCGAAGGCGAGGTGGGCGACTACGACTCCGACGCCGGGAAAGTCGAGGGTGCGGTCCGGACCGCCGTCGCCCTGCTGACCGAGGGGGTCGTCGCCGCACCGATCGAAGGGATCGACCGCGTCGAGATCCTCGAAAACGACGACGGGACGGAGTTCGTCAACGTCTACTACGCCGGGCCGATCCGCTCTGCGGGCGGGACCGCACAGGCGCTGTCGGTGCTCGTGGCCGACTACGCCCGTGCCCTCCTGGGCATCGACGAGTACAAGGCCAGAGACGAGGAGGTCAACCGCTACGCCGAGGAGATCGACCTCTACGACAAGGAGACCGGCCTGCAGTACTCGCCCAAGGAGAAGGAGTCCAAGTTCATCGCGAAACACATGCCGATCATGCTGGACGGCGAGGCCACCGGCGACGAGGAGGTCTCGGGGTTCCGGGATCTCGAACGGGTCGACACCAACTCCGCACGCGGTGGGATGTGTCTCGTCGCCGCGGAGGGGATCGCCCTGAAAGCGCCGAAGATCCAGCGCTACACCCGCAACTTAGACGAGGTCGACTGGCCGTGGCTCCAGGACCTCATCGACGGGACCATCGGAAAGGACGACGACAGCGAGGCCGACCAGGGGGAGGCCTCGGACAGCGCGAGCGGCGACGCCGCGAGCGACGCGGACGGTGACGACGGCGAGGGCGACGACGGCGACGGGGCCGACGAACCGGCCGGCCCACCGCGGGTCGATCCCGCGACGAAGTACCTGCGGGACCTGATCGCCGGCCGCCCGGTCTTCTCTCACCCCTCGAACTCCGGGGGGTTTCGCCTGCGGTACGGCCGCGCGCGCAATCACGGCTTCGCGACGGCGGGCGTCCACCCGGCGACGATGCACCTGGTCGACGACTTCCTCGCGACCGGGACCCAGATCAAGACCGAACGGCCCGGCAAGGCGGCCGGAGTCGTCCCGGTCGACAGCATCGAGGGCCCGACCGTCAGGCTGGCCAACGGCGACGTCCGCCGGATCGACGACCCCGAGGAGGCGCTGGAAGTGCGCAACGGCGTCGAGAAGATCCTCGACCTGGGCGAGTATCTCGTCAACTACGGCGAGTTCGTCGAGAACAACCACCCGCTCGCGCCCGCCTCCTACACCGTCGAGTGGTGGCGACAGGACTTTTCGGCGGCCGGCGGTGACGTACAGGCTCTCGAAGACGACGTGCACGTCGATCTGGCCGATCCCACCGCCGAGGAGGCTCTCGACTGGGTCGAGGAGTACGACGCTCCCTTGCACCCCAAGTACACCTACTGCTGGCACGACGTGACCGTCGGCGAGGTGAACGCGCTGGCGACGGCCGTCGAGCAGGGGCGGGTGACTCAGACCGACGGGGCGAGCGAGGTGTCGACCGAAGGGAGCGGCCTCGACAGTGCGAGCGGGGAGCCCAGCGACCCGCGAACTGCGGCGAATCCAGGGGGATCGGACGCCGACGGCGACCTCGTCCTCCCTCGCTCCGAGACCGTCACCGAGACGCTGGAACACCTCTTGATCGAGCACACCCAGCGCGAGGACGACATCGTCGTGCCGGACTGGCGGCCGCTGGTCAGGACGCTGGGGTTCGACGAGGACCTCGAACGGGACTGGACCCTCGACGACCTCTCCGAGCACGCGCGCACCTACACGGACGGGGAGTCCAGCTGGGCGAAACAGGCCGACGAGGACGCGCCGGAACCGGGCGACAACGCCATCGCCACGATTCAGGAGATCGCGCCGTTCGAGGTCCGAGAACGGGCCCCGACACGGATCGGCAACCGGATGGGCCGCCCGGAGAAATCGGAGGAGCGCGAACTGTCGCCGGCGGTCCACACCCTCTTCCCGATCGACGAGGCCGGCGGTGCCCAGCGGTCGGTCGGGGACGCTACCAAGCACGCCGAGGAGATGAACGACCAGCAGGGCCTCGTCGAGGTCGAGGTGAGTCGCCGACGCTGTCGGGACTGCGGGACGGAGACGTTCCGCGGGCGCTGTCCGGACTGCAACGGCGTCACCGACGCGGTCTACGTCTGCCCCGACTGCGACTCGGAGGTCGATCCCGACGAGTCGGGCCGGGCGGAGTGTTCCCACTGCGAGACCATGGCGTACCCGACCCAGTACGAGGCGATCGACCTCAACGACGAGTACCGATCGGCCCTCCAGTCTGTCGGGGAACGCGAGACGGCCTTCGACCTGGTGAAAGGCGTCGAGGGGCTCACCTCCAAGGAGAAGATCCCCGAACCGATGGAGAAGGGGATCCTCCGGGCGAAACACGACGTGTCGGCGTTCAAGGACGGCACCGTCCGCTACGACATGACCGACCTCCCGGTCACGTCGGTCCGCGCGTCTGAACTGGACATCACGGTCGAGCAGCTCCGGGGACTGGGCTACGACGAGGACATCCACGGCGACGAACTCCGCCACGAGGACCAGCTCGTCGAACTGAAAGTACAGGACGTGGTCCTTTCCGACGGCGCGGCCGAGCACATGCTCAAGACCGCCGACTTCGTCGACGACCTGCTCGAACAGTACTACGGCTTGGATCGCTTCTACGAACTCGACGAGCGCGAGGAGCTCGTGGGCGAACTCGTCTTCGGGATGGCTCCTCACACCAGCGCGGCGACAGTTGGGCGTATTATCGGCTTTACGTCCGCGGCCGTCGGCTACGCACATCCGTACTTCCACGCCGCGAAACGCCGGAACTGCTTCCATCCAGCGTCTCGACTCTGGTACGAGGACGAGGCTGGAGAGTGGCACTACGGCCGGATCGACGACCTCGTCGAAGAGCGACTGGCCGATCCCCGCGAGGACGACTTCGGGACGCTCGTCGAAGAACTGGACGGCGGTCCAATGGTGCCATCGGTCGACGCCGACGGCCGTCCGTGTCGCAAACCGGTCGAAGCGGTGTCGAAACACCCTGCACCAGACCACATGATTCGTATCGAGGTCGGTGACCACTCGCTGACAGTCACGCCCGACCACACGATGCTTCGGGGGACTGGGGACGGTATCGAGGAAATTCCGGCCAGCGAGCTTTCGACAGGGGACACACTGCCTGCCTACGACGGCGGCGAGACGACTGCGATGCAGGCGAGCGACACAGCGGCCGACGGGGGCGTCCCGTTCGCCGAAGTCGCCTCGGTCGAGTACGTCAGCAGCGACGCCGATCACGTCTACTGTCTCACCGTCGCCGACACCAACCGCGTCGCTATCGAGGGCACCTACACCGGCCAGTGTGACGGTGACGAGGACTGCGTGATGCTCCTGATGGACGGTCTGTTGAACTTCAGTAAGTCGTTCCTCCCCGACAAGCGCGGTGGGAAGATGGACGCGCCGCTGGTCATGTCCTCGCGCATCGATCCCAGCGAGATCGACGACGAGGCCCACAACATGGACATCATGTGGGAGTACCCCCGCGAGTTCTACGAGGCAACTCGCGAGATGGCCGACCCTGGCGATGTCGAGGATATCATGACCATCGCCGAGGAGACACTAGGGACCGAGCGGGAGTACACGGACTTCGCCCATAGCCACGACACGGCCGACCTCGCGCTGGGGCCCGATCTGTCGGCGTACAAGACGCTCGGGTCGATGACCGACAAGATGGACGCCCAGCTCGACCTCTCGCGCAAACTGCGGGCCGTCGACGAGACCGACGTTGCCGAGCGCATTATCGAGTACCACTTCCTGCCGGACCTGATCGGGAACCTGCGAGCGTTCTCCCGGCAGGAAGTGCGGTGTCTCGACTGCGGCGAGAAGTATCGCCGGATGCCCCTCTCGGGCGACTGCCGGGAGTGTGGCGGCCGGGTGAACCTGACCGTCCACGAGGGGTCGGTCAACAAGTACATCGACACCGCGACGATGGTCGCCGAGGAGTTCGACTGCCGGGAGTACACGAAACAGCGCCTCGAAATCCTGGACAAGTCGATCAAGCGCGTCTTCGAGAACGACCGCAACAAACAGTCGGGCATCGCCGATTTCATGTAGTACCTTTTTACGTCCTCGGGTATCCTCGCTCGCTTCGCTCGCTGCGGGTACCACTCGTCGTAATAATCTACGCTAAAAACACTCCGCAAGTCGCGCCTACGGCGCGCTTGCGGTGAAACCGCGCTCGCTTCGCTCGCACGGTACCCTCGTGGCAGTGTCCACCCATCCGCTATGGGGACCTGGGTGCCGTTCCACCGTTCGCGTCGGCCAGCGACCCGAAGACATTCCTCTCCGACGCTCCACACTTCGGGTGATGACAGGGTCCCCAGCGATCGTCACGGACGGGCTGACCAAGCGGTACGGCGAGACGACGGCCGTCGCGAACCTCGCCCTCCGTGTGCCGACGGGTGTCGTCTACGGCTTTCTCGGCCCCAACGGCGCGGGCAAGACCACCACGATGCGGATGCTCACGGGGCTGGTCGAGCCCAGCGAGGGCACCGCCGAGGTGGCCGGCATCGACAGCAGCGACCGCCATCAGCTGGTCGACAGGATCGGCCTGTTGCCCGAAGAGCCACCGCTGTACGAGGAGCTGACCGGGCGCGAGCAACTCCAGTTCGCGGCCGACCTGCGGGACATCCCCTTCGAGCGGGTCGCCGACCGGGCGCTCGGGCTGTGTGAGCAACTGGGACTGACCGAGGACCTGGACCGCCGGGTCGACGGTTACTCGAAGGGGATGCGCCAGAAGACCGCCTTCGTCCAGGCCGTCCAGCACGACCCCGCCGTGGTGTTCCTCGACGAACCCACGTCGGGACTCGACCCGCGGGCGGCCAAGACGCTGCGCGAGCTGATCGTCGATCTGGCCGCCGAAGACACGACGGTGTTCCTCTCGACGCACATCCTCCCCGTCGTCGAGGAGATCGCCGACGAAGTGGGGGTCCTCCACGACGGGCGGCTGGTCGCGGAGGGACCGCCCGGCGAGCTCATCGGGTCGGTCGAGAGCGAGGGCGACGCCGACCTCGAAGACGCCTTCCTCGCACTGACCAGCGAGCCCGGTGAGGCCTATGCAACGGAGTGACCTGCGCGACGGGGCGGTGCTGGCCCGCACCGAACTGCGCGCACAGGTCCGCCGGATCGTCGGCAACCGCCGCCAGCTGATCGGCGTCGTCGTCGGGATGCTCTCGTTCGGCCTCTTCTTCCCGCTGACGTTCGTCTCGCCGGTGCTCGACTTCGCCGCGGGGCTGGTCAGTGGCGACCCGCCACTGGCCCGTTTCGGGACGGTGCTGGCGAGTGCGGTGACCGTCGGGCTGTACTTCGGCGGCGCGACCGCGATCAACCAGACCCGGGTGGGCAAGATCGGCCCGCTCGTACGGACGTCGATCCCGCCCGAGGCCGTCGTCGTGGGCCGACTCGCCAGCGAGGTCCTGCAGGCGACGGTGTTCGCGCTCGTCCCCGCGGTCGTCCTGCTGGGGATGCTCGTCGTCGGCGCTGGCACGCCTCTGCCCGCGCTGCTCGTGGTGCTGGGGACGCTCCCGCTCCTGCTGGCGGGCCTGATGGTCGGCCGGACGCTGGGGGCGACTGTGCGCTACCTCGGCCTGCTCTCCCGGCTCTCGGCGTGGGCGAAGGCGCTGGTGTTGATCGTCGTCGCCGGTGGGGTCTTCCTCGCGATCCAGGCCGCGATCCCGGCCGTGATGGGTGAGAGCGACGTGTCGCTCTCGCTGTCGGCGCTGTTGCCGGGCGCGCCCCTGCAGGCGTACGCGAGCGTGATCACCGCGCCGCTGGGCGCGACTGTGCGCCCGCTGGGAGTCGCCGTCGGCCTCGCGGCGCTGCTGACCGTCCCGCTGGCACTGGCGACGACACTCCGGCTAGAGAGCGCCCTGCTGTTCGACGACCGGGGCGACCAGTCGGGCGACCAGCGGACGGTGAGCCGTGCCGTCCCGCGCCTGCTGGCGGCGACGCCGTCGACCCGGATCGCCTGGCGCTACCTCCTGCGGACCCGCCGCAACCCCAAACTCGTCTCCCACCTCTCGATGGTCCTCTTCGGTGGGCTTGCCTTCGTGGGCAGTCTCGTCACCCAGCCCGACCTGCTGACCGCGCTGGGGCCCGGTGGGGCCCTCGTCGCCGGGAGCGTTCTCGCAGGCGCGACCTACTGCCTCAACCCGATGGGCGACGACCGCGATCAGTTGCCCCTGCTGCTGACCAGCACGGCCTCGACGCGCCACCTCCTGCGTGGCCGAGTGCTGGGCGGCATCATCGTCGGGGGTGTCGTCGCGCTCGGTCTGGGTGTGCCGCTCGGCCTGCTGGGCGATCCGCCACTGCGCGTGCTCGGCCGGACGCTGCTGACGCCCGTCGTGCTGCTGGCCGCCGCCGGTACCGCACTGGGCATCGGCGCGGTCGTCCCGAAGTTCGAACGCAGCGAGTACATGAACGTCGAGCGCGCCCACCCCTCGACGGTCGGGATGTTGAGCTACTTCTTCGGCACGATGATCGTCGTCGGGGCCGGGCTGGTGCTGGTGTGGCTCACGGTCGACCGCGGGCCGGGGTCGTTCCTGATCGGCGGCTGGATCGTGTATCTCGCCGTCATCGCGACGACCGGGATCGGCGGCTACGCCTACGCGGTGCGGAAGTTCGACCGGCTGACGATGGACGAGGTGTAAACGAGACGTCCCCGGAAGACAGACCGATCGCTCACGCTCAATCGACAAAACGGAGTGGCGCGTACTGTCGCTCGCTTCGGCGAGCGACTACACTACGCGAGGTCTTCGCGAGCCATCGGCGAGCGAATGGCTCGATAGACGAGCGGAGCGAGTCTATCGGTGGATGAGCACCGGAGTGAACGGAGTGAGCGAGGAGCGCAATCGGCTGGGGAGGGCGTGGCTATCGGTGGGTGGGAATGAACGGGGCGACGGCGGAGGACGATGCCCGGCAACGCAAGCACTGGAACGAACGGAGTGAGTGAAGCGCGCAGCGAGCCGCGCGAGTCGTCCGCCGTCGAGGCGTTCAGTTGTCGTTTCCGACGATGCAACCGTCACGAACAACTCGAAAGCCCCCACCTGCTCGGGTCGAGGGCCCACTGCTGCGCCCTTCGCTCACTTCGTTCGCTCCAGTGCTTGCAGGAGCCGTCGTCCCCGAGCAGGTGGCCCCTTTCAGTCCACCCGAACCAGTGAACCACACCCTCCCCAGCCGATTCCGTCGCTCCCGCTGGTCGCTCCGTCATCCCTCGCGTGGGGTCGTCGCTCGCCGGAGCGAGCGACAGCACGCGCCACGACGAATCGACGCCAGCGTCAGACTGGCGGGAGGCCACTATGGCCAGCGGATCGCAATCGCAGGTCCATTCGCAATCGGGGCCGCGGACAGCCGTCTTTTTCACCCGCGGGGCCGAGCCATCGGTATGGTCGTCGGAGACGTAACGACAGGAACGGAGTTGCTGGTCGTCGGCGGCGGGCCGGGCGGGTACGTCGCCGCCATCCGGGCCGCTCAGCTCGGCGTCGACACGACGCTGGTCGAGCGAGACGCCTACGGCGGGACCTGCCTGAACCACGGCTGTATCCCCTCGAAGGCGCTCATCTCGGGGGCCGATCTGGCCCACCGGGCCGGGCAGGCCGAGGACATGGGTATCTACGCCGACCCCGCCGTCGACATGGCCGGCATGGTCGAGTGGAAAGACGGCGTCGTCACGCGGCTGACGCGAGGCGTCGAGTCACTCGCGAAGTCGGCGGGCGTCGAGTTGATCGAGGGCGAGGCCACCTTCATCGGCGAACACGAGGCCCGCATCGCCCACGGCGGCGAGGGCCAGGGCTCGGAGTCGATCGAGTTCGAGCACGTGATCGTCGCGACGGGGAGCCGCCCGATGCAGGTCCCCGGCTTCGAGTTCGACGGCGAGGCGATCCTCTCATCGAAGGACGCACTCGCACTGGAGTCGCTGCCCGAGCGCCTGCTCGTCGTCGGCGCGGGCTACATCGGCATGGAGCTGTCGACCGTGTTCCAGAAACTGGGCGCGGAGGTCACGGTCGTCGAGATGCTCGACGAGGCGCTCCCGGGCTACGAGGACGACATTGCCGAACTCGTCCGGGAACGGGCCGAGGAGCTCGGCGTCGACTTCTACTTCGGCGAGGCCGCCGACTCCTGGGAGGAGTCCGGCGAGGAGGTCGTCGTCCACACGAAAGACGCCGACGGCGAACTGACTCGCTTCGACGCCGACAAAGGACTCGTCGCCGTCGGCCGCGAGGCCGTCACCGAGGGGCTGGGGCTGGACGAAATCGGCGTCGAACCGACCGACGAGGGCGTCCTCGAGACGGACGAACAGGCTCGCACCGACCAGTCCCACGTCTTCGCCGTCGGCGACGTGGCTGGCGAGCCAATGCTGGCCCACAAGGCGATGACCGAAGGCGAGGTCGCCGCCGAGGCCGTCGCCGGCGAACCCGCCGCCATGGACCAGCAGGCGATCCCCGCGGCCGTCTTCACCGAACCCGAAATCGGGACGGTCGGGATGACCGAAGCCGAGGCCGCCGACGCCGGCTTCGACCCCGTCGTCGGCCAGATGCCGATGCGCGCCAACGGTCGGGCGCTGACTGTCGACGCGAAAGAGGGGTTCGTCCGCCTCGTCGCCGACGACGAGACGGGGTTCGTCCTCGGTGCCCAGATCGTCGGCCCCGAGGCCTCGGAGTTGATCGCCGAGGTCGGCCTCGCCATCGAGATGGGCGCGACGCTGGAAGATCTGGGGTCGACGATCCACACCCACCCGACGCTCTCGGAAGCGGTCCACGAGGCAGCCCTCGACGCACAGGACGCGGCGATCCACACGCGCTGATACGACCGGCTGATACGGAAAGTTGTCGGTCTTTACCAGATCGACCGCACGACGGCGTGCGGTCGCCTGGGTAAACGTCGACAACTTTCCGTATGAAAATTCGTGAAGATATCGTCACCCCGGGATACCGAAATCGTTCACAGATTTACAGCCGGTCGTATGAGTCTCGATCGCCAGCAGAAGCTGACAGACCGGAACGGATCCGCACTAATCCAGCAACTGAGCGGCAACAACCGGCGAATTTTGAAGGGAAACCGTTAAGGCCGACATCAAGAAAGGAGTGCCTAACGAGCGATCAGATGTCGACTGAACAACACAACAACGACCACATCACCGACGCCGTGCTGTCGGGGTCGGCCTACGAGCGCCTCCGTGCGTGTCGCCATTCGTTTATTGGGCACCCGCTGCCGCGACTGTTGAGCCTGCAGGGCACCCTGCTCGCACTGCTGGCGGCGACAGTACCACTCTACGGGCTCTTCCCCGACGGTGTCGCAGGCTACCTCTCGACGACCGATCCGCTCACTGCTACCCCCCGCATCGCGATGCTTGGCGCGTTCGGTGGCGTGATCGTCTTTCTCGCCGCGGCCCTGCTCGTCGGCGCGGCACTGTATCGCCTCCAGTACTCTCCGCTGACCGAGACTCAGGCCCGGAAACTGCTGGTTATCGAAGATTTCAGCGGCGGCCTGACCCTCGGGATGGGCGGGCTGGCGATCGGGCTCACCGTCGGCGGGTTCGCCGTGGGCCTGCTGGGCGAGGGAGCCGTCAGTTCCCTCGTGGCCGCGACCGCACGCAACCCCTTCTCGACCTCGCTGTATCCACTGCCGCTGGGTGTCCTCGGGGCCGGGGCAGTGGCCGCCAGCGCGGTCGTCCTCGTTTCCCGCTGGTACGTCGGCCGCCGGCTCGCCGACCTGGGGTCCTGACCGACGAACGATACGATAGAGCGCGACGAACTGTGATCCCCGTGGCAGAGCCGGTCCGATCGAAGGGCGTCATACGGACGGTTGTCGACGTGTCGCCAGTCGACCACACGTGGTCGTGCGGTCGATCCGGGACGGACCGACAACGTTCCGTCTCAGTCCGATCGCGGCGCGACGAAGGCGTTCTCGGCGGCCAGCCGACCGAGCTTCCGGACTCGATCCTCGATATCGGCATCGACGACGTTCCCGTCGGCGTCGAAGGCGTCCGACGCGTTGCGGATGCCGACCTCGTGGGGGAGCGCCCAGCCGTGGACCGTCCGGACCCCCGTCCGCAGGTGTTCGAGCGTCTGTGCGTAGGAGCCGCCGCCGGCAGTCGCCAGCAGCCCGACGGTCGTGTCCTCGAACTCGTCTTTCCCGAGATAGTCGAACGCGCTCTTCAGTGCCGACGACACCATGCCGTGATACACCGGCGTTCCAAGCAGGACAGCGTCGGCCTCGCCCACCAGTTCACGCAGCGCCGGGACATCGCCTCGGTCCCGATCGTCGGGGTCGAACAGCGGGAGGTCCCACTCGCGAAGGTCGACCAGTTCGGTCTCGGCACCCGCCGCTGCGGCCGCGTCGAGGGCGTGGCCCAGCGCGATTCGCGTCGTGCTCTGGTCGCCGAGACTCCCGCAGATCGCCACGACGGACGGCGTCTCGTTCATCACCTCCGAGGAGGCCGTGGAACCGTTTAACGCTCTTGATACGGCTACAAGAATCCGTACGATAGCGCTCTCCGGACCGCGATTCTTTTCACGACGACGGCAGTATCGGCGGATATGAGGATGCTCACGCTGGGTCCAACCGGCACGTACTCACACCGGGCGGCCCGCTCGGTCGCCGACGACGACGAGATCGAGTTCAGGGAATCCCCGACGGCGATCGTCGAGGCCGTCGCCGACGGACAGGCCGATCGGGGCGTCGTCGCCGTCGAGAACAGCATCGAGGGGTCGGTCACCGAGAGCCTCGACGCCTTTGCCGAGTACGAGGTCGCCGTCGTCAAGGAGATCATCACGCCGATCCGCCACGCGCTGCTGGCCCAGGGCGAGGCGTTCGACGAGGTCGCCAGCCACGCCCAGGCGCTGGCCCAGTGTCGCACCTACCTCGACGCCACCTACCCCGACGCCACGCTGGAAGCGGTCGCGTCGACTGCGAAGGGCGTCGAACTCGCCACCGAGGACGACAGCATCGCCGGTATCGGCCACCCGGGCAACGCCGACGGCACCGACCTGCAGGTGATCGCCGAGGACATCCAGGACCAGTCCTCGAACGCCACTCGCTTCGTCGTCGTCGCGCCGATAGACGAGCGCTCCGACGCCGGGTCCAAATCGTCGTTGATCGTCTACCCCAACGTCGACTACCCCGGCCTCCTGCTGGAGATGCTCGAACCCTTCGCCGACCGCAACATCAACCTCACCCGCGTCGAGTCCCGCCCCAGCGGCGAGCGACTGGGCGACTACGTCTTCCACATCGACGTGGAGGCCGGGCTCTACGAGGAACGCACGAAAGAGGCGCTGGCAGACATCGAGGCTATCGCCGAGAAAGGGTGGGTCCGGCGGCTGGGATCCTACGACTCCGAGACCGTACTGGACTGATCGCGACGAACGGCGGCCCCGCGCCGTCGATCCTCACTCTGTTTCTCCCGCCTGCTCTGTCGGACGGTCGCTGTTGTTGTCCACGCTGTCGTTGATCCCGCCGTCGCCATCGTCGCTGCTGTTGCCGTCACTGCCTGTCTTGCTGTCGCTGGTGCTGTTGGCGTCACTGCCCGTCTTGCCGTCGCTGGTGCTGTTGGCGTCACTGTCGATGCTACAGTCTCTGTCACTGTTCACCTCGTCGCCGTCGTCGATGTCACCCTGAACCGCGCGAAACGCCGACTGGACCTGCGCTTGCCACGCCGAGACTGCTTCGAACTTCCGCTCTAGCGCCTCGATCCGCTCCCTGTTGTCTCCTATCCGGCCTTCGTTATCTCCGATTCGCCCCTCGTTCTCTTCTATCTGGCTCTCGTTCCCTTGTATCCACTCTGCATTATCCTCTATCCGGCCTTCGTTATCTCTTCTCAGTTCTTCGATACGTTCTATCCGCTCCTCGTTGCGGTCGGCCGCCGACTGCAACTCCGCCATCTCGTCTTCGACCGCATCGAACCGGTCTTCGATCTCGTCGAGGAGCTGTGCGCCAGTACCCTTCTCGTCGAGGAACGTCTCCAGAGCGTCGACGTACGCCCGCAGATCAGCCACTTCCGACTGCAGGCTCTCGATCTGTGCTTCGGTACTTCCGGTCGTGGTCGCCAGTTCCGACTGGAGGCGTTCGACTCGCTCCTGTTCGACGTCGCCGTTTCGTAACTCGGCCGTGAGTGCTGCGGCGTGGCTCGATTGTTCACTGGAATCACCCGTGTTCCCACGACCGGTGGTTCGTGCGCCGGGTTTGGCCTCGGCTTGTGCTGTCCCGTCGGGGCTCCCCGCTTCGCGGGGTGACGTGCTCGATCGCTCCACCGATTCCCGGTCGGCAACGGCGCCCAGCCCGTCGGTCTCGGGGATCTGTTCTTCGAGCGTGGGGGGATCTGGTGACTCGTCGTCCAGCGGTTCGATCTCGACGGTCGGCCGTCCCTGGGTGAACGTCTTCATCGCGAACTCGGGCTCGTGGACGCCGTACAGCGTGGAGTACGATCCTTCCGGCCGGAGCGTGCACTCGAACACGAGCCCCCCGTCGGTCACCGACCAGTGTTCGTCGCCGTACTCCGGGTGGAAGCCGATGTCACCGATGTCTACCTGATCTGGCACCGGCTCGACTATCTCCACTGCGACTGGCTCGCTCCGATTCGACTCCAGATCGAACGTGACCACTGGGACTTCGAACCAGTCTGTCACCAGTCGCTTGGTGATCTCGACCGACTGGTCCGACGTGGCGAGCTGTTCGGTTGGCTGACTTCCACCCATGTTAGCAACTAACAATATAGAAGGGGATAAATCTAGTCATCCAACCAATAATCCAGTATCAAATATAATATCCCTATTTTATATCCGTGAATATACTTTATATCGAGCAACACGCGAATAGAGCGCCGAATTACGATCATTTCACAACTGTTGGAATTCGAATAACTGTGTGGTTCCGTAGGATGACCGCTGGCCGTTCCGTCACCAATCTGTTTCCTCAATACAATAAGCGGAAAATCTCATTTCGAGGCCGTGTAATGGCGGTTCTGTCGGCAAACATCACTGCTGAAAACGACCAGCAGGTCTCATCAAACGTTGAGCCGTCGGGGTGATATTTATTCGCGACGGTGCCATACGGTCGCGTATGGGAGACTCTGAGCCATCCGACAGGGATCCGCTGGCGGAGATCGAACGGGTGTTCGGGCTGATGAGCGAGCAGTTCGGGACCCACCGCACGGCGGTGCCGGTCGACGTGATCGACACTGACGAGGCCTTCGTCGTCCGCGCCGACCTGCCGGGAGTGTCGGCCGACGATATCGACGTAACCGTCGAGGACGACCGTGTGCTGACGATCGCCGCCGAACGCGAGGCCGAGGAGACCGAGGGACGCCACGTCAAACGCGAACGGAGCAGGCAGGCCGTCCGACGCACGGTCCGCTTGCCCGACGCGGTCGACGCCGACGGAACCACAGCCAGCTACGACGCGGGCGTCCTCACCGTCGAGTTGCACAGGGAGAGCGAGGGCGACGGTACGTCGATCCCGGTGAACTGACGATGGTGCTCGACACGGGATCGGACGCGCCACGGATCGCCGCCCGGAATCAGTGGGGCGACCGCGTCGAACCGGAGTTCCGGGGCGCGGCGGTCGTCTACTTCTATCCGCGCGACGACACGGCGGGCTGTACCACCGAGGCCCGCCAGTTCGACGCAATCTACGACACCTGCGCCGAGGCGGGCATCGACGTGTACGGCGTCTCGACCGACGACGTGGACAGCCACCGTGCGTTCGCGGAGGACCACGACCTGACGTTCGACCTGCTGGCAGACGAGAACAGCGAGATTACGGCGGCCTTCGACGTGCCAGTCGAGGACGGTCGCGCCGCCCGGACGACGTTCGTGATCGCCAGCGGGCGGGTCATCGGCGTCTACGAAGGTGTCCGGCCGGACGGACACGCTCGCGACGTGCTCCGGGATCTCGCGGAGATCGGGCTGGTCCCCGAAGCGTGAACACGCCGGTGTGGGTGTCCGCTCACCGTTCGCGTGCACCGAGGGCCGCTGGGAGCCGCGCGACCAGCGGCCCTCGTTGTTCACCACCCGCGCCAGAGCAACACCGCACCGCCGGTCAGGACGACGAGTTCCATCGACGACGCGGGGACGCCGACCCCCGCCGCTCGGACGTGGCTGCGGAGCCACATCGACGGCGTCCCGACGCTGGGCAGTGCGAGGACGTGACCGTCGACGGTCGCGACCTGGGCGACGATCCGATCGTGCGGGACCGGCGGCTCGCCGGCCTGCTGGTCGGTGATGGGGTTGGCGTCGCCCTGCGTCACGAATCCGCCGTCCGTTCGCTCCACGACCCGGTGAGTGACCAGTCCCCCGGGTTCGATCGATTTCGATCGGTAGACGACGACGTCCCCGGGTTCGGGCGCGTCCGCGAGGACCGATGGCACGGCCACGAAGCCGTCGCCGGTCGACAGCGCCGGCGTCATGCTCCCGCTGTTGACGTAGCTGATCGGTGCGACCTGTCCGAGCGTGCTCAGAAGGACGAACGCGACGAGGAGGACTGCGACGGCTCGCCAGACCGCACTGGATCCCGGCAACTGCGATCGGATGCCAGTGGGGTACTGGCTCGCCCGACCGTGTCTGGGGTGACGATCGCTCACAGCCGGGAAAACGGACTAATATATCATAATTGTTTGTGGGCTATAATCGCACGCGAAAGCGGACCCAGTCCAGACGCGCTACCGAGGAAAGTGGTTTTTATTTAGGCTCCGGCCCAATCATCGAGTATGGCCACGTCAGAGGACGCTGAAGAATCCGGACTGCGGACGGTCACACCACTCTCCACTGAAAAGGGCAACGACCAGATGAACGCCATCGGGTGGCTCGTCTTCGCGGGGATGCTGGTTGTAATGCTCCCAGTACTGCCAGTGATCGCGCTGCTCTGGCTGTTCGACAAGCTCTCCAGCTAACGCGCCGGCGTCGTTCTGCGGCCCGCTTCTCGACCTGCTCACCACCCGGTCACCAGGGAACGCGCCCCGCCGTTTACACGTCCGTCCCGACGAGTTCGAACCCGGTGCCCGCACCGGCCGAACTGGCCGACTCGTAGGCGACGTGGGCACAGGCCACGTCCTGGATCGCCAGGCCGGTCGAGTCGAACACTGTCGGCCCTTCGATCCCATCGCGACCGGGCCGATCGCCGACCACGACATCGCCCAGTTCCCCGTGGAGATCGTCGTCGGTCAGCACGCCCTCGCTCCAGGGGACGTTGATCTCGCCGGAGTGAGTACACTGCTCGTAGTCGTCGATGACGATCGTCGCCGCCCGAAGTACGTCGTCGTCGATCTCGTGTTTCCCGGCGGCGTCGGCCCCCATCGCGTTGAGGTGGGTGTGTTCGCCGATCGACTGGACGATCGGTTCCTCGACCGGCGTCACCGTCGAGCACACGTCGCAGGCTGTGGCCTCCTCGACCGAGCCGCCGCGTACGTCGAAGCGGTCGTCGAGACGGTCGACGAACGCCTGGACCGCCTCGGCGTCCTGGTCGGCGACGACGACCGTCTCGATGTCTCGAACCAGCGAGATCGCTTCGAGCTGTGTGTACGACTGGACCCCCGCCCCGACGAGTCCCATCGACGACGCGTCGGGAACGGCGAGGTGGTCGGTCGCGACCGCCGCGGCCGCGCCGGTCCGCTTGCGTGTGAGGTGGGTGCCGTCCATCACCGCCAGCGGGAAGG
>Ga0207754_100061_pt1 | contig 108963 bp, 105 predicted proteins | sample A23E1SouthBayCA_FD_187728 | JGI IMG/M metagenome (GOLD analysis project Ga0207754, IMG submission 187728) | Aerobic enrichment media microbial communities from Eden Landing Ponds, California, USA - A23 E1 (SPAdes) | ecosystem: Environmental > Aquatic > Marine > Unclassified | place: Emeryville...
GAAGCGAGCGGGGAACAGAGTGACCCGCGAGCCGCGATTGGCGGAAAACGCGAGCAGAGCGAGCGGTAAACCGTCTCGGAAGCGAGCGGGGAGTGAAACGACCCGCGAGCCGCGGCTGGTGGAAAACGTGAGCGCCAGCGACCCGCAGGGCTTTAGCCACCGACACACCGAGAGAGTGCCATGTCGCAGGGTATCGTCGACGAGTTCCTCTCTCTGAAGGCCGAGACTGACGCGGATCTGCTGTTGATGCAGTGTGGCGACTTCTACGAACTGTTCGCCGACGACGCCGAAGTCGTCGCCGACGAACTCGACCTGACGATCTCTCAGAAGTCATCCCACGGCTCCTCCTACCCGATGGCGGGCGTCCCGCTCTCGGAGCTCACCCCCTACCTGACCGCGCTGGTCGAGCGGGGCTACCGCGTCGCCGTCGCCGATCAGTTCGACGCCGAGGACGGCTCGAAGTACCGCGAGATCACCCGGCTGGCCTCCCCCGGTACGCTCGTGGAGACGACCGACGACGACGCGCAGTACCTCGCGGCGGTCGTCGAAGCCCCCGTCGGGCGCGGCGAGCGCGAGTACGGGCTCGCGTTCGCCGACATCACCACGGGCCGCTTCCTCGTCACGGCCGTCGACGGCGCCGACGCCGCGAGCGCCGAACTGTACCGGTTCGCGCCCACCGAACTCCTGCCGGGCCCCGACGTTCGGAACGACGATTCGCTGCTCTCGCGCCTGCAGGAACGCCTCGACGCCACCCACACGCTCCGGCCGAGCGACGAGTTCGGCCCCGGCCGGGCGCGCCACCGCGTTCGGGAGCGCTTCGGCGAGTCCACGCTTTCGAGCATCGGCCTCGACGACGACTCCCCCGCGGTGCAGGCCGCGGGTGCCGTCTTGGCCTACGTCGAGGACACCGGCCTCGGCGTCTCCGCGGCGATGAGCCGCCTCCAGCACTACCGTCCCGACGACCACCTCGATCTCGACGCGACCACCCAGCGCAACCTCGAACTCGTCGAGACGATGCAGGGCGGGAGCGACGGGTCGCTGTTCGACACCATTGACGCCACCGTCTCCTCGCCCGGTCGGCGCCTGCTCCGGGAGTGGATCACCCGTCCGCGGCGAGACCGCGACCTGCTCGCCCGCCGCCACGACGCCGTCGAGTCGCTCGCTTCGGCCGCGCTCGGTCGGGAGGCGCTCCGGGACTGTCTCGACGACGCCTACGACCTCGAACGGCTCGCGTCCCGTGCCGCGTCGGGCTCCGCGGACGCCGGCGACCTGCTCGCGGTCGAGAACACGCTCGCCGTGCTCCCGGCGCTCGAGGACGTGATCGACGGCACCGAACTGGCGGACTCGCCGCTGCCGGACGTGCTCGCCAGGCCCGACCGGAGCGCCGCAGCCGACCTGCGTAACGAGCTCGACGCGGCGCTCCGCGAGGACCCACCGAAGACGGTCACACAGGGCGGCATCTTCCGCGAAGGATACGACGCGGAGCTCGACGAACTCATCGAGCGCCACGGGGAGGTGGAACGGTTCCTCGACACGCTCGCCGACCGCGAGAAGCGCCAGCACGGCCTCTCACACGTCACCGTCGACCGGAACAAGACCGACGGCTACTACATCCAGGTCGGGAAGAGCGTCGCCGACCAGGTGCCCGAACACTACCGCGAGGTGAAGACGCTCAAGAACTCCAAACGGTTCGTCACCGAGGAGCTGGAGGAGAAAGAGCGCGAGATCATGCGCGTCGAGGAGGCCCGCGGCGAGCTGGAGTACGAGCTGTTCGAGGAACTCCGCGAGCACGTCGCCGACCACGCGACCCTCCTGCAGGACGCCGGGCGCGCCATCGCCGAGGTCGACGCGCTGGCCTCGCTGGCGGACCACGCCGCGCGCAACGACTGGACCCGCCCCGAACTCACCGACGGCGACGCCCTCCACGTCGAGGCCGGCCGGCACCCGGTAGTCGAGACGACCACCGAGTTCGTCCCGAACGACCTCCACCTCGACCGCGACCGGCGGTTCCTGATCGTCACCGGGCCGAACATGAGCGGGAAGTCGACGTACATGCGCCAGGCCGCCCTGATCACCCTGCTCGCGCAGGCCGGGAGCTTCGTCCCCGCACGCTCGGCGGAGGTGGGCCTCGTCGACGGCATCTACACCCGCGTCGGCGCGCTGGACGAACTCGCACAGGGGCGCTCGACGTTCATGGTCGAGATGCAGGAGCTCTCGAACATCCTCCACTCCGCGACCGAGGACTCGCTGGTGATCCTCGACGAGGTGGGCCGCGGGACGGCGACGTACGACGGTATCTCGATCGCGTGGGCCGCCACGGAGTATCTCCACAACGAGGTGCGGGCGAAGACGCTGTTTGCGACCCACTACCACGAACTCACGACGCTCGCGGACCATCTCGACGGCGTCGAGAACGTCCACGTCGCCGTCGACGGCGAACCCGGCGAGGAGAACGACGTGACGTTCCTCCGCACCGTGCGCGACGGGCCGACCGATCGCTCCTACGGGATCCACGTGGCGGATCTCGCCGGGGTGCCCGACCCGGTGGTCGATCGTGCGGGCGGCGTGCTCGACCGACTCCGCGAGGAGAAAGCCATCGAGGCTCGCGGGTCCGGCGGCGACGGCGAGCCGAAGCAGGCGGTGTTCGACCTGAGTTCGGGCAGTTTCGCCGGCGGCCCGGCCGAGTCAGCGCAGCCCGCCGCCGACGCAACGGACGCCGTCGGTGACGGTGGCGGGGCGGGCGTCGACGGCCACGAGGTGGAGCCGGACCCCGAGGCCGCCGCGGTGCTGGACGAACTCGACGAGACGAACGTCGCCGAGATCTCGCCAGTCGAGTTGATGCAGCGCGTCGAGGAGTGGCAGTCGCGGCTGAACGAGTGAGCCGAGCGCATCGTTCTTTGCGCCGCGGCCTGTGAGTCCGCGCATGAACCGAGCGCAGCGAGTCGAGGCGGGGGGTCGACGGTGAGCCGGCAGTTCGCTGTCACCCAGAAGGCGGTGCTGTTCGGCCCCGAGCGGCGCCTGCTGTTGCTGGAGAACGAGGCCGGGGTGTGGGAGCTCCCTGGCGGCCAGCTTCACACGGGCGAACAGCCGGTCCCTGGGCTGCAACGGGCGATCCGGGAGACGACTGGGCTCGACGCGAGCGTCGACGGCCCGATCCTGAACTCCGCGTGGGAGATCGACGAGGGTGGCGCCTTCGCCGCGGTGTACCGCGCCCGGAGCCCGACCGAGCAGGCGACGCTCGCGGGCGATCACGTCCGGGCAGTCTGGCTCGCTCCCGACGAGGCGCTCGAACGCGACCTGAACAGCACTCAGAAACGGGCGATCGAACTGGCGGGGGACGCCTGAACATGGCCGGACACGATACGGACGACACCGAGACGCCGCGGATCACGGCGCTCGACGAGGCGACCGTCCAGCGCATCGCCGCCGGCGAGGTGGTCGAGCGCCCCGCTTCGGTGGTGAAGGAACTGGTCGAGAACGCCATCGACGCCGACGCGTCCCGCGTTTCGGTGGCCGTCGACCGCGGCGGCAAGGACGGGATCCGCGTCCGGGACGACGGCGTCGGGATGACCGCCGACGAACTCGACCTTGCGGTTCGGGACCACCACACCTCGAAGATCGGCGACATCGGCGACCTCGAGGCCGGGGTCGGGACGCTCGGCTTCCGTGGCGAAGCGCTCGCGGCCATCGGTGCGGTCTCGCGACTGACCGTGCGCTCGAAGCCCCGCGGCGGCGAGATGGGCCACGAGCTCACCGTCGAGGGCGGCGACATCGGCGAGCCAGAGCCGGCCGGCTGCCCCGCCGGCACGGTCGTCGAGGTCGCGGAGCTGTTCCACAACGTCCCCGCCCGCCGGAAGTTCCTCAAGACCGACGCAACCGAGTTCGACCACGTCAACACCGTCGCCACGCAGTACGCGCTGGCGAACCCCGGTGTCGCCGTCTCGCTGGAGCACGACGACCGGGAGGTGTTCGCCACCGACGGCACCGGAAACCTCCGGTCGACGGTGCTTTCGGTGTACGGCCGCGAGGTCGCGGAGTCGATGGTCGACGTGGAGTGGTCCGCAGCGGGGGACGACGCGGCCGTCCACTCCGTGCAGGGACTCGTCTCCCACCCCGAGACGACCCGTGCCGGACGGGAGTACCTCTCGACGTTCGTCAACGATCGGTACGTCACCGCGTCGGCGCTCAGGGAGGCGGTGCTCGACGCCTACGGCGGCCAACTGGCGCCGGATCGCTACCCCTTCGCGGTGCTGTTCGTCGAACTCGACCCCTCGACTGTCGACGTCAACGTCCACCCACGGAAGCTGGAGGTCCGCTTCGACGACGAGCAGGGGGTTCGCGAGTCGGTCACCGAAGCGGTGAAGGAGGCGCTGCTCGGGGAAGGGCTGATCCGCAGCTCCGCACCTCGCGGGCGCTCGCAGGCCGACGAGACCCCGGTCCGTCCCGGAACCGACGACGAGGCGGTCGTCGGCGGCGCCGACACGCGCCACGAGGAAGCCAGCGGCGTCGCCGAGCGCCGGACGGAGCGACGCGGCGGCGTCCGCAAGCGGTCGGACCTCGACGGAACGGCCGAGTCGACGGCGGACGATTCACCCAGTGCCGGCGTCAGAGACGGCGCCGACGCGGCTGCGGCCGACCTCGACGACTGGGGCGAGGACGCCGGACCCGACGCGACCGATTCGGCGTCCGGCGACAGATCGGCCGGCGACGCCGACGACGCCGACGACTGGGCGGTCGATCTCTCCAGTGGGTCGAGCGCGTCGTCGTCCGACGCATCCACGGACGCCGGACCGCCGGACGCACCCGCCAACCACGGGGCGACGGACGCACCCACCAACCGCGAGACACCGGAGACCTCCGAGTCGACCGCTCACGACCGCGACGCGCGCAGTGCTGGGCGCGCGAGTGCGACGGACTCCCCGATCGATCCGGCTTCGACACGCGACTCTCGGAACGTGCCCCCGGAGCGCGAGCGCTCGTTCTCGACGGCGACCCAGCAGGCTCTCGGCGGCGGCACCGCCGAGGCCGGCGGCGAGTTCGACTCGCTCCCGACGCTGCGGGTGCTTGGCCAACTGCAGGACACCTACGTCGTCGCCGAGACCGACGACGGGCTAGTGTTGATCGACCAGCACGCCGCCGACGAGCGCGTGAACTACGAACGCCTCCAGCGCGAGTTCGCCGACGGGATGGCGAGCCAGGCGCTCGCGGCGCCCGTCGATCTCGAACTCACTGCCCGCGAGGCGGAACTGTTCGCGAGCCACGCCGACGCGCTGGCGGAGATCGGGTTCGAGGCCGAGCGTGAGGGAGATCGCACGGTCGCGGTCACGGCCGTCCCGGCGGTGTTCGACGCGACGCTCGATCCCGAACTGCTCCGGGACGCGCTCTCGGCGTTCGTCGCCGAGGGGGACGGCGAGGCGGCCGTCGACGACGCCGTCGACGACCTGCTGGGGGATCTGGCGTGCTACCCGTCGGTGACGGGGAACACCTCGCTCACCGAGGGCTCCGTGAGCGAACTGCTGTCGGCGCTGGACGACTGTGAGAACCCCTACGCCTGCCCGCACGGCCGCCCCGTGATCGTGGAGATCTCCGGCGAAGAGATCGGGGATCGGTTCGAGCGCGACTACCCGGGACACGGGAATCGTCGCCGGGAGTAGTCCCCGAGAGTCGTCCCGGGGCGTGGCTACTCGGCCGACGCAAGCACGTCGCTCAACTGCTCGGCAACCAATGCCCCGAGTTCCGCTTTGCTTCCGGTGAACGCAACGTACCCCTCGCTGCGGACCAGCAGCACCCGCGTCTCGTCGTCGCCCATCACGCTCGCGTCGTTCGCGACGACGAAGGAGAGCCCCGCACGGTCCAGGATTCCCCGTGCCTTCTCGACCAGTTCCTCGTCGTCGGCGCCCGTCTCGGCTTTGAACCCGACGATCGGGAGGGACGGGTGGGCCTCACGGACGCCGTCGATGAGTTTCGGCGCCGGTTCCAGGGTCAGCGTGCGCGCCTCGCCGGACTTGATCTTCGTGTCGGCGGTGTCGACGGTGAAGTCCGAGATGGCCGCCGCGGAGATCAGTGCGTCGGCGCCGTCGTCGACCGCCCCGAGAACCGCATCGCGCATCTCCCCCGCCCGTTCGGCCCGCCGGACGTCGGCGTAGGGAACGTCCTCGCCGTCGTGAACGAGCGTCACGTCGGCGCCGCGGACGTAGCAGCCCCTCGCGATCGCGCGACCCGTCTTCCCCGACGCCCGGTTCGTGATGGTCCGAATCGGGTCGATCGGCTCGCTGGTCGCGCCCGCAGTGACGACGACGTGCTCGCCGGCCAGGGAGTCCGGCGTCGTCGCCCGGGCGACCTCGGTGACGATGGCCTCCTCGGTGGCGATCTTCGCTTTCCCCTCCTCGATCCGCGGATCGACGAACCCGACGCCCCAGGACTCGACGCGGTCGATCGCGTCCAGCACGCCGGGGTGGTCGTACATCGGCTCGTGCATGGCGGGGGCGACGACGACCGGGACGCCCGCGCCGATGGCGGTCGTCGCCGTCGTCGTCACCGGGGAGTCGTCGACCGCGGCGGCGATCTTCCCGACCGTGTTGGCGGTACAGGGCGCGAGCAGGAGCACGTCCGCCCAGCCGTCGCGGCCGCAGAGCTCGACGTGTTCGACACGCCCGGTGAGGTCGGTGACGGGCTCGTTGTCGGTCGCGAACTCGACGGCCCACGGGTGGACGATCCCCTGTGCGCTCTCGGTTAGCACGCCGCGGACTTCGGCGCCCCGGCGTCGGAGCTCGTGGGCGAGCTCCACGACCTTCACCGCGGCGATGCTGCCGGTGACCCCGAGCGCGACGTTGACGCCTTCGAGCATCGACTGATCGGTCGAACGCCGCGGGCTTAAACACCCGCCGCACCTACCCGACCCCGTGTGTACGCTGACGCTCGCCTGGCAGGTGTTCGAGGACGCGCCCGTCGTCGTCGCGGCGAACCGTGACGAGCAGCGAGACCGTCCCTCCGAGCCGCCGGCGTTGATCGAAGAATCCCCCGCCGTCGTCGCCCCGCGGGACGCGAAAGCCGGCGGCACGTGGCAGGGGTACAACGAGTCGGGACTGTTCGTGGGCGTGACCAACCGCTGGACCGACGCCGACCTCGCGGGCGAGCGCTCGCGGGGCCTGCTCGTGCGTGACGCGCTGCGGGAGCCGTCCGCGGCGGCGGCGGTCCGGCTGGTCGAAGACGCCGTCGAGGCCGACGAGTACGCGGGGTTCAACCTCGTGCTCGCCGACGAGACCGCCGCGTTCCTGCTGGAGTGGGACGGCCGCCTGCTGGTCCGCCAGCTGGAGCCGGGCGTCCACGTCGTCGTCAACGTCGGCGCCAGCGACGCGCCGGCGATCCCGGCGTCGGCCGCCGAACGTGGCCAGGAACAGGCCACGGACGCCGCCGCGGTTCGAACCGCGCTACTGCCCGAGCCCGACGAGTCGAGCGATGCGTGGCTCGACCGCGCTGCGGACGTACTCGGCGATCACGAGTTCGGCGTCTGCGTCCACGAGAACGGCTACGGCACGGTCTCCTCGTCGCTCATCGGGATCGGTGCTGGTGCTGACGACGACGGGGCTGCCGTCGGCGATGTCCGGTTCGAGTTCGCGGACGGGCCGCCCTGTGAGACCCCGTTCGAGGCCGTCGACGTGACACTCGACGGCGCGGACTGACGGATCAAAAAACGAAGACTACCGCCCGCGGAGAGTACTGCGCGAAGATTATCGCCGGATGGCCGCGCCGGCAACGGCGCCGACGGCGACGCCGGCCGCAAAGCCCGCAGCCGCGACGCGGCGACGCCGCGCCGCCACCTCCGTGGGGAAGTACTCCTCGGTCAGGTCGAGCGTTCGCTCGGCGAGCTGGTGGCGCGCCGCCGCGGCCTCCTCGCTCTCGGCGGCACGGGCCCGAAGCGCCGCAAACCGGGCGCGGAGCTGCTCGGTCGCGATGTCGGCGTCGACGGTTCGGCCGCCCACGTACTGCTGAATCTGGCTGCGTTCCATACCCACTCTTCGCTGTCAGCAGCGATAACTGTTGCGTACGGAAGGACAGAACGTCACACGGCCCGCCGTCGGCCGATTCCGGGGACTCAGAGCGGGAACCGCGCGACGGTTTCGTGTTCGGCGCCGTCCTCGCGGAGGATCGAGCGTGTCAGTCGGAGTTCCTCGGCGGTGAAGCGGCCGACGGTCGGATTGGCGTTCCGGAGGCGATCCTGGACGAGATCCTTCCCGCGGGCGTCGTTCATCCGGGCGAGCGTGACGTGCGGCGTGAACTCGTGGTCCGCCTCGGCGAAGCCGCGATCGGTGGTCGCCGTCTCGAGTGCGCCAGCGAGGTCGCGGAGCGCAGCCGCGCCGTCGTCGACGCCAGCCCAGACTACCGAGATGTACTCCGCGGAGGGGAACGCGCCGAGTCCCCGGATCTCGACTTCGAACGGATCGAGACCGGCCGCGTCGACGGCGGCCGCGCCGGCGAGTGTCGCGTCGTCGACGCTCGGCTCGTCGCCGTTTGCTTCTGCCGCGGTCGGTGTCTCCCCGAGGAACTTCACCGTCAGGTGGGCCTGTGCGGGGTCGGTGAAGCTGAGCCCCGCGGCGTCAGCGAGATCGGCCTGGATCGCGGCGACCGGCTCGTGGAGTGCTTCGGGCAGATCGATGGCGAAAAAGAGGCGCATACGCGGCGACACGCGCCCGCGGCGACTAAGCGTTGGGGCCGGACGCGTAACCCTTACCCCCGACGACGACGAATCGCGGGTAATGACTGATAACCCCCGTGAGAACCGAGACCACCAGTTCTCGGAGGGGCAGGGACTCCCCGACGAGTTCGAGGAGTTCGACATCGACCCACCCGAACTGAAAGTCGACCCCGACCAGGTCGACCCCGTGGACAGCAGGGTGCTGTCGGACCTGCTCGACGAGCGCAACATCCCGAAGGAGGAGGTGGACACCGACCAGCTCATCGACGTCGGCGTCTCCTACACGAAGATCAACCGCTTCGAGGAGGCGACCGAAACGTTCGAGCGCGCCGCCAAGTTCGCCGATGACCCACGAACGGAGCAGGAGGCCTGGGTGAACAAGGGCGCCGCCCACGCCGAACTCGAGGAGTACGACGCGGCGATCGGCGCGTACAAGGAGGCGATCGACATCGACGACGACTCCGAGCACGCCGCCACCGCGGAGACCAACCTCGCCTACGCGCTCTGGGAGTTCGGCCAGAGCGAGGAGGCGCTGCGCCACGCCGAGAACGCCGTCGAGATCGACCCGCGGTTTGCGCAGGCCTGGTACAACCGCGGCTTCTTCATGCTCGAACGCGGGCTCGCCGAAGATGCCGTCGACTGTTTCGAGAACGCCCAGCGCCTCGGGATGTCCAACCCCGAACTGCTCGAGGAGAAGGTCCGCGCCCTCGAGGAGGTCGGCCGCGAGGAGGAGGCCGAAGAAGTCCGCCAGCGCGCCGAGGAGCTCCGCGAGGCGGCCGAGCAGGAGATGGTCGACCAGCACTGATGCTGCTCCGCGAACGAGAGACCGAACGTGGCCTGCTGGTCTCGGTCTGTGACGCCGACTTGGTGGGACAGACGTTCGAGAACGGACAAGTCTCTATCACCGTCTCGGAGTCGTTCTACGCCGGCGAGAGCGCCGTCGACGCCGACGCCGACGCCGTGATCGACGGGTTGCGGCGGGCGTCGGTGGCCAACCTGGTCGGCGAGGAGTGTGTCGGCGTCGCCGTCGAGGCCGGGATCATCGACGAAGGGGCCGTGCTGGAGATCGGCGAGACCCGGCACGCGCAGTTGCTGCAGATTCAGTAGCCCGTAACCGATCGCCCCCGCCTCTGGGCTTCGTCGCGACGAGTGGGGGTGGTCAGAGTTCGGCAGTGACGTGTTCCCAGATCGCACACCAGTCTTCGGCGGCGACGTACCCCTCGACTTTCGCACACGCCCCCCACGTGTCGCCGTTCTGGTCGGGGATGTACTCCGCACAGTTGCCACAGGACTGGCCGGGTTGGGCGATCCCGTCCGCGATGGCGTCGACGGACTCCATCAGTTGCACGTCCGCCTGGGTCTGGAGGTTCTCGGGGTCGCGTGTTTCGCCGGTCTGTGAATCCGCGGTCCGGTACTCTTCGGGAACCTCGGCAGTCGGGAGGTCGGATTCGGACATCCCATCAGGGACTTCGGGCTCGGGGAGCGATTCGTAGATCGTACACCAGTCAGCCCCGTCGATGTAGCCGTCGACCTCCGCGCACGCGCCGAACGCGTCGCCGTTCTTGTCCGGGATGAAGTCGCCGCAGTTCGCACAGCAGCTCCCCGGTTGGTGGGCATCGTTCTCCCGTGCCTCCTCGTACTCGGCGAACGCGACGTCGCCTTTCGCGTTCAAGTTCTCCGGATCGCGTTGCTCGTTCCCGAGCGACGTTGCAGACAGGTACACGTCGGGGACGGGCCCGTTTTCGAACTCCTCCGCCGAGACGCCTTCCGGGCGTTCCTCCGCATCCCCGTTCTCTTCTTCGGTCTCCGTTGGCTCCTCGGTCTCCGGTGATTCTTCAGTCTCTGTTGGTTCCTCGGTCTCGGTTGGCTCCTCTGTCGTCCCGGTCTGGTCATCTGGGCTTCCCCCACACCCACTCAGTGCCGCTAACCCGACGGTCGCGACGAGGTAGTGCCGGCGCTCCCACATGTCGTAGGTCGATGCTCCGTCGCCCGACGAATCTCGTCGTGACATACCGACCGGGCTTCGAACTAGTCTCGGATAGTTAAGCGGCGCTTTCTGCGCTCCGGGTGCCGCTGGATTATGCACTGTTGGTGCCGTGAGGAGGCGTCTCTGCCGCGAAGCGGTGTGTGCGAGACGATTTGGTCGGGTCGGGAGCGTCCCACCCCTACCGAAGGGGTGTTGGTTCTCCAGCCCCTCCATTCGATAATGACTGTATCCGACGCCACCGGCCTCAACGTGGCGGCCATCCGGCAGGATTTCCCGATCCTCGACCGGAAGATCGGCGGCGACGTCACCGTCCCCGGCCCGGACGAGACCGACGATACGCCGCTGTACTACCTCGACAACGCCGCGACCAGCCACACGCCGCGGCAGGTCGTCGAGGCGATGACCGAGTACTACTACGAGTACAACTCAAACGTCCACCGCGGCATCCACAGCCTGAGCCAGGAGGCCTCAGTCGCCTACGAGGAGGCCCACGATCGCGTCGCCGCGTTCGTCGGCGCCGACGGCCGCGAGGAGATCGTCTTCACCAAGAACACCACCGAGGCGTTCAACCTCGTCGCCTACACCTGGGGGCTAACCGAGCTCGAACCCGGCGAGAACGTCGTCACCACGCAGATGGAGCACCACGCCTCGCTGGTCACGTGGCAGCAGCTCTGTGAGAAACAGGGTGCGGAGGTGCGCTACGTCGAGATCGACGACGACGGCCGACTCGACATGGACGACCTCCGGGCGAAAGTCGACGACGACACCGCGATGGTCAGCACGGTCCACGTCTCGAACACGCTGGGGACGGTCAACCCCGTCGCCGAGATCACCGAGATCGCCCACGAGCACGACGCGCTCTCCTTCGTCGACGGCGCGCAGGCGGTGCCAACCCGCCCTGTCGACGTGGGCGCCATCGACGCCGACTTCTACGCCTTCTCGGGTCACAAGATGTTGGGCCCGACGGGGATCGGCGTGCTCTACGGCAAGGAACAGCTCCTGGAAGAGCTCCCGCCGTTCCTCGTCGGCGGCGCGATGATCCGCCGCGTCGAGTTCGAGGGCGCGACGTGGGAGGATCTGCCCTGGAAGTTCGAGGCCGGCACGCCCCCGATCGCGGAGGCCGTCGGGCTCACTGCGGCGATCGACTATCTTGAGGACGTGGGGATGGACGCGATCGAGCAGCACGAGTCCGAACTCGCCCGCTACGCCTACGACCGACTGGCCGAGTTCGACGACATCGAGATCTACGGCCCCCGCGAGGAGCGCGGCGGGCTCGTGGGGTTCAACCTCGACTCCGTCCACGCCCACGATCTCTCTTCGATCCTGGACGACCACGGGGTCGCGGTCCGCGCGGGCGATCACTGCACCCAGCCGCTGCACGACGTCCTGGGCGTCCCGGCGTCGACACGCGCCTCCTTCTACCTCTACAACACACGCGAGGAGATCGACGAGTTGATCGACGCCGTCGACACCGCCCGCCAGCTGTTCGCCTGAGACGTCGGCGACGGACACGTCGGCCGCGAGTGCCGGCCCCGGAACCCTTTTCCGACGAAACCGCCTGCTTCGAGGCATGAGTGGCTCGGACATGTACCGTCAGCAGATCCTCGATCACTACAAGAATCCGCGCAACTACGGGGAGATGGCGGACCCGGATTTCTCGCACGTGGGAGAGAACCCCTCCTGTGGGGACACGATCAAGGTCGACGTGAAGCTGGCCGACGACGACGAGACGATCGAAGAGGTTTCGTTCACCGGCGACGGCTGCGCCATCTCGCAGGCGGCGGCGTCGCTGCTCACCAAGAAACTCCCCGGCACGAGCATCGAGGAGCTACAGGCGATGGACACCGACGACATCACCGAGATGCTCGGCGTCGAGATCTCGCCGATGCGGATCAAGTGTGCCGTGCTGGCCCGGCAGGTCGCCCAGGACGGGGCGAAGCTCTATCGCGGCGAACTCGACGAGAAGGAGCGCACGATCACCGAAGAGTAGTCAGTATCGCGATTGATTCTGGGCGGGCGCCAGCGATCCCGTGTGGCGGTACGTTTTTGGAACACCGTCTCATCTGCGATAACGAATGGCCTCGGACGAGATCCTCGAGGTGCTTGGGAACAAGTACAACCCAGAGATCCTCGACGCGGCGAGCGAGCCGAAATCCGCACAGGAGCTCTCGGACCAGCTCGACGTGCCGATTGCGACCTGCTACCGCCGCATCGACGAGCTGACCGATGCGGACCTGCTGGAGCTCCACGACCGCCCGCTCTCTGAGGAGCACCGCCGGATCAAGGTGTACCGTCGCTGCATCGACGAGATCACTATCGACTTTCGGGAGGAGCTCAGCGTCGAACTCGAGCAGCGCTCGGACGTGACCAACAAGCTCGACGAGGTCTGGCGCCGGATGTCACAGGGCCAGAGCTAGAACCCCGGCTGCTCCTCGCTGCCCATCATCGAGAAGCCACCGGCCCGCTCGTAGACGGTGATCCCGCCCTCGCCGATCTCCATGGGGAAGATGTCGGTGTTGATGTCCTGTTTGCGCATCTTCGCGACCCAGATGTAGCGGTTCACGCCGTTGTCGGTCGGCGTCTGGATGAAGTAGATGTTGCCGTCCGTGAGGAAGTTCTCCAGACCGATCTCGGTTTCGGGGAACACCGCCCCCTGTTCGTTGATCAACAGCGAGGTGAGCCCATTTTTCTTGAGGATGTCCGAGAACTTCAGCAGGTACGTGCGGTTCTCGGTCTCGTCGTCGAAGAAGAGGCTGAACATCGTCAGGGAGTCGAGCACCAGCCGGTCGTACGTGGTGCCGGCGAAGTCCTGTAGGAGGCGGTCGATCGCAGTGTTGAAGTCTTCCTCCCGGAGCATCGTCGACTTGTCGTACACCTTGATGTCGCCGTTGTCGACCAGTTCGCCCCACTCCTCGAACCCGACCGACTCCGCGGCCTGCCGGATATCCTCGGCGTTCTCCTCGAAAGAGATGTAGATACCTCGTTCGTCGAACTCCCTCACCCCATTGTAGAGGTACTGGATGCCGAAGATGCTCTTGCCGGTCCCGGGGTTGCCGCTGACCAGCACCGTCGAGTTATCGACGATACCGCCGTTGAGAATCGCGTCGAGACCGTCGACCCCGGTCTCGGTAACGTCAACCATGGATAGCGTGACGTAGCGTCGTGGAGGGAATTAAGCCCACCGGGTCTGTCACGGTTTCCAACGGTCCGTTTCGGGACGAGCAGCACGCGAATCACGGTGTCACAGCGGGAAACGCCGGGGAATCCGGCACTGCATGGGGCTGATGCGGTCGTGACGGTACTGTTAACTGTTGGCAGCCGAACTGTAGCCACCATGAGTGAGGCGGGGCCCGATTCGGGGAAGACAGGTCGAACCGACGAGCGGGCAGACACGAACCGGGTGTTGATCGTCGAGGACGAGCCCGACGTGGCCGACCTCTACCAGACAACCGTCGAGTCGGCGGGGTACGATGTCGACGTCGCGAACAGCGTGGGCACCGGCGCCGACCGGCTGTCTGGGGCGTACGACATCGCGCTCCTCGATCGACGACTCCCGGACGGTCATGGGGAGGAGCTGCTGGCGACGATTCGCGAGCGCGAACTCGACATCCGGGTCGGGATGGTGACCGCGGTCGAGCCCGACTTCGACATCGTGGAGATGGGGTTCGACCTCTACGTGCTCAAGCCGCTCTCCCAGAACGAGCTGCTCGACGCCGTCGAGCGCCTCGGCACCCGAAGCCAGTACGACGACCACCTCCAGCGAACCGCGGCGCTGGCCTCGAAGCGGGCGACGCTGGAGGCCGAGAAACCCCGCGAGGCGCTCGAACGGAGCGAGAAGTACCAGCAGCTGACCGCGGAGCTCGCGGAGCTCGACGCCGAACTCGAGCGGATCACCGATCAGTTCGACACCCAGGACTACCGACGGCTGTTCGAAGATATCGGCGCCTAACCCAGCTGTTCGCCGACGATTCGGTCCGCCTCTTCTAAGAACGCGTCCCGTTTCTCTCGGGGGATGGTCGCCCCCGCCGCCACGTCGTGGCCACCGCCGCCGCCCCCGACCACCGCGGCGGCCTCGGACATCACGACCGAGAGATCCAGCCCGTCGTTGACGAGGAATCCGCTTCCCCGGCCCGACACTTTGAGCTCCTCGTCGTTCTCCTGGGCGAACGCGATGATCGGCTGGTCGCGTCGCACCCCCTCCGCGCCCAGCGCCATCCCGGCGATGATGCCGACGATGGTCTCGCGGATCCGCGTGCCGGCGTCGAACCACTGGAGATGTTCCGCCTGCTCGACGCCCTCCGTCTTCACCCACTCCAGCCCCTCCGAGAGGTTCCGCCGGTGGGTGCGCAGGAGCGTCCGCGCCGCCGCGAGTGCCTCGTCGCGGTAGCCCAGACAGACCGCCAGCCCCACGTCCGCCCGCTCGTAGCGAGCGGTGGCGTTCAGCACGGTCGAGAACTCGCTCACGTCCCGGAGTTCGGTGCCGACCTCCTCCGCGGAGAGCGTGTACGTCGTTGTCGTCACGCTGTTGACGCGCTCCGGAGGGACGCCCCGCGAGATCGCGTGGCGCATCAGCGCGCTGGCAACGGTCTGGCGCTCCTCGAAGGAGAGATCCACCCAGCGCCGCCAGTCGCCGTCGACTTTCAGGTCCACGTCCAACTCCGAGAGGAACCGGATCGACCCCTGTTCGTCGCCGGAGATCCCGGGGATTCGGAGCTCGCTGGCGTACTCGAGCAGCTTTGGGAGTGGGCGGGTCTGGCGGCCGTATAGCGAGATATCCGTCACTTCCTCGATCACGCCGGCGTCGACGCCCTCGGCGACGACCCCCTCGTTCGCCCCCCGCAGGCCGCCGTCGGTGTCCTGCATGTCCCCGACGGCGCCGACCACCGCCAGCGCGGCGAGGTCGCGGTTGTCGACGCCGTCACGCTCCATCGCGCGGGCGAGCACGTACGTCGCCCCCGCGCCGGAGAGTTCCGCGGCGCCGTCGATGCCGAACAAAAGCGGATTGAGGTGGTGCTCGATTTCCGGCGGCTCCTCGCCGTCCTTCCCGGTCGCCGGCTGGTGGTGGTCGGCGACGACGGCGTCGAACTCGCCGGCGCGGTGGTGGGGGACGATCTCGTCGAGCTGGCCGCTGCCGAAGTCCGTAAACAGCGCGACCTCGTGGTCGGTGGCGGCGATGCGGTCGATCGCGGCGGCGTCCAACTGCTTCTCGAACGTGGTCTCGAAGGGGATCCCCGCCCGCTCCAGCGCAGTGGCGGCGATGGCGCCACTGGTGAGGCCGTCGGCGTCGATGTGGGAGGCGAGCACGACGGAGTCGGCAGCCAGCACACGCTCGGCGCAGGCGCTTGCGCGGTCGGCCATCGCGGGGACGGGGTCGCTCATCGCGCTAGTGAAACTGGGGGCGGCGTGTGGTAAAAAATCTCGTTAGTCGTTCGGCACGACCTCCGGCGCCCGGAGCGTCTCGGGGTCGCCGTCGAGCGTCGCGAGCACCATCGTCGCCGTCAGCACGGCGATCCCAGCGCAGACGAGGTACTCGAGCCGCATGCCGACGACGGAGGCGACCGGCAGCGCCACGAGCGGGCCGATCGTCGAGCCCAGGTCGCCGAACACGTTGTAGACGCCGCCGAGTTTGCCCACGTCGCCGCCGGGGGCGATGTCGCCGAGGTAGGCCAGCAGCGGCGGCCCCGTCCCGCCGACGCCGACCCCCACGAGCGCGACGCCGACGACCGTGGACTCGACGCTGGGAACCACCGCGAGCAGCGCGAACCCGGCCGCGAGCAGCCCCAGCGCCGGGATCACGGTGTAGGTCCGTGAGGGGAGCGTATCCGAGAGCCGACCGACCACCAGCGTCGTCACCGACATCGCGAGCACGGAGATCGCCATCACGATGCCGCTGATGCCCGTCGACGCCAGCGCGCCGAGGGCGATGTCGTACTCCTGGGTGTACAGTACGACCGTCGAGAGCAGGATGCCGGCGTAGAGAAACCGTACCGCGAGGTTGGTGGCGCCGATGCCGAGCACCCGGGCGTCGGCGCGGACGACCGCCGGGAGGTCCCGCAGCCGCGTGGTCGCCGAGGCGCTCCCCTCGACGTTCGGCAGGACGACGAACGCGACGACTGCCGCGAACAGCCCCGCCGCGCCGGCCGTGGCGAACGCCTCGCTGTAGCCGTACAGGTCGGTCAGGATCCCGCCGAGGATGAGCCCGGCGGGGAAGCCGAGGCTCTGGCCGCCGCGCATGTACCCCACCCACTTCCCGCGGTTCTCCGCGGTCGTGACGTGGGTGACGGTCGTGAACGCGCCGACGAAGACGAACGCGGAGCCGACCCCCCACAGCGCCCGCGAGAGGAAGAAGATCGCGGCGCTGGAGAGGGGGATCGCGCCCGGATCGAGCGCGACCACGTAGCCGAACGGCACCAGCCCCTGCACGGCGAGGCCGATCAGCATCGGTCGGCGCGTGCCGAGGCGGTCGAGTACCTGCCCCGCCGGCGTGTTCAACAGCAGCCGCGTGAAGCGGTTGATCGAGAGGATCATTCCGACGACGAACGAGGAGATCCCCAACACCGTCCCCAGCGCCGGGAGCGTCGGAAACGCGACGCCGCCGCCGACGCCGCCGAAGAACACGCCAGCGATCACGGCGCCGACGACGACCGGGACGCTCGGGTCCTCGTCGTCGATCGCGGGACTGGTGAGGGTGGGGACCTGCACGATCGGCGCTACCAGGCGTACTCTTCGCGCGGATCCACTGCGTCGGCGTCGCGGTCGAACACGTGCTCGCCGTCGACGAACACGTGCTGGGTCCGGCTGTCGACCCGCCAGAACTCGCCGTCCCAGACCGCAACGTCGGCGTCGGTGCCCGGTTCGAGCGTGCCGACCCGGTCCTCGATCCCGAGGATCTCGGCCGCGTTGGTGGTCACGGCGTCGAGGGCGGCCTCCGTCGGGAACCCTTCACGGACCGCGAGCCCGACACAGACGTCGAGATGCTGCTGGGGCAGGACCGGCGCGTCGGTCTGGATCGCGACTTTCACGCCGGCGTCGTGGAGGATCCCCGGCGTCTCGAAGGTGATGTTGCGGAGTTCGTACTTGCTCGCCGAGGAGATCGACGGGCCGACGACCGCGGGCACGTCCCGTTCGACGAACTCCTCGGCCATCACGTGGCCCTCGGTGGCGTGTTCGATCGAGAGGTCGTCGATGCCGAACTCGTCGGCGATGCGGAACACGGTCCGGATGTCGTCGGCGCGGTGGGCGTGAACCCGCAGCGGGAGATCGCCGGTGAGCACGCGGGAGAGGTTCTCCATCCCGAGATCGCGTTCGAACTCGTCGTCCTCGTCGGCGTTTGCCTTCCGGTCGAGGTAGTCCTCCGCGGCCATGAACTGCTCGCGGAGCGTGGCAGCCACGCCCGGCCGGGTCGAGGGCTGGCGATCCTTCTGCTCGCCGTGGAAGCGCTTCGGGTTCTCGCCCATCGCGGCCTTCATCCCGTCTTCGGTGATCAGCATCTCGTCGGCGCGGTCGCCGTAGGTCTTCATCGAGACGATCACGCCGCCGATGACGTTGCCCGAGCCCATCCGGCTGGAGACGCTGGTAACGCCGTTCTGGAAGGCGTGTTTGAGCTCCTCGTCGCGCGGGTGGAACCCGTCGAGCGCGTTGACGTGAGGCGTCGTCGCCGACGTGCCTTCGTTGAAGTCGCCGTCCTCGGGTTCGCCCCACTCGGCCATCCCGGCGTGGGAGTGGGCGTCGATGAGCCCGGGCGTGACGTGTGCGCCGTCGACGTCGATCTCGTCCGCCTCGTCGGGCGCGTCCACGTCGCCCACGTCGGCGATGTTGCCGTCCTCGATCAGTACGTCGCCCTCGATCGTTCCGCGCTCGGTCTGGGTGTGTACGACCCCGTTCCGGATGACTCGCATACTCGTGAGTCGCAACGCTGGAACAAATGATTTCGGTTCGAAGCACGGCTGGCCGAGGGCGCGCGTCGGTGTGACTTCTCTCCCCGTGTTACGGTTTCACAACCTCGGAGTAGAGTTAAGTGGGATCGGAATAGAGGAACTGACAGGACGAACGATGCGCCTCCCGACATCCCTCCCAATGCTCACAGGGCTCAATAGCTCTGCGCTTGGGTCTACCGGAGCGGACCGGTTCGGGTATGTCGGGATTTCCATCGTACGCCCGCAGGTTCGTTCCGGTCGGCTCGCAGCGTGAATCGGTTCACGGCGGCCCGGTCGGTGCGAACCTGCACTTTCCTGAGCCGTCTGTTCACGTTGTGGGCCAACTCCCACGGGAGCTGGTCCCCCAGCACGTTCGAGTCGTGGTGGGAGCATGCGATGAGCACCAAAAGTTCCGACGGGTCGGCGGTTCACCGTCAGCCCATCGGTGTGGACTGTACAGTTAGCGTCCCGCGCAACGCAGCCGGCGACCTCGAAACCGGCGTCCGCGACCGTCTCGGCGGCGCCGACGGCGTCGACGCGGTCGAGGAGGTCGACCTCCAGGGCATCCGCCCTGGCCTGAACGACCTGACGGTCACCGTTTCGGCGTCGTTGGTCGTCGACGACAGCGCCGAGACGGCTGCGCGGCTGGAGGACCGATTCGGTGTCAGCGAGGTGGAGGTGGAGTTACGCACGGGGCCTCCTTAGCCAGCCACGGCACGTGACCCATCGGCGCCTCCGTGCGCCGATAACGAACCTGACGCCGTGGCTGTGCGGAGCCAATTGTAGCCCGTGACCGATCGGCGCCTCCGTGCGCCGATCACGGAACCGATGCCGTGGCTGTGCGGAGCCAATTGATAGCGCGTGCCTAGCCAGCGACGCCATCTCGCTGGCCCGAAGTTGAAGCCGTCGTCGTGCGAAACTGAGCAGGGTCGTCCCCGCTGGCGCGCATTCCCGCTGGCGCACGAGCCCTCCATTCTCGAGCCCGCAGAACGACGCACCACCACTGCAGACATTGCCCACCCAGCGGCGCCGTCGGGGAAGGGCAAGGTAGTTACCCGTTCCGCTCCCGACTCCAGCCATGAGCGTACTGGAGGACGCCCGCGCCGTGCTCGCGGTCGACGGGGTCTGCGACGCCTGTCTGGGCCGCGTCTTCGCCGACCGAAGCCACGGCCTCACCAACCACGAACGGGGGCGGGCGCTGCGGACCGTCGTCGGGCTGGAGGACGACGAGGAACCGGCCTACGTCGATCCCGCGGACTGCTGGGTCTGTGAAGGCTACTGCGCCGCGTTCGACGAGTGGGCCGAGCGCGCCGCCGCCGAAGTCGAAGACGTGGAGTACGATACTTACCAGGTGGGCACCCGCCCGCCGGCGCTGATCGAGGAGAACGAGCGCATGCTCCGGGAGGATGCCGGCCTCGACGCCGACGCCGGCGAGCGGTTCAAAAGCGAGTTCAACCGCGAGGTCGGCAAGCGCGTCGGCCGACTGACTGGAACCGAGGTCGACTTCGACCGCCCGGAGGTGCAGTTCCTGCTCGATCTGGAGTCGGACACCGTCGAGGCGAAGGTCAACTCCGCGTTCGTCTACGGCCGCTACCGGAAGCTGGAGCGAGGGATCCCGCAGACGAAGTGGCCCTGTTCGGCCTGCAACGGCAGCGGGCGGCAGGGCCGGGAGCCCTGCGAGGAGTGTGACGGGCTGAGCTATCGCTACCCCGAGAGCGTCGAACAGCTCACCGCGCCGGTCGTCGAGGACGTGATGGACGGCGTCGGGGCGACGTTCCACGGCGCCGGCCGCGAGGACGTCGACGCCCGGATGCTCGGTACGGGGCGACCGTTCGTCATCGAGATCGAGGATCCCCGCCGGCGTGACGTGGACACCGATCGCCTGCAGGAGGACATCAACGCCTTCGCCGACGGGAAAGTCGAGGTCGAGGGGCTGCGCCTCGCGACCCACGAGATGGTCGAGCGCGTCAAGCGCCACGACGCCTCGAAGCGCTACCGTGCGGCGGTCAGCTTCGACGCCGATGTCGACGCCGACGCCTTCGCCGCGGCGCTCGACGACCTCGACGGCGCGACGATCGAACAGGAGACGCCCAACCGTGTCGACCACCGCCGGGCCAGCAAGATCCGCACCCGCAAGGTGTACGACATCGAGGGCGACCTCGAGGACGCCCGGACCGCGACCGTCGAGATACACGGCGAGGGCGGGCTCTACATCAAGGAGTTGGTCTCGAGTGACGAGGGCCGAACGACGCCGTCGCTCGCGGGGCTGCTGGGCGTCGGCGCCGAGGTGACGGCGCTGGACGTGCTGCGCGTCGAGGGCGAGTCAGAACCGTTCGAGAACGCCGCGTACTTCCGGGACTGATGGTCGTCGGCGCCGACGAGGCCGGGAAGGGGCCCGCGCTCGGGCCGTTGATCGCCGGCGCGGTCAGGGCCGATCCCGCCGACCTCCCGGCCGGACTCGGCGACTCGAAGAAGCTGACCGCCCCGCGCCGTGAGGAGTTGGCCGCCGAACTTCGCGACCGCCCCGAGATATTGGTTGCGACCGCGGCCGTCTCGCCCGAGCGGATCGACGCCCCCGAGACCGACATGAACGGTCTCGGCGTCGCGGCCCAGGCCGAAGCCGTCGCCGCAGTCGCCCGAGACGGCGACGACGTGGTCGCCGACGCCGCCGACACCGACGAGTCGCGGTTCGGCCGGCGACTCCGGGACGCGGTGACGGAACGGGGACCCGAGATCGCAGTCACCGCCGAACACGGCGCCGACGAGGCCTACGCGGTCGTCTCGGCCGCGAGCGTCGTCGCCAAAGTCGAGCGCGACCGCCGGATGGCGGAGATCGACGACGAGTACGACCGCCCGGTCGGGAGCGGCTACCCCTCCGATCCGACCACGCGGGCGTTCCTCGCCGGGTACGTCGAGGAACACGGGGAACTGCCCGCGTGTGCCCGGGCGACGTGGGCGACCTGCGAGGACGTGCTCGCGAGCGCGGAACAGTCCGGGCTGAGCGAGTTCTAACGGAACGGCGGCAGCTCCCAGGCGTACGCGCCGAGTGCGAGCAGGGCGAGGACCCACCCGAGAAGTACGACGACGAGCGGCGCGCCGAGCACCAGCAACACGCCGGCGAGCGCCGGGAGCGCGAGGAAACCCAGTAGCAGGCCGCCGCCGATCTGGGTGAGCGCCCGGACGCCATCCCGAATCTCCGCGCGGACCGCCTGCCGGATCGCGCGCTCGGTCTCGGGGTCGATCTCGTCGTCGCGATCGTCGGTGCTGGAGGACATACGCCGGAATTCGCCCGAACGGGAGAAAAGCGTTCGGCCGCTCAGTGGTCCCCGGTCAGCAGCGAGCGGAGGATGTCGCCGTACGCGGGACGGGTGACCAGCACCCCGACGAGCACGCCGAGGATGGTGAAGATCGCGAACCCGCGGAGCTGGCCGAGTGAGAGCACCGCCAGCGGCGACAGCGCGACGATCGTCGTCGCCGCCGCGGCGCCGATGACCCAGAACGCCTTCCGGAAGCGGCTCTGGAACACGCGCCGGCTGCTCACTTCACCCTCGCTCATCACCTCGTCGGCGATGATGATCAGGTCGTCCACCCCGGTCCCGATCGCGGCGACGAAGCCGGCGATCACCGAGAGATCGATCGGATAGCCGATCGCCGCGGCCGCCCCCATCAGGATCACCACCTCCGAGAGCGCGGTGACGATCATCGGCCCCGCGACCTCGACGCGTCGGTAGCGGGCGAACACCACGCCGCTCACGGCGAGCACCGCGGCGATCCCCGCGATCAGCGAGTCGGTCTTGAACCGGTCGGACTGCGAGGGGTCGACGTACAGCATCGAGTTCGACCCCAGATCGAGTTCGGTCGGGAGCGCGCCGGCGCGGAGGTTGATCGCGACCTCCTGTGCCGTGGAGAGGTTCCCCGTCGTCAGTCGGAACTGCGGGTTGTCCGCCCACTCGCCGTTGCGCATCGGGCGGGCGAGCCCTTCGTCGACGCCGAAGGCGTTCAGGACCCGGTCGTCCTGCACGAGGAGGATACACGGCTCCGTCCCGTTGGGGTTCTGTCGATAGCGACACTCGGTGCCGCCCTCCTGTGCGAGACCGGTGTCGACGAAGCGCTGCTGGACGTCCCCGGCGCTGTCGTCGGCGACGACGACGCCGACCTCGCCGCCCTGACCACCTTCGAGCCGCTCGGCGTTGCCGACCTGCCGGAGGTCCTCAGAGTCCATAATCGTGGTTCGGATGTAGGTGCCGTTCTCGTTCTGGTGGTACGCCTGGATCAGCACCTGCCCGCGGGACTCGATCAGGTCGCGGACTGCAGTCTGGTTGGCGTTGGGCACCTCGACGACGATCACGTCGCCGCCGACGACCCGGACGGTCCCGCCGGAGAGCCCGGCCTCGTTGACTTTCTGTCGGAGCACGGTGACCGCGGTCTGCTGGGTGATGTCGGAGACGCGGTCGTACGTGTTGTCGGCTTCGTAGCCCGCCTCGTTCAGTGCGGTGTCGAGCTGTGCGGCGGTGACGTTCGCCGTTCGGACCTCGACAACCGTCGTCCGCTGGACGGTGTTACCGTACTCGCCGGGGTAGCGGACGGCGATGTCCTGTGCGCTCGCGTTCTCGAGTCCGGCGGCGACTTCCTGGCGGACCGTCTGCCGCTCGGTCCCGTTGGGAACATCGACGCCCGTCGCGTGCACGCCGGTCAGCGGCGCCTGAATCCGGGTCCCACCGGAGAGTTCGAGGCCGTACTGGAGGTTCGTCATGCCGGTGTTCGCCGCCGTGCCGTTGCTCGTCGATCCTGGCGTGTTGGTGCTCGGCGCGAGCGTCGGCGAGAACAGCGCGAACACGCTCGCGAGCACGATCACGACCAGCAGGACGACTCGCCAGTTCTCCTTGATGCTGGCCCACGTGCCGCCCTCGTCGGCCATTATCGGCTCACCCCCTCGAACTTCCACCAGCGAAGCAGCGACATGTTGAGCATGTAGGTGTTCAGCAGGTCAGTCGCGAGGCCGAACACGAGGATCAGCCCGATCGAGGAGAGCAGCCCGATCCCGAACGCGGTCGCGACGATCGTCATCACGGTCATCGCGGCGATGGAGGTTACCGTCATCGTGATCCCGGTCTCCATCGCCCGGTAGGCCGACTCGTAGAAGCTCCCCTGCCGGCGGAGCACGTGGTTGTTGAGCAGGATGTCCGAGTCGACTGAGTACCCGATGATCATCAGCAGGGCGGCGACCGAGCCGAGCGTGAGCTGGATGCCGAGGACGTTCATCAGCGCCAGCGGCACCACCACGTCCGAGAACGCCGACACCACGACGGCGATGCTCGGCACGAACGTTCGGAACATCGCGAACACGAGCACGCTCATCCCGGCGAAGGCGATGACGACGCCGCCGATCGCCTGGGTCTGGGCCTCGCTCCCGAAGCTCGGCGACGTGGCGTCGATCGACTCCACGCCGAAGCCGGCGCCTTCGGCTTGGGTCTCTAACTGCTCGCTGTTGGCCTCCACTCCAAAGCTGACGAGGTAGATGTCGCTTCCGGCGACCGGCTGGATGCTCGCCGGCTCGGCCGTGAACGCTTCTTGGATCTGTTGTTCGGCGTTCGGGCCGTCGATCTGGAGTCGCATCTCGGTGCCGCCGGTGAACTCCATCCCGAGATCGACCGGCGCGCCGGTCGTGAGCCAGACGCCGCCGATGATCAGGAGGGCAATCGCCAGCACCGCGAGCGGGACCGCGACCAGCTGTCGGTTCGAGTACTCGGCGTAGTCTACCTCCGGAAGTCCGAAGGGGAGGTCCACGCTCGGCACTCACCTCACCTCCCGGACGAACTGATTCATACCGCCGAGTCCCCACGCGTGCCGAATAAGCCTTCTCTTACCGTTCGCGCTCGGACATCGATGTGGCACGGAGCCAACGTTGATACGTCGTGGGATCCATGACCAGCACGATGCTGCTTCAGTCAGGGCTGCTCGGCCCGGAGACGCTCCCCTTGCTGTTGGTCGCGGCGGGGATCGCACTGTCGATCGCGGAGGCGTTAGCGCCGGGAGCCCACTTCATCGTCGTCGGCGTGTCGCTGCTCGGCGCCGGGCTGATCGGCCTGGTGCTCGGCGCCGCGGCGACGCCGTTCGTCCTCGCCGGGCTCGTGCTCCTGATCGGGATCGTCACGCTGTACGGCTACCGCGAACTCGACTTCTACGGTGGGAAGGGACAGCCCCAGACGAGCGACTCGGCCGACCTGAAGGGCCAGACCGCCCGCGTCACCTCGCGCGTCACCACCCGAGAGGGCGAGGTCAAGATCGACAACGGCGGCTTCAACCCGTACTACTCCGCCCGCACGATCGAGGGCGAGATCCCCGAAGGCGAGGAGGTGATGGTCGTCGATCCCGGCGGCGGCAACGTCGTCACCGTCGAGTCGCTGGGGACGATCGAGGGGAGCCTCGACCGCGAACTCGAGCGCGCTCGCGCCGAGAACGCCCGTCGGGAGGCCGCGGCGGAACGCCCCGACGACGTGGTCGAGGACGCCGAAGGCGACGACGACGCTCAGTCGACCGACGACGCCTCGTCGGGCGGGGACTCCGGCTGGACCTCGCGGCCGGACGCGGGTTCCGAGGACGAGGCATCCGAGGACGACTCCGAGCGCGAGACCGAGACGAACTGAACGCGGGGCGGCACCGCTTCCTGGCGGTTTTTTGCGGGAAACTATTAAGCCACCAACACCCCAAACCGGGGTATGGTCATTGCACCACTGCAGTTCGCCGGCGCCGTAACGGGCGTCGTCGGCCTGCTGTTCCTCTTCGTCGTCATCGCTGCGGTGTGGCAGGCCGTGGAGATCGTCGACGCAACGGAGAAGAAAGCCCTCACCGTGTTCGGGGAGTACCGCAAACTCCTCGAGCCGGGTATCAACTTCATCCCGCCGTTCGTCTCCCAGACCCACGCCTTCGACATGCGGACTCAGACCCTGGACGTGCCCCGCCAGGAGGCGATCACGCGGGACAACTCCCCGGTCACCGCCGACGCCGTGGTCTACATCAAGGTGATGGACGCCCGGAAGGCGTACCTCGAAGTGGACGACTACAAGACCGCGGTCTCCAACCTCGCTCAGACCACCCTCCGTGCGGTGCTGGGCGACATGGAGCTCGACGACACGCTGAACAAGCGCCAGGAGATCAACGCCCGGATCCGGAAGGAGCTCGACGAGCCCACCGACGAGTGGGGGATCCGCGTCGAGTCCGTCGAGGTCCGCGAGGTCAACCCCTCGAAGGACGTGCAGCAGGCGATGGAGCAGCAGACCTCCGCCGAGCGCCGTCGCCGCGCCATGATCCTCGAAGCACAGGGGGAGCGACGCTCCGCCGTCGAGGAGGCCGAGGGGGAGAAACAGTCCAATATCATCCGCGCACAGGGGGAGAAGCAGTCCCAGATTCTCGAAGCGCAGGGTGACGCCATCTCGACCGTCCTCCGGGCGAAGTCCGCCGAGTCGATGGGCGAGCGGGCGATCATCGACAAGGGGATGGAGACGCTGGAGAACATCGGGCAGGGCGACTCCTCGACGTTCATCATGCCCCAGGAGCTCACCTCGCTGGTCGGCCGCTACGGCCAGCACCTGACGGGGAGCGACACCAAGACCAAAGAGAGCCTGAACTCCCTGGAGTTCGACGAGGAGACCCGCGAGATGCTGGGCCTCGACGACATCGAGAACATCCTCGGCCAGATCGACGAGGCCGCCGAACTCGACACGGAGGCGATGGAGGAAGAGGCCGAGAAGATCATGTCCGGCGACACGGAGCCCGACATCCAGTCGGCCGACGACGTGGTCGCCGAGGCCGACGAGTCCGAGTTCGTCGACGACGCCGAAGTCGAGACCGAGGAGTCCGCCTGACTTCGGATCACTCCGGCGAATTACTCCTTCCTTATAAATTCCCAACGGTTATATAACGGCCAAATAGTAACGGGTACTCATGAAGCGACGCGCGTACCTTCGAACGGCTGGCGTCGGGGCCGCGGCCTTGATCGCGGGCTGCTCCGCGGAACCGACCGGCGAAGACGGCAGTACCGACACTCCGACTGGCACGACCACGGGGACGACCGAGGGAACGCCGACGCTCCGTGTCGGGACGTACACCTCGTTCATCGACGCGCCGAGTACGAGCCCCGGCGCGTGGGTGAAAGAGCAGTTCGAGGCCGAACACGACGCCAAGCTCGAGTGGTTCGCGCCGGACGGGGGGATCGACTACTTCCTCCAGCGGCGCAATCAGGGCGTCACCGTCGACACCGACCTCTACGCCGGCCTCACGCCGGAGAATATGGTCCGCGCCGACGACAACCTCCAGAACGGCGATTCGCTGTTCGACTCGGTCGACACCGACAGCATCGACAACGCCGACCACCTGATCGAGGACTACCGGTTCGACCCACAAGGTCGGGCGCTGCCGATGGGGGCGGCGTACATCAGCCTCGTCTACAACCAGAACATGCTCGACGAGCGTGGGGTCTCCGGGCCGGAGACGTTCGAGGATCTCACGACCGAGGAGTACCGCGACGCGCTGTTGATCCCGAACCCCCAGAACAGCGAGACGGGACTTGAGTTCCTGTTCTGGACGATCAACGAGTACGGCGAGGACGGCTACCTCGACTACTGGCAGCGGCTGCTCGACAACGGCGCCCGGATCCTCGAAGGCTGGGGCGCCGCCTACGGCGCCTACAGCGAGGGCGAGGCGCCCGCGGTCGTCTCGTACTCCACCGACCAGGTGTTCGCCGACATGTCCGACGCCGACATGGCCGAACACCAGATCGGCTTCCTGAACGGCGAGGGGTACGCCTACCTCGAGGCGATGGCCCGCTTCAGCGACACCGACAAGCCAGACCTGGCCGAGTCGTTCATCTCGTTCATGCTCCGCCCCGAGATCCAGTCCGAGATCGCCCAGCGCAACGTCGCGCTGCCAGCGGTCGACAACGCCGACCTCCCCGAGAAGTTCGACGAGCTGACGCCGGAGCCCGAGACGGTGGTGTCGTTCGACTACGACCGGCTCTCCGGGAACGTCGACGACTGGCTCGGCGAGTGGTCCCGGCAGGTCGCCGAACAGTAGCGTGACGGCCATCCGTCGGCGACTCGAAGCCGCCACGCTCCCGGTGGCCGCCCTCTCGACGCTCGCCCTGCTGACGCTGCTGTTCTACTACCCCGTCGGCCGGGTGCTCTCGGAGGCGATTCTCCGCGAGGGGCGGTTCACGCTCGAGCCGCTGCTCTCGGTGCTTGCCGACCCGTTCTTTTTCGGCGTGCTCGCTCAGGCCGCCGAGGACCCCTCGGTGCTGTGGACGGCGATCGAACCGCATCAGCTCGGGCCGATCACCTACCCGTTCCCGAACTACAAACTGGGGCTGTTCGGCTTCACCGCGTATCAGGCGCTGCTGTCGACGATCGCGAGCATCGCGCTCGGGCTGCCGGGCGCGTACGTGCTCGCGCGCTTCGAGTTTCCCGGGCGGAAGACGATCCGCTCGCTGACCGCGGTGCCGTTCGTGATGCCGTCGATCATGGTCGCGATCGGCTTCATCGCCACGTTCGGCCGGAACGGCGTCCTCAACACGGCGCTGACCGCCGTGGGGCTCCCCCGGATCGAACTGCTGTACACGCTGCCGATCATCGTCCTCGCCCACGCGTTCTACGACGCGCCGCTGATCGCGCGGGTGACGGCGACGGCGTGGGAGAGCGTCGACGCCGGCACGGCGGAGACGGCCCGCAGCCTCGGCGCGTCGCCGCGGCGGGCGTTCGTCGACGTGGTGTTCCCCCAACTGCTGCCGGCGATCCTCACCGGCGCGCTGCTGACGTTCATCTTCTCGTTCATGTCTTTCGCCATCGTGCTCGCGCTGGGCGGGCTTCGGCTGGCGACCGTCGAAGTCTGGGTGTACCACCGCGTCAACCAACTCGACTACGGCGGCGCGTCGACGCTAGTGACTCTCGAGATGCTGTTTTCGCTGGTGTTGACGTACGCGTACCTCCAGTACGAAGCCCGCCAGCGCGCCGAGAGCGCTGCCCGCCCAGCGCCCCGCAAGCCGCTGTTCGGCCGGCTGAACACCGACCGCGTGGCGGTCTGGGGCTACGTCGCCGTCGCGCTGGTGGTGTTCGTCACGCCGATGGCGAGCATGCTCCTGGCGAGCGTCACCGGCCCGAACGGGTTCACCCTCGCCAACTACGAGTTCCTCGTCAGCCGCCAGCTGACCGCCGAAGCGTTCCAGATTAAGCCGCTGACGGCGATCAGGAACTCGCTGCTCTACGGCGTTGGCAGCCTCGCGATCGCGGTGCCGATGGGCGTGCTGCTGGCTGTCGTCTCCACCCGGGACGTGCCCGGGAGCAAGCTGATCGACACGCTCTCGATGGCGCCCTTCGCCGTCTCGGGCGTCGTCGTCGGCCTCGGCCTGCTGCAGGGGCTGGTATTCGGCACCACAGTCTTCGGCTACCGGTTCACAGTCACCGGGGCCGTCGCCGTCGTCGCCGCCCACGCCGTCGGCGCCTATCCGTTCGTCACACGCAACGTCGCACCGCTGTTGGCGACGATTGACCGCTCGGTCGTTGAGTCCGCGCGCACCCTCGGCGCCTCCAGGTTCCGCGTCCTGCTCGACATCGAACTCCCGCAGGTGTTCGCCGGCGTCGTCGCCGGGGCGGCGTTCGCGTTCGCGATCAGCATCGGGGAGTTCGATTCGACGGTAATTTTGGCCAGCGGAAGCTCGGCGTACACCATGCCGGTCGCCATCGAACGCTTCATCGGGCGACGCCTCGGCCCCGCGACGGCGATGGGCTGTGTGCTGCTCGTCGTCACCGCCGCGAGCTTCCTCGTCATCGACCGCCTCGGCGAGGGGAGGGGGATGTAGATGGCGCGCATCGAACTCGACGGCGTCCGGAAAACATTCGCCGACGCGGTCGCGCTGGAGGCGGTCTCGCTCACCGTCGAAGAGGGGGAGTTCTTCACGCTCGTCGGCCCCTCGGGCTGTGGGAAGACGACGACGCTGCGGGCGATCGCCGGCCTCTCCTCACCCACCGCGGGGACGGTTCGCTTCGACGGCGAGGACGTGAGCGACACGCCCGTCGAGGACCGCAACGTCGGCGTCGTGTTCCAGAGCTACGCGCTGTTCCCGCACATGACCGTCGCGGAGAACGTCCGCTACGGGCTCCGCTTCACCGACCCCCCGCGCGGGCTCACTACCGACGAGCGCGTCGAGGAACTGCTCGAACTGGTCGACCTTCCGGGCATGGGCGACCGCGAGCCCGACGAGCTCTCGGGCGGGCAGCAACAGCGGGTCGCACTGGCTCGCGCGCTCGCCCCGGCGCCGGACGTGCTGCTGCTCGACGAGCCCATGAGCGCCCTCGACGCCCGACTCCGCGAGCAGCTCCGCCGGGCGATCAAGCGCATCCAGCAGGAGCTCGGGGTCACGACCGTCTACGTCACCCACGACCAGGAGGAGGCCTTGGCGGTCTCCGACCGGCTCGCGGTGATGCACGACGGCGGCGTCGAGCAGGTCGGCACGCCAGTCGAGGTGTACGAGCGCCCCGAGACCGAGTTCGTCGCCTCGTTCGTCGGCGAGAACAACGTGTTCTCCGGTGTCGTTGCCGACCGCGACGGCGACGAACTGGCCGTCGACGTGGGGGCCACTGGCACCGACGGCGCCACCGACGCTAACGCCACTACCGGCACCAACCCGACCACCGACGCCGCCGCCAGCGGCGAGGAGATCTTCCACGTCGCCGCCGGCGACGCCGACGCGGCTGTCGGCGACCGCGTGACGTTCTGCGTGCGCCCGGCGGCACTCTCCCCGGAGACTGGCCACAACCGATTCCCGGTCGCGCTCGAAACCACGGAGTACCTCGGCGGCATCACGCGCCTCTACGGCGAGTGGGCGGGCGGCGAGATCGTGCTGCGTTTGCCCGAGCCGCCGGCCGACGACACGATCACTGTCGGATTCGACCCGGCCGACGCGATCGTCCTCTGAATCACCCACCACAGACCACACCAACACATGATCACACTCGCTTCCGACTTCGGCACGCCGTACCCAACAACGATGAAGGGCGTCATCCTCCGGCAGTCCGACGCCCGACTGGTCGATATCGCCCACGACTTCCCCCGGCAGGACGTGCGCGCCGCCGCGTTCTGGCTGCGCGAGGTGCTGCCAGAGTTCCCGCCGGCGACCCACCTCGTCGTCGTCGACCCCGGCGTCGGCACCGATCGCGCCGCGATCGTCGTCGAGGCCGGCGGCCACCGAATCGTCGCGCCCGACAACGGCGTCGCGCTCCCGGCGGCCCGTCGGCTCGTCGACGACGACGAGGAAATCCATGTCTACGAGGTCGCTTACGACGACGACGAGACCGCCAGCAACACGTTCCACGGTCGGGACGTGTTCGCGCCCGCTGCCGCCCGGGTCCACGAGGTCGACGAGGTCGCCCACGCCGACGGCGTGCTGTCGGCCGACGACTGGGTCGACATGACGTTCCCCGAGCCGATCCGCGATCAGGACGCCGCGACGGGCGAGGTGCTGGTCGTCGACGGCTTCGGCAACGCGATCACCAACATCCCCGGCCACGTTCTCGACGGCCACAGCACCGTCCGCGTCAACGACGAGTTCGCGCCCGTCGAGGACGCCTACGCCGAGATGGCCCCCGGCGAGCGCCTCGTCACCGTCGGCAGCCACGGCAACGTGGAGTTCGCGGTCAATCAGGGCCGCGGCGACGAGGCGTTCGGCCTCGCGGTCGGCGACGACGTGTCGCTCTCCTGGTAAGGCCCCGCACGACGCTCCGTCCCCGAGTTGTTCGCCCAGCGCAGGCCCGAAGGGCAGCACCCCGGCCGGAACGTTTTCGTCACATGGGAACATTTGACACGATCATGAGTACGTACATGGCGCTGGTCGACGTTACCGACGAAACGGTCCAGAACGTGCAGGATCTCGCGACGATCTGGGGTGACTTGACCGGCGATATCGAGGCGCTCGGCGGGGAGCTGATCGACGCGTACGCCATCCTCGGCGAACACGACTTCGTCGTCATCTTCGAGGCGGACGGCCGCGACGGTGCGTTCCAGACTTCGGTCTCCATCGAACGCTACGGGCTCGACACCCAGACGATGGAGATCATCCCCGTCGACGACCTCGGCGGACTCGTCCAGGATATCTGATCGCAATCGGGGAACCCTTATCGCGACGCGGTAACACGCATCAGTCGTGAGTAAACAGGATCTGTTCGCGGAGATCGAGGCCGAGCGCGACTGGCTAACCGACATCTCCGAGCAACTCTGGGAGAACCCGGAGGTGGCGCTCCAGGAGCACGACGCCGCGGCGCTGCTGCAGGACGCGCTCCGCGCAGAAGGGTTCACCGTCGAGACCGGCGTCGCAGGCATCGACACCGCCTTCGTCGCACGATACGGCGACGACGACCCCGTCGTGGGGACGATGGGCGAGTTCGACGCGCTACCGGGGATGAGTCAGGCGGCGACAGCCGAGCGCGAACCGATCGAGGAGGGGGCGCCCGGCCACGGCTGTGGCCACAATCTGTTCGGCACCGGGAGCCTCGCGGGCGCGATCGCGGTCAAGCGCGCCATCGAGCGTGGGGAGGCCGAGGGGTCGGTCGTCTACCTCGGCACGCCCGCCGAGGAGGTCGGGGCCGGGAAGGTGTACATGATCCAGGACGGCGCGTTCGACGACCTCGACGCCGTCGTCTCGTGGCACCCCGACTGGATCAACGCGCCCAACAAGGGCTCCTGCCTCGCCGTCGACTCGTTCTCGATCGAGTTCACCGGCGAGACTGCCCACGCCGCCGCGGCGCCGGAGGCTGGCCGGAGCGCGCTCGACGGCGTCCAGCTCCTGGGTACCGGTATCGAGTACATGCGCGAACACGTCGCGGACGCCGTGCGCATCCACTACGTCGTCACCGAGGGCGGGCAGGCAGCCAACGTCGTCCCCGAGGAGGCGGCGATGGAGGTGATGGTCCGTGCGCCGGACCGCGAGGCCGTCGAAACCGTCTCCGACCGCGTGCGCGACGCCGCCGAGGGCGCGGCGTTGATGTCGGGTACCGACGTGGACGTGACCCAGACAGCCGGGATGTACGGCGTGCTGCCGAACCACGCGCTGGCGGATTCGATCCGGGCGAACATGGACGCCGCCGAGTTCCCGCTGACCGCGGACCAGGAGGCGTTCGCGGCCGAGTTGGCGGCGACGCTCGACGACCCCTCCTACGCCGGCGTCCCGCCGGAACACCGCGACGAAGCCGCCGAGTCGGCGATGTTCACCGGCCCCATCGACGCCCCCGACGAGGGCGAGACCGGTGCCTACTCCACGGACTCCGGTGACGTGTCGTGGACCGTCCCGCTCGGTCGGTTCCGGGCGGCGACGTGGCCCGCCGGCACGCCGGCGCACTCCTGGCAGGCCGTCGCTGCCGGCAAGGACCTCGGGACCGCGGCGATGCTGTTCGCCGGCAAAGTGGTCGCGGGATCGCTGTACGACCTGCTGACTGACGCGGAACTGCTCGCGGAGGCGCAGGCGGAGTTCGAGGAGCGGACGGGCGACCGCGAGTACGAGTCGCCGCTGCCCGCAGACACCGACCCGTACGAACTCACCGACCGCTGAGACGCGCCGATGCCGGCGACTCCGGGTGTCGCTAGCGCGCCGCCGACCCGGACCCGGCAACTTAAACCCGAGAGCGGGCAATCCTCTCCCAATGAAGCCGACGGAGCTGTCGGGCCTGCCTCCGGGCGTCGGTGAGCATCTCGAGGACGAGGGTGTCGAGGCGCTCTACCCACCCCAGGCCGAGGCCGTCGATCGAGGGGTGGCCGACGGTGAGAACGTCGTCGCCGCGGTCCCCACCGCCTCGGGGAAGACGCTGATCGCCGAGCTCGCGATGCTCTCCGCCGTCGAACGCGGGGGGACGGCGCTGTACATCGTCCCGCTCAGAGCGCTCGCGAGCGAGAAAAAGGCCGAGTTCGAGCGCTGGGAGGAGTACGGCGTCACCGTCGGCGTCTCGACGGGGAACTACGAGTCCGACGGCGAGTGGCTCGCCTCGCGAGACATCGTCGTCGCCACGAGCGAGAAAGTCGACTCGCTGGTGCGCAACGGCGCCCCGTGGATCGACGACCTCTCCTGTGTCGTCGCCGACGAGGTCCACCTCGTTGACGACCGTGAGCGCGGCCCCACGCTCGAAGTCACGCTCGCGAAACTCCGGCGGATCAACCACGACCTCCAGACGGTCGCGTTGTCGGCGACGGTCGGCAACGCGCCCGAGATCGCCGACTGGCTCGACGCCGAACTGGTCGACTCCGACTGGCGCCCGATCGACCTCAAGACGGGCGTCCACTTCGGGAACGCGATCAACTTCGCCGACGGCTCCCAGCGTGAGGTGCCGGTCGACAGTGGCGGCAAACAGACGCCGGCGCTGGTCGACGATACGCTCGACGAAGGTGGGTCGAGCCTGGTGTTCGTCAACTCCCGCCGGAACGCCGAATCCGCGGCGAGTCGACTCGGCGGCACCACGAGTGACCACCTCACCGAGGCGGAACGCGCCGACCTCCGCGAGCTGGCGACGGCGATCCGGGACGTGTCCGACACCGCGACCAGCGACGACCTCGCCGACTGCGTCGAAGCGGGCGCGGCGTTTCACCACGCTGGCCTCTCAAGCGAACACCGCGACCTGGTCGAGGGGGCGTTTCGTGACCGCCTGATCAAGGTGATCGCGGCGACGCCGACGCTCGCCGCCGGCGTGAACACGCCGTCCCGTCGCGTGATCGTCCGGGACTGGCGGCGATACGACCCGGAGTTCGGCGGCATGAAGCCACTCGACACGCTCGAAGTCCACCAGATGATGGGGCGGGCGGGCCGGCCCGGCCTCGACCCGTACGGCGAGGCGGTTCTGCTCGCCTCGAACAACGACACCAAGGAGGAACTGTTCGAGCGCTACATCGACGGCGAGCCCGAACCCGTCCGGTCGAAGCTGGCCGCCGAGCCCGCCCTGCGGACCCACCTGCTCGCGACGGTTGCCTCCGGCTTCGCTAACACCCGCGAGGAGATCCTGCAGTTCCTCGACAACACGCTCTATGCGCTCCAGAGCGCCGGGAACGCGCAGTTGGAGTCGGTGACGGACACGGTTCTGAACTACCTCGCTGCCAACGAGTTCGTCGACCGCGACGGCGAGACGATCACCGCGACCGAGATCGGCCACACCGTCTCGCGGCTCTACCTCGATCCGATGAGCGCTGCGGAGATCATCGACGGCCTCCGGGCCGCCGAGGACGGCGCCGACGGAAGTCGGGAGTACGGATCCCGGAGCGCGATGGACGGTAACCCGGCCGAGTCCTCGGGCTTCGTCTCCGGGAACGATCTGCTCGACGACGACCCGTTGGCTGACGCGGACGGCGAGGCCGAGGCGATGGGCGAGGAGGTCGAGGGGGGCGACGACGCCGACGACCTGTCGGCGCTCGGGCTCTACCACCTCGTCTCCCGGACGCCGGACATGTACCAGCTCTACCTGAAGTCCGGCGACCGCGAGACGTACGAGGAGGAGCTGTTCGAGCGCGAGACCGAACTGCTCGGGCGCACCCCCTCGGAGTACGACGACGTGGCGTTCGAGGAGTGGCTCTCCGCGCTCAAAACCGCCCGCATGCTGGAGGACTGGGCCAGCGAAGTCGACGAGGACCGCATCGCCGAGCGCTACGGCGTCGGCCCGGGCGACATCCGGGGCAAGGTCGACACCGCCGAGTGGCTGCTCAACGCCGCCGAGCGGCTGGCCGGCGAACTCGATCTCTCGAACGTCGTCGCCGTCCGCGAGGCGAAGAAGCGCGTCGAGGACGGCGTCCGGGAGGAGCTGCTCGACCTCACGGGCGTCCGCGGCGTCGGTCGCAAGCGCGCGCGGCGGCTGTTCGAGGCTGGTGTCGAGAGCCGTGCGGATCTCCGGACCGTCGACAAGTCGGTCGTCCTCGGCGCGCTCCGCGGGGCGAAAACTGCCGAGACCGTGCTCGAAAACGTCGGCCGCGAGGATCCGTCGATGGACGGCGTAACCGCTGACGCCGACGCGAAACGTGCCGGCCGCGAGGAAGAGGCGGGCCAGGCCTCGCTGGGTGATTTCTGATGCGGCTCCTCGACGGCCGGGCGACGGTCGACGACCTCGACGCCTTCCTCGCGACGCTCGACGACGTCGCCGAGGCGACCCGGACGACGGTGCAGGCGTTCGATGCCGACTACGTAGTCTCGGCTGCGCACCTCCAGCGTGCGCTGGACCGGGCCGACCGCGCCATCGCCCGCGGTGAGAACATCGCCCGGGAGCGTGCGGTGGAGCTGCTCTGCTACGCGGCTGGCCGCCGCCAGATCAACCGCGCGCTGGAGATGGGCGTCGGCGAGGGGGCGAACCGCGTCGTCGTGCTCGTTGACTCACCCGCCGGCGACGAAGCTGCGGAGGCCGAAGCGATCGAACGGCTCCGGGAACACGTCGGCGCGGCGGCGGTGCTCGGCGAGTACGACGAGGCGACGGTCCGGACGTTCTTCGACGTGTCCGACGCCGAACTCGACGCGGTCGAAGGGGGCCTAACGGAACTGGTCCTGGAACGCGTGGCGCTGCTGGACGTCGAGAAGTAGCCTGTTCGTGCGGCGACTCGGCTGTGGCGGGTGGTCGTCGACGCCGCCACGGCTCGTCGGTCGAAAACTGCGAGGAAGTAGTTCCACCAGGATTCGAACCTGGGTCGTTGCCCCCAGAAGGCAACAGGATTGGCCACTACCCCATGGAACTCTGCGACGCCTCACCTCGTCGGGTGGCGTGCTTCGCAACCAACGATAATCCGCTCGCAACTATGAGTGTTTCGGAGTCAATCGCCGGCCCGCCGGCGGTTCGTTCACCGTGGCGCTGGTCCCGACCGGTTCGAGAAAAAGTGAGCCCGTCACGGCGACGTTACCCGAGGAGGTACCGGGTCCACGGGTAGCGTTCGACCAACGGCCGGCCGTCGAGTTCGTACTGCTCGAGGTACTGGTCGACCCCGAGGATGCGGCCCGCACCGAACGCCGCAACCGCGAGGAACACGAGCATGTACGCGAAGTCGCCGTTGATGTAGCCATGCGAGACGCTCCAGTTGCCCAGGTAGAACATGAGCATCATGAACGCGCCCCAGAACGCGGCGAGGCGGGTGAGGCCACCGACCAGCAGGCCGAGGCCGATGAGCAGCTCACCCCACGGCACGGCGACGTTCACGAAGTCGAGGAACAGCTGCGAGGACCCCATCGCCTCGAACAGCCCGGCCACAGGGCTGCCGTTGGCTCGTGGGGCGTTCATCAGGTACCCGCCGGCGGAGAAGCTCCCCGAGAGTACCTTGTCCAGACCGCTCTGGAAGAACGCCAGTCCCATCATGAGCCGCAGCGCCAGGATGAACCACACGCTCAGCGTGTGGAGCTTCCCCTCTGCGGTGAATCCGCCCAGCGTACTCCGGAGTGTGACTTCTTGTGTTGCCATATTTCGACGTTGGACGGCACGGGTCTTATCCCCTGAGCGCAGTTCCCGAGCACTGGGAACGTCTGTACCGGCCGATATCGGCCGACGGGAATCACCACCTACTTGGCCGCTTCGCCCACAGAGCCGGTATGTACGTCGGCCGATTCCTCGTCGCCGCACCCGGACTGGCAGCCTACCGCGTCTCCTCGCGCTCGTTCCCCAACCGGGAGGTAATCGAGCGCGACGGCAGCCTCACCGTCGTCCCGACGGACGACGCCGAACCGACTGACAACCCCTACGTCTCCTACAACTGCGTCCGGCGCGTCGACGGCCCGGCCGGCCAGCGAGCCGTCGTCGGCAACGGCTCCCACGTCGACCCGATCGCGGAGAAAGTCGAGATGGGCTACCCCGCCCGCGACGCGCTCGCGGCCGCACTGCTCGCGCTGGACTTCGAGAAAGACGACTACGACACCCCCCGGATCGCCGCCGTCGTCGGTGCCGACACCGCGTTCGTCGGCACTGTCCGCCGGGACGCGCTCGTCGTTCGTGAAGTCGCCGAACCGACGCTGATCGCCACCTACGAGCGGGACGACCCCGAGCCGTTCGCCCTCGACGCCGCCGAGGCCGAATCGGCGGCCCAGGAGCTCTACGAGCACACGTTCGAACACGCCGTCTGCGCCGCCGGCGTGCGCGTCGACGCCAGCGAGACCGAGACGGCGATCCACAACGGCGAGTAGCGCGACGCTTTTCCCGGTCGCCGCGCTTTCGCCGGCCATGCGACTCGGCGTCATCTCCGACGTTCACGGGAACCTCCCCGCGCTGGAGGCGGTGCTTGACGACATGCCGGCCGTCGATCTGTTGGTCTGTGCCGGCGACGTGGTCGGCTACAACCCCTGGCCTGCCGAATGCGTCGAGCGCGTTCGAGGGCGGGACGTGCCGACGGTGCAGGGCAACCACGACCGCGCGGTCGCCAGCGGCCAGGCATCTGGGTTCAACAGGATGGCCCAGGCCGGCGTCGACTACGCTCGGGACCACCTCGGCGCCGACGCGCTCGACTGGCTCGACGCGCTCCCGACCGAGCGCCACGTCGTCGACGACCGAGTGACGGTCGTCCACGGCCACCCCGACGACCCGGACCACTACACCTACCCCCGCGAGTTCGCGCCCGACCTGCTCGACGGTGCGGAACTGCTCGTCATGGGCCACACGCACGTCCAGCACCACGCCGTCTTCGGGGACGGGATCGTGTTGAACCCAGGTAGCGTCGGCCAACCCCGGGACAGCGACCCCGACGCGGCGTACGCGGTCGTCGACCTCGACGAGCGAACGGTCGACGAACGCCGGGTGCGCTACGATATCGACGCCGTCGTCGACGCCGTTGCCGAGACCGACCTCCCCGCGGAGATCGGCGAACGGTTGCGAGACGGGCGATAGCACGGCAGGCCGCTACTTTTCGCCGGCTGTGACGCCAGGATCGACGCTTCTTGGACCGCCCGAGTAGCGACGCGTCACCGCTGCTCGCGCCGCTAGACAATTGAGATTGTACTACTGAAAACAAACTGGGAAAGTATTAACCCGATCGCCGAAAACCGGACAAACGGCAGGGCTCGATTCGCGGGAGCGAGTCGAAAACGACCGGCAGCGACACCGTGAGTGGCTACGCTGCCGATCGCTCCCCCGAGCTCGCCGTGGATATGACGCAACTCAACCGACCGACGACCGACCGAATCGACGACCGACTCGCCGCGGCGACGGCGGATTTGGATCTCGTGAGCGATCGCGAGGCGCTCGCCCGCGCCGCCGAGCGCGACAGCTACGAGGGGGCCGACGCCGACGAGATCGACGAGGCGCTCATCGGCGTGCTCACCGCCCGCACCGAGCGCGACCCCGTCCACGACGACGCGGCCGCGCGGATCGCGCGCTGGCGCCACGCCCGCAACGTGACCGGCACCGACGGCCCGCTTCCCGAGGAGACCTACCGTGCCTCGTTCGTGGAGTCGATCGAGACTGGCGTCGAGGCGGGTCTGCTCGACGAGCGGATGGCCGAGTACGATCTCGAGGCGCTCGCCGAGTCACTCGTCCCGGAGCGAGACGACGAGTTCGGCTACATGGCGGTCTCGACGCTCGTCCAGCGGTACTTTCTCCGAACGGCTACGGGGGACGACCCCATCGAACTCCCGCAGTCGTTCTGGATGCGCGTGGCGATGGGGGTCGCGCTCGCTGAGGACGAGGCCGAGCGCGAGGCGCGCGCGATCGAGTTCTACGAGGCGCTGTCGACGCTGCGGTTCGTCCACTCGACGCCGACGCTGTTCCACGCCGGCACCACCCACCCCCAGCTCTCCTCCTGCTACCTCACGACGGTACAGGACGACCTTGAGGACATCTTCGACTCCTACAAGGCCCACGCGAAGCTCTCGAAGTGGTCCGGCGGGCTCGGGAACGACTGGACGAACGTCCGCGCCGAGGGCTCGCTGATCGAGTCGACCGGCGTCGAATCGACCGGCGTCGTCCCCTTCCTGAACATTTCCGACGACGTGACCGGCGCCATCAACCGCTCGGGCAAACGCCGCGGTGCCGCCTGTGCGTACCTCGCGGCGTGGCACATGGACTTCCCGGCGTTCCTCGACCTGAAGCGGAACACCGGCGACGAGCGCCGACGCACCCACGACATGAACACCGCAGCGTGGGTGCCGGACCTGTTCATGAAGCGCGTCCGTGCCGGCAAGCAGTGGACGCTGTTCTCGCCCGACGAGACGCCAGAGCTTCACGAGGCGACGGGCCAGGAGTTCGAGGAGCTCTACGAGCAGTACGAGCAGGCGGCCGAAAACGGCGAGCTCCGGCAGTACGAGCGCGTCGAGGCCGAGGAGCTCTGGCGCACGATGCTGACTCGCCTGTTCGAGACGGGCCACCCGTGGATCACGTTCAAGGACCCCTGTAACGTCCGCTCGCCGCAGGACCACTACGGCACGATCAACAGTTCGAACCTCTGTACGGAGATCACGCTCAACACCTCACAAGAGGAGACGGCGGTCTGCAACCTCGGCTCGGTCAACCTCGCTCGGCACGTTGACGGGGAGGGCCTCGACCACGAGCAGTTGGCCGACACCATCCGGACGGCGATGCGGATGCTCGACAACGTCGTCGACCTGAACTTCTACCCGACCGACCGGGCAGAGCGCGCGAACACTCGCCACCGACCCGTGGGCCTCGGCGTGATGGGGTTCCACGAGATGCTCGAACGGCGCAACGTGGCGATGGCCAGCGACGAGGCGCTCGATGTGGCCGACCGGACGATGGAGCAAGTCGCCTACCACGCGATCCACAACTCCTCGCGGCTGGCGAAGGAGCGCGATACCTACGACTCCTACGAGGGGTCGAAGTGGGATCGCGGCCTGCTCCCGCAGGACACCGTCGAACTGCTCGAAGCGGAACGCGGCGAACCAGTCGAGGTGGACGCCGAGGAGCGCCTCGACTGGGACGAGGTGCGCGAACACGTCGCCGAACACGGGATGCGCAACTCCAACACCACCGCGGTGGCGCCGACGGCGACGATCTCGACGATCGCGGGCACGACGCCCTCGATCGAGCCGCGCTACTCGAACCTCTACGTGAAGTCGAACATGAGCGGCGACTTCACGGTCGTCAACGAGCAGCTCGTCGACGAACTCGACGAACTGGGGCTCTGGACCGACGAGATGCTCGACCGGATCAAGTTCCACGACGGCGCGATCCAGGAGATCGACGAGATCCCGCCGGCGCTCCGGGAGCGCCACCGCGGCGCCTTCGAGATCGATCCGCGCCACCAGCTCGAACTCACTGCCCGGCGGGGGATCTGGATCGACCAGTCCCAGAGTCACAACGTGTTCTTCCCTTCGACGGACGGCACGCTGCTCGACGACCTGTACCAGCGGGCCTGGGAGCTCGGGCTGAAGACGACGTACTACCTCCGCACGCTCGGCGCCAGCCAGTTCGAGAAGTCGACGCTAGATATGGCGGAGTACGGCCGGACCCAGCGCCGTGACACGGAGGACGACGAGAGCGAGGCGGCCGCTGACGGCGGCCGGACATCGGGGCCGTCCGATGAAGCCCACGGCGGCGACGCCTGCGAACCGCACGACGACTCGGACCTCCCGAGCGTCGAAGACCCGACCTGCGAGGCTTGCCAGTAATGCCGATCGACTACCTCACTGACAGCGACACGCACGACCCGAACAAGATCCTCCCGTTCGACTACGAGTGGGCCCGCGAGTACTACGAGGCGGGCGTCGACAACAACTGGGTGCCCGAGGAGATCCCGATGGGCAACGACATCACCCAGTGGAACGGCGACGAGCTCACCGACGCCGAGCGCCAACTGGTCGAGTGGAACCTCGGGTTCTTCTCGACAGCGGAGTCGCTCACGGCGAACAACATCGTACTCGCGGTGTACGACCACGTCACCGCGCCGGAGTGTCGGCAGTACCTGCTCCGGCAGGCGTACGAGGAGGCCGTCCACACGGACACGTTCATCTACTGCTGTGACTCGCTGGGGTTCGAGCCCGACTACCTCTACGGGATGTACGAGCGCATCCCCGCGATCGAGGCCAAAGACGAGTTCGTGGTCGACCTCACGCAGGTCGTCGACGATCCCCAGTTCACCATCGAGGACGGGGACGACGTGCGAGCGTTCCTTCGGGACCTCGTTGGGTTCTACGTCATCATGGAGGGGATCTTCTTCTACGCCGGGTTCGCGATGATGCTCGGACTCAAGCGCCAGGGGAAGCTCACCGGGATCGGCGAACAGTTCGAGTACATCATGCGGGACGAATCGCTCCACCTCGGCTTCGGGATCGAACTCATCGACGCGATCCGTGAGGAGACCGACGCCTGGACCGAGGCGTTCGAGTGGGAGATCCGCAACCTCATCCTCGACGCGGTGGGGCTCGAACAGCGCTACGCTCGGGAGGCCTGTCCCGACGAGATCCTGGGGATGGGTCCCGACCAGTTCTCGGAGTACGTCGAGTACGTCGCCGATCGGCGGCTGACACAGCTCGGGATGGAGCCGGAGTACGGCACCGAGAACCCGTTCCCGTGGCTCTCGGAGGCCGCCGACCTCAACCGCGAGAAGAACTTCTTCGAGACGCAGGTCACCGAATACCGCTCCGGAGGATCGTTGGAATGGTGAGACTCATCGACTCCTACACCGAGACCAGCGAGGTGGTGATGCCCGACGCGACCAACAACCTCGGGCGCGCACTCGGGGGCTGGGTGCTCCACCGCATGGACCTCGGTGGGGTCGTCGCCGCCCGACGGTTCGCCCAGTCGCAGGTCGTCACCGCGAGCATCGAGCGCGTCGACTTTCACGCGCCGATCGATCTCGGGGATATCGCCGTCCTCACCGCCTACGTGTACGACGTTGGTGAGACGAGCATGCAGGTTCGCGTCGACGTGACTGCCGAGCGTCCAAGCGAGAGCGTCGAGCGCGACACTGCGTCCTCACACCTGACGTTCGTCGCGATCGACGACGCCGAGAACGTCCAGCCGGTGCCAGAGCTGACGGCCGAAACCGCTGAGGAACGTCGCCTCCGGGAGGCCGCACGGAACGGGGCGCCGGCGCCGACCCAGTAACAGACCGGCGCTCCCTGCGGAACCGATTCAGAACTGCTCGTGCACGATGTCGAGCGTCTCCTCGCGGTCCGCCCACGCCACGAAGATGGCGACGGAGGTCGCGGAGGTGATCAGGTCGTGGATGTTGATACCCGCATCCGCCAGCGGGTCGACCAGCGTGCGGATCACGCCGGGCTGGTTGGGGAGTTCGCCGCCAGTGACGCGAATCACGGCGATCTCGTCCTCGACAGTGACCGAGGAGAGCGACTCGTCTTCGACCACCGCGTCGTGCAGCGTCGCCTCCGCCGCCTCGGCCACGCTGGTCTCGACGTAGTACGTCAGCGAGTCCATTCCGCTGGCGACGGCGTCGATGTTGATCCCTACGTCGCTGAGCGTCTCTGAGACCTCCGCGAGGATCCCCGGCCGGTTCCGGATCGCCCGCCCGGCGATGGTGAGACAGGACAGCGGCGCCTCCTCCATATCGATCAGGTGTTCGAAACTCCCCTCGACACTGGTGCCACCCGAGAGCAGATCGCCGTGCTGGTAGTGGACCACCCGGACGCCGAGCGATTCGTCCTTGTACACGAGTGCGGAGGGCGCGATCACTTCGGCGCCTCGGAAGGAGAGGTTGCGGAGCTCGTCGACGGTGATGCTACCGACGTTGCGCGCGCCCTCGACCACGCGGGGATCGCCAGTCATCACGCCCTCCACGTCGGTCACGATCACCACTTCGTCGGCTTCGAGGTACTTCCCGAGCATCATCGCCGTGGTGTCCGAGCCGCCGCGGCCGAGCGTCGTCACGTTGCCTGCGGGGTCCTCGGCGAGAAAGCCCGTGATGACTGGAACCGTGTCGTCCAGCGTCTCGGCGAGTCGGTCGACGCGGCGCTGAGTCTCTTCGGCGTCGATCTCGCCGCGCTCGTTGGTGACGACCGGCCAGTCCTCGCTCCCTGGTTCGAGGAAGGTGGCGTCGACGCCCCGGGTCGCAAGTGCGGCTTTCAGCATCCGGACGGAGGTGCGCTCCCCCATCGAGACGATCTCCGCGCGGTCCTCGTCGCTGGCGTCGAAGGAGATTTCGTCGAGCAGTTCGTCGGTCTGTGAACCCATCGCGCTGGCGACGACGGCGATATCGTGGCCCGCCGCGACGGCGTCGGCGACGGAGTCGGCAGCCCGTTCGATTCGGTCGCCCGAGCCGAGCGAGGTGCCGCCGAACTTCGCCACTACGCGCACTGTCGGACACCTCTGCGGTCGTGCGTTCCGTTCATACGGGTGCTTCTAGGAGGCCGGAGTTAATGCTGTCTCTCCCGGTACCGAGGTGTGTGAGAGCCAGTGACGCGAACGTATCCCACGGCTTATCCGTCGGTGTCGCGTACTACCCGTATGAGCGACGATTCATCAGGACGAAAGAACCTCCGGATGCCGGACGACAACCAACTGTTCGGTGTCGTCACCGAGCACCTCGGCGGCAACCACGTCCGGGTTCGGTGTGCCGACGGCGAGACGCGACTGGGCCGTATCCCCGGCCGAATGAAGTACCGCACCTGGATCAACGAGGACGACGTGGTCATCATCGAGCCGTGGGACTGGCAGGACGAGAAAGGCAACATCGAGTGGCGCTACGACGAGCAGGACGCCGAGCAGCTCCGCCGCGAAGGCCACATCGACTGATCGACGCCGGCCGGCCTGGTTTTTCGACTACTCACGTCCGACAGCGGCAGGCATGCCGATCAGTCGGTCGTTAACTATTTGGGTGTTACTAACTAACATAGTGGTGAACCCCGTTGAGGCGGGTTCCGACGGGAACCACCGTCGTAGCGGACGAGAGGCGAACCGGTGAGCGAGTGATCGATCCCGAGACGCCGACGACGCTCGACGTGCTGACGGGCCGGGCGGCCGGCGTTGGCCGCCCGGCGTCGAGTCCCTCGTCCCCGCCGGCAGGCGGGGCATATACACCCTTTTGAGCCTCCGACGCCTACCACACGTGTGAACGTCGTTCCCGACACCAGCGTCGTCGTCGACGGCCGCGTCTCCGAACGCGTCGCCGACGGGCGCTACGAGGGTGTCACCGTCTACGTCCCCGAAGCTGTCGTCGGCGAGCTCGAGGCTCAGGCCAACGCCGGCTACGACCCGGGTTGGAAGGGGTTAGAGGAGCTCCAACGACTCGCCGAGTACGCCGACGACGGCGAGATCAAGATCGAGTACGTCGGCCGCCGGCCCAACGCTGCCGAGACCGAAGGCGCCGGCGAGGGGGATATCGACGCCCTGATCCGCGATCTCGCGACCGAGTACGACGCGACGCTGCTGACGAGCGATGGCGTGCAGGCCGAGGTCGCCCGCGCGAAGGGGCTCGAGGTGGACTACGTCGAACCCGTCGTCGACACTACGTCCGCCGAGCCGGAGACCGAGGGGTTGGCAATCGAGGAGTTCTTCACCGAGAACACGATGAGTCTCCACCTCCGGGCCGGAACCCAGCCCAAAGCCAAGCGCGGCGATATCGGCGAGATGCACTACGAGCGGATCGCCGAGGAGCCGACCAGCGACGAACAGATGGAGGAATGGGCGACCGACGTGATCGAGACCGCCCGCGCGTCGTCTGACGGCTTCATCGAACTCAGCGAGGAGGGGATGGACATCGTGCAGTACCGGGACTACCGGATCGCGGTCGCGCGACCACCCTTCGCCGACGCCGTCGAGATCACGGCCGTCCGCCCGGTCGCGAAAACCACGATCGAGGACTACGCGATGGCCGACGAGCTCAAGGACCGGTTCACCGAGCGCCAGCGCGGCGTGCTCATCTCCGGGTCGCCCGGCGCCGGGAAGTCCACGTTCGCCCAGGCGGTCGCGGAGTACCTCAACGACAACGACTTCGCGGTCAAGACGATGGAGAAGCCGCGGGACCTGCAGGTCGGCCCCGAGATCACCCAGTACACCGAACTCGGCGGCTCGATGGAGAACACCGCCGACTCGCTGCTGATGGTCCGGCCGGACTACACTGTCTACGACGAGGTCCGCAAGACCGAGGACTTCGAGACGTTCGCGGACATGCGGCTGGCGGGCGTCGGGATGATCGGCGTCGTCCACGCTACCCGCGCCATCGACGCGCTCCAGCGACTCGTCGGCCGCGTCGAACTCGGGATGATCCCGCAGGTCGTCGACACCGTCGTCTACATCGAGGCCGGCCAGATCCACACGGTGTACGACGTGAAGACCGAGGTGAAGGTGCCCGCGGGGCTCACTGCCGAGGACCTCGCCCGCCCCGTGATCCTCGTCTCCGACACCGAGACGGGCAAACCCAAGTACGAGATCTACACGTTCAACCGCCAGGTCGTCACCGTCCCGCTTGACGACGAGGGCGAGGAGGCCTCCGGCGTGAACCAGATCGCGAAACAGGAGATCGAACGCGAGATCCACTCGGTCGCGCGAGGCCACGTCGACGTGGAACTGCAGGGCCAGGACCGCGCCGTCGTCTACGTCGAGGAGGACGACATCTCCTACGTGATCGGCAAGGGCGGCGGCCGGATCAGCGAGATCGAGGACCGCCTCGGCATCGACATCGACGTTCGCACCCACGCGGAGAACCCCGCGCCGGCCGCCGCCAACGGCAGCGAGTCGGCCGGCACGCCCCAGGGCGAGATCGTCGAACCCGAGATCACCGCCCGCCACGTCGTGATCCGAATGGACGAACACGTCGGGGAGACGGTCGAAGTCCGCGCCGGCGGTGACTACCTGTTCACCGCGACCGTCGGACGCGGCGGCGACGTGCAGGTCTCCCGCGGCTCCGCCATCGCCGAGGAGCTCGAGGACGCGATCGACCGCAAGCAGCAGATCACGGTCGTGCCGGCCTGATCGGCCATCGCTTTTTCGGCTTGCAGGGCGATTAGTGGCTCCCAATGGGGCGCTTCGACTGTCAACCGAGTACGGAAAGAGCCGGGTGTTCGCAGCTAAATCGTGTCTCTTGTCAACTGTGCACAAGAACTTAGACGCTTCGGCGCCAATACCGTCTGTATGGCCACCAGCAACCGCGGCATGAACCCGCTCGACACGCTCCGGGACCGGTACGAGGCGGTGGAGACGGAGTGCCCGGCGTGTGGCTACGACGACGCCGAGGGGACGTGGGTCAGCCAGACTGACGGCGCCGAGGTCCGCTACGAGCACGACTGTCCGAGCTGCGGGAAGGTCACTTCGCATACGATCTCGTTCGGCCGATAGCCGGACTGGGGACAGTGGCTGCGTGTGCGATACCCCCGGGACCGACGGGTTCAACCCTCCCGACTCCGTATCCCGCGCTGAATGAGTAAGGACTTCATCGAGGTTCGCGGCGCCGAGGAGAACAACCTCGCGGACCTCGACGTGGAGATCCCGCGGGAGGCGTTCAGCGTCGTCACGGGGCTCTCGGGGTCGGGGAAGTCCTCGTTGGCGTTCGACACCGTCTACGCCGAGGGGCAGCGCCGCTACATCGAGAGCCTGTCGGCGTACGCCCGGAACTTCCTGGGCCAGATGGACAAGCCACAGGTCGAGTCCGTCGAGGGCCTCTCGCCGGCCATCTCGATCGACCAGAAGAACGCGGCGAACAACCCCCGATCGACGGTCGGCACCGTCACCGAACTGCACGACTACCTGCGGCTGCTGTACGCCCGCGTCGGCACGCCTCACTGTCCGGAGTGTGGCCGTGAGGTTGGCACCCAGAGCGCTCAGCAGATGGTGCGCCGAGTGTTCGAACTGCCCGAGGGCACGCGCGCGAAGATCGCTGCACCCGTCGTCCGTGACCAGAAGGGGGCGTTCGAGGACCTGTTCGAGGAACTCGTCTCCGAGGGGTACGCGCGCGTCGAGGTCGACGGCGAGCGCTACGATCTCACGACCGACGATCCCGACCTCGACGAGAACTACGACCACACGATCGACGTGATCGTCGACCGCGTGAAAGTCGCCGAGGGGGACCGCTCGCGCATCACCGACTCCGTCGAGACCGCACTCGAGGAGGGCGACGGGGTGCTGAAGGTGATCCTGCCGTCGCCGCCGGCGGACCTGCCCGAGTCGTTCGGCGGCAACGTCTCTCGAAGCACCGGCGACCTCGCCGGCGACGATTCCGACGCCGGCGACGACGCGGACGCCCGTCTCGTCGTCGAGTTCTCCGAAGAGCTGGCCTGCACCCACTGCGGCATCGACTTCTCGGAGATCGAGACGCGGTCGTTCTCCTTCAACTCCCCCCACGGCGCCTGTCCGGAGTGTGAGGGGATCGGTGAGACGAAGGAGGTCGACGAGGCGCTCGTGGTGGTCGACCGCGACAAACTGATCAAGGACGTGTTCGAGCCCTGGAGCTACAACCGTTCGTACTACCGGACCCGGCTCGACTCCGTCGCCGCCCACTTCGGCGTCGACGTGACGACGCCGTTCTCCGAGCTACCTGCCGAACAGCAGGAGCAGTTCCTCTATGGCACGGACGAGCAAGTCGTGTTCGAGCGCCAGACGAAAAACGGCACCCGGCGCAAGGAGAAGCGCTTCGAGGGCGTCATCCCCAACCTCGAACGGCGCCACGTCGAGACTGACAGCGACTCCACCCGCGAGCACATCGAGGAGTACATGGCCGTCACAACCTGTCCGGCTTGTGAGGGGACGCGGCTCAAGCCCCAGTCCCGGTCGGTGCTCGTCGACGGCACGGAGATCACCGAGGTCAATCGGCTCAGCATCGCCGACGCCCGCGCACACTTCGAGGGGATGGAGGCGACCCTCTCCGAGCGCGATCGCACGATCGCCGAGGAGATCCTGAAGGAGATCCGCGCTCGACTCGGGTTCATGGAGGAAGTCGGCCTCGACTACCTCACCCTCGACCGCGAGGCGTCAACGCTCTCCGGCGGCGAGAGCCAGCGCATCCGGCTCGCGACACAGGTCGGCTCCGGCCTCGTCGGCGTGCTGTACGTGCTTGACGAGCCCTCCATCGGCCTCCACCAGCGCGACAACGACCGCCTGCTGAACACGCTCGAAGGGCTCAGAGATCTCGGCAACACGCTGCTCGTCGTCGAACACGACGAGGAGACGATGCGCCGCGCGGACCACGTGATCGACATGGGCCCCGGCCCGGGCAAGCGCGGCGGCGAGATCGTCGCCCAGGGGGAGTTCGATGACATCGTCGCCAGCGACGAGTCCGTCACCGGCGACTACCTCGCGGGCCGGAAAGAGGTGCCAGTCCCCGATGCGCGCCGGGAGAGCGACGACGCCCTGACCGTCGTCGGCGCCCGCCAGCACAACCTCAAGAACGTCGATGTGGACCTCCCGATCGGGCAGTTCACCGCCATCACGGGCGTCTCCGGCTCCGGGAAGTCCACGCTGATGCACGACGTGCTCTACAAGGGGCTGGCCCGGAAGATGAACGACAACACCAGCGTCGACCCCGGCGAGCACGACGCCATCGAGGGCACCGACCAGATCGAGACGGTCCGGCTGATCGATCAGTCGCCGATCGGTCGAACCCCACGCTCGAACCCCGCGACGTACACGGGCGTCTTCGACCACATCCGCGAGGCGTTCGCCCAAACGAAACTCGCCCAACAGCGCGGCTACGACAAGGGCCGATTCTCGTTCAACGTCAAGGGCGGCCGCTGTGAGGAGTGTGGCGGCCAGGGCACCGTCAAGATCGAGATGAACTTCCTCTCGGACGTGCACGTCCCCTGCGAGGAGTGTGGCGGCGCGCGCTACAACGACGAGACGCTCGACGTGGAGTTCAAGGGGAAGACCATCGCCGACGTGCTCGACATGGACGTCGAGGAGGCCTACGAGTTCTTCGAGGCCAACAGCCAACTCCGCCGCCGGCTGAAGCTACTGAAAGACGTGGGGCTGGGCTACATGAAGCTCGGCCAGCCCTCGACGACGCTCTCGGGCGGGGAGGCCCAGCGCGTGAAGCTCGCGGAAGAGCTCGGGAAGAAACAGACCGGCGAGACGCTGTACCTCCTCGACGAGCCGACGACGGGGCTGCACAAGGAGGACGAGCGCAAGCTGATCGACGTGCTCCAGCGCCTGACCGACAACGGCAACACCGTGGTCGTTGTCGAACACGAACTCGATCTCGTGAAAAACGCCGACAACATCGTCGACCTCGGCCCTGAGGGCGGCGAGGGCGGCGGCGAGATCGTCGCCAGCGGCACGCCCGAGGCAGTCGCTCGGGTCGAGGAGTCCCACACGGGGCGGTATCTCCGCGACTACCTCCCAGCTGTGGACGCCGAGGGGCCACGCGCCGACCGACGGAAACCCGCCAAGGAGGACTCGACAACGGGGGACGCCGACGAGGAAGCCGAGGCACCCGCGGTCGACGACGACTGATGGCCGACTCCCCGACGCGCCGGCGGCTGCTCGCAGCGATCGGCGCCGCCGCGACCACGGGGCTCGCCGGCTGTACGGCCGCCGAGCGTGCCCGCCTCAACCCCTTCGCCGAGCCCCCAGTGTCGCTGACCGTCATCCGGGCAAGCGGCGACGAGAGCGAGACGCGGTGTCGGCTCGACCCCGAGGCAGTCGACGAGATCCCCGAACTCCGGGACCCGCTCGACGAACTCACGGACGCCCAGGACGGCGAGCGCGTCCACCGCGGGCTGTCGATCGCCACGGGTCGGGAGCTGTCGAACTTGTTCACCCGGCAGTGCGACGACGGCGTGGGTGGGGTGTATCGTTACGACGGCGCCGCTTACCTGATCGGGCTCACATACCGCGACCAAGCCGCCCATCAGGACCACCACGACCACCTGGCTGGGAACGACACTACGACTGACGACGCCACCGAGACCCCGTCGGCGGCGTAATCACCGCCGGCGCTACCTTTTCGACGCCCGCGACCCAGTTCTCGGCTATGGCCACCGCCTACGCCGTCTACGAGGACGCGCTGTTCGTCGTCGACCTCGACCGCGAGTCGATGGTCCGCGAGCGCCCGTTCGACTCCCGAACCGAGTGTGTCGCCGTCGCCGACGAGACCGTCTTCGTCGGCACGTTCGAACACGGCCTCCAGCGATCGATTGACGGCGGCGAGTCGTGGGCCCGCGCCGACGGGATCGAGCAGGACGCCGTCACTTCGATCGCGGTGGCCCCTGACGATCCCGAAACCGTCTACGCCGGCACCGAACCCAGTCGCGTCTATCGATCCACCGACGGCGGGGCGACGTTCGAGCGACTCGACGGGCTCACAGCCCTCCCTTCCTCGGACGAGTGGTCGTTCCCGCCGCGACCCGACACCCACCACGTCCGGTGGATCGAGCCCGACCCCGGCGACCAGGCACTGCTTCACGTCGCCGTCGAGGCCGGCGCGCTCGTCCGGGCACGCCTCGGCAAGGACGGCGTCGAGTGGACTGATCGGATGCCGAGCGCTCGCCTCGATACGCACACCATCACCACCCATCCCGGCAGACCGGGCCACGCGTGGGTCGCGGCGGGCGACGGCTACGCCGAGACGACTGACGCCGGCGAGTCCTGGCAGCATCCCCAATCCGGGCTCGACCACACCTACTGCTGGAGCGTCGCGGTCGGGCTTGACGAGGCTTCGAGCGGTCGACCCACTCCGCGAGTCCTCCTCTCGTCGGCGACGAGCGCCCGAGCGGCCCACCGCGTCGGCGAGTCCTATCTCTATCGGCGGGCGGGCGACACGTGGGAGCGCCTCGACGACCGCGGGATTCCGACCGGAGAGGGGGTGTACCGCGCGGTGCTCGAACGCGGTAGCGACGAGGCGACGGTGTGGGCCGCGAACAACCACGGGCTGTACCGGACCGACGACGGCGGCAACTCCTGGGCCGAAATCCCCGTCTCCTGGCCCGAGCGCGTCGGTGAGCAGACGTGTCGCGGGCTCGTGATCGTCGACTGATCTCTGCAACGACCCGCCCCCGATTTCAAGTACCAGAGCGCGACCAGTGCCGTCGATGCACTAACCCATCGTGCGGGTCGAACACGGCGGGTGTTCCGACGCACCGGCCCGCAAACTGCAGCGCGTCGGCTGTTAGCCCCCAACCACGAGACATATGGTCCGCGGCCGGGTAGCCGTGGGCATGTACGACTTCGCCGTCGTCGGCGTCGGGCCCGCCGGCGCACGCGTCGCCCGCCGCGCGGCCGAGGCGGGCCACGACGTGATCGCCTTCGAACAGGGCGAAATCGGGACGCCGCTGGCCTGTTCGGGGCACGTCTCCAGAGACATCTGGGAGTACACGCCCGACGGCGCCCGCGAGGAACTGCTCCAGAACGAGGTGTACGGCGCCGACTTCCACGTCGATGGACCGGGGAGTCGCGTCTACCCCTTCTACAAGGACGAGCCCGTCTCGAACGTGATCGACCGTGAGGAACTCGATCGCACGCTGGCCGAGGCGGCCCGGGACGCGGGTGCAGCGGTTCACGACGGCCACACCGTCACGGGCGTCGAGGAGGGCGTCGACAGCGTCAAGCTCACCGTCTCGCCCGACGACGCCGACCCGTTCACCGTCGAGGCGAAGATGGTCGCCGGCTGTGACGGTCCCGTCTCCCGGGTCAGACGCGCGGTCGACCTGCCGGAGCCCGACGAGAAACTCCACGGCGTCTTGGGATTCGACCCGGAGCCAGACCACGGCGACTTCGTCGACGTGCACCTCACGGTTCCGAGCTTCTTCGCGTGGCGGATTCCGCGAGGTGAGGCAGGCGTCGAGTACGGTCTCGCGGTGCGCCCGGACGCGGACGAGGACGCGCGCGCTCGGTTCGACCGCCTCGTCGACGGCTACGACGCCGAGATCGATCGGTTCTGCTCGGGCGCGATCCCTATCGGCCCGCCCGACTCGGTTACGTCCCACCGCGTGTTCCTCGTCGGCGACGCCGCCGCACAGACGAAACCGTTCACGGGCGGCGGAATCCTCTACGGGATGCGGTCGGCGGATCACGCGGTTCGGGCGATCGACCCGGACGACCCGGCGACGCTGTCTGCCTACGAGGTCGCGTGGCGCGACGAACTCGCGAGGGAGATCCGACTCGGCCACTGGCTCCGGCGAGCCTACTCGCTCCCTGAGCCCGTCCAGCGACTCGGACTGCGGCTCACGTCGGGCGAAATCGGCGTCCACATGGACCGCCCGACGACGCTGTTCTCCCGGGAGCACCTGCGCAGCTACCTGCCGTAGGACGATCTCCCGGTGACGGCCCCTTTCTCAGTACGTCGGGAGCCGCCTCGACCGGTCGCTCCCCTCGACGAACGGGAGCTCGACCAACCCAGCCGGTATCTCTCCATCGTCGGTCCGGATCGCTCGGACCGCTTCTCCCGGCTCGATTCGCGCGAACGCGATCGCCGCCGACAGCGACGGGCTCCACCGGACGCGAGTTAGATCACCGACAGATCGGTCCGCGCCGATCACTCCCGATCCGGCCGCCGGTAGCGAGTCGTCGACATCGGCGTCGAGTTCCAGTCCGACTAGTCGGTGGTCCGGATCCTCGACGGCTCCCTCGAGGCCGGCCACGTCGGTCAGTCCGACTGTCTCCGGGCGTTCGCCCCGTATTTCGGACTCGAATAGGGGCGTCCCCGCTTCGAGCGTCAGCGTCTCGTACGTCTGATAGCCGAACGGCGCGGCGCCGTTGCCACGCGACAGCAGGGTGGTCCAGACCTCCGCGGCGTCGGCGGCGGCACAGATCACCTCGTAGCTCTCCTCGCCGCCGGGGGCGTCGCCGGCGACGACGGAGACGCCGGCGTCACCCATCGACCCGCGGACGAACGAGTACGCGCCCGTCGGCGCGCCGGCGTTGTGGAGCACCGAGGCGATCTTCTCCGTCGCCATCGGGCCGTGGACGCCGAACACGCCGAACTCGGTCGTCGCGTCGCGGACATCGGCGTCCCGGCTGTCGCCGCTGAGCCGGTCGGCCAGCGCGTCCTCGCGGCCGGGCGGCGTGAAAAGCAGCAGGCGCTGGCCGGCGTCGTACACGAACAGTTCCGTCTCGACGGTGCCGTCGTCGGCGAGCGCCAGCGCGTAACAGCCCTCGCCGTCCGCGCCTGGCACGCCGTTGGTGACGGCGTCGTCGACGACAGCCCGGCGGTCCGCGCCGGTGACGGCGACCACGCCGTACCCCATCTCGATCACCCCGACCGCGTTTCGTACCGCTCGCACGGCACGGTCGGGACGCCCGTACTCCTCGACGACGGATCGGCCGCCACGATCGCCGAACGTGGCCCCGTGGTCGGTGTGGCTCCCGGCGACTAACGTCATCGCCCGGAAGTTAGCCGGCGGCGGGAAAAACACCGCCGGTTCCGCGGCTCAGAAGCCGAACCGCTCGCGGAGGTGCTGCAGGATGCTCGGATCGTCGTCCAGCTCCTCGGGGTCGGCGACGACGCCGTCGGCGGGGTAGAGCACGACGCGCTCTCCATCGCTCTCGACGTCGATCAGCCCCTCCTCCTTCAGGTCGCCGAGTGCGGGCTCGAGTCGGTCGATATCTGTGTCGACCGCCGCCCGAAGTTCGAGAACGCTCATCCCCTCCTCGGCGCGGTCGGCCAGCGCCGCGAGCACCTCGAACTCCACCTCGTCCCTGTCGCGAAGCTCTGGACTGACGGCCATACCCGTCCGTGGGTGTGCGATCGGCTTACCTCTACCGGCGGTTGCTCGCCCGTGCGGCCGGTGGGGTAACAAGTTACGCCGGGAGGTGGCGGGGTATTTTTAGCCTTCCGCCTGTCTAACTCGGGTAATGGGACTCAGGTGTCTGCTCGGACACGACTTCGGCGAGCCGGAGACCGAGCGTGAACGAACGGAGGAGGGTAACGAGGTCGTCGTTACCGTCCGGGAGGTCAAGACCTGCCAGCGCTGCGGCGAGAAGCAGGTAGTCAGCGAGAACAAGGAGATCACCTCGATCGAGCAGCTTCGGGAGTCGGCGACGGGCGAGTCGCCGACGACCGAGCCATCGTCGACTGCGGACACCGACGCCGGTGGCGTCGAGGAGTGGGGGACCGACGAGCTCTCGCCGGGTGGAGACGAGAGCGTCCCCGAGCCGGAGTCGGGCGTCGACGAGACGGCGACGGCCGACGCGGAGCCGGCCGAGGCGTCGTCCGGGGCAGTCACCGACGCCGACGAGGACCCCGTCGAACGTGGCGTCGCCGACATCATCGAACAGGCCGAGCGGGACGACGACATGCTCCAGGGACCGGCCGAGCCCGAGGCCGCCGACGACGAGGACGACGACGTGCCCGTCCACCCGGGACAGCGGTCGGCGGCCGCCGAGGAGTCAGAGATTCCCGACGCGGAGGACGACGACGGCGTCATCCTCGACGAGGACGAGACGCCGCCGCCCGAGACCGCCAGAAAGCAGTGGGAAGAGGAAGCCAGCCCGGAGGAAGTCCCCGACCAGGACCCCGAAGTCGAGGAGCCTGCGGCGCCGGAGGGCACCGACGCCGAGATCATCGACGCCGATCCCGACTCGCCGGCCGCTGAGCCGGAGTCCGAGCCGACGGCGTCGTCCGAGCCGGTGGCGTCGGCGGAGTCGGACGCAGACGAGACCCAGCAGTCCTCGACGCCCACCGCGGTAGAGTCCGAGGACGCCGAGATCGTCGACGCCGATCCCACTCCGGCCGATCCCGAGCCAGCGGACGCCGAGCCGACCGAGAGCGACCCCGAGGAGACCGACGACGGCCACATGCCGTGGCCCGACGCCCCGGGTGAGGACGAGGGTCACGACGCGACGGCGCCGGACGGCGAACCGGCGGATATCGACTTCGGCGAGGGGTTCACGACGGATGACGAACCCGAGTCCGCGACATCGTCGACCACGGACATCGAATCCGACGCCACGGCTTCGTCGACCACCGACGCCGAACCGACCGAGACCGACCGCGACAACGGCGACCGGACGCCGACGGGCGAATCGAGCGACGCGTCGGTGACGCCGACGGCGAACGTCGACCTCGAGCGATCGAGCCGCGACGCGGAGCTCGAGTACGTCTGCCCCGAGTGTGGGCTGACCCGCGACGTCGGGAACTCCTCGATGCGTGCGGGCGACATCTGCCCGGAGTGTCGCGTCGGCTACATCACCGAGCAGCAGAAGGCGGAGTAGCGACCCATAACAGGTAAACCGGCCGCTCGCAAACGGGCGGGCATGAAGGAGTACAAGATGCGCCGCGGAGAGACCCTGGAGGAGCGCATCCCGGACATGGAGGCAGCAGTCGAAGAGTACTTCGGCGAGATCACCGGCACTGAGGAGTACAAGGGTAACGACCTCTACGTCGTCGGCGAGCCCGACAACCCCGTTTTCGACCGCATCGTCGCCGGCGCGGTGAAGTACTCGGGCAAGAAAGACTGGCTCGGCGTGGAGTTCGAGGAGCGCGATCCCACCGAACTCGGCCCTGACGAGCTCGAAGCGGCTGGCGAGGCCGTCGACACGAAAAACGACTTCCTGCTCGAAGCGACGGGCCGTGACGCCAAGTCCCGGCGGGAGTCGCTCAAGCGCGAGGTCGAGGACGACGCGCCGGACTACTAGATCTCCTCGGGCAGCCACCCGCCGTCGATTTCGATATTCTCGCCCGAGACGTAGTCATTCTCCGGTCGACAGAAAAACCGCAGCGCGTTAGCCACGTCTTCCACGCTCCCCCAGCGCCCTCGCGGCGCGTCGTCGGGGAACTCGTCGCTGGTGTCGAGCACGTACGGCGACACTGCGTTGACCGTGATTCCGTCGTCCTGCGTGTCGCCGGCGAGCATTCTGGTGAACATCAACACCCCCGTTTTCGCGACGAAGTAGGGGAAGTTCGTCGCCCCCACGAGTGCTCGGTCGCTGCTCGCGTAGCCGACGTTGACGATGCGGCCCCACTCCCGCTCGCGCATCCCGGACAGCGCCCGCCGCGAGCAGAGCATCGTCCCAGTGAGGTTCGTCGCGAGCACTCGGTTCCAGGTGTCGAGATCGATCTCTGCCCAGTGCTGGGGCGCGAAGTCGCCGACGTTGTTCACCAGCACGTCGACGCTCCCCAGCGCCGTCTCCACCTCGTCGAACACGTCGTCGACGCTCTCGGGATCGGTCACGTCAGCCTGCACCGCCGTCGCGCGCACGCCGTGCTCGCGGGCCTCCACCGCCGTCGCGGCTGCCGCCTCGGCGCTGGTGTGGTAGTGGATCGCCACGTCGGCGCCCCAGTCCGCCAGCGCGAGCGCGAGCCCGCGCCCCAGCCCCGATGCGCTCCCGGTCACCAGCGCGACCCGTCCGGCGAGGGGTCCGTCGTCCATACGCTGTCCTCGGGCGCCGGTCCCAAGCCCGTTTCGCCCCCGTCAGGGTCGCTGGCACGACCCGACCCCTTATCCGTTCACGGCCGCTCTCGACAGCTATGCGCAGGCGCGAGGCGCTCGCCATGCTCGCCGCTGGCGCCCTCCTCCCCGGGCGGGCCGCTGCCCATCCGACGCCGCCCGAGGACGACGCCGACGGGACGCCGCCGACCCGGACCGACACGGGGTACGGCCCGCTCGCCCGACTCCAGGTCGAGGGCGCCACCGAGGCAGTCGTCTCCGACGACGGCACCACCGCGTTCGTCGCCGCGACGACGGGTTATGCAGTCGTCGACGTTTCCGACCCCGACGACCCCGCGATCCTCGCCGAGCGCCGCGACCTGCTCGCCGACCGCGAGGACGGCCCACTCACGGGGATCTACGACGTGAAGCTCTCGGGCGACACGCTGCTGGTCGTCGGCCCAGCGAACCCCGGCCGGAGCGACCTTTCGGGGGCGTTGGTCGTCGACGTTGCGGAGCCGTCGCGCCCCGAGCACCGCGCGTTCTACGAGACCGACTACCCGATCCACAACTGCGACCTCGAGGGCGACCGCGCCTACCTCACCGCCAACCGGGGCGACCGACGGGCGCTGTCGATCGTCGACGTGGCGGGCGAGCCGACCGAGATCGGCGCGTGGTCGCTCCGCGAACATGACGAGCGCTGGGGCGATCTCGCGGCGTCCCCGCGGACGCTCCACGACGTGTTCGTCCAGGACGGCGTCGCCTATCTCGCCCACTGGGACGCCGGCACCTGGCTGCTCGACGTGACTGACCCCGCGTCCCCGACGGTACTCACCCACATCGGCCGCGACCCGGAGACCGTGATCGACCAGTACGAGTCCGGCGCGGACGGCTACGACGGGCTCCCGGGCAACGACCACTACGCCGCCGTCGACGAGTCCGGCGATCTGCTCGCGATCGGGCGCGAGGCTTGGGCCACTGAGGAGCGTCCCGAGGGCGGCCCGGGCGGGATCGAGCTCTACGACGTGTCGACGCCGGAATCGCCTACCCACCGCGCGACGATCGATCCGCCGCCCACGCCGGACGCGACCCAGGAAGGAGTCTGGACGACCGCTCACAACTTCGAGTTCCGGAACGAGATCCTCTACAGTTCGTGGTACCGCGGCGGCGTGAAACGGCACGACGTGTCCGATCCCGCAGCGCCGCTGGAACTGACGTGGTGGGCCGACCGCCCCCACGCGGAGTTCTGGACCGCCCGCGTCGCCGTCCCCGGCTCGACGTTCGTCGCCGCCTCGCGCACCACCGGGCAGTCGCCCGCGGCGCTGTACGTGTTCCCGGACGCCGACGGCGAGACGACGTGGGGGTTCGGCGACGACACGGCGACGCCGACGAGCGCCGAGACGCCGACAGCGACGGCGACAGAGACGCCCTCACGGGTGCGCACGCCCGGACTCGGCCCGCTCGCGGCGCTGGCTGGCGTCGGCGCCGGCGCGCTCGCCTGGCTTCGGCGGCATGAGCATCCCTGAGCCAACGGGAGGAACGATCGTGATACAGTTTTTTCGCGGCCGCCAGCGTGCAGGAAAACCGCAAGCTACCAGTGTCCCCGCCACCAACTGGAAGCAATGAGCCAGGAGAGTCTGAAAGAGCGCGTCGAAACCTGGATGACCGGGCAGATGCCCATCATCCAGATGCACGGCGGGCGAAGCGTCGTCCGGGAGGCGAACCCGGAGACCGGCACCGTCAGCGTCGAACTCGGCGGGTCCTGTGCCGGCTGTGGGATCAGTGACCTCACCGCCCAGAACATCAAGCGCGACATGATCATGGAGTTCGACGAGGTCGACGAGGTCCACGTCCTCGTCCCCTCGACGGGCGAGCAGGGCGACTCGACCGTCGAAGGCGGCCGCGGCGGCGAACTGCAGCACGCGACTGAGCACCCCAACCACTTCTGAGCGGGCCGGTGGCTTCATTTCGACCACGCGCGACGTACCGGTATGCAGCGCCGCCAGTATCTCGCGGGGCTCGGGCTCGCACTCGCCGTTCCTGCGGCCGGCTGTAGCGCACCGGCCGACTCGACGCCGACCCCCGGCGGCCAACGACTCACCGTCAGCTTTTCGAACGAGAGCGACCGGACGCTCGTGTTCACCGCCGCCGTCGTCGAAGCTGGTCTCGGCGGCGTCCGGATCATCTACCGCGACGACAGCGAGCGCACGTTCCCGGACGCCGACACCGTCGACGACGTGCCTGCCGACGCCTGGAACGGCGCGGTGACGTTCGAACCGTTGGGGCCACACCAGCGCCGGCAGTTCCGGTCGACGGCCGGCTCCGGGCTCGGCGTCGAGTTCGAACCCGTGCCGTTCGGATCGACCGTCGTCACCACCGTCGCCGCTCCGAACACCGAGCAGTCGATCCGGAGCGTCGGCGCCGGCACCTGCGGCGAGGCCGCCGCCGCCGAGGTCTCGGTCCAGGTCGATGCCGAAGGTCGCGTCCACCTCCACACGACCTGCAAGAGCGAGACGTAGCGACGACTCAGATCGCGCGCTTGATGCTCGCGGCGACGCTGCGGGCTTTCTCCGCCAGCGCTTCCGGTAGGTCGCCCGCCTCGACGGCGGCGTCGAGTTCGTCGTCGTCGACGCGCTCGACCGTCCCGTCGGGGTATTTGATCACGTCGACGTGGAGGTCGACGTAGCGTACGGTGTCGGGGAACAGCTCGACCGGCGTGCAGATGTTGACGTAGGTGCCCTTGTGCTCGCCGTCAGCGGAGCGGTACGTCGTCGGGTACCACCAGCGTCCCTCGCGGAACTTCGTGTGGGCGATGTCGCCCGACGCTCTGGGTGTCCCCAGCGCGTCGTACGTGCCGCCGGCGGAGATATCGCGTTCGACCGCGAGCGTCTCGCCGTCGCGGTCGGTCACCTCGGCCTCGCCGAGGACGATCCGGTGGCCCGCCGGCTTCCCGTGGCCGATGCGGACCGTCTCCCCCTCGTGGGGGCCGAACTGGTCGGCGACGACGTCGAAGGGGAACTCCTCGCCCAGCCCGCGGGTACAGAGCGCCTCCACGAAGTCGACGCCCGCGCTGGCGGCGTTGGTGCCGGCTTTGGTGCGGTGGTGGCCGGGCATCGTCGCCGTCACCTCCCGGCGACGCTCGTCCAGCGCGAACCGGGACTCGCGGCCGAACCAGATCCACGCGCCAGCGCTGGGGCTGGCGATCGCCCGGACCGGCTCGGGGTCGCCGGCGTCGTCGACGGCGGCTTCCAGCGCCGTGGCTCGCTCGCTTGTGCGGTCGAGAGCGTCCTCCAACGTCGCCATCTCGGCGTCACGGGCGTCGCGGGCCCACTCCAGTCCCCAGCCGGCCGGCGGGGCGGTCGAGAGCAGGTCGGTGAGCCCGGCGAGTTCGCGGCCCGCGGCGTCGTCGCGGCCGGCCACGCGGACGCCCTCGCGCCCGCGGACGAGCGTCGCCAGCCCGGCCTCGACCGCCAGGCAGGTGTCGAGCAGCGGCCGGTCGTCGTCCCACGGCGCCGCGGCTTCGGTCACCTGCACGCGTACCGTGTCGCCCTCGTCGACGCGGCCGTCGACGGCGCGGAACGGGAGGTAGCCCGTCGTCTCGCCCAGCGCGACGACGGCCCCGCTGCCGAGTGTTTCGGTCACGCGGCCGTCGAACACTGCGCCGACGGGCGCGGGGTCGGCCCACGCCAGCGTGTCGATGCCGGTGTCGACGAGCAGTTCCCGGATCGCGTCGACGGTCTCGGAGTCGCCGGCGACGTTGACGCCCTGTCGGTCCGGCCCGGTCTCGATCGCGGCGTCGTGGTCCGCGGCGGGGAGGTCGGCGTCGAAGCGCCGCTGGATCGGCGGCGAGGCCTGTACGACAGTGTGGCCGGCGTCGAGCAGCGTCCGCGTGAGCGCGGTGGCGTAGATTCCCCGGACCCGGACGTTCGACGATGGCTCGGTCATGGGTCCGGGTTGGCCGGGGAGGAACAGGTAGGTGACGGTTCGTCCCGATCCAGGCGGGAGTGGTCGGCAGAAACGGATCGACGACAGCAGGCGTCGGCAGTCAGTTCAGCTTCTCGCGGGCGATCCCCACGCCCGTCGGCGTGACGACGATCTGATCGTCGCCCTTCTGGACGATGTCGCCGTCGACTTCCTGGGCGACCTGCCGGAGCTCCTCGATGATGCGGTCGCTTTCGGTGTCGGTCGTGGAGTGGCGAGTGATGTCGGCGATCACCATGTCGCCGTCGTAGACGGCGTCCTTGATAGCGATCACGTCCTGCTGGCCGCCGATCTCCGCGAAGTGAACGCTCATGCTCCCCGCGCTCCCCGGACTCTCGAAGTCCTCCTCGAGGTCGAGGGTGACGTAATCCTCGGTGTCGCGGTTGCCGCCCCCGCCGAGGATTTTGCTCATGATTCCCATGTGGGCTGCAATCCGGGCTGTCGCATTAGTTCTTGCGCCGGCGGGACGACGGCGGGGCGATCCCTCGCGGCGTTCGCCGGGAGAGGACCACTTTTCCCCGCGCCGCCCCCAGCGACGGCTATGACGTTCAGCATCTGCGTCCGCGAGGAGTACGAGGACGAGGACGGCACCGACCAACTCCGGTTCGGCGTCGCCGTTACCACCCGCCTCCCGGCGGTCGGGACGCTCTGCCCGTTCGCCTCCGAGAACGGCGCGGTGGCGACCCAGAGTCTCGTCAACGTCGAACTCGGCGAGCGGGGGATCGAGTACATCGACGACGGGCTCGCGGTCGACGACGCGCTCCAGTCGCTGTTGAACGCCGACGACGGCGCCGAGAACCGCCAGCTCCACGGCATCGACGCCGACGGGACGTTCACCTTCTCCGGCGAGGAGTGCAAGGGCTGGTACGGCCACACTACGGGCGAGAACTACACCGTCGCGGGCAATCTTCTCACCGGGGAGGCAGTGATCGAGAACGTCGCCGAAACGTACGAGGAGTCTGACCGGGACGCCCCGCTCGCCCAGCGCCTCATCGACGCGCTCGGGGCCGGCTACGCCGAGGGCGGCGACAAGCGCGAGGAGCTCCACGTCCAGAGCGCCGCGCTGAAAGTGCGGACCACCGAGGAGGAGGAGCACTCGCCGTACTACAACGACCTGCGCGTCGACGCCACCGAGACGCCGATTCAGGACCTGCGGGAGACGTACCGCCTCGCCGGCGACGGGTTCGCCGAGGCGATGGAGCGCTACCAGGACGCGATGGAAGACGACGATATCGAGGCGGCAGACGGCGAGGAGTAATGGCCCACAGGCTGCCGGGGCCCAGGGATTGATAGGCTCGCAGGCTGATTTCGGGCTGTGTCAATCGAAGAACCTCCTGAGGACGCGCCCGAACCGTACCGCGACCTCATCGAGCAGAACCGACGGATCTCCTACCTCAACGACGCAAGCGGTGTGCTGGGCTGGGACCAGCAGGTCACCATGCCCGAGGGCGGCGCGCCCGCCCGCTCGAAGCAGCTTTCGGCGCTCTCGGCAGTCACGCACGATCTGATGACCGCCGACGAGTTCGAGGCAGCGCTGGTCGCGAGCGAGGACGTCGCCGACGACCTCGACTGGCGCCAGCAAGCCGCCGTCCGGGAGATCCGGCGCACCTACGACCGGACCGCGGACGTGCCGGGCGACCTCGTCGAGGAGCTCTCGGAGGTCCAGAGTGAGAACCAGCAGATCTGGCAGGAAGCCAAAGCGAACGACGACTTCGAGCTGTTCGCGCCGCGTCTGGAGACGCTTCGGGATCTCTCTATCGAACGCGCCGGCCACATCAACCCGGACCAGCCACCCTACGAGGTGCTGTACGAGGACGGGCTGCCGTACATCTCCCGCGAGCGGACGAACGAGATCTTCGACCGGCTGAAAGCGGAGCTGGTCCCCCTGATCGAGGAGATCACGGAGCACGGCGACGACCTCGCGACACCGTACGAGGGCCAGGAGTACCCCGAGGAGGACCAGCGCGCGCTCTCGGAGGCGGCTCTCGATGCCATCGGCTACGACCGCGACCACGGCCGGCTGGACATCTCCGCCCACCCGTTTACCTCGGGCACCCAGTTCGACGCTCGGGTGACGACGCGCTACAAGCCCGAGAACCCGATGGACGCGCTGACGGCGACGATCCACGAGTACGGCCACGCGAGCTACATGCTCGGGCTCCCGAAGGAGCACTACGGCACGCCGCTGGGCCAGTCGCTCTCCTCGGGCGTCCACGAGTCCCAGAGCCGCTTCTGGGAGAACCACGTCGGCCGGACGAAGCCGTTCTGGGACTTTTTCCTCCCGAAGGTGAAAGAGCACCTCGACGGCGTCGACGACCTCACGGTGCAGGAGGCCTACGAGGCGGTCAACCGCATCTACCCGAACAACCTCATCCGGGTGGAGGCCGACGAGCTCACCTACCACATGCACATCATCCTCCGGTGTGAGATCGACAGCGCGTTCGTCGCCGGCGAGATTGAGGTCGACGAGATCCCGGAGCTGTGGAACGAGAAGATGGAGGAGTACCTCGGCGTCACGCCCGACGGCGTCGGCGAGGGCTCTCTGCAGGACATCCACTGGTCCTCCCGGTTCGCGGGGTTCCAGGGGTACACGATCGGCAGCGTGCTCGCGGCCCAGCTCGACGCCGCGATGCGAAAGGACATCTCGGACGTCGACGGCAAGATCCGCAACGGCAACTTCGAGCCGATGCGTGAGTGGATGAACGAGAACGTCCACAGCCACGGCCGTGCGTACAAGTCCGAGGACCTGATCGAGGAGGCGACCGGCGAGCCACTGACCGCCGACTACTTCCTCGACTACGTGAACGAGAAGTTCACCGACCTCTACGGGCTGTAGCGCGGACTGGGCCCCCTCGTTTTCTCGCCGAAGGAGCAAAGAGCCGTCGCGCCCAACCCCGGGTGTGAAGGAGTACAAGCGCAAGCAACTCCTCGAGCGGGTCGGACGTGAGGCCGCCACTATCGGCGCCGACATCCCGGAGCAGATCGAGGTCCAGGGAGAGACACTCGAGCTCCAGCAGTTCGTCTTCGAGATCAAGCGCCGGGAGACGGTGCCCGCCGAGCAGCGCGAGCGCGTCGACGAGGCCAAACGCAACCTCCGTCGCGAGCGCAACGAGCGCCTCGAACTGCTCGAAGACGGCGAGATCTCCCACGAGAAAGGGGAGGCGCTCGCCAACAGCATCATCGGCATCGACCGCGCGCTCGACGCGCTGGAACAGCTTGACGCCGGCGACATCGAGAGCGAGGCCGCCCGACAGGAGGCCGCCGACCAGAAGCGCTGGATGAACTTCCTCCAGCAGGCGCTGGGCCACGACGACGGCAGCCCGCGACGCGGATCGCTCTGACGACAGCGACCCATACGAACCAGATCGACGCCACGCCACCACCCCGAGCTACCACATGCCCACGAACGACGAACTCGCGACCCTGCTCGAAGAGATGGCTGACCTGCTGGACGCGAAGGACGTGGAGTACAAACCCACGGCGTACCGGCGCGCCGCCGAGAACGTCCGGGAGCATCCGAAATCGGTCGAAGAGCTCGCCGCCGAGGGGCCGGACGCCGTGGCGGAGATCGATCGCGTCGGCGACGCCATCGCGACGAAGCTGGTCGAGTACGTCGAGACCGGCGAGATCGAGGAGCTGGAAACGCTCCGCGAGGAGCTACCCGTCGACATGGCCGCGGTCACGAGCGTCGAGGGCGTCGGCCCCAAGACGGTCGGCACGCTCTACGAGGAGCTCGGGATCGCCGATCTCGACGACCTCGAAACGGCGGCCCGAAACGAGGAGATCCAGGCGGTCAAGGGGTTCGGCGCGAAAACCGAGCAGAACATCCTCGACGGGATCGACTTCGCCAGACAGGGCCACGAGCGAACGCTGCTGGGCAAAGCCCGCCCGCTGGGCGAGGCCGCCCGAGAGTTCCTCGCCGGCATCGACGCCGTCGACGAGGCCGAACTCGCCGGCTCGAACCGCCGCTGGAAGGAGACGATCGGCGACGTGGACGTGCTCGCCGCCAGTACGGACGGGGAGGCGGTCGTCGACGCCTTCCTCGACTGGGAGAACTCCACCGAGACGATCGAGTCCGGCCCGACGAAGGCGAGCCTCCGGACCGGCGACGGCGTCCGCGTCGACCTCCGGGTGGTCGACCCCTCGGAGTTCGGCGCCGCATTGCAGTACTTCACCGGGAGCCGCGACCACAACATCCACCTGCGAAACGTCGCCATCGACCGGGAGCTGAAGCTGAACGAGTACGGCTGCTTCGACGTGTCAGCCGTCGACGACCCCGACGCCGGCCAGCGCGTCGGCGAGCGCGTCGCCGGCGAGACCGAGGCGGGCATGTACGCTGCGCTGGACCTGCCGCTGATCCCGCCGGAGCTCCGGGAGAACACCGGCGAGATCGAGGCCGCCCGGGAGGATGGGCTCCCCGACCTCGTCACGGAGGACGCGATCCGGGGCGACCTCCACGCCCATTCGGAGTGGTCCGACGGCGACGCGACCGTCGAGGAGATGGCGCTCGGCGCCGCGGAGTTCGGCCACGACTACCTGGCGATCACTGACCACGCCGAGGGGCCGGGCGTGTTCGGGAACACGGGGCTGGCCCCCGACGAAATCCGGGAGCAGGCCGACGCGATCGTCGACGCCCGGGACGCCCTCGCCGACGCGGGCCACGACCTCGAACTCCTCCACGGCGTCGAGACCAACGTCACCGCCGACGGCGGACTCTCGACGCCCGACGACGTGCTCGCGGAGTTGGATATCGTGATCGCCTCGCCCCACGCGGCGCTGGATCAGGACCGCGAGCCGGCCACCGACCGCCTCGTCGCCGCGATCGAGCACTCCCAGACGGACATCCTCGGCCACCCGACCGGGCGCATGATCAACCAACGCCCGGGCCTCTCGCCCGACATCGACCGGCTCGCCGACGCCGCGGCCGAGAGCGAAACGGCGCTGGAGATCAACGCCAACCCCAACCGGCTGGATCTCCGAGATTCGGCGGTTCGGGTGGCCGTCGAAGCCGGCGCCGTCCTCGCTATCGGCACCGACGCCCACCGACCGGGGGCGTTCGCCGAGGGTCGGTACGGCGTCCACACCGCACGCCGCGGCTGGGCCGAGACCGACGACGTGCTCACTGCTCGCGACATCGACGGCGTACGGGCGTTCCTCGATTGATCGTGACCGAGCGCCGGTTCCTCCTCGACGTGATGCTCGGGAAACTCGCCACGTTCCTGCGGATGTGTGACTACGACACCGCTTACGCGCTGGATCGCGAACTCGAAGCCGACGGACCAATCCTACAGCTCGCAGCCACAGAGAACCGCACACTGCTCACTCGCGACGAACAACTGGCCGCACAGGCCACCGACGCGGTCCTGCTGACCGAGCGCGGGATCGAGGGGCAACTGAAAGAGCTGCAGGCGGTGGGTATCGCCCTCTCGCTTTCCGCACGGCCGCGTCGCTGTAGCAACTGTAACGGCGAACTCGAATCTGCTGACGCCGACGAGGCGCCCGCACACGTGCCCGACGACGCCGAACCGTACCGCTGCCGGGACTGTGGACAGTGGTTCTGGAAAGGCTCACACTGGGACGCCGTTCGCGAGACGCTGTCGACGCTGTGAGTTACTGCCGTGGCGTGTAGTCGTCGCAGGCGTCCATATCGTCCATGAGTCCCTCGTGGAACGCGCAGTAGGGCTGCATCCCCTGCTCGGTCTGGACGTACTCGAAGTGACGACAGGAGCCACAGTAGCTGTCCCGGTCCGGGCCGCTTTCGGCGTGGTCCGGGGTGGCGCCGGTCGGCGTCCAGTCGTCGTCGCGCAGGGGTGAGTTCCCCGATCCCACGTCACTCACCTCGCCCGTGGCGCCGTTTGACTGCCCCGTCGAGCGACCGGCGGCCGACTCACGGTTCTCGCGCCGGGGCGGCTTCGATCCGACCGAGTCGACGCCGGCGTTCGCGTCGGGAGAACTCGAACTCTCGTTCGTCGTCGACGTGGCCGAAGGGGTGCTGGGGCCGGCGTTGGCGATCTCCGACTCGTCAACGAACGCCCCACGCCCACCGAGATCGGTTACCGTGTTCGTCGACGCACCGCCGTCACTCGCCACGCTGCTGTTGCTGCCGCCGGCACCCGGTCGGTCCGGTGGGTCCACGTCCGGCGTATCGCCGAGGACGCCCATGCTGCCCGAGAACTTCGAGAGCTCCGAGGTCGGCACCTCGATCACTTTCGTCTCGCCCTGGGTCGTCACCTCGACCTGAGCGGTGCCGCCGGGGCTGTTCCGGGACTCGAAGTTGACGATCCCGGTGAACAGACACCAGAGCGTGGTGATGATGCCTGCCGCGTAGAGTAGCGCGACCGGGAGCGTCAGGAGCGTCCGGCCGTTGAGGCAGTTCGTGCCGACCCACTGGCAGGGGTAGGCGTGGACGAACAACGCGACCCCGAGGATCGAGAGTGCGGCGCCGATCACGGCCGCGGCCCGGGTGCGTCGGCCGGAGGGGAGAACGGAGAAGACACCCAGGATCGCTGCCGGAACGCCGAGCCCGGCGAGGATCCCCGCCCACTCCCAGGAGGCTGTCAGCGAGTCGAACGGCGTAATCGCCCCCACGACTACTCCGGCTATCGCCAGCAGGCCGCCGACCGCGAACAGGCCCAGCCCCGCGTACAGTCGCCGGAGGCTGGTCTGGAACTCCGCGTCGGGTTTGTACACCTCCGAGAGACTGGTCATATTCGGTTCAATACTCCCCACGGACAAAAAGCCGTACGTCATACACATGTCTGTAGAAATACACTCTGGCGCGGGCCGTCGACGCCATCGAAAGCGTTACCGTCCGGACGGGCGATGTCCCGGGTATGAGCGAAGAGGAGACCGAGGAAGAGGCGGCAGAGCCGGCGGTCGAACTCGGCGAGGGCAGTACCGTCGAGGGGGCGCCGCTGGCTCGCGTCGCCGCACGACTCACCTGGCCACAGGAGTGCAGTCGTATCGTCGAGAAGGAGGGTGATGCGACCATCCGGACGCCCGAAGGTCAGCGAACCCTCAGCGACGTACTCGAGGAGACGGACACCACGTACTTCGACACCCGACAGACGTTCGTCGAGGCCGTCGAGGGCGTGGTCGGTCGCGGCCCCGTCGCAACCGAGTAGCGCGGCTCAGAACTCCAGCAGACTCGACTGGAGGCCGGCCGCCATCGTCGACTTTCTTCGCAGTCGCGCCTCCGAGACCGGCAGGTGGCTGGCGATCTCGTTGATCGCCCCCGCGAGCGTCTCTGCGGTGCCGTGTTCGCCCTCGAACGCGTGTCGGACGGCTTCACGAACCTGCCAAACCCCTACCGGGCCCCAGTAGTCGTCGGAGACGTGACGGAGTACGAGCGCCTTCCCCTGTCGGCCGATCTCCGAGAGCTGTTCGAGCACGCCCAGGCGGGCCGCGTAGTAGGCACCCGCCGTCTCGTCGACGTACCCCGTTCGCCCCTCGAACTGCTCGTGGGCGCTGGCGAGGTACGTCCCCGCCTCCGGGTCAGGGTTCCAGATGCTCCCGGGCGCCTTCATCTCGACCAGTTCGTACTCCCACCCCCCGGGGGCGAGAACGACCCAGAAGCTGTTACCGAGGTACTCGTTGTGCCAGACCTGGACGCTGTCGACGCTCTGGCTCCCCCGGAGCGTCCCGCGGAGATACTGGCCAACGGTGTCGTCGACGGCGGTGATCGACCACCGTGTCGGGACGAGTTTCCGGTTCTCGGTCTGCCCCAGCGCGCCCGCCGAGAGGATGGTGTTGATGTCGTACACGTCGAACCCGCGGCGGTAGAGGTAGTTGATCGCCCCCTGGGCCTGCCAGTCGTCGTCTTCGAGAGTCTTCTCGACGGGCCGGGGGACGTGAGGGTTCTCGGTGAGGTCGGCCGACTGAGCGGTCGCTCGCGGGCCGACCGGCGTCGCCACGTCGTCCCGGGACACGTCGTAGTCCACGTCCGGCCGACCGTCGAGCCCGACCTCGACGCCGACCGGGCGGTCGGCGATCGCGATCTCCCGCTGGACGCCGGTGAACCCGTCCCACGCGTCGTGTACGTCGACGCCCACGCCCGTCCGGTTGGAGTTCAGTAGGCTGGTCCGGCGCTCGAACACGTCGGCGATCCCCACGCCCTCGTCGTACCACTCCCCGCTGGTTTCGAACCGCCCGGCGTCGTCCTCGTGGCCCACCGGCGAGAGGATCCCCGTGGAGACCGTCGGGTAGTCGGACCGGCCGACGAAGATCGACGGCGACACGCTCCCGACCAGCGAGTCGTCCGTGACGTGCTCCTCGAACCGGCTCTCGAAGGACTCCAGGTGATCGAGTATCTCGTAGTTCTTCTCCTCGGCGAGGTGCCGTCGCTCGGCGGCCTCGTCCGCCTCGTACTCGAGATACTCGTCGAGTCGCATCACCGGAGACTCGGCGCTACGGCGGCTTGAAAGTTCTGTGCACGGCAGCCTGGATGCAGCACACAGGTGGCGAACAGGCGTCACGACGGCGCCCCGGCCGGTGTGTCGCGCTCCCGCCTCGGCCGGACCGGGGCCGTTCTCAGCCCATGGCGTGGCTGGTCCCGTTCTGGTACTTGAGTGTCGGGGCGATTGACCGCGTTCGCGGCTGGGGAACGAACTGCCTTTACTCGCCGGCCGGATAGCGCCCCCATGCCGACGGTCACTGTCGATCCCGACGACGCCCGCGACCGCCTGCGCCAGGCCGGTATCGAGGTGCTGGCGGGCAACACCGACCACGAGCGATGGCGGGCCGAACGCGGCGACGCCGTCGCCGTCGCCTACGACGACAAGGTCGTCGTCCAGGGGAGTTCACCCACCGATCTCACGCTGGTTCTACGTGACGGCGGCGGCCGTGCACACGTCTACTTCGACGGCGCCAGTCGGGGCAACCCCGGGCCGGCCGCGGTCGGCTGGGCCATCGTCAGTAGCGACGGCGTCGTCGCCGAGGGGAGCGAGCGGATCGGCCGCCGGACGAACAATCAGGCCGAGTACGAGGCGTTGTTGCGGTCGCTCCGGGCCGCACGCGACCTGGGGCTCGACGAGATCGACGTTCGCGGCGACTCACAGCTCGTGGTCAAGCAGCTCCGTGGGGAGTGGGACACCAACGATCCCGAGCTCCGGGAGCTCCGTGTGACCGCCCGGGAGCTGCTCCGGGCGTTCGACCGCTGGGACGTCGAGCACGTTCCGCGGGAGATAAACGAACGCGCCGACGATCTAGCGAACGAGGCACTCGATGACCGATAGCGACCCCCAGACGGCCGAACGAACCGAAGTGGCGGGCGTCGACGACGCCGACGACGAGCGCGTGCCGGACATCCCGGCCGACGCGGTCGACGAGGCCGAACGGCTCACGCGACTGGCCCGCGCGGCCGAGCGCCGCGAGGACGCCGCCGCGGCCGAGGAGGCCAACGTGTACCGAACGCGCCGCGAGGAGCTCGTCGCCGAGCACGACTACGAGACCCGGATCCGCGACGAGGACGACACGCTCGTGCTCTACCCGGAGGAGTGGATCGAGGACGGTGTCGTCCAACTGGACCGCATCGAGAACACCGACCGCGGGGTCGAGGTCACGCTGTCCGGCCCGGGCGATCCCGAGCACTGGCAGGAAGTCGCCGACCACAACGACGACCTCGTGGCCGCTGTCGCCGCCGACGCCCCGAACCACGAGGCCAACGCCGAGGCGGTGGCAGCGTTCGCCAGTAATCACTACGCGAAAGAGATCGAGAAGCTGACCGCCCAGGAGGTTCGGGAGTTCCTCGAGGAGTACTACCCGCGGAACGCCTGGCCGAGCGACACGCAGGCGTCGCTGATCGAGGAGTCCGTCCGAAAACTGTTCGCGGCGGCGGAGAGCGAGCCGCCGGCGCCGGTCGAAGGCCAGTAAGCTGGCCTCAGTACGCGTCGTCGACGATGTCGCCGATCTCGTCGGCGCGGCTCTCGTCGGTGACGTACCGGGAGAGCGTCCACTCGAGGCTGTCCAGCACTGCGTCGCGACCCTTCTCGGTCAGGGCGTACTGGTTCGTTCGCTTGTCGAGTTCGCTCTTCTCGACCAGCCCCACCTCGACCAGATCGTCGAGGTTGGGGTAGAGTCGACCGTGGTTCACTTCCGTTCCATAGAAGTCCTCGAGCTCGCGCTTGATCGCGAGCCCGTACATCGCCTCCTCGGAGAGGATGACGAGGATGTTCTGCTGGAACGCGGTGAGATCACGTGCGATACCGGGCTGCTCGTCGTTGACTGCTTCTGCCTCTGACATAGTTGATGTGTGGCACTGTGCGCTACCCCCCCACCGTGTACGCGACAAGCCCCCCTTCCCGGGGCGTTATCAGCGCCGACGCACAGTACGGGGTATTCGTACAGTGCTCGCAACATGTTCTAGTCGTCCAACTGTAAAAGCGTTTTCGCCCGGACAGGAACGTCCCGAAAAGCATTTGCCCGGCTTGCCGGAATCTTTTGAGGCATGACGAACCTCTGGGAAGATCTGGAGACCGGCCCCGACGCGCCCGAGACGATCTACGCGGTTGTCGAGTGCCTCAAAGGCGAGCGTAACAAGTACGAGTACGACAAGGACGTGCCGGGCGTCGTCCTCGACCGCGTCCTCCACTCGAACGTCCATTACCCCTACGACTACGGCTTCATCCCGCAGACCTACTACGACGACGAGGACCCCTTCGACGTGATGGTGATGGTCGAGGACGCGACGTTCCCTGGCTGTGTCATCGAGGCCCGCCCCGTCGCGCTGATGAAGATGGACGACGACGGCGAGCAGGACGACAAGGTGCTGGCCGTCCCCAGTGAGGACCCGCGCTTCGATCACATCCAGGACATCGGCGACATCCCCCAGCAGACCCTCGACGAGATCGACGAGTTCTTCGAGACCTACAAGAACCTCGAGGAGGGCAAGGAGGTCACGACGCTGGGCTGGGAGGACAAGCAGGCGTCTCTCGACGCGATCGAGCACGCCCAGGAGCTGTACGAGGAGACGTTCTAACCAGCGACGGCTCGCGACGTGCTCCCGCCTCCGTGCCAGAGCGACGGAGCGCGTCGCCGTCGCTGTGTGGTGACTTAATTCGGCTCGCGACGTGCTCCGGCCTCCGTGCCGGCGCGTCGGAGCACGTCGCCGTCGCTGTGTCGGACCCTTACTTCGCGACCGGAGACGACACGACCCAGCGCGCGCTAGCGCGTCCGCGAACGTTGACGTAACGCCCCGTATCCGTCGGCGGCGATGCGCCGCAGTTCTCGCCGCCAGACACCACATACGTGGGAGACATGGGTATACCTCCCAGACATTCGCCGCGTAATCGGGATGAGTTATGCGTATGGGTAATCTCTTGGGTGGTCGGACCGATGGTTCGCACATGGCCGCAAAGAACCACTCCGTCGGTATCGACCACGTGACCGTCGTCCCCGCACCGGCGGCACCGTCCGACGAGTCGACCGAGGACGACGCCGACGACGAGCAGTGAGTCGACCCCCAGCGACGGGGAGCGATCAGTGATTTCTGATCACGTCACCGACCCGCTCCAGCCCCTCCTGTAGCTCCGCGGTCGGCAGGCCGAAGCCGATGCGGAAGCGGTTCTCGTATGGCCCGAACAGGTGTCCCGGCGCCAGCACAACCGACGCCTCCTCGACGACGACGCGACAGAACTCCTCGGCGTCCTCGAAGCCGTCCGGGATCGTCACGAACCCGTTGACGCCGACCGGCTCGTGCCAGTCGAGATCGTGCTCGTCGATCCAGTCGGCGACGATATCGCGGTGCTCGGTCGCGAGGTCGCGGTTCTCGGTGAGAATATCCTGTTCCTGATCGCCCAGCGCCTGTTTCGCGACGTGCTGGCCGAACAGCGTCGGTGAGATCGTGGTGTAGTCTTTCCACCGCCACGCGCGCTCGACGACGTCTTCGTCGCCGACGACCCAGCCGAAGCGTAGGCCAGCGAGGCCGTACGCCTTGGTGAGACTCGTCGTCGAGATACCGTACTCGCCCATCGCCGCCGCGGGGGTGATCGGCTCTTCAGCGAGCAGCCGGTACACCTCGTCACAGAGCAGGTAGGCGTCGTGCTCGGCGGCGAGATCGTACAGCTCTCGGACAGTCTCCTCGTCGTGGTAGTTCCCCGTCGGGTTGTTGGGGTTGTTGAGCACGACGACCGCGGTGTCCTCTCGAATCGCCTCCTCGATGCCCGCCACGTCGACGCTCCAGTCCTCGCGGTTCAGCGGGACCCGCGTCACCTCGCCGAACGCCTCCGGCACGGCGTGGAGCGCCTGATACGTCGGGGTGACGACGACGGCATGATCGCCGTGTTCGGAGTTCAACAGCGAGAGGAACGTGAGGAAGTTCGCCTCCTGCGTGCCGACGGTGAACAGCACCTCGTCGGCGCTCCGCCCGTAGCGTTCGCCCACCTCGGCGCGGAACTCCGGGTCGCCGTTGGTCGGGATGACGTAGCCCAGTTTGCCCGGATCGAGGTCGAAGCGGTCGGCCGGCAGCGAGCGGATCCCGCTCTCGGCGAGCATGATGTCGGCGTCGTGTTCGTACTCCGCGAACCAGCGTTCGAGGCCGAACGGTGAGACGTCCATACCCCCTCTCGGGTGGCGGCTCGCAAAAACTCAGTGGTGGTCAGTCCTGCTCGCGCTGGCGCATGCTCTGGCGAGTGAACTGCGGTTTCGCCCGGATCGACTTCTGCTTGCGCCGGAACGAGCGCCAGAGCATGACGACTATCGGCGCCGTCACCGCGAGGATGCCGGCCGAGACCCGCCAGTCCTGCCCGAAGGCGTAGATCAGCGCCGCCGAGAGCACGCCCGCGGCGACGAAGATCCCCAGGATCAGCCGCTTGGCGAGATCCCGCATCACGTCGTCGTCGTCTTTCACGTTGATGTTCACCGTGAGGTCCTGGTCCTCCAGCCCGTCGAGCACTCGATCGAGCTTCGGTGGGACCGACACCAGCGCGCCAGCCGTCTCCTGTACCTGCCCGGCGGCGTCGCTGGCGATGCGTCGGGCGGTCTGTTCTCGGTAGCCCTGTTCGCTGAGGTAGTCGGTCGCGACGCTGATGAAGTCGAACTCCGGATCGAGCGTCACACACACCCCCTCGACGACTGTCGCGACCCGGAGCACCAGCGCGAGATTGCGGGGCAGACGCAGCGGGAACTCGTAAATCGTCCCCTCGACCTGCTCGATGATCTGCTGGACGCGGTACTGCTCGATGTCCTCGCCGCGGGCGTCCTGGATCGCGAGCTCCATTATCTGGCCCATCACTTCCCGGTCGGCCTCCGGCGAGAGCGTCCCCATGTTCACCAGCGCATCCAGGATCGCGTCGGTGTCCTGCTCGGCGATGGCGATGTAGAAATCCACGATCTTCTCCTGAATGTACGGATCGACGCGGCCGCTCATGCCGAAGTCGTAGAAGATCACTGCGCCCTCCTCGTCGACTGCGAGGTTTCCGGGGTGGGGGTCGGCGTGGAACACGCCGTCGTCGATGATCATCTGAAGGTAGATGCGCTGGAGGCGCTCGGCGAGTTCGGTGCGATCGAGGCCACGGGCGTCGAGCTCGTCGATATCGTTGATCTTCGTCCCCGGGAGGTACTCCATCGTCAGCACCGACTCACCGGAGGCGTCCTCGTGAGTCTGCGGGATGCGGATCTCCTCGTCGTCCTCGAAGTTCTCGCTGATCTCCTCGAGCATCGTCCGCTCGCGGCCGTAGTCCATCTCCTGGCGGATCGTCTTCGAGAACTCGTCGGCGAGGTTCGACAGCGAGAACGCGCTCGCCTCGTCGACGAGGTAGATCAGCACCGGCAGCGACCAGCGGATCACCCGCAGGTCGGCGTTGACCAGGGGGACGATCCCCGGCCGCCTGACTTTCACGGCGACCTGCTCGCCGTCGTGGACCGCGCGGTACACCTGTCCGAGGCTGGCGCCGCTGATCGCCTCGGTGTCGAACTCGTCGAACGTCTCGTCGACGGGCCCGAGTTCGGCCTCCAGCACCTCCTTGGCCGCTGCCCAGTCGGCCGGCGGCACCTCGTCCTGCAGCGTCGACAGCACGTCGACGTACTCCGGCGGCGCCACGTCGGGGCGGGTGGACAGCAGCTGGCCGAGTTTGATGAACGTCGGCCCGAGCGTCAACAGCGTCTCGAGTAGCGCCTCGGCTCGGCGGACGCGCGTCTCGCTATCGACGCTGCGGCTCCGTCCGAACAGCAGGAACCGGTTCCGGTCCCGTGTCCACGCGAACAGCAGCGGGAAGAACCCCTTGATGACGACGAGGAACCGCCAGTAGGCTCGGAGCGACGCCAGCCTGAATCACCCCACCGTTGGGCGCGTCGGCTCCCCGCCTGTGTGGCAACTCGGTCCGACCATCAGGCCTCGTCGATGTCGATCGACTGGGCCGGCCCGGCCGACTGCTTCGGGATGGTGACGGTGAGGACGCCACGCTCCATCGACGCATCCGCATCGCTGCCCGCGTCAGGTGGAAGCGGGATCTCGACGTCGAGGAACAGCGGCCGGTCCTCACGCACGTAGTCGAACGCCCCGCCGAACGACTTCTCGCGGCGCGCTTCGATCTGGAGTCGACCGCCCTCGCTGCGCAGGTCGGTCGTGTCGGCGGTCGCCCCCGGAAGGTCGATCACGAGTCGGTAGGCGGACTCGCTCTCGAGCAGGTCGGCAAACACGGCGTCCGGGAGCTCTCGGAGCGCCTCGCGAACTGTGTCCATAGTTCGGCTATGGGGGCGCGTCTCGAAAAAGCCGGCGGTGGCGGTGGGGCGAGACGGCGACGGTCAGCCGGGGTGATCGTCGAGCGACCCGGCAACCGGTCAGCCGCGGTAAACGAAAGAAGCGTCGGCGCAGTTACGAGGTCGACGGCGTCATCTCGATGTTCATCGCCTTCTGGATGATCTGGATCGACGCCGTCGAGCAGATGAAGTACCAGAAGATCCACGGCTGGATCGGCCCGAGCATCGGCTCCGTCCAGGTCATGCTGCCCCAGATGGGGAAGATGACCTCACCCAGCACGTGGTGGCTGGTCGCGCCGCGGGCGCCGATGGCCCAGTACATCCACAGGAACACCGGGATGGTGAGGAACATGATCCAGGCCATCGGGCGGAACTGCTCTTTGAACATGCCGAGCTGATCGCCCATCGCCTCCATCTGCTCCTCCTGGATCTTCTGCATCGCGGCGTCGTCGCCGCGCTCCTTGGCTTCCTTCCGGCGCTCCTGAATGTCCTTCATCCGGTCCTGGTACATGCTCATCTTGTCCATGTCCATGAGTAGCGCACGCAGCACCGTGGAGTAGAGCCCGGTCGTCATCGCCAGCAGCAGGACGACCGCGTAGAACGGGAGCACCTCCAGCAGCGGTCCGAGCACGAGGTCGATACTGCTGCCGACGACGTTCCGAACCGGGGCGTAGGCGTACCCGATCATGAACAGCACCGTCCCGCCACCGGCCATCTTGTCCCACTTCGACCAGGACGTGCCCTCGACGTCGTCGAGGTCGACCGACGAGGTGGTGAGGTCGTCGTCGGACTCGAGCGCCTCGCGGGCGGCCTCGGGATCCTCGATCCGGAACCCCGTCTCGCCCTCGACAAGCACCTCCTTCTCGATCAGTCGGCCCCACTGGCCGCTCTCGATCTCGCCTTTCACGTCCGTCCAGCCGACCTCGCCGTCGTCGGCGCGGTCGAGCACCGTCTCGACGACGTCCCGCATCGCGGGATCCTCCGAGACGAGTTCGCGGACGCGCTTCTCGGTCCGTACCATTGAGGCTCCCTTCGCTACCGGGCGTAATGAACCTTTTACTTGCCGCTGTCGACGCAGCCGGCGATCGGAGAAACGAGGTGGGCGGTTACGCCTCGACAGCGTCGCTGAGGCGCTCGAACACGTCCTCGGGCGTCCCTTCGCCGTCGATCTCGACCAGCTCGCCCGTCTGGCGGTAGTGTTCGATCACGGGCTCGGTGTTCTCCTCGTACACTTCCAGTCGGTCGCGGACGACGTCCTCCTCGTCGTCGTCGCGCTGGACGAGGCGCTCGCGGACTGCCTCGTCCTCGGGCATGTCGAACTCGACGTGGTAGTTCTCGCCGGTCTCGGGGTCGACGCGGCGGCCGGTCAGGCGCTCGACCAGCACGTCGCGGTCCACGTCCAGGAAGAACACGTAGTCCAGTTCGGTGGCGTCGTCGAGGTACTCGACCTGGTCGAGGTTGCGCGGGTAGCCGTCGAGGACGTAGCCGTTGGCGTCCTCGAGCGCGGCGGCCAGCACCTCGTTGACGACCTCGTCGGGGACGAGCTCGCCGGCCTCCATGAAGCTCCGCGGCGTGCCGTACTCGGTCTCCATATCCTTGTTCGCCCGCAGGGCGTCGCCTGTCGAGACGTGGTCGAGATCGTAGGTCTCACAGAGTCTCGTCGCCTGCGTCCCTTTTCCGGCGCCGGGCGGCCCCAGCAGTAGGATGTGGTAATCGGCCATAGTCGTACTCACTCGGGCCGCGCATAAAGGCTTGAAGAAAGCGGTCGGCGTCCGGGACTGATTAGTCGCCGCGCGCCCCAGAGCCGGTATGACCCGCTTCGACGCCGACACGCCGACCGACCGGCGGAAGCTGTTCGCCGACGCCGTCACCGCCCACCGGAACCGCGGCAGCGCTTTCCTCACTATCGAGGCCGCGCCGCCGGAGACGCCCGTGTTCGACCCATCCGGCGACGACGAGGACGCGGAGGAGGAGCCCCAGCCGTGGCTCCAGTTCGCCGAGAAAACGTTCAACCTCGACGCCACCGACGCGGAACTGGAGCGTGTCAAGTCGCTGGTCGACGAGTTCCCGGAGTTCCGCATCGACGAACTCGAGTCGCCCGAGACGGCGGAGGGGACCAACGTCCGCATCACCGCCCGCTCGGACGCCAACCGTCTCGCGGACTTCGCGGACCGCGTGTTCCGTGAGGTGTACGAGCGCGAGTCGAGCTACCGGGCGTGGGTCGTCGCCGTCTGACCGGGCGCGACCCATTGGTGGGCTACGCCCAGTGGCGCTCGGTCAGGTCCGCCCGCATCACGAAGTCGGGTTCCTCGCCTACGTCGGCGCCGGCGAGCGCCGCGTCGCTCACGTACTCCACCGACTCCGGGATCAGCACCCGTGTCGTGTCGGCGCCGACGAACGCGGCGTCGCGACGGATCGCGGCGAGCAGCGCGTCGCAGGACGCCGGATCGCGCCACGCAGCGACGCCGTACTCCGCGCGGGCCCGTGACTCGCCGTCGTCGTCCTCGCGCTCGCTCGTCCGCACCCGGTAGCTGAACCCCCCGACACCGCCGTCGGGCGCCGATACGACCAGCAGCCGGTCGTCCGCGGCGGCCTGCCGGAGGCGCTCGCGGGTCAGCTCCGACAGCGCCCACGACTCCGACGGGTCGAGCGCGAGCCCGTCGAGCGCGTCACGCGCGGCCGCGTCGGTCCAGAACCCCCACGCTGCATCGGGATCGGCGTCGACGACGCCGGCGTCGTCGGTTCGCGCGGTCGCGTCGGCGTCCGGTGCGGGCTGGACCCACCGGAACTCGGTGCCGGGGTCGAACCCGTTGACCCGCGAGGCGCCGAGGCCGCTGGTGTTCCAGGAGAACACCATGTTCCGAGCGACGCGCCGCCCCGTCTCGTAGAGCCAGTGGAAGCCGGCGTCGTTCAGCGCCCGCGAGAGCCGCCGGCCGCGGTAGTCGCGGTCGACCCGCATCGCCTGCATCCACCCCTCGTGCTCGCTGAGGCCGACCGCCTGACAGATCCCCACCGCGCGGTCGTCGGCGAGGTCGGTCACGTCGTCGGGATCGACGCCGTCGACGGACTCCGGGGCCGGCGGCGCCGCCGAGGTGTCCACGGCGACGAACGTCCGCGTGTCCGGGTCGTCGTCGGCCATCCACTGCGGGAACGCGTCGGGGATGTAATCGCCGCTCTCCCAGGTGTCGGCGGTGAACGCCACGACCGCCGGGTAGTCGCCCGGAACCGCTTCCCGGACTTCGATCTCCGGGTCGGTGCTGTACTCGGTCGCCCTCGTTACGTCCATGGCTGGGACTCCTCGGTGAGCTCACCTTCGAGGTCCCGACCCATCGCGTCCGCGGGCTGGTTTGCGTTCTCGAGCGCCCACATCAGCTTCACTTTCGCCGTCCCGGGCAGTGTGTCGCCACACTCCACGACGCCGGCGTCGAGTAAGTCCCGTCCGGTGTCGTAGACGCGGTCACAGACCCGGCCCTCGATGCACTGGGAGGTCATCGCGACGGTCGTGCCCTTCTCGACTAGCTCCGCGAGTCGGGGAATGAGGTCGGTGTGAACGTGGCCGAGCCCCGTCCCTTCGACGATCACGCCCGACTTCCCGTCGAGGTACTCCCACGCGGCCGGGTCCATTCCGGGCGTCGGCTTGACGAGCTCCACGTCGGTCGCGAGATCGGCGTGGATCGCGAGGTCGGTCTCGCCGCGGTCGGCGTACTCGCCGTGGAACTCGACGCCCGTGGCGTCGCCCTGCCCGCCCTTCGCCTCGTCGTAGTCGACCGTTCCGAGCGGTTCGCTGCCGACGGTCTCGAAGGCGTCGCGTCGGGAGGTGTGGTTCTTCCGGACGCGCGTGCCGCGGTGGAGCGCGCAGTCGTCGTCGGAGGGGGTCGCGTGCATGCAGACCATCACCTCGGCCGCGTCGGCCGTCGCCGCCTCGACGGCACAGACCGCGTTCATCACGTTGTCCGAGGAGGGGCGATCCGCCGAGCGCTGGCTCCCCGTGAACACGATCGGAACCGGCGTCTCGAGCATGTACGAGAGCGCGGCCGCCGAGAACTGCATCGTGTCGGTGCCGTGCATCACGACGACGCCGTCGGCGCCGGCCTCGATCTCCTCCTTGACGGCCTGGGCCAGCTCCTCCCAGATCGCTGGCTCCATGTTCTCACTCAGGATGTCGGCGACGACGCGGCCACGGTAGTTCGCCCGCCCCGCGAGCTCGGGCACCGCCCGCAGCACGTCCTCGGCGTCGAACCGAGCCGTGACGGCGCCGGTGCGGTAGTCGACGGTGGATGCGATCGTCCCGCCGGTCGAGACGAGCGCGATCGTCGGGAGCGCCTCATCGAACTCGACTTCGGAGGCGTCGCCGCCGGCCTCGCCCTCCGCGATGTCGTACACGTCGGACTCGAGTATCTCCACGTCGGCGTCGCCGCGGGCGATTCCCACGTTGTAGCCGCCGTCGAGTTTGAGCACGAGATGGTCCTCGTCGGTCGTCGGCATCAGGACGCCTTCGTCGGTCGCGCCGTCGTGATCGACGCGGACGCGGTCCCCGGGATTCATACCCGCAGCTTCCGGTCGGTCGGACTTGAAACTGCCTTCTTCCGGCGCTCCCGGGCCGTGACGGCGCAAGACCCATACTGCCGGCTCCCCCAGTGAGGGGTATGCAGCGATCGCGCGAGCGGGAGACGGACACTGCGCCGGATCTCGCCGCCGACACCGACGACGAGGCCGCGTCGAGCGACGGCCGGCTCGCTGGCGCTCGCCGACGACTGGGCCGGCTGTTCTCCCTCCGTGCGTTCCTCCTCGCGCTGGCGGTCGTGATCGTCGGCGTCGTCGCCGGCGGCGCGATCGGCGGGATCGTCCCGTTCATGGGAACCGTCGGCCGGATGGTCGGCGTGGTCGCGGCGACGTTCCTCCTCGGGCTGGCGCGCTCGCGTCGACAGTATCTCGAAGTCGGCGTGGCGGGCGCGGCGGTGGCGGCGGTGCTGGCGGTGACGCAGGTGTTCAGCGGCGTGTTCCTCCCGATCGGCGTCGAGTGGCTCCAGCAGTACGGGCTGGCGCTGGGCGCCATCGGCGCCGGCAGCGGCGCGGTCGCGTCGCTGCTCGGCTACTACTTCGGGCGGGATCTCCGAGCCGGGCTGACGAAGTCGATTTAGGCGAGCTCCCAGACGTCGGCACCCTCGACGCGCCGGAGCAGCCCGTGCTCGGTGAGCTGCTCCAGCGCGTCCGCGACGGCGCCTTCGTCGGCGTCGACGTCGTCGACGATCTCGCCGCGCGAGCCGTCGGTGGTGACGACCGCCGACAGCACCGCGGCGTAGAACCGTGAGTCGGCCTCGGCGCCGATGTGACCGTTCAGCCGGTCGAGCACCTCGTTCACGCGGCCGTCGACCCACCGCTGGGCCAGCGAGAGTTCGCGTTCGAGGCTCTGAAGTCGGTCGAACTCCTTCGCCAGCCCCGCCAGCCCGTCGTCCTCGGGCTGGTCGCCGATGTCGATCTCCAGATGCGCACAGCAGCCGGTCATGTCGAGGCCACGGCTCGCGGGGTAGGCGCTTTTCGCGCCGAAGCTGTGCGGCGAGACGCTCACTTCGAGCCTGACCGCGCGGGCGATGTGGAAGTACTTCCGTCGCTGGTCGTCGGTGTGGCTCTCGACCAAGCCGGCCTCCTCCAGTTTGCGCAGGTGGTCGATGACCGCCTTCGGGCTCACGCCGAGGTACTCACTGATCTCCGTGACGTAGCAGGACTTATGCGAGAGTAGCCGCAGAATGCGCCGGCGGTTCTCGTTGCCCAGAAGGTTCAGCAGTACCGCCGAGTCCATACTCGGGCTTGGCGGCAGGGAGCAAAAAGGCTGTCTCACTGCAGGACCCGCCTACCCCCGCCGACGGCGGGCGTTTCCGGGGGCCAAAGGGCTATCCCTGCGGGCCCGCCACTTCTGGCCCATGTACCGACGCGACCTGCGGGACACGTCCCGCGACGGCCTGCTGGCCGACATGGCGACCGCCGACCTCGCCGTGCAGGCGGCGCCGAGCCCCGACGACGACCGCATCGCCTACGCGCGAACCCGCGAGGACCAGACCGATCTCTGGCTCCACGAGGACGGCGCCGACGCCCGCCTCACGAGCGAGGGAGTTACCGCGATGCGTCGCGGCCGTGGCGACACCCAGTGGCTCGCGTGGGGGCCCGACGGTGACCGCATCGCCTTCGTCGACGCCGCCGGGACGCTCTCGACGGTCGACGCCGACACTGGCGAGGTCGAGACGCTCACTCACCACGACGACCCGGATCTCGGGCTCGCGTGGGGCGCTCCCGGGATCGCCGCCGTCACCAACGCGGTCTCGCGGGCCGCGCTGGTCCTCGTCGACCCCGATACCGGGAGCCAGCGCGTGCTCGCGGACGACGACTACCTGTACAACGACCCGCGCTGGGGCGACGACGCCCTCTACGCGATCCGGGCGCCCCACCGAAGCCTGTTCGACTTCGAGTCGGAACTGGTCCGGTTCCCGATCGAGGACGGCACCGTCGCCGCCGACCCCGAACTCGTCGTTGCCGAAGACGCCGTCCGGGTCCAGACGCCGCGGCCCCACCCCGACGGCGACGGTGTCGCGTTCGTCCACGACGCGAACGGGTTCGACGAGATCCACTACGCCGACGGCGAGGCGGTCGCAGCCGCCGAGGACGGGTCGGTCGAGACGACCACGGTCCACGCCGCCGCGGAGACGGAAGTCGGCGCGCCCGCGTGGCACCCCGCCGGCGACCGCCTCGCGTTCACGGCGACCGCCGAAGGCCGTTCGCACGTGGGTGTCACCGCGCTCGACAGCGACGCCGACCTACTGAGCGAGGACGACGCGTTCCACACCGGCCCCGTCTGGCTGGATGGGGACGTATACACGGTCCGGGGGGATCCGATGACGCCCCCGCAGGTCTGGAACGCCAGTGCGGGCGAGCCGGCGATCGAGACCGGCTCGGTCGGGTTCCACGAGCGGCTCGCCCGACCGACGGAGTTCACGTTCCGCTCCGGCGGTCGAGAGATCCACACTATCGTCTACCCGCCGGTCGGCGGGTTCCCCGAGGAGCCAGACTCGGTGCCCGTCCTGGTCCACCCCCACGGCGGGCCAACCGCGTTCGACGACTTCGGCTGGGACTACCGCTCGCAGTACTTCGCGGCGCTGGGCTACGCGGTCGCGATGCCGAACTATCGTGGCTCGGACGGCTACGGCCGGGCTCACCGGATGGCCAACGACGGCGACTGGGGCGGCGGCGACCTCGACGACGTGATCGACGCGGCCGAAGCCACGGCCGACGCCTTCGCCGCAGTCGACGGTGACCGTGCGGGGATCTTCGGCGGCTCCGGCGGCGGCCTGATGACGGTGAACGCACTGGGGAACACCGACGCCTACGACGCCGGCGCGGCGTTCTACGGCGTCTACGACTACGAGACGTTCGTCGACGACACCGACGACGTCGGCTGGCAGCTGATGAAGCGTGAACTCGGTGACCTCGCGACCGATCTCGCGAACTACCGCGAGGCCAGCCCGATCCGGGACGTGCCCGACATCCAGGACCCCGTGCTCGTGCTCCACGGCGAGGAGGACACTCGCGTGCCGCTCAGCCAGTCCGAACAGCTCTGTGAGGAACTGGAGAAACACGGCAAACGGCACGAACTCCAGTCCTACGCCGAGGAACCGCACGGGTTCAGCCAGCGCGAGAACGTCGTCGACGCCTACACGCGCGTCGCGGACCTGTTCGCGAAGTACCTCCGTCTCGACCCCGACGACGGGAGCAGCCGACCCCACCGCCCCGACGAGGCGTAGCCGATCACGGCGAGTGACCCACTCGGACGCCATGTCCGGGCCACGGAGCGTGATGCCGTGATCGTGTCGCAGTCAGTACGGCGAGTGACCCACTCGGACGCCATGTCCGAGTCACGGAGCGTGATGCCGTGATCGTGTCCCAATCAGGTCCCGACGGTCGCGCTACGACTCCGCGTCCAGTTCCGCCTCGATTGCGGCGTCGATTCGCGGCCGGATCCGCTCCGTCCGGCCGGTGACGAACCCCGCTAGTTTACCAGGCATCCCCTCCCCCTCGACGGCGTCGTCGACGTTCGAGAGTCGCGTTCGAAGCGTTTCCAGCCGCCGGTCGGCGTCGTCTCCGCGACCGTCGCGGGCGGCCGCGCGAGTGCCGACGGCGACCAGCACCGCGGCGTCGACGGCCCTCACGATGCCCGCGACACCGCCCCCGAGGTTGCCGTTCCCGTTGCCGTTGTCGTCCTCGTTCTCCTCGCCGAGGAGATCGGCGACCGCGTCGTCGACGCCGTCGACGAGACCGCCGGCGTTTTCCTCCGCAGCCGCGACGACCTCGGCCACCGTCCCCTCGTCGATGTTCTGCCCTGTCGGCACGCTGTCGATATTCTCGTCGTCGCGGATCGCCGCGACCTGGAGCCGCGTCTCCACGAGGAACTGGAGCAGGAACTCCGTCAGCGCGACTTTCCCCGTCTCGATCCCCGAGAGATCGATCGTCTCGTCGTCGGGGGTGGGGTTGACCCGCAGCGCCCCCCGCCCGCCGGCTTCGTCACGGATCTCGGCGGTGTAGGCGCCGTCGCGGTGGGCGTAGATCCCGAACCGGCTGTCGTCGCTGGGCGGGCGGCCGTCGTACACGGTGCCGGCGAAGTCGTCGTCGAGCGCGACCGACGCCAGCGCCGTCCCCTCGGCGGTCTCGCCGCGGACTTTCACGGCGTCCTCGTTGGCGCTCATCGGAATCGCACCCTCGACGCCGGCGCGGGTCGTGCCGCCCTCGTGAGTCAAGTGCTCGCTGTAGGGTGCCATCCCCGCGCCGTTGACGGTGAGCTGGTGGTCGCCTTTCTCGGGGTTCTCGAGCGTGATCACGCCAGAGAACGACGGGACCGCTTCGGGCTCGCTCTTCAGTAGCGCGACCGTTTCGATCGAGGGGGCGAGCAGCGAGACGCCGTTTTTGCCGGGCGCCTCGTCGGCGCCGGTGGCCTCACGGACGGCGCCCAGGATGCGGCTCACGTCCCCACCGGCCTCGATCGGCTCGTAGCGATCGGCCAGCGCGGCGCGGTGCTGGGGGTCGCTGATGTCGGTCTCGGGGTTCTGAAAGCGCGGCTGGTCCCACGGGACGCCGACGGTCGTGATGTGGCCCGAGACGGCGTCCTCGACGAACTCCGGTACGGTGAAGCTGAAGCTCAGCTGTGGCCCGGTGAAGTCGTCGATGTGCCGGATCGCTTCGATCTCCACCAGCTCGTACCGGGCGTCGGCGTCGACAGCAGCCTCGGCCTGCACGTCCGGCACGAACGCGATCTCGCCCTCCCGTTTCGGGATCGACTTGGGCGGGCTCGCCAACGCGTCGTACGTGTCGACGGTGAGTTCGTCGGGGATCAGGTCCTCCGGGCGGACGTTGGGCAGGCGATCGTGCATCGGCAGGCGCTTGCCCTCGTACTCCGGGACGGCGTACGGCAGCGTCAGCCCCTCGTCACGCGGGAGGCCGTACGCCAGCGGGAGCGACGCTTCGCCGGAGATGACCGCCACGGGGTCGTTGCTGATGTCGGGTGCGAGCCCGTCGACTGCGGTTCGCTGGAACGTCGTCGGCCGGGCGTTCACCCCGAGCGTGCTGGAGTGTGAGCCCACTTCGCTGATGATCGACGCCCGCTCCACATCCGGATCCAGGTGTTCGTTGTTGGGCACCTTTCGGGAGTGGGCGGAGGCGACGAACAGCACCGGTTCGCCCGTCTCGGTCGACGTCGACTGGTCCGTGCCGTCGGCCGTCGACGACTCGGTTCTCGGACTCGTGTCGGCCCCGGAGCGATCGACGAACACGTGCAGCACCTCCCAGTCGTGCCAGTGGAAGTTCGTCGAGAACTGGTCGAACGTCGAGTACACCCAGAACTGCACACAGACGAGCGGCGAGTCGGGGTAGTCGACGGCGTTGTAGAACACCGTCGGGTGGGGGTACTCGGTCTCGCGAGCGTCGGCGCTGTAGCCGTCGAGTGCGTCGAACCCGTCGACCACGGTGTTGCCGTCGCGCTCGGATTCGTACTCCCGGGGATCCGTTGCGGGCCACTGCTCGTGGACACCGTAGTACAGCGTCGGTGCGTGCGCCTCCGCGAGTCGTCGGGACTCTTCGTCGCCGAGTGAGTCGGTGGTGGCTGGCTCGGGACTGCCCGAAAAGAGGTAGGCGCCGCTTGCCGTGGCGCCGCCGGCAAGTAGGGCGAGCATGTGGCGCCTGTCGACCCGATCCCAGTCCATTCGTCTGTCGACTCGTTTCCCGCGAACGGGTATGTGTCTTTGGCTGCACCGAAGGCGTGATACGCCGGCCACCCGACCGTTCCGCCATGGACGCTGCACTCGTGATCCTGGACGGCTGGGGGCTCGCACCCGACGACCAGCCAGGTCGGGACGCTGTCGGTGCCGCGACGACGCCGAACTTCGACGCGCTCCGTGAGGCCGGGGCGTTCGGGACGATGACCGCCCACGGCCGCCGGGTCGGCCTCCCCGAGGGACAGATGGGCAACAGCGAAGTCGGCCACATGCATCTCGGCGCCGGCCGGGTCGTCAAACAGCCGTTCACCCGGATCAACGACACTATCGCCGCGGGCGAACTGGGCGAGATCGACGCCATCGCGGAAGCGTTCGAGTACGCCGCCGACACCGACGGTCGGGTCCACTTCGCGGGCCTCGTCAGCGACGGCGGCGTCCACTCGGACCAGTCTCACCTTTACGCACTGATCGAACTGGCAGCCGAACGCGGCGTCGACGCAGTGACCCACGCGTTCACGGACGGCCGCGACACGCCGCCGAAAAGCGGCGCTGACTACCTCGGCGACCTGCAGCGCACGATCGAACAGCACGAAACCGGCCACGTCGCCACCGTCACGGGCCGGTACTACGCGATGGACCGGGACCACAACTGGGAACGCACCCGGAAGGCGTACGACGCCATCGTAAACCGCGATGCGCGATACGAAACCGACTCCGCGGTGGCCGCCGTCGAGGAGAGCTACGAACGCGGGGAGACCGACGAGTTCGTCGAGCCGACGCTGATCAGTGGCGCGCCGGCGCTCGCGGACGGCGACGCGGTGATCGCCTTCAACTTCCGGGCGGATCGTGCCCGCCAACTCTGTCGGCTGTTGAGTGGGGTGGGAACTGACGAGTGGCCGTTCACGCTCGACCGCCCCGATGTCCGGTTGACGACGATGACCCGCTACGAGGAGACGTACCCGTTCCCGGTCGCGTTCCCGCCGAACGAACCCGAGCGCACGCTGGGAGAGCTGTGGGCCGACGCGGGGATGACCCAGTTACGGGTCGCCGAGAGCGAGAAGGAGCCCCACGTCACCTACTTCTTCAACGGCGGGCGGGACCGCCCGTTCGACGGCGAGCAGCGGCGGATCGTCGCCTCGCCGGACGTCCCCACTTACGACCACCAGCCCGAGATGTCCGCAGCGGAGGTGACCGACGCGGCTGTCGCGGCCGTCGCCGAGGGTGATCCCCAGCTTGACGCACTCGTGTTGAACTACGCGAACCCGGACATGGTGGGCCACACCGGCGACTTCGACGCGGCCGTGGCAGCGGTCGAGGCCGTCGACCGCGAGTTGGGTCGGCTCGCGGACGTGCTCGCGGACGCGGGGGCACACCTGCTCGTGACGGCCGATCACGGCAACGCCGACGACATGGGAACGCCCGAGTCGCCCCACACCGCCCACACGTTCAACCCAGTGCCGGTGATCTACGTGTCGCCCGACGGCGACGCCGACGGCCGGGCGATCCGCGAGGGTGGTTCGTTGCCCGACGTGGCGCCGACGATCCTCTCGCTACTGGGGATGTCCCAGCCCGACGAGATGACCGGCGAGTCGCTGTTCGAGTGAGCTAACGCGGCTCCGGCCTCCGGAGGTGGCGGTACGCTGGCCCAGCGAGCAGTAGCAGCGCGGCGACCGCCGCGGCGAGGATCAACTGCGGCTCAATCACTGCCCCCAACCCCTCCCGGAGCACGCGCTGGATCGAGCCGCCGGCGACAACGCCCGCGAACGCCCAGGGCAGCTCACCGACTGCCGTGCCGACGAGAAACGCCCGTAACGGGACGCCCGAGAGCCCGATTCCGACCGAGACCACGTCGGACGGGGCCGGGAGCAGGCGGCTGACGATCACCCCCCGGAGGTCGCCGGTGGCGTCGACGGCGCGCGCGCCGGCCGTCGCGACCCGGCCGCCGTCGGCCGAGCGACGGGCGACCAGGAACGGCGGGACACTCGTGAGCGCGATCAGCGCCAGCGCGACCGGGAGCCCGCGGAGCCCCCAACCGTAGCCGACGACGACGGCGATGAGCGTGGTGGGCCACGCAAGCAGCGGCCGGATGAGCGCCAGCGCGACCAGCGCGGCGGTGAACCGCACGGGGTCGGCGGCCAGCCAGTCCAGCCGCGTCAGCACCCACCGGGGCGACGTGAGCACGGCACCGAGGCCGACGATCAGGAGGACCGCCGCCCCGAGTGCCACACGAACGCGTCGCTGCACAGCGGCTGTCGCCGTCCCAGGACGATGTGGCTTGTGGTCGGCTCCGACGTGGTGAAACCTATTTTGTCTACTCCTATGGTTATTTGTAACTTCAGACGGTTGTATCGGTATGGATCGGCGGGACTACCTCCGGGCGGTCGGCGTCGGCGGGGCGCTGACGCTCGCGGGCTGTGGCGGCGACCCCGGCGCCGCGAACACCGACGCGTTCGACGGCGCGGGGACGCTCACCCTCGCGACGGCGACGACGGCGTACGACAGCGGCCTGCTCGACGCCGTCGTGCCGGGGTTCGAGCGAGCGTTCGGCGCGTCAGTCCGGACGCTGCCCCGCGGCACCGGCGGCTCGCTGGAGACTGCCCGCAACGGCGACTGTGATGTGGTGGTGGTCCACGCCCGCCCGCTCGAAGACGAGTTCCTTCGGGCCGGGCACGGCCTCAACCGCCGGCGGCTGATGGTCAACGACTTCCTCCTCGTCGGGCCGCCCGACGACCCGGCTGATGCCGCCGGGTTGGACCCGGTCCAGGCCTTTCGCGCCGTCGCTGACGCCGAGGCGGCGTTCGTTTCCCGGGGCGACCGCTCGGGCACCCACATCCGCGAGCAGCGCATCTGGGCGGCGGCCGACCACGACCCGACCGGCGACTGGTACCGCGAGACCGGACAGGGAATGGGCGACACGCTCACCGTCGCCGAGCAGCTGGGGGCGTACACGCTGACCGACCGGGGCACTTTCCTGACGGTGCGGGAGGGGTCGCTGACGCCCCACGTCGACCGCGGGATCGACGACCCGCCGGCGCTGCTGCGTAACGAGTACGGGGTCATCCCCACTAATCCCGCTCGCCACGACGTGGCGTATCCGCTTGCGATGGCGTTCGTTGGCCATCTCACCGGGACGGCGGCGTCGACGATCGCCGAGTTCCGGGTCGACGGCCAGCGCGCGTTCCGGCCGCTGGGGGCCGAGCCGGAGCCCGGCTTCGAGCAGTACGTCCCGACCGACTGGGAGGGCTGACTGACTCCGGACCGAGAGACACACAAGTCCCCGCCGCCGAGAGCCGGCAATGAGCGAAATCGACGTGGAGCCGGTCGACTCGGTCGAGGACGACGAGTCAATCGACGTGGAGTCGTCCCACGACGACCACGCGTCCCCCGAGACACTCGACACGGAGACGGCACTCCCCGAACGCGTCGACGCGCCGGAGTACGTCCTCTACGGCGGGAAAGGAGGCGTCGGGAAGACGACCTGTGCGGCCGCGACGGCGCTTGCCTCCGCCGCGGCGGGCACCAAGACGCTCGTCGTCTCCACCGACCCGGCCCACTCGCTGTCGGACACGCTCGACGTCGACATCCCGGCCCACCCGAGCCGGCTCCGGGAGGACGTGCCGCTGTGGGGCGTCGAGATCGACCCCGACGCCGCGATGGAGGAGGGCTTTTTCGCGGCTCAGCAGGAGGAGGGCCCCGTCGGCGACCTCGCGGGGATGCTCGGCGACGGCGCCGGGATGGAGTCGCTGCTCGGCGGCACGATGCCCGGCGCCGACGAGGCGGCGGCGATGCAGAAGCTGATCGAACACATGGACGATCCGCGGTTCGACCGCGTCGTCGTCGACACCGCGCCGACGGGCCACACGCTGCGCCTGCTCCAACTGCCGGAGATGCTCGACACGATGGTCGGCCGGATGGTGAAGCTCCGCCAGCAGTTCTCCGGGATGATGGACGGGCTCAAGGGGATGTTCGGCGGCGGCGAGGACGGCGACGCCGCGGGCCAGCAGGATCTCGACGAGCTCAAAGAACGCATCGAGCGGCTGCGAGGCATTCTGCGTGACCCCTCCAAGACTGACTTCCGGGTCGTGATGGTGCCAGAAACGATGAGCGTCGTGGAGTCCGAACGCCTCGTCGACCGGCTGGACGAGTTCGAGATTCCCGTGAGCACGCTGGTCGTCAACCGCGTGATGGAGGACCCCGCCGACGTGGCCGACCTGGACGCCGTCGACGACGACTGGATCGTCACGCCGAACCTCGAGAACTGTGCGTTCTGCCAGCGCCGCTGGAACGTTCAGCAGGACGCGCTGGGTCGAGCGAGCGACCTCTACCGCGGTCGGGACGTCAAGCGCGTGCCGCTGCTGGCCGACGACGTGCGCGGCGAAGCGGCACTGCGCGTCGTGGCAGCCTGTCTGGACTGAAACGACCGGTCGCGCTACGCCAGCCGTTTGCGCGCGAACCGGATCGCGAGATCCACTACCGAGTCGGGGAGGAATCGTGACTTCACCAGCAGGTCCGCGAGCCGCCCCACGGGCATCCGCGCGGGCGGGTCCGTGAGGTTGGCGGCGTCGACGATCGTGGTCGCGACGCGCTCGGGCTCGACCGCGCCGGTCCCGCCGCCGCCGACCGCCTCGGTGTCCTCGAACATCGACCAGAACCACTCGTAGGCGCCGGTCCGTTCCGTCCGGTCCGATTCCTCGTTCGCGCGGTCGGTGAACTGCGTCTCGACCGGGCCGGGCTCGACGAGCACGGCGTCGATACCGTGGCCCTCGACCTCCCAGCGCAGCGCGTCGGTCATCGCCTCGAGCGCGAACTTCGAGCCCGAGTAGGCGCCGCCGCCGGGCATCGACACCCGGCCGGACACCGACGAGACGTTCACGACGGTCCCCTCGCCCGCCTCGCGCATATGCGGGAGCACCGCACGCGTGAGTCGGTGGGGGCCGTACACGTTCACCTCGAACTGGTCCTCGACGGCGTCGACGGGCAGCTCCTCGGTCGGCCCGAACTGGGCGTACCCGGCGTTGTTGACGAGACAGTCGATCCGGTCGTCGACGCGGAGCATCCGGTTGACGACGTTGCGCACGTCGCTGTCGTCGGTCACGTCGAGTTCGTCGACGACGCAGTTCTCGTGCTCGTCGAGGGCGGCGAGGTCGTCGGTGTCCCGTGCCGTCGCGTACACCGTCCACCCGTCGTCGAGGAACGCCTCGGCGGTGGCGCGGCCGATGCCGGACGAACAGCCAGTGATCAGCACCGTCTCCGGTCGCATAGCTACGTGCTGGTTCGGCCGAGGGTTAAGTGTGCGCAAAGGCAGCCGGGCAGGCGGCGGCGAGCCGCGCTGATCGACCCCCGTGGCTCAGTCGAGCGCCGCTTTCGCGTCGGCGGCGTCCCGATCCGCCAGCCGTGTCGGTTCGGGGAGCTTGTACCCCGAACACAGCGCGTCGACGAGATCGCGCGTCGTCGTCGCCGAGACGCGGTGGCCCGGCGAGACGTAGAGGGGGTTGATCGACTGCTCACGGTCCCACTGTCGGGACTGGTAGGCGTGGCCGATCACGGTTCCCTCGGGCGCTTCGACACTCCCACCTGCCTCGATCGGCGTCGACCAGCCCGCCGGTCGGCCGTCGACCGACTCGGCCGGCTCGCCGCAGAGCAGCTTCTTCGCGACGCCGATACTCGGCAGGTCGAGCGCGACGCCGATGTGGGTCGCGATGCCGGCCTGCCGGAAGTGGATTCGACCGGAGCCGTCGAACACCGCGAGATCTGGCTCGACCGAGAGCGCCTCGAACGCCGCGAGGATCGGGCCGCCCTCGCGGAACGCGAGGAGCCCGGGGATGTACGGGATCTCCAGTGGGGTTACGGCGTGAGCGCGCTCGATCACGGCGCCGTCCTGGATCGCGACGATCGCCGACACCGCGCGGTCGTCGAGGAACGCCTGATCGACGCCGACGATCACCGGCGCGTCGCTGCTCGCGCCGAGCCGCTCGTTCCCGCTCGCGTCGGCCTCGACCGGGCCGTCGACGACGACGGTGTCGGGATCGAACGGCAGGTCGTCGGCGAACGCGGCAGCGTCGGCGATGTCACGCTGGAGTGCCTCCATTGCCTTGCGCGAGAGCGCGGGATCGGGCCGGAACTCTGGGCGATCGATCGCCACGGGTCAGAACCGGCCGCCGCCCCGGCGTCCGGGGCCGCCGGGGCCGCCGCCGAACTGGAGTTGGCGGGGCGGTTCGATCTGGTCCTGGACGTACAGCCCGTAGATCAGCCCGATCGCCAGCCCGGCGAGGTGGGCCCAGTGGGCGATGCCGGCGCCGCCGCCGACCTGGCCGAACCCTTGGAGCAGGCTCAGCGCGGCGAAGCCGATGGTCAGCGCCCAGATCGGCACCGGGAGGAAGAAGTAGAGATACACCGTGAGCCCGGGGTTCAGGATCGTCAACACGCCCATGATCGCCAGCAGCGCGCCGGAGGCGCCGACGACGCCGGTCGCGATCGCCGGCGAGAGCAGGATGCTCGCGCCGATCTGGGCGAGGCCGGCGACGGCGCCCGAGGCGAGAAACAGCGCGACGAAGCGCTTGGTGCCGATTCGGCGCTCGACCACCTGGCCGAAGAAGAAGATCCCGATGCTGTTGGCCGCGATGTGGAAGATACCGCCGTGGGCGAACACCGAGGTGATCCACGTCCAGACGTACTCCGGGTGGGTCGAGCGGAGCACGAACAGCGTGGCCTCGAGCTCGGGCGAGACCAGATTTCGGACCAGCAGTTGGGTGACCCAGGTCACCCACATCAACAGCAGGAACACGAACGTCGCGTTGTTCTGGACGTAGCTCCGCCAGATCGACCGGGCACGGCGTCGGAGGCCGGCACGGCTCCCCTGACTCGATCCGGCGTCACGCTCCTCGGCCTGGTTGAACACGCCGACCGGGTCGTCCCACTCCAGCCCCGGACAGTCGTGGTTCTCCGGGAGTCGGTGGTCCGCACAGAACGTACCGCCACAGCGGCGGCACTCGTACGGCATGTTCTCTTGCTTGCCACACTCGTCGCAGGTCGCCATTACACCGGGGTTGGCGGCGGCGGCTAATAGGTCTGGGGCTCTCGACCGCTAGAGATGTTTGCGGAGGTACCGGTACGGCGCGAACAGCGCCTCGCTCAGCCGCCCGCGGTAGCCGCCGGCCTCCGCCGTCGCGTAGACGATCACCGGCACGCCGCGGTTCTCGGCCAGCGACACCGCGCGGTCGGTCGTGGAGCCGAACACCCACTGGCGCAGGAACCGCGTCCGGGTCGCGCCGATGATGAGCGTGGCGTCGTGTTCGGCCGCCTGATCCACCAACGTCGCCGCGATGTTATCGCCGGTGAGGTTGTGAACGTGTACGTCCTCGTCGTCGTCGAACACCGCGAGGGTCGGTTCGACGTCCTCGGCGATACCGCTCTGGCCTTCCGGATCGACGCTGACGACGTCGATGCGGCTCCCCACGTCGCCCAGCCGCTCAGTGAGGTCAAGCAGCGCGGTGTGGTGGGGGCCGCCGCCGGCGCCGATGGTCACCCGCGAGAGGTCCCGAGGCTGATCGCCGCCACCGACGAACAGCGTGTCACACGGCGCCTCGTACTCCACTTTCTCGGTGATGTGGGGGTGCTCCTCGGGAATCCCCATCAGGATGCGATCGACCTCGTCCTCCCGAGCGGTCTGGAGGATGTCGAACGCCACGTCCCGCGAGACGTGCCCTTCGGCGAGCAGGTCCGCGGCGACCTCGCCCTCGATCTCGGCGAGGTTGCTCTCCAGTCGGCTCATGCGCTCCTGGGCCGTGTCGAGGAACGCCGCGGAGTCCGCCTGATCGGGGATGTCGACGGTGTTGAGCACCTTCACGATCGGTTTGGCGTCGTAGAGCTCGCCGATACGGGAGGCGAGCCGGGCGTGGTCGACCGCCCGTTCCAGCCTGCTCACCGGGACCAGCACCGTGAACCGGTCGTCGACGCTCGGGAGCGCGTGGTCCCCGCTCTCGCCGATCAGGCTGACCACCTGCCGTTCCCCGGCGGCCTCCTGGACCAGTTCGTCGGCGTCGGGGGCACCGCCCCAGAGGAGGTAGGCGCCGACGACGAACACCGTCAGGCCGATGCCGATGACGACGCCGATCGTGGGGAGCTTGTACACCAGTGCGATGTTGGCGAGCACGCCGACGATCGGGAGGTACGGCACGAGCGGCATCTCGAACCCGCGCGTGAGGTCGGGCTGGTTCCGCCGGGAGTAGATCAGCGTGAGGTTGACCACCGAGAGCGGGACGAGCAGGTTGAACGTCGCGAACCCGGTCAGCGGTTCGAGCCCGAGCGTCGGGAGCGCACCGAGGCTGCCGAGGACGCCGTGGTGGCCGAACAGCGTGATGAACACGAGAATGAGGCCGGCGATCACCGCCGTCGCGGCGCTCACCGAGTAGAACGGCGTGCCGTAGTCGGGATGGATCCGGGAGAACTTCCGGGGTGCGTCGCCCTGTCGGCCCATCAGCGAGCCGATGCCCGAGGCGGCGAGGATCGACGCGTTCGACGCCGACACCATCGAGAACACCGCACCCGCGACGATCAGCAGCTGGCCGAACGGGCCGAGGAACGCGGCCGCGACCTTCCCCATCGCGGTCTCGCCGGCCTGCAGGACCTCGCCGCGTGGCTGACCGGCGATGGTTTCCGGCGTGTTCACCATCGCGATGATGACGAACGTGTAGAGCACGGTGACCGTGACGATCGACGCCGCGATCGCCTTCGGCACCGTGTTCTTCGGGTCGATGATCTCGCCCGCCGAGGCCGCGATGGCCGAGAAGCCGAAGAACGTGATGAACGCGAGCGCGGCGATGGAGAGGATGTCGGTCGATTGACCGATGACGCTCCCGAACCCGCCCGTGAACGTCGCGGTCGCCTGTCCGGGGCCGGCGAAGTTGATCGCGCCGCCGATGAACACGAACAGGATCGCCACCTTCGCCGCAGTGACGATCACTTGGAACGTGCCCGACTCCTCGGTCCCGCGGGCGTTCAGCGTCCCCAGCAACACCGCGGCGGCGATGCCGACGCTCCCGTGGGGGAGCACCGATCCGACCGACTCGGGCAGAATGAAGAGGAAGAACCACTCGTCCATCGTCGCGAGGTAGAAGGCCGTCGTCCCGGTGTACCCCAAGAACAGCGAGGCGCCGATGGCGTACGTCAGCAGGTCCTTCTCCTCGAACGTGCGGGAGGTGAACAGGTAGCCGCCACCGTTCTCGGAGTAGACCGACGCGAACTCCGAGTACGCCGCGGCGGTGATGCTGGCCACGAGTGCCGCGATCACGAAGGAGATCACGGCGCTCGAGCCGATCCGGTACACCGCAGTGCCGGATAGCGAGAAGATCCCCGCGGCGATCATCGTCCCCAGCCCCAGCGCGAACGCGACGCGGAAGCCGAGGGTTCGAGTGCGCTCTACCACGTTAGACCACCCGTCGCCATAGCGCGGGCGGCGGCATGACCCACATCTCGTGGCGTCACAGTCATACCCAGACAGTCCACGAGGTCCCAGAAAAAAGGCATCGGGTGACGGACGGTTTGTCGGCTGTCTGACCCTTTCTCCCTGGCCGCCCGCTGAACGCCGCTCGAACCGGTGGTTCCGGGCCGCTACTGGTACTCGGTGATCGTCACGGTGTAGCTCCCCGACCCGCTGTAGGAGTCGACGTCGATCTGCATCGCCGTCGAGTCGTCGGGGCTGTCGATCGTGATGGACTCCTGGCTGTCGGTCGTGTAGGAGCCGTAGTCGTAGTCGCTGGGCATCGCGTTCGCCGTCGTCCCCGTGTTGCAGTAGAGGTCGAAGTCCGCGTCGGCGGGCCCGTCGAGTTCGATCACGACCTGTGAGGGGCTGTCGTAGCTCCAGTCGTAGCTGTAGTCGTCGTAGTCCCAGTAGCCCGAGAGGCTCCCGCTGAACGACGACGAGGTGGAGTCGCCCGAGCCGCCGTCGTCGCCGCCGCCACCACCGCTTCCGGGTTCGGTGGTAACTGCCGCCCCCGCGTCGACCTGCCCGCTCCCCTGCTGATTCTGGGGGAGGCCGATGTCGGCGGCCGTGTTCTTGAGGTGGCTCCGGAGGTCGCTGTTCGAGAGGTCCCACTGCGCGAGCGTGAGGCCGGCGACGCCGGAGACGACCGGACACGCCATCGAGGTGCCCGAGAGCCGTTCGTAGCTCCCGCGGGTCTCGGTCGTCGTCGAGAGCACGTCGACGCCCGGCGCGGCGAGTTCGACCGAGTCGCCGTACTGGGAGAACGACGCGAGGGTCTCGCTGTCGTCGACGGCCGAGACGGCGACGCACTCGGAGTAGGCTGCGGGGTAGGAGACCGACGAGGAGCCGTCGTTCCCGGCCGCGGCGACGACCAGCGCGCCGTTGGTGGTCGCGTAGCTCACCGCGTTCTTCATCGTGTCAGTGTACCCGCCCCCGCCGAGGCTGAGGTTGATGACGTCGGCGCCCTGGTCGGCGGCCCACTCGATCGCGTCGGCGATGTCGGCGGTGGAGCCGCTGCCGTTCTCGTCCAGCGCGCGGCCGTTGATCAGCGTGGAGTTCCCCTGGCCGGCGACGCCGGTGCCGTTGTCCACGACGGCCGCCGCGCAGCCGGAGACGTGGGTCGCGTGGTACTCGTCCTGCGGTACGTCGGGGTACGGGTCGGAGTCGGCATCGACGAAGTCCCGGCCGGGGTCGGACGCGTAGTTGCCCGAGAGGTCCGGGTGGTCGTACTGCGCGCCCGTGTCGACGACGGCGATGGTGACCGAGGAGTCGCCGAACGTCGTGTCCCACGCGCCCGGCGCGTTGACCTGCTGGGGCGCGTACTGATCGCCGAACTGCGGGTCGTTCGGCGTCGCCAGCGCCTCGTGGGTCGCGTTCGCTTCGGCGTACTTGATGTGGTCTTTCTGCGTCACCGCCTCGACGAAGTTCTGGCGAGCGGTGTCGCTCGCCTGCTCGGGGAACTGCACCGCGACGTAGCGCAGCGTCTCGTTGGCGTGAACGAGTTCGGCGTTGCCCGGCACGTACTGCTCGACGGTCGCGCCGACGCCGTCGGCGGTCGCCGACACGCCGACGAGCACCTCGCCCTCTTTCGGTCCCGGATCCCGACCCGGCGTGGCGGAACCGACGCCCGCGAGTCCCGCAGCGGCACCCAGCGCGCCGATCCCTTTCAGAACGCCACGTCGCTGCCAACCGTGTTCGCTATCTTCTGGCATGGTCCACCCGTACAACTTCGTGACACACTTATATTTTTACTGGTATTTGATGAATATACTCTCGATACTGTTAATCAATACATCAACTCTGTTCTATTTTCTACTAGCCGACGAGATCGATCCTTCCCGGAAGCAATATCCCGAGCGAGGCGCAGGGACGGCTATGAACTGGGTTCGGCGGCTGTTGGGCGATCGGCGCGAAGGGGTCGCGCTGTTCGTCGATGGGCCGAACGTGTTGCGCGAGGAGTTCGACGTGGACCTGGACGACGTGCGTGCGGCCGCGGCCGCTTCCGGCCGGGTCGTCGCCGCACGGCTCTACCTCAACGAGGCGGCGCCCGGCAGCCTGATCCGAGCGGCTGAAGCCCACGGGTTCGAGGTTATCACCACCAGCGGCGACGTGGACGTACGACTCGCCGTCGACGCCGCGGAGTTCGTGCTCCGGAACCGCGTCGCCACGATCGCCGTCGCCTCCCGGGACACCGACTTCAAACCCGCTTTCGAGCTCGCGGGGCGGGAGGGCGTCCGCACGCTCGCGATCGCGCCCGGGAGCTACGGTCGGTCGGATGCGCTGCGCTCGGCCGCCGACGAGAGCGTCACGTTGGAGGAGTAGTGCACACGCTGGGGGCGGCGCACCGACACGCCTATCTCGCGGGCCCGCCCACGCCGACGCGTGACCGAGAACGCAGAGCGCCGACTCGCCCGCCGGATCGCCGGCGAAGTGGTCCTCTCGGACGATCCCGGCGCGACGCTGCGGAAGTGGCGGACCGACTTCGAGGTGTCCCAGACCGCGCTGGCCGAGGAGATGGACGTCTCCTCGTCGGTGATCTCTGACTACGAGAGTGGCCGCCGTGAGAGCCCCGGGATCGGCGTCGTCCGACGGCTGGTCGAAGGGCTGCTCGCGATCGACACCGCCCGCGGCGGCGCCCACGTCCGGCAGTACGCTCGCGTGGTGACCGCCGGCTTCGAGAGCGACATCGTCCACGACCTGCGGGAGTACTCGCGGGCGGTCCCGCTGTCGGGGTTCTACGAGGCCACCGGCGCGACCGAACTCGCCGGGAGCGAGTCCACGCACGTCAACGGCCACACCGTGATCGACAGCATCGAGGCGATCACCCGCCTGTCGAGCGAGGAGTTCTACCGGCTCTACGGCGAGTCCACCGACCGCGCGCTCGTGTTCACCGAGGTCACGCGCGGCGAGTCGCCGCTGGTCGCCCTGCGAGTGCTGACGCCGACGCCGAACGCCGTCGTCCTCCACGGCATCGACCCCGAAGACGTGTGGGACCACGCCCCCGCCCTCGCGAAGCGGGACGGGTTCTCGCTCGCGGCGTCGACGAAAGACTTGGACGAGATGCTGGCGGCGCTCCGGGCGCTCCCTTGAGCCGGACTGCACCCGATCGCGCGCCTCCCTCGCACGGCGCCCCCCGAACACGCGCTTTTAAACCGCTCGACCGGCAATCGGAGGTATGAGCGAGTCTGCTGATCGCCTGCCGCTTCCCTGTCCCTCCTGTTCCCCCCACGAGGAGACAGTCCACGAGGTGCTGAGTCCCGGCGGGCAGACGACGGTTCGGTGTACGGAGTGTGGCCACGTCCACAAAGAGAAGATCGAGACGCCCGACGAGGTCACCGTCGACGTGGTGGTCTCCCAGGACGGCGACTCCTACAAGGCGACGCTGAACGCCGTCGCCGAGGAGGAGATCGAGGCTGGCGACGAGTTCGTCGTCGAGACCGAGGCGGCGATCCAGCAGGTCGAGGTCACGAGCATCGAGGTCGGCCCCGAGCGCCGCACCGAACACGCCACGATGGACGAGGTCGAGACGGTCTGGACCCGCGTCGTCGACAACGTCGGCGTGAACATCACCATCCACCCGAAGGAGGGCGACGGCCGAAACGAGCAGTCCCGCAGCACCAAGGCGTTCCTGCCGGGCGACTTCGAGTTCACCGTCGGCAAAGTGTACGAGTTCGGCGACGACGAGTTCGAAGTCGACAGCATCCAGCTCCGGGACGCCGTCGCCGACGACTACCGGCACAAGAAGCTCGATCACGAGGGCGACACCGCCTTCGCCAAGGACATCAAGCGCGCCTTCGGCCGCGACGAGAAGACCAGCGCCTGGTCGGCCTGGTAGTCGGCGTCGCCGATTTTTCCTGACGAGGGCGTTCGTGCCGAGCGGCGGTGACTCTCGGACTGCTACTCTCGTCCTAACACTTTCCGCACGCACGACGGCCCGAACGGCCCCAGCTCCCCGTTCTCGAACTGGACGAAGTGGCCCGTCGAGATGCTCGCGCCACAGCGCTGGCAGTCGTAGTCACCCTCCCGCTGCACCACGTCGCTGCCCATCCGGACGAACGTCCCGCCCGAGCGTGTGCGCAGGCGACCGTCCTCGCGCTCAATCAGTCCGCGCTTCTCGGCGTCGTCGAGGATCTCCCGGGTGAGCGAGGGGCTGGTCGTCACTGCCTCCAGCCGATCGATCGTCTCGGCCAAACTCAGCTCCTCGTCCTCCAGGTGGGCGAGCAGTTCGAGCCCGAGTTCGCGTTTCTCCTCGCGGGTCGACACGGTCGGGCGTTCTCGCTGGGGGCGCTTGAGCGTTGTGTGGCGGCGTCGACCGCCGTTCGCTATCCCGAAATACAGTTTACGGACTGGCCAAACACCGATCACTGGCTGGATCGTCGACGAACGAGAAACCGCGGCAGAGACGGCGAGCTGTTAGGCGAAGAACTCCGCCAGCCGATCGGCGGCCTCCTCGACGCGTGGAGTCACCAGCGCGAAGCGGAGCCAGTCGCTGTACGCTTCGCCGAACCCCTCGCCGGGCATGCCGGCGACGCCCGCCTCGTCGACGAGTCGTTTCACGTTCGCCATCGTCCCGGGGTAGTCGTCGAAGCGCGCCATCACGTAGAACGCGCCGTCCGGGCGGGTGTACTCGGCGCCGGCGGCGTCGAGCGCGTCGGTGAACGTGTCCACGCGCTCGCGGATCAGCTCCCGGGCAGCTTCGTAGTAGGCCGCGTCGGCGCCTTCGAGCCCGCGGAGGACGGCGTACTGGCCCGGGCGGGTGGTGGCAACGTTGACCAGCATGTGTCGGGCTTTTGCGTTCTCGGCGAGCCACTCGGGGAAGATCGCGTACCCGACGCGAAAGCCCGTGATCGCCAGCGACTTCGAGAAGCCGGAGGTGACGACGCAGTGCTCGGAGTCTATCGTGAGCGCGGACTCGAACGTGCCCGAGAGGTCGAAGTGGTCGTACACCTCGTCGACGACCGCGACGGCGTCGTGGTCCTCACAGAGTCGGACGATCGTCTCCACCTTCGCGTGGTCGTACACCGCGCCGGTAGGGTTGTTCGGCGTGTTGAGCACCACCAGCCCGGTCTCGTCGCTGATCGTCTCGCGGTAGGCGTCCACGTCGAGGCTGCCGTCCCGGTTCGCGGGCACGAACGTCGCGTCGCCGCCGAGCATCTTCGTCTTCCCCGGGTAGTAGGGGTACACTGGATCGGTCAGGAGCACCTCGTCCCCCGCGTCGCGCTCCAGCGCCGCCGCCATGCCGAGGTAGTTCGCCTCCCCCGTGCCGTTGGTGACAACGATCCGGTCGGAGTCGACGCCGCGGCGCTCGGCGATCTCGGCTTTGAGCGCCGCGGTGCCGTCGCTGGGCGGGTACTGGAACCGATCCGGCTCGAACGTCGCGTACTCTTTCAGCCCGTCGCGGAGCGCCTGCGGCGGCTCCCAGTCGGGGTTGCCGCTGACCATGTCGATCACGTCGCGCTCGGCGTCGCCGACGTAGCCCATCACTTCGAAGAACTTGGGCTCCTCGTACTCCATGGCGGAGGGTGTGGCGGCAGGGGTATGCCGCTTTCGGGATCCGAGGTGTTAGTTCCGGACCAGGCTGGCGCCGTCGAATTCCGTCCGGGAGAACTCCAGCTCCATCAGCTCCAGAATCGTCGGTGCGATGTCGAGCAGGTCGCAGTCCTCGATATCGGCGTCGGGTGTGTCGATGAACAGCGAGGCGTTGTCGAAGCTGTGCATCCCGTTTCGGGGGCCGTCGGCGAACACCTCGCTACCGCCGGTGAAGCCGGCTTTGAGGTCGAACCCGTGGTTCGGAATCGCGACCAGGTCGGGTGCGATGTCGTCGTGGTCGCCCCGGAACGCCTGCTCTTTCTCGACGACGCGTGCACAGACTTTCCGGCCGTCGGGGCCTTCGAGCGCTTCGAGCTCGGCTTTGAGCTCGTCGCGGACCTCGTCGTACGCTTCTTCGGGGACGCTCCCGCGGGGCTCGCGGTCCTCGAGGTTGACGTAGAACCGACCGGGGATCAGCGAGTACGCACGGGTGTCGTCGGCGATGTCGCCGAGCTCCTCGTGCTCGTCGTCCTGGTAGGAGAGCCAGCCCTCCTGCTCGAGCCACTCGTTCAGGTGGACCTCGTAGTCGAGGCTGGTGAACCCGTGGTCCGAGGCGACCACGAGCGTCGTGTCGTCGGGCAGCATCTCGCGGATGTTGCCGATGTACTCGTCGAGCTGCCGGTAGAACTCCATGAATGCGTCCTTGTTCGGCCCGTCGCGCTCGTAGTCCTCGAACAGGAAGTGGTTCACGCGATCGGTCGTCATGAACACGCCGAAGAAGAGGTCCCAGTCGTCCTGTTCGAGGTAGTGGGTGAACGCCTCGTAGCGTTTATCCAGCGTCTCGTGGGCGTCCTGCATGAACGGCGACTTGTCCTCCTCGTGGCCCTGCTTCACGTCGGCGTCGATCTTGTAGTCGATCGACTCCAGGTACTCCCGGAGGTCGTCCGGGTAGGCCGCCTTCTCGACGCTCGGCGAGAGGAAGCCCGACACCATGCGCTGGACGTTGCGCTGGGGTGGGAACGTCACGGGGACGTTCATCACCGTCGCGTCGCGGCCGTCGTTGGCGACGCGGTCCCAGAGCCGGGTCGCCTGCACGTCCCGGCCCATCGGGACGTAGGTGTCGTACGTGCCGATTTCGCGATCCTGGAAGCCGTAGACGCCGGTCTCGCCGGGGTTGACCCCCGTCGTCAGCGACGGCCAACAGGCGCTGGATTCCGGCGGGACGATACTGTCGATCGGGCCGGCGCTGCCCTCGTCGGCGAGCGCGGCGAAGTTTGGGAACTCGTCAGGGTGCTCGTCGAGTAGGCTGAACGGCACACCGTCGATACCGAGGAAGACGACTCGGGGGTCACTCTCGCCCCGGAGTCGGTCGAACAGTCCCATACCTCGTCGTACCGTCGAACACCTTAAGAACCTTCCCTCTACGAAAGATCCCCGGATCTCGGTTTGCCGTTGCGGTTGTGCGCGTGCCGGCATGGTGATCGGCAGCTGTCGCGTGGCGAACTGTCTTGGCGGAACGGGTCAGTCTCGGTCTCCAGAGTGTGGAAAACACTGTACGGCGACGACAATCGACGCTGCCGGGCGCGGTAAGGGAGGTGTCGCCGATAGGTGTGGCATGGGGGCACAAGACTTACTTACTCGTGTGGCATACTATGACATGCATGGCGACGTCAGAGCAGCACTCCGCCGACGAACTGTTCGACGAGTTCCTCGAAGACCGCGGACACGACACACAGGAATGGGAGGAGTCCTATAACAAGAAACAGTGTCCGGACTGCGGCGGCCTTCACGACGCAACTGCGGTGGAGTGTTCGGTCTGTGGCTGGCGGCCCTGAGCCACGGACGCCCGCGTCTCGCCTTCTCACGAACCCACTTCCTTATTGGGGACCGGCCCCTGTAACCGGTAATGACCGAGTCGGACGTTCACGTCACGCGCCTGTTCGGTGGGCCCGGGAGCGGGAAGACGACTGCGCTCCTCGACCGAGTAGAGGAACTGCTCGAGGACCCGGACGTGACTGTTCGGGACGTGCTGGTAGTCTCTTACACCCGCGCAGCGGCGGCGGAGATCCGTGAACGCCTCGCCGAACGCCTCGGCACGACGCCGCGGGCCCTCCAGGGGAACGTCTCTACGATGCACGCGAAGGCGTACGAACTGCTCGACCTCTCGCGGGGCGACGTGGTCGGCGAGAGCGACAAGGAGGAGTTCTGCGAGGAGTACGGCGTCGAGTACGAGGACGAGAAATCGGGCGCCGGCCGGCGGACCGCACGGTCGACGACGCTCGGTAACAAAGTGATCGCGACCTCCCAGTGGCTCCAGCGAACCGACCGCGAGGTCGCCGACTGGTACGACGTGCCGTTCCAGTGGGACGTGGAGGACGTTCGACTCCCGCCCGAGATCGACCCAAACGCACAGGAGGGGAACAAGTACACCCCGACGTGGCCGTCCGACGACGACCGCCTCGACGTGCCCGAAGCGATCCGCGCGTGGCGTAACTACAAGGGCGAGAACGAGGTCGTCGGCTTCGCCGACATGCTCGAACGCGTCGCCCAACGATCGCTACAACCGAACGTCGACTACCTCATCATCGACGAGTTCCAGGACATCACGACGCTGCAGTCGAAGGTGTACGAGGAGTGGAAACCCCACCTGGAGAAGGCGCTGATCGCCGGCGACGATGACCAGGTCGTCTACGCCTGGCAGGGCGCCGACCCCGACCTCCTGCTGGACGAGGACGTCGACGAGGACGTGGTGCTGCCGAACTCCTACCGCCTGCCCTCCCGCGTGCTCAACGTCGTGAACAAGGAGATCCGGCACATCGACAAGCGACAGGAGAAGGATCTCCGCCCACGGAAGGAGGGTGGCCGCGTCGAGGCCGCCGAGTCGCCGTCGATGCTCGAACTCGTGCGGAACGTCCGCCACACCGTCGAACAGGAAGACAGAAGCGAGGACGGTGACGGGACCGTCATGCTCCTGTTCCGGGCGCGCTACCAGATGTTCGACTTCGTCGACGAGTTCATCGACGAGGGGATGCCGTTCTCGTCGCTCACGGACCAGCGGCTCTGGACCGACCGACTCACCGACTACGTCCGGGCGATCGAGGCCGTCGACGCCGGCGAGCGCCTCACCGCACTCCAGGCGCGGCGGCTGGCGGACATCCTACAGGAGTCGGCCTTCGGCAGCAGCGAGCGCGACGATCTCTACGACCTCATCGACGAGGTCGAGGAGCAGTCCGCGAAAGACGATCTCGCGGAGATCCCGGTCGCGCCGGACGCCGTCGAGGACGTGGTGCCGTTCATGCCCGGCCCCCGAAGTGCTGGGGACATGGCCCGCAAGATCACCTCCTTCCAGCGCAAGTCGATGAAGGCGTACTTCGAGGGCGACTACCGCGGGATGGAGCCCGACCGCGTCCGCGTCGGGACGATCCACTCCGCGAAGGGTCGCGAAGCCGATCACGTGTTCGTCGCGACGGATCTGACCGAGAAGGTGGTCGAGCAGATGGCCGCACAGGCCGAGCAGGAGGGGATCGAGACGCCGGGTGACGAGGAGTTCACCAAAACCACCGACCCCGTGCCGGTGCTGACTGACAACGAGCGGCGCGTGTTCTACGTCGGGATGTCCCGCGCCCGGGAACGGCTCGTCCTCATGGAGAACCTCGTTACCGGCGCGCCGACGCTGCCAATCAGCGTGGTGCTGTTCAACGAACTCAGGGAGGACCCGCCGGCGGAGCTTATCGACGAGGTGCAGGAGTCACTGGAGGCGCCCGAACCCGAGCCGTGACACGGCCACTCGCCCCAGGGGCGCCCGAGGTCGCCGCCGACCACCCCGACGCCCCCGAGACCGACCTCCAACCGATCGCCGACGCCGTCGAGAACGCCGGCGCCGCCGGCTTCGTCGCCGTCGGCGACCGGTTCGCCGACGACCTGCGCTACCTCTCGCGGTTCGGCGGCCCGGACCGCGACTATGCCGTCGTCGTCACCTCCGATCGTGCCGCGCTGACGGTGCCGGGACTGTTCGACGAGCAGGCCCATCGCGAGTTCGTCGACGGCGCACCCGACGACGGGATCGCCCGCGAGGTCCGGACCGAGAATCAGGGTGAGCCCGTGGGCGTCCGCGCGGCCGCCGCACTCGAGGACTATGCCGGCGACGAAGACCCGTCGGTCGTCCTCACCCCCGCCAGCATCCCCCACGACGCCGCGCTCTACCTCGAAGAAGCCGGCTACGAACTCGAGTCGACGACCGCCGCCGCCGAGGCGCGCCTGCGCAAGCGCGAGGCCGAACTCGCCTGCCTCCGGCGCGTGCAGGCGGTGACCTGTCGCGGGATGGCCCGTGCCGAGGCCGTCCTTGCGACGGCGGAGCCGGACGGCGACGACCTACTGTACGAGGGCGACCCGCTCACGACCGAGCGCCTGCGCCGGGAAGTCGACGCCGAGATGGCCCGCCACGGGATCCGGAGCGCGGGTAACACCGTGATCGGCGCCGGCCAGACGGCGGCGGATCTCCACTACACCGGGATCGACCACATCTCGCCGGGTGAGACGGTGCTACTCGACATCTCGCCCCGCGGCCCGCACGGCTACTACGGCGACCTCACTCGGACGTTCGCCGTCGGCAGCGACGGCGGCTGGGAGCGCCGCGCGTTCGTCGCCGTCGAACAGGCCCACGAAACTGCGCTGGAGCACGTCGAAGCGGGCGCCACGGCCGGAACGGTTCACGAGGAGGCCGCGGCCGAACTCACCGCCCACGGGTTCCGGATCGACTCGTCGGATGTCGGTTTCACCCACGGCGTCGGCCACGGTGTCGGCGTCAGCCTCCACGAGGGGCCGTCGCTGCGCGCCGATACGCCGCTGGAACCGGGCAACGTCGTCACTATCGAACCCGGCGTCTACGACCCTGACACCGGCGGCGTCCGGATCGAGGATCTCGTCGCCGTCACGGAGCACGGCTACGAACGACTAGCGACGTACCCGGTCCGATTCACCCCGGTCGCGCCCGAGTAATCCGGCCCTGACTTTTTGAGAGAGAACGCGACCAACTCCCCTGTGATCTGAAAGGAGCCGTGGGGTGGTCGAGGCGGGAGCACGGCGCACCCCCTACGGCGGCGACGACGCGCCGTCTGCTCGCCATGATCCGTAGCAGCTGCTCCGCGCTACTCCTCCTCGGACTCCTCGCTGTCGACGACGGCGCCCTCGACCGCTCGCTCGGCGGCCATCCCCGGCAGGTCACCGGGCGTGGTCAGGTACTTGGGAAGCAGCACCATTAGCACCGCGACCAGCAGGAAGGCGCCGCCCACAGCGGTCTCCCCGCCGAGCATCCGCTCGATCGCGTAGATCCCCAGTGGGATCGCGAACACGAGGCTGCCCGCGACGCCGACAGTCTCCAGCAGGCCGAGTCGCATCACCGCCGTGTAGGCGCCCGATCGGCAAAACGTTCCCGTAACGGAATCGAGAGTGGAAACGCTCTTGAGACGCGACGGCGGATCTCCGAACGTGTTCACCGGCATCGTCGAGCGGACGGGCGAGATCACCGACGTGAACGAAACCGCGGATGGGCGCCGGCTCACCGTCGCGGCGTCGGGACTGGACGACCTCCATCACGGCCAGTCGATCAGCGTGAGCGGTGTCTGTCTCACGGTCGAGGCGTTCGACACCGCGGACGGCTGGTTCGAGGTGTTCCTCGCGAGCGAGACAGTCGAGAAGACGTACCTGGGCGAACTGTCGGTCGGAGACCCGGTCAACATCGAGCGCGCCCTCCCGGCGGACGGGCGCTTCGACGGTCACGTCGTGCAGGGCCACGTCGACACCACCGCGACCGTCGAGGCGATCGAGCAGGTCGGCGAGGACTGGCGCTACACGTTCTCGCTCCCCGCGGAACTGAGTCAGTACGTGGTCGAGAAGGGCTCGATCGCCGTCGACGGTATCAGCCTCACCGTCGCTGCGCGCGACGAGGATCGGTTCGAGGTCGCGATCATTCCCGCGACCCGCGAGATCACGACGCTGTCGGCGAAAACCGTTGGCGACCCGGTCCACCTGGAGGTAGACGTGATGGCGAAGTACGTCGAGCGGATGACGGACGGCTATCGCTGAGTCGTCGTCGCGTCGATTCAGTCGGCCTGCCCGGAACAGGCTTCCGCGCCGCCGTCGGCCTGGACGGGCTCGGGCGGGTTCAGCTGGTAGAGATTCTGTCGCGCGTCGGCGAAGTAGACGTCCTCGTCGACGACCCCGATCCCTTCCAGTCGTTCGAGTGCGTAGCGAACCGTCCGAGCAGAGAGCATTGACTCCTCGACGATCCCTTTCTGCGTCAGCGGACCGTCGTACTCGAGTACTTTGAACACGAGCTTGGCGCTTGGTGGGAGGTCGTCGAGGGCCTCCTCGTCAGTCTCGGTCATCATTTCGGATCGAAACCCTCCACTGGCATAAATCTTCGTGGACTGGTGTCGTGGCCCAACACGTCCGACAGCCAAGCGAACTCCTTTTGTCGGCGCGTCACGGAGTCGTCGGCATGGCTACGGAGAGTTCTCGCGGGCTGTCTGACCACGTCCGCGGGGTGACCGTCACGACGCTCGCCTGTCTGGCCGGCGTTATCGCGGCCGTCGTGACTGCGATCGTGTTCGGTACCGACCCGTCGGCGGTGTCGACGACGACGCCGTTAGCGGTCGTCGCGGCGTTCGTCATCGCCCAGTACCCGATCCTCTACGCCCTCCGCGTCGACGTGTCGGAGTTCGGCATCAAGGACAACCTCTACGTCGCGTTCATGACGTTCGCGCTCTGGTTCCTGAGCAACACCATCATGCTCTCTACCGGAGTGAGTTTCTGATGTCCAGCGACAGTATCGCGGTCGTGGATCTGGACCGCTGCCAGCCCGACCGATGTAACTACGAGTGTCAGAACTTCTGCCCGCCCAATCGGACGGGCAAGGAGTGCATCACACTCCGCGGCGAAGACGCGATGGAGGGCGACCCCGACCAGATCCACATCTCCGAGGAGATCTGTCTGGGCGAGTCTTGCGGCATCTGCGTCGAGAAGTGTCCCTTCGACGCGATCGAGATCATCAATCTCCCCTCGGAACTCGAGGAGGAGCCCGTCCACCGCTACGGCGACAACGCGTTCGCGCTGTATGGCCTGCCGACGCCCGAACCGGGCAAGGTGACCGGGATCCTCGGCCCCAACGGGATCGGGAAGTCGACCGCCGTCCACGCGCTGGCTGGTGAGGAAACGCCCAACCTCGGCGAGTACGACGGCGAGTCCGACTGGGGGGCGGTGCTCGATCGCTACCGCGGCACCGAACTCCAGAACTACCTCGAACAGCTGATCGACGGCGAGATCGAGGTCGCGCGCAAGCCCCAGTACGTCGACCAGATCCCCAAGCAGTTCGACGGAAAGGTGCGCCAGCTGCTCGAACAGACCGACGAGCGCGGCGAACTCGACTACCTCGTCGACGAGCTCTCGATCCGGCCGGTGCTGGATCAGGCGATCGACTCCATCTCCGGCGGCGAGCTCCAGCGCGTCGCGCTCGCGGCCACGCTGGCCCGTGACGTGGATTTCTACTTCCTCGACGAGATCACGCCGTACCTCGACATCAGCCAGCGGATGACTGCCGCCCAACTGATCCAAGAGCTCTCGGAGGACGGCGACCGCTCGATGCTCGTCGTCGAGCACGACCTCGCGATCCTCGACCTGCTCGCGGACACGCTCCACATCACCTACGGAGAGCCCGGCGCCTACGGTGTCGTCACCGACCCGAAGTCCGTCCGCAACGGCATCAACGAGTATCTCTCGGGCTATCTCGACAACGAGAACATGCGGATCCGCCCCGAGTCGATCACGTTCGAGGAGCACGCGCCGCGTGCCGCCACGAAGGGCCAGCCGCTGGTCGAGTACCCCGACCTGTACAAGTCCTACGGCGAGGGCGAGTTCTCCCTCGACGTGGAGGCCGGCACCATCTACGAGTCGGAAGTGCTGGGCGTCGTCGGCCCCAACGGGATCGGGAAGTCGACGCTCGCGAAGCTGTTCACTGGCGCGCTCGACCCCGACGAAGGCGAACTCGACACGCAACTGGATATCGCGTACAAACCCCAGTACATCGAGATCGACCAGCCGATGCGCGTCGACGCCTTCCTCTCGTCGATCACCGATCAGTTCGGCTCCTCGTACTGGAACACCGAGATCGCGCAGCCGCTCCAGCTGGAGCGGATCATGGAGCAGAACCTCGACGACCTCTCTGGTGGGGAGCGCCAGCGCGTCGCGATCGCCG
>Ga0207754_100062_pt1 | contig 104061 bp, 108 predicted proteins | sample A23E1SouthBayCA_FD_187728 | JGI IMG/M metagenome (GOLD analysis project Ga0207754, IMG submission 187728) | Aerobic enrichment media microbial communities from Eden Landing Ponds, California, USA - A23 E1 (SPAdes) | ecosystem: Environmental > Aquatic > Marine > Unclassified | place: Emeryville...
GGGAGCCGGCTCGCTGCGGGCGTAGCGCCCCGTCTCGGGCCACCGCGGCCGGAACCGCGTACCGTTTTACTCCCACCCGCAGTCACTACACATCACACCCATGTCCCACACGCCACCGACGACCGGCACGTTCGTTGCGATGACGACGCCGTTCGAGGACGACCCCGACCGCATCGACCACGAGCAACTCGCCGCCGACGCCCAGCGCTTGGAAGCCGCGGGCCTCGACGGCCTCGTCCCCGCGGGCTCGACCGGTGAGTCCGCGACGCTGACCCACGACGAACACGTCGAGGTCGTCGACACCGTTACCGACGCCGTTGAGATTCCCGTGATCGCGGGCGCAGGGTCGAACTCGACGCACGAGGCCGTCTCGCTCTCCCGCCGGGTCGCGGAGGCCGGCGCCGACGCCCTGTTGCTCATCTCGCCGTACTACAATAAGCCCGAACCCGCCGGGATGGAACGACACTACCGCCGGATCGCCGACGCGGTCGATCTCCCGCAGATCGTCTACAACGTTCCCTCGCGGACGGGGCGTTCCATCGACGTGGACACGACGGTCGCGCTCGCCGAGCACGACAACGTCGTCGGCTACAAGGCCGCGAGCGGCGACGTTGGCCTCATCTCCGAGGTCATCGAGCGCACGCGTGACGAGGAGTTCGCAGTGCTCTCGGGGGACGACGGGATGACGCTCCCGCTGCTCTCCATCGGCGCGACGGGAGTCATCAGCGTCGCCGCGAACGTCGTCCCGGAGCGGACGGCAGCGCTCGTCGATGACGCGCTCGACGGCGACTACGCGCTCGCCCGCGAGCGCCACCACGATCTCGGTCCGCTCTTCCGTGCGCTCTTCGACGAGACGAACCCGATCCCGGTGAAGGAGGCGATGGACGTCTGGGGGTACGGTCCCGCCGAACTGCGCGATCCGCTCTCGCGCGCGACGCCGGAGACCCGCGAGACGCTCGAAGCACTCCACGACGACCTCGAGGGCGAACGATGACGCCGCGGATCGCCGTCACGGGCGCGACCGGCCGGATGGGAAAGACCGTTCTCGCCGTCGCGCGCGAGCGGGACCTCGACGTCGCGTTCGCGGTGAACCGCGACGCGTCGGGCGAGCACGTCGAGGGTGTGCCCGTCCGCCCGAGCGCGGAGTTCGAGGCGCTCCTCGACGAGGAGCGCCCGGACGTCGTCGTCGACTTCACCGGCCCCGAGGCGACGGTGACGTACGCGAGCGCGTGCGCGACCTATGGCGTCCCGCTCGTCACCGGCACGACGGGGTTCTCCGAGGCTGACGTCGCGGCACTGGAGGAGGCAGCTAGTGAGGTGCCGATCCTCGTCGGCGCGAACTTCTCGCGGGGGATCCAAGCGCTCCTCAACGCCGTCGAGAGCGCGGTCACTGACCTCCCCGAGTACGACGCCGAACTGCTCGAGACGCACCACAACGGGAAGCGTGACGCCCCCTCCGGCACCGCGAAGATCCTCCTCGATCGGATCGAGGAGACGCGAGGCGCCGAGAGCGAGCGCGTTCACGGCCGCGAGGGCGAGGCGCCCCGTGAGGGTGACGAAATCGGCGTCCACGCCCGCCGCGCGGGTGACATCCCGGGCGAGCACGAGGTGCTCCTCGCCGGGAACCACGAGAGCCTCGAGCTGACGCACCGCGCGGGCTCCCGGAGCGTCTTCGCGGAGGGTGCGTTGGACGCGGCGGCGTGGCTCGCCGAGCAACCGGCGGACTATTACCGCTTCGAGACAATCGCCAGCCAACTGTGAGCCGAAGCTACGACTCGCTCGAAGCGGACGTGGAGGACCTCTGGGAACGCGTGCAGGCCGACGGCCTCGGACCCGCGGACCTCGATTCGGCGGACGCGGACACGATCGACGCCTTCCTCGCGGCCATCGAAGCCGGCGAGGTGCGCGCCGCGGAGAAGCGCGACGGCGAGTGGGAGGCCGTCGAGTGGGTGAAGCGCGGCGTCCTGCTGAACTTCTCGCTTCGCGAGACCGAGCCCCGGGAGTACGGCGGCGTCACCTACCACGACGTCCTCCCGCTGCGCGACACTGCGGACCTCGGCGAACGCGGCACCCGAAACACGCCGGACGGTACGACCATCCGACGCGGCGCGTACGTCGGCAGCGACGCGATCCTGATGTCCCCGGCGTTCGTGAACATCGGCGCGCACGTCGGCGACGGCACGCTCGTCGACTCCTGCGATACGGTGGGGTCCTGCGCGCAGATCGGCGACGGCGTGAAGCTCGGCGCGAACACGCTCATCGGCGGCGTCCTCGAACCCGTCGAGGACGCGCCGGTCGTCGTCGAGGACGGCGTCTCGCTGGGCGCCGGCTGTCGCGTCACCTCCGGCTTCGTCGTCGGCGAGAACTCCGTCGTCGGGGAGAACACCCTACTCACGCCGCGCATCCCCGTCTACGACCTCGTCGAGGAGGAGGTCATCTACGGCCACCTCCCGCCGGAGCGCCGGGCGTTCACGCGCTTCGTCGAGTCCTCCATCGGCGACCACGACCTCTTCGACGGTGGCGCGTACAAGCCCGCCGTTGTCGCCACCGACCTCGAAGCCAGCACGCTCGAAGCCAGCCAGCGCGAGGAGGCGCTCCGGGAGTGAGGGACGGAGACGACCCGGGCGACGACACCGCGACGACCGATGGTGGCCCCGCAGTCCGCCGGCTCTCGGCGTGGGACGCCGACGCGCTAGCCGATCTCGCCGCCGCGTACGGCACGCCGCTCTACGTCGACGACCTCGAGCGCGTCCGCACGAACTACGCGCGCCTCGCCGACGCGTTCCCGGCCGCCGAGGTGCTGTTCGCGGTGAAGGCCAACGCGGGCGCCCACGTTCTGCGGGCGCTCCGCGACGCCGGGGCGGGCGCGGAGTGCGCGAGCGCGGGCGAACTCGCGCGCGCCCTCGACGCCGGATTCGACCCCGCCGACGTCCACTACACGGCCGTCAATCCGCCCGCCGAGGACCTCGACTACGCCTGTCGGGTCGCCGACGAGCACCCCGCACTCACGGTGACGGCGGGCGCGCGCGACACGATTGACCGCCTCGCCGAGCGCGGGTTCGCGGGGCGCTTTTGCCTCCGCGTCCACCCGGGCGTCGGCGCCGGCCACAGCGAATCCGTCTCGACCGGGAAGGACGCGAAGTTCGGCGTGCCCGCCGACGACGCGCTCGACGCGCTCGACGCCGCGGCCGACCACCGGTTCGACGTCGTCGGCCTCCACGCACACGCCGGAAGCGGCATCACGAACGACCAACTCGACGAGCACGAGCGCGTCGTCTCGACGCTCGCGGACGTGGCGCGCGAGAGCGGCCGCGATTTCGAGTTCGTGGACGTCGGCGGCGGCTTCGGCGTCCCATACAGAGAAGACGAGGAGCCGCTCGATCTCGAACGCGTCGCCGAGCGCACGCGAGATGCCCTCGACGGCGTGGACGCGACGCTGACGATCGAACCCGGGCGCTATCTCGTCGCGGACGCGGGCGTCCTCCTCACCGAGGTGAACACCGTCAAGCGCGTCGGCGACACCACCATCGCCGGCGCGGACGCGGGGATGACGACGCTCGTCCGCCCGGCGATGTACGGGTCGTACCACCCGATCCGCTCGCTGGTCGGGGAGACCAGAGCGACCGAGGCGGTTTCGGTCGTCGGGCCCGTCTGTGAGAGCACGGACGTTCTTGGTGAGGCGCGCGAACTGCCAGCGCCCGAGCGCGGCGACCTGCTCGCCGTCGGCAACGCGGGCGCGTACGGCGTCGAGATGGCGTCGAACTACAACTCGCGTCCGCGGCCGGCGGTCGTCGCCCTCGACGGCGGCGATCCCGAACTCGCCCGGCGACGCGAGACGCTCGCGGACGTGACGCACGCCGAGGACACGGCACGCACCTACCCAGACCCATGACGAGCTACGACGTCTACCACGGCACCGGCAACGAATTCGCGGTCGTCGACGCGGACGAGGCACCCGAGAAGACGGCGTTCGGGACCGAGCTCTGTCGGTCGCTGGACGTCGATGGCACGCTGTTCCTCGGGATCGAGGACGGCGGCGCGCGCGCGACGATGACGCTCGTCCAGCCCGACGGGTCGCGCGCGGCGATGTGCGGCAACGGCGCGCGCTGTGCGGCGAAGTGGGTGAGTGAGCGCACCGGACACGACGTCGTCTCCTTGGAGACGGGCGCGGGCCCGCGGCGCTGCACGATCGAGGGCGACACCGTGACGGTCGAGATGGGGACGCCATCGTTCGCCCCCGCCGACGTCCCGCTCGCTCGCGAGGCCGCGCTCGTCGAGGAGGAACTCGACGGCTACGACGTGACGGCGGTGAACACGGGCGTCCCGCACGCCGTCGTGTTCGTCGACGACGTCGACGCCGTGGACTTAGAGGGAATGGCGCCACCGATCCGCCACCACGAGGTCTTCCCGGAGGGCGCGAACGTGAACCTCGCGGCGCCGACGGAACGCGGCTTCGACCAGCGAACCTACGAGCGCGGCGTTGAGGGCGAAACGCAGGCCTGCGGGACGGGCGCGGTCGCCATCGCCGCCGTCGCCGCCTATCTCGGGTCGATCCCGGAGACGGGCGAGGTGACTGTGTCACCGCCGGGCGGCGACCTCACGATCGGCCTGCGCGAGGACGGGACGACGACGCTGCGCGGCCCGACCGAGCGCATGCTGACCGGCGAGGTGTCGGACGCGTGAGCGTCGATCCCGTCGCCTTCCTCGAACGCGCCGTCGAGGTCCCCTCACACGAGGACGTCGACGCGATGCGCACGGTGCTTGTCGACGAACTCGCAGACGCTGGCGTCGACGCGCGCGTGGACGACGCGGGCAACACGCTCGCCCGGAAGGCGGGCGGGCGCGAGGGTCCGCACGTCGTGTTGAACACGCACATCGACACGGTTCCTCCACACGTCCGGCCGAAACGCGACGGCGATGTCCTCCGCGGGCGGGGGTCGTGCGACGCGAAGGGACCGCTGGCCGTCCTGCTCGCGGCGTTCCTCGACACCGATCCCGTACGTGGGACGCTGACGCTCGCGGTGACGCCGGACGAGGAGACGGAGTCGACGGGTGCGGACGCCCTCGACCTCGACGCGGACTGCTACGTCGTCGGCGAGCCGACCGACCTCGACGTCTGCACGTCCGCACGCGGTCGTTTCCAGGGGACGGTATCCCTCACGGGAACGGCGGCACACGCCGCGGAGCCCGAATCCGGCGTCTCTGCGATACAGGGCGCGGCGGCAGCGCTGCGGGCGCTCGAAACGTTCGACGCCGAGCGCGGCCCCGACGTACATCCGTCGCTGGGTGGGCCGACGCTGACGGCGACGACCATCGAGGGCGGGGCCGCGACGAATCAGATACCCGCCGACTGCTCGTTCGTGATCGACCGGCGATCCGTTCCACCGGAGACGGCGGACGGCTTTTTCGCCGGATTGCGCGAGCACTTGCGCGCGGCCGTCCCGGCGGACGTCGACGTAACTGTCGACCCCCAAGCCCGGACGACGCCGTTTTTGGAGGCGTTCGCCACGCCGCGCGACGCCGACGTGGTGCGCGCGCTCTGTGGGGCGGGCGCGGGCGATCCGCGGCCGTTCGGTGCGGCAACCGAAGCCTCGTACTTCGCGCGTGATGCGCCGACGGTCGTCTTCGGGCCGGGCTCCCTCGCGGACGAGGAGGGCGCGGTCGCGCATGCCGAGCGCGAGTACGTCGACCTCGAGGAGGTCGAGACGGGCGCCCGGATCGTCACGGACGCGCTCGGAGCGCTACTCGACTGACCGGCAGCGACTCGCTTACCCGAAGAAGACGTCGACGACGTCGCTGCCCCTGTTTCCGACGTCCTTGTACAGCTCCGTGTAGCCACATCCCTCGCAGGTAACGGTCTCGAAGCGATTCGTCTGGATATCGAACATCTTGGAGAGCCCCGAGCCGGTCGTGGAGATCGAACTGGTCGTCGCGTTGCCATGGCCGCACTTCGGGCAGCCGTAGTCGTCGGCGTCGGTGCCTGTCGGGGAGGTCTCAGGGTCGGACATCGCGGGTGGGAGTGCGCCCGCCGGGGGTAAAAGTCTTGGACGCCTCAGGCGTCGCGGGCGAGGTCGGCGGCGACGCCCGTGTAGCCGGTGGGCGTGAGCGCGCGCAGTTCCTCGCGGACGTCGGACGACACGTCGAGGTCGTCGAAGAGGTCGCGGAAGTCGGCGAGCGTGACGCGTTCGCCGCGGGTGAGCTCCTTCACGCGCTCATAGGCCTCGGTGTCGCCCTCGCGGCGGAGGATCGTCTGGACGGCCTCGCCGATGATCTCTGGGGTCTCCTCTAGGTCCTCGCGCATTACCCGCTCGTTCGGGACCACCTTTTCGAGGCCGTCCTGGAGTTTGACGTATCCCAGTAGGCAGTAGGCGAACGCCGCACCGACGTTGCGCTTCACGGTGGAGTCGGAGAGGTCGCGCTGCAGACGAGAGGTCGGGAGGTAGTCGGCGAGGAAGTCGAGGTCGGCGTTCGCCTTCGAGAGGTTCCCCTCGGAGTTCTCGAAGTCGATGGGGTTGACCTTGTGGGGCATCGTCGAACTCCCGGTCTCGGACTTCGCCGCGTCCTGTCCGAGGTAGCGCTGGGAGACGTAGGTCCAGACGTCTCGGTCGAGGTCGATGAGGACGGTGTTGGTCTCGCGGAGGGCACCGAAGAGCGCGGCGACGTCGTCGGAGGGGTTGACCTGCGTGGTGGGTTCGACGTGGTCGAGGCCGAGCGAGGCGACGAAGTCGCGGGAGAAGGCGCGCCAATTAACTTCAGAATAGGCGACGTGGTGGGCGGCGTAGTCGCCCGAAGCGCCGGCGAGCTTGCCGGCGAGCGCGTCGGCGGCGGCCTCGACGTCGGCGAGCTTGCGTCCGAGACGGGCGGCATAGACGGCCATTTCCTTCCCGAAGGTCGTGGGCGTCGCGGGCTGGCCGTGGGTGCGCGCGAGCATCGGCGTGTCGGCGTGCTCGTGGGCGAACGAGACGAGTTCGTCGCGGATCTCGCGGAGTTCCGGGACGAGTACCTCCGTGACGGCGGGTTTGAGGAGGAGCCGATAGGCGAGGTTGTTGACGTCCTCGCTGGTGAGCGCGAAGTGGATCCACTGGTGGACCCGCTCGGGGGCGTGCTCGCGGACGAAGTACTCGACGGCCTTCACGTCGTGGTTCGTCGCGGCGTAGCTGTCGGTCCCCTCGGTCTCGATGCGCTTGACGAGTCGCGCCGACTCGCCGTCGAAGGACTCGTAAGCGTCGCGCAGCGCGGCGCGCTCGGACTCCGAGAGGCCGAGCGGCGTCGCGTCCAAGTCAGCGAGCGCGCAGAGGTACTCGACTTCGACGCGGATGCGGGCGCGGATCAGCGCGGCCTCACTTGCGTAGTCCGCGAGCGGCGCGGTCCGCGAAGCGTAGCGTCCGTCGAGCGGCGAGACGGCATCGAGGGGGTCGGGCATGGGCGTCACTCCCGCCCGGCGACCCAAAAACGTGCCGGTCCGAATCGCCACGTGTGTGTATATGTGGAGTCAAAATGAGTGTCTATACGCCCCGATCTATACCCGTTCGTGTATATATCGGGCTCAGGAACCGAAACCACTTTCTTCGTGGCGGTAGCGACTGCCACGTATGAAGCTCGCTGGCATGGCTAGCAACCGTGGACGGAACCTGCTGCACATCGCCGACCGCGCGCCCGGTGGCGCCGAGTTCTCAGTGATAGTCACGAACGACGCCGACGCGCCCGTACTCGCGGCTGCGGCGGAGCGCGACATCCCGACGGAAGTCGTCGAACGCGACGCCGACGAGTCCCGTGAGGCCCACGAGGAGCGCGTCCTCGACGCGCTTGAGGGGTACGACTTCGATCTCGTCACCCTCGATGGCTACATGCGCGTCCTCACGGAGACGTTCCGCGATGCGACGCCGACGACGCTGAACGTCCACCCGAGCCTCCTGCCGTCGTTCCCCGGCGCGAACGCCCACGAGCAGGTCCTCGACGCGGACGTAAGCGTGTCGGGTGCGACGGTCCACGTCGTCACCGAAGCGGTCGACGAGGGTCCGATCGTCACGCAAGAACCCGTCGCGGTCTACGACGACGACGACGCCGCGTCGCTCAAGGAGCGCGTGCTCCACGATGCCGAGTTCAAGGCCTACCCGCGCGCAGTGAAGTGGTTCGCCGAGGGCGAGGCCGAACTCGTCGGCGACGAAGTCACGGTCACGGCCGACGCCGCGGCGGAACTGCCGCTGCGCCGCATCCAGGGCGCGGATCGGACCGCCGACCTCCGCTACGGGGAGAACCCACACCAGGACGCCGCGGTCTACGGCGACGCCTCCTGCGAGGAGCCGAGCGTCGTCGACGCCGAACAGCGCAACGAGGGCGCGAAGGCCCTCTCGTACAACAACTACAACGACGCGGACGGCGCGCTCAGCCTGATCAAGGAGTTCGAGCGTCCCGCGGCCGCCGCGATCAAGCACACGAACCCCGCCGGCTGTGCGACCGCGGACACACTCGCGGAGGCCTACGCGGACGCCCTCGCCACGGACCCGATGAGCGCCTTCGGTGGCATCGTCTCGCTCAACCGCACGTGTGATCAGGAGACCGCCGAACTGATCGTCGACTCGTTCAAGGAAGTCGTCGTCGCGCCCGGCTACACCGACGGCGCGCTGGACGTCCTCACCACCCAGGAGAACCTCCGCGTGCTCGACGTCGGCGGCGACGAACTCGGACCGGACGTCGTCAGCGAGACCTACACGGATCAGTCGCTCGTCGGCGGCCGCCTCGTCCAAGAGCGCGACACGTGGGCTCCCGACCCGGACGACCTTGAGGTCGTCACGGAGGCCGAGCCGACCGAGGCGCAGATCGAGACGATGTGCTTCTCGTGGCGCGTCCTCAAACACGTGATGTCGAACGGGATCGTCCTCGCCAAGGACACCGAGACGGTCGGCGTCGGCATGGGACAGGTCTCGCGCGTCGACGCCGTCCGCCTCGCCGCGATGAAGGCCGAGGAGCACGCCGAGGAGAAGGGCCCCGAGGGCTCCGTCATGGCCTCGGATGCCTTCTTCCCGTTCCCGGACGCCGTCGAGGAGGCCGCGAAGGCCGGCGTCGAGGCCATCGTCCAGCCCGGCGGTTCGAACAACGACGAGGCCGTCATCGAGACCGCCAACGAACACGGCATCGCCATGGCGTTCACGGGCAACCGGACCTTCCGCCACAGCTAACGCCGTTCTCCCGCTCCCGTTCCCGTTCGCCCCCCGTCCCCCTTCTTCCGCCGACGCTCGCGTGCGAGTGGGCGTGCGCCCATCCGACACGCATTTGATGGCTGGCGCGGACGTATCGGTATGCGCTACGACGAGGCCGCGAACTTCCTCCTCGATCTCCGGCGGTTCAGCCCGCGTGCGGGGACGGAGGGGATCGCGGACCTGCTCTCGACCCTCGACGACCCACACCGGGGCCCGACGTACGTCCAGGTCGCGGGGTCGAACGGGAAGGGAAGCACCGCACGGATGGTGGCGGCCGCACTCCGCGAGACGGGCTTGGACGTCGGCCTCTACACGTCGCCGCACTTCGACGACCTGCGCGAGCGGATCCGCGTGAACGACCGGAAGATTCCGGAGTCGGCGGTCACGGAGTACACCGCGGCGATCGAGGAGTACGTCACGGAGCACGCGGCGGCCGGTGAGTCGCCGACGTTCTTCGAGACGGTGACGGGGATGGCACTCTGGCACTTCGGTGAGACCGACGTCGACGTGGCGATCCTCGAAGTCGGTATCGGCGGTCGGTTCGACGCGACGAGCGTCGTCGAGCCGAGTGCGGCCTGCGTGACGAGCATCTCGCTCGAACACACGGACGTCCTCGGTGACACCATCCCGGAAATCGCGCGCGAGAAGGCGGCCGTCGCGCCCGCCGACGCGCCGCTCGTCACGGCGACGACGGGCGAGGCCCGCGAGACCATCCGCGAGATCGCCGGCGACCTCGTGACGGTCGGCGAGTCGGCCGACGACGACGTGCGGGTCTCCTACGAGGGGCCCGTGTCGAGCGGCGAGGCGGGCGTGACGATCACGGACGCCGACGGGACGCTCGACGCGCGCATCCCGCTGTTCGGCGAGCACCAGTCGACGAACGCGGGGATCGCAGCGACGCTCGCGCGCCAACTCGTCGACATCGACGACGCGACGCTCGCGCGCGGTCTCCGGAAGGCCTACTGGCCGGGACGCTTCGAGGTGATGAGTGAGGAGCCCCTGACCGTCCTCGACGGTGCACATAATCCCGACGCCTGCGCGGCGGTCGCCGACACGCTCGCGGACCTCGACTACGACGACCTCCACTTCGTCGTCGGCGCGATGAACGACAAGGACCACGTCGGGATGGCCGAGGCGCTCCCGACGGCCGATCACGTCTGGGCGTGTCGCCCCGACACCGGGCGGGCGGAGGACGAGGCGGCGCTCGCGGCTGCGTTCCGCGAGACCGGCGCCGGCGAGGTGTCGACGCGCCGCGCCGTTGAAACCGCGCTCGACCGGGCGCTCGCGGCCGCCGCGCCGAACGACTGCGTGCTCGTCGTGGGGTCGCTCTACACCGTCGCGGAGGCCCGGCGGCGCTGGACGCGCGTCTCCGTCCCGAAGCGCGCGGACGACCTCAACGAGTCGCGCGCACACCTCGAACGCGCGCACGTCACCCCGGCGGGCGCGTGGCGGATGCGCGGGAAGGGCGTCCACCGGGTCGTCCGAACGCACGTCCAGAAACGGCAAGCGCAGTACCTCAAGGAAGAGCTGTTGAGCCTCGGCGGCGAGTGTGCGGTCTCGGGGCTGAACGAGCAGGCCCGCGGCACCCTTGACGTCGTCATGATGGCGACGCTCGCGCAGTTCAAACGCCTCTGTGCGAAGCTCGACGACCAGCCGTACGGGCTGTCGATCTACGCCGACGAGCTCCGCGAGACGCTCGACATCGAGACCGACGAGAGTGGACCCGTCTACCCGTGGATGGGTGAGGGGACGGCCGTCATGGGCATCTTGAACGTCACGCCCGACTCGTTCCACGACGGCGGCGAATACGAGGCCGTCGAGGACGCCGTCGCCCGCGCCGAACGGATGGTCGCGGACGGGGCCGACATCGTCGACGTCGGTGGTGAATCGACGCGCCCGGGCGCGGACCCGGTTCCCGCCGAGACGGAGATCGAGCGTATCGTTCCCGTCATCGAGCGGATCGCGGACCTCGACTGTCTGATCAGCGTCGACACGATGAAGGCAGAGGTCGGCCGCGCGGCGCTGGAGGCCGGTGCGGACGTCCTCAACGACGTCACCGGGCTCGACGACCCCGAGATGCGCTTCGTCGCCGCCGAATACGGCGCGCCGCTGATCGTGATGCATTCGCTGAACGCGCCCGTCGAACCCGGCGAAGAACCCGCGTACGACGACGTGGTCGAGGACGTCATCGACGAACTGCGCGAGCGCGTCCTGCTCGCGGAGAAGGCGGGCCTCCCGCGCGAGAAGATCGTCGTCGACCCCGGTCTCGGCTTCGCCAAGAGGGTCGACGAGGAGTTCGAGGTCCTGAAACGCACCGACGAGTTCCACGCGCTCGGCTGTCCCGTCCTCATCGGCCACTCGCACAAGTCGATGTTCGGCGCGGTCGGCGGGCCCGAGGACAGCGCGTCCGCGACGGTCGCGGGCACAGCCATCGCCGCCGAGCGCGGGGCGGACGTCGTCCGCGTTCACGACGTCCCGGAGAACGTCGCCGCGGTCCGGACCGTTGATGCGACGCGTCGCGGGGCTGACGTCGCGGGGGACGACGATGCGTGACGACGCCGACGGCCGTGCATCCTATCTGCGCGCGGTCCACGAGGCGTACGACGAACTCGCGCGCGTCCACCGCGAGGCCCGCACCGCTGTCGGCGAACCCGGGATCGACCAGGTGGATGCGGTGGCGCGCGACCTCCCGGACGGCGCGCGCGTCCTCGACGCGGGCTGTGGCTCCGGCGTCCCCGTCCTCTCACGCTTCGACCTCGCGTTCGACGTCGTCGGCCTTGACCTCTCGCGCGAGCAGTTGGAGCGCGCCCACGAGCGCTCGCCGACTGCCGGGCTCGTCCAGGGCGATATGACGTCGCTCCCCTTCGCGGACGACGCCTTCGACGGCCTCGTCGCGCTCCACTCGATCATCCACGTGCCGCGCGACGCCCACCCGAGCGTCTACCGGGAGTTCCACCGCGTGCTCGCCGACGACGCACCCGCGCTCGTCACCACGGGGACGGACGCCTACGAGGGCGGCACGCCGAACTGGCTCGGGAGCGGCGTCGAAATGCACTGGAGTTTCCCCGCGGTCGAGGAGACCCTTGCCAGCCTCCGCGACGCCGGCTTCGCCGTCGAGGAGGAGACGCGCGTCCCCGATGAACACGGCGGCGGCGAGTTCCTCTTCGTCCGCGTGCGTGCCTAGAGCGATCGGTAGAGGTCGACGTGGCGCGCGAGGAACCGCCCGGTGTCGTACTCCGCGTACGCCTCGTTGACGGCCGCACGCTCCATCGCCGTCGCCTCCCGGAGACACTCGACGAGCGCCTCGTCGCTCGTCGCCAGCAGGCCACGATCGGCGTGCTCGACGAGCTCGTGCGCCGCCGAGTTCGCGTGGTACTCGACGACGCCGACGCAGCCACAGGCGAGCGCGCGCAGGAGGTCGGTCGGGAACGACGTCCGCGTCGCCGTCTGGGCGTAGACGTGTGCCCCCTTGAAGAGCGCGAGCCGTCGGTCGAGATTCTGCGCGCCGACGAAGTCGATCCGGTCCGCGATACGGAGGTCGCTGGCCTGGCGCTCGTAGGCGTCTCGCTCCGGCCCGTCGCCGATCACGGTCGCCGACCACTCCCGATCACGGAACTCCGCGAGCGCGAGCAACAGCGATTCGAGGTTCGCCGCGTCGTCCAGTCGCCGGGAGTAGACGACGTCGCCCGCGTCGGGTGCAGGATCGATGGCCCGGACGCGCGCCATCTCGACGGGGTTCGGCAGGCGCGTGAGCGCGTCGGCCGCGACGCCGAGCTCGCGGACCGCCGTGGCGACGAACGCCGAGGGGACCATCACCGCGTCTGCCGCCCGCAGCGCCCATCGGTCCGCACGCGACCCGGCTGGCGGCTCGTAGTAGTCGAGTACGACCGGCGTGCCCGGCGCCGTTACGCGCGCACCGAGGGCGTGCTCGGGGGTCGCGCCCGCGACGTGGACGACGTCGGGGTCGAACCCGCGGAGCGCGCGGACGAGGCGAAGCGTCGCCCAACGCTCGCCCGGCGTCGACGCGATCGCGCGATACGTGATTTCGTCGTGGTCGAACGACGGGAATCCTCCGTCCCACCACCGCGCGCAGAACACCGCGACGTCGTGGCCGTTCGCGTCGAGCAACGACGCGAGCGTGTCGAGGCGCGCGGCGGCGTCGTCCGCGGTGCGTCGCTCCTCGTCGTGGTGGACGGTCCGGTCCGTGACGAGCGCAACGCGCATGTCTGTGGGGTGTGCGAGACGGGAGGAAAAGCCTTGCTGCATCCCGTTTCGCCGCGCGAGACCGGGCGTCGCCATCGGGATGATGGGGTAGACCTATCCTCGCGCCCGCGCACCTCCCCACATGGCCTACGACATCGAGCGGTACCTGAACGTCCGGAGCGCCGGCGGGCCGACGTTCGGCCCGGACGGCCAGTTGGCGTTCACGATGGACACGACGGGCGTCGCGCAGGTCTGGCGCCTCGACGAGTCGCGCGAGTGGCCAGCGCAACTCTCCTTCCACGAGGAGTCGGTGAGTTTCGCGTCCTACTCGCCGACGCGAGACGAACTCGTCTACGGGATGGATCGCGGCGGCAACGAGCGGACGCAGCTCTACCGACTCGCCGGCGACGGGAGCGACGAGGTCGCGCTCACGGACGACCCCGAGACGATCCACAGCTGGGGCGGGTGGAGCCACGACGGCGACGCGTTCGCGTTCGCGGCGAACCGCCGCGACGAGGGGCATTTCGACGCGTACGTCCAGCGCCGTGACGAGGCGGGACCGGACGCCGCTGACCTCGTCTTCGACGGATCGGAGTCGGACCTCTGCTCGCTCGCGGGGTGGAGTCCGTCTGACGATCGGCTTCTCGTCCACGAGACGCACTCGAATCGCTCGCACGACCTCCACCTCACGCACCTCGACGGCGACGTGACGCACCTCACGGCCGACCACGAGGACGAGATGCGCTACGGGTCGGTCGCGTGGGGGCCCGACGGCGAGACGGTGTACGTAACGACGGACGCGGGCCGCGACACGCTTGCGCTGCGCGAACTCGACCCCGAGACGGGCGCTCTCGGGTCGGTCGAGATCGGCGGCGACTGGGACGTCTCCTCGGTGGCCGTCGACGCCACGACGCGGACGATGGCCGTGGTGCGCAACGTCGAGGGGTACAGCGATCTCTCCCTCTTTCGGATCGACGATGCGGGCGAACGCGTCGCACTCCCTGACCCCGAGCTCCCCGAGGGCGTGCTGATGGGGCTCTCGATCGGCCCGGACGGTGATCGCCTCGCGGCGGCCGTCTCCGCGCCGACGCTGAACACGAACGTCCACGTCGTCGCCCTCGAGACGGGCGCAAGCGAGCGATGGACGGCCGCCGCGACCGCCGGCATCCCCCGAGAGACCTTCCGCGAGCCCGAACTCGTCCACTACGAGTCGTTCGACGGCGAGACGATCCCGGCGTTCCTCACGCTCCCCGCGGGCGAGGGCCCACATCCCGTCATCGTCGACATCCACGGCGGCCCGGAGTCCCAGCGTCGGCCGTACTTCCTCGCGCTCCGCCAGTACTTCGTCGACAACGGCTACGCGGTCTTCGAACCGAACGTCCGGGGCTCCTCCGGGTACGGCAAGCGCTACATGAACCTCGACGACGTCGAGAAGCGTATGGACTCAGTCGCCGACCTCGATCGGGGCGTCGAGTGGCTCACCGCACGCGACGACGTCGACACCGACCGGATCGTCGCGTACGGCGGCTCCTACGGCGGATTCATGGTCCTCGCGGCGCTCACCGAGTATCCCGAGCGCTGGGCCGCAGGGGTCGACGTCGTCGGCATCGCCAACCTCGTCACCTTCCTCGAGAACACGGGCGAGTGGCGACGCGAACACCGCGAGGCCGAGTACGGGAGCCTGAGCGAGGACCGCGAGTTTCTCGAGTCCATCTCGCCGATCAACAACGTTGAGCGGATCACGGCACCGCTGCTCGTCATGCACGGCGCGAACGATCCCCGCGTTCCCGTCGAGGAGGCCGAACAGATCGCGGAGCGCGCGGCCGAGCACGTCCCCGTCGAGAAGCTGATCTTCGACGACGAGGGGCACGGGTTCTCGAAGCTGGAGAACCGCATCACGGCGTATCGGAAAGTCGTCGACTTCCTCGACGAACACGTCCGATAGGACCGGCGGGAAACGGTGCAGTAACGCGTCCCCCGTCGGCGGGCGGTGAGACGCGAGGCGGGAGACGCGAAACGCGTCGGTGGGGACGAGACGCGCGGGGCGCGACGCTCGACCTACTTGATCTTCGTCCCGGGTGCCGCGTCGCCGTGCGTCGTGAGGAGGTCGGCGTCCTCGCCGGCGGCGAGCACCATGCCGTTCGACTCGACGCCGAACAGTTCGGCTTTCTCGAGGTTGGCGACGACGACGACCTTCGTCCCGGGGAGGTCCGCGACGTCGTGGAGCTGTTTGAGGCCGGCGACGATCTGCCGGGTCTCGATCCCGATGTCGACGCTGAGGCGGAGGAGGTCGTCGGCACCCTCGATCCCTTCCGCACTCTCGATGCGCCCAACGCGGAGGTCGAGGTCTTGGAACGTCCCGAAGTCGATGCGGTCGTCGGCGAGCGCTTCGAACGCGGCGGTGTCGGTGTCGTCGTCGGTCATGGTGTCGGCAGTCTCGTCGTCGGTGTCGTCGCTTTCAGCTTCGTCCTCGTCGTCGGCGGTCGCCTCCTCGACGCGTGCTTCGAGTTTCTCGTTGAGCTCGGCGACGCGCTCGTCGTCGATCTTCTCGAAGAGCGGGCCGTCGGGCTCGGGGAACGTCTCGGGCGGCGCTTGGAGGCAGTCGGCGATCGTGGCGTCGGCGGCACGCCCATCGGCGTCGAGTTGCGCCCACGCGTCCTCGGCCTTCTCCGGCGCGATCGGCTGAAGGAGGATCGTGACGGCCTTCACGATCTGGATGCAGTCGCGGATGACCGGCGCGGCCTCGTCGTCGTCGAGCTTCCATGGCTCCGCGTTCTGGATGTACTCGTTGCCGTAGCGCGCGAGGGCGACGGCGGTCTCACCGGCGCCGCGGACGTCGTAGTCGTTGAGCGCGTCCTCGTAGTCGTCCATCGCTTCGGCGATGCGCGTCTCCGTCTCGTCGGTGAGGGTGGCGTCGGGCGTGCCGTCGAAGTTGCGCGCGGCGAAGAGGAGCGCGCGGTTGACGAAGTTCCCGACGACGTCCGCGAGTTCGGTGTTGACGCGCTCTTGGAAGCGCTCCCACGAGAAGTTGACGTCGCGCTCGAAACCCGCGGCGGTGGCGAGGTAATACCTGAGGAGATCGGGGTGGAACCCCTCCGCGAGATACTCGTCCGCCCAGATCGCGCGGTTGCGCGACGTCGAGAAGGCCTTGCCGTTGAGGTTGACGAAGCCGGTCGCGCAGACGGCGCGCGGCTCGTTGTAGTCGGCGGCCTTGAGCATCGACGGCCAGAACACCGTGTGGTGTTGGATGATGTCGCGCCCGATCACGTGGACGATCTCGGAGTCATCCTCGCTCCAGACCTCCTCCCAGTCGTACGTCTCGGAACCGACGCGCTCCGAGTACTGCTTGCTGGAGGCGACGTACTCGATCGGAGCATCGACCCAGACGTAGAGCACGAGGTCGTCCTCGCCGCTCGTGCTCTCCGGGTAGTCGATCCCCCAGTCCATGTCGCGGGTGATACAGAGGTCCTGTAAATCGCCCTCGATCCACTCCCGGGGTTGGTTCTGGGCGTTACTCGTCCCCTCTAGACGATTGATGAACCCCTCGAGGTACTCCTGGAACTCGGAGAGACGGAGGAACTTGTGTTCGCGCTCGCGGTACTCCGCGGGATTGCCGGTGAGCGTGCTGACGGGATCGACGATGTCGCCGGGTTCGAGGTGGCGCTGACACCCCTCGTCGCATTCGTCGCCGCGGGCGTGCTCGCCGCAGTAGGGACATTCGCCCTCGACGTAGCGGTCGGGGAGCCACTGGTCGGCGTCGGGATCGTAGGCGACTTGGATCGCCTTCTCGTAGACGTGGTCGTTCTCCTCCCACGCGCGGACGAACGCCTGGGTGAGTTCGACGTTCGTCTCGTCGTGCGTGTGCCCGTAGTTGTCGAAGTCGACGTTGAAACGCGGGAAGGTCTCTTCGTACTGCTCGTGGTGGCGCAGCGCGAACTCCTCGGGACTGACGCCCTCCTTCTCGGCGTTGACGGCGATCGGCGTGCCGTGCATGTCCGAGCCGGAGACGAACGCGACGTCCTGCCCGAGCGTCCGGAGCGCGCGGCTGAACGCGTCGCCGCTGACGTACGTCCGCAGGTGGCCGACGTGCAGGTCCCCGTTCGCGTAGGGGAGCCCGCAGGTCACGAGCGCGGGGTGTTCCGTGGGGAACTCCTCGTGGGTCATGTCCGTATCACCGAACCGTGTCGGCCTAAATCCCGCGGATTCGTGGTGCGATATCGCCTTCCCTCGCACTCCCGGCGACGTGGTGCTCGAACGCGGGACTTAGGTGGGCAGAGCGCCTTCCCTCGACGGCGGTGGTGTCGGTGCCGTCCCCGTGTTCGGCCGTCGGAACGACGCACCTTTATCTGTTGCATACCGATACGTTACACATGGGATTTGGTAGCTACGACGAGTCCGAGCAGGAGAACCAGAACGCGGACGCCGACTACGACGAGGAGGACGCCGTGAACGTCCACCAGAACGACCACGACGGAAGCGTCAGCTTCGACACCGGGGCCTCCAGCGGCGAACTCGTCGATCGCCTGCAGGAGATGAAGGGCGACGATGACGACGACGGCGACGACTGAAGCCAGTCGGTCTCGAGCGACGGCCCTCTTCTCCGCACCTCCCCGATTCTCGCGCCGTTCAGACGACGCCGAACGTCTCCGCGAGTAGTGCGACGTTCAACAGGAGGACGACGGTGACGATGGCGCCGAGTACGAGTAGCGTCGCGCGCGGCGCACGGAAGTCGCCCATGACGCCCTCGTGCTGGACGAAGTAGACGAGCGGGATCAGGACGAACGGGAGCTCGAGGCTCAACAACACCTGGCTGAAGACGAGCACCTGCGTCGGGTCGAACCCCCAGAGGACGATGAGGAGGCTCGGAACGAGCGTTACCGCCCGTCGCACCCACGCCGAGAGTTCGACGTCGAGGAAGCCGTCGATCACCACCTGCCCGGAGAGCGTCGCGACGAGCGAGGAGGAGAGCCCGGCGCAGACGAGCGCGAGCGCGAAGGCGTGGCTGGCGAGCGTCCCGACGGTGTTCGAGAGCGTGACGTAGGCCGCCTCGAGGGTGATACTACCTAGGTCGGTGAGCGCGAACGCGGCGACGACGAGCATCGCGCCGTTGACGAACATCGCGGCGAAGAGCGCGAGCGACGTGTCGATGCGCTCTAAGACGTAATGCCTGCGGTGCATCGCGAACGCGTCGCCGTCCACGGGGATGAGGCGCGTCCGGCGGTCTTGGACGATGCGCGTGTGGAGGTAGATCGAGTGGGGCATCACCGTCGCGCCGAGGATGCCGGCGGCGATGTAGAGCGCGCCCGCGTCCGGGATGCTCGGGCGGAGGCCCGCCGCCACCTGCCCGGCGTCCGGGTTCACGAGGATGAGTTCGAGGACGAACGCGACGCTGATGACGCCGACGAACCCCGCGATGAGAACCTCGATGTAGCGAAACCCCTGTCGATAGGCCGTACGGACGCCGAGGAGTGCGAAAGAGGCGACGGCCGCGAGCACCGCGCCCGCCCACAGCGGGAAGTCGAGGAGCAGTGAGAAGCCGATCGCGGCGCCGAGTATTTCCGCGACGTCCGTCGCGATCATCGCGGCCTCCGCGGCGAGCCACAGCCCGTACACCACCGGTGGGGGGAAGTGCTCGCGGCAGTGGCGTGCGATGTCCGTCCCGGTGGCGATGCCGAGGCGCGCGGCCGCCACCTGGATGACGATGGCCATGAGACTGGCCATCGCGACGACCCAGAGGAGCGCCGTGCCGTACGTCGCACCGCCGGTGATGTTCGTCGCCCAGTTCCCGGGGTCCATGTACGCCACCGAGATCATGAACCCCGGGCCGAGGTAGAAGAGGACGTCGCGGAGAGTGAGGTCGTCGCTGAGGCCGAACATACCCACGCGTCGTGCGGCGAGCGCAAAAACCCGCGCTTCGACGGCGTCTCAGACGACGGCGAGCGTCCCCTCGTAGAGGAGGACGGTGACGACGAGGCGGCCGACGCTCCCGGCGAACGTGGCGGCCGCGAACTTCACGTAGTCGCTTTCGAGGACGCTGAAGGCGTAGATCGAGAGCGTGTCGGGAAAGAAGGGAACGCAGAGCCCGAGTGCGAGGCCGATGTACCCGTACGATCGGACGAGGGCGACGACGCGGTGTTTCGACCACGCGACCGGCTCGTAGCCGGCGCGACGGAGCAGGTCGATCACGGGACCGGAGTGCGTCGCGCCGTGGCCGATGTAGAGCGCGACGACGCTCCCTGCGGCCTTCCCGAGTCCGCTCGCCAACATCACGAGCACGAGCTGAACGGGATAGCTAAATCCCAGATCGAGACTCGCGGCCGGGAGCAGAACGACTTCGCTCGGGAGCGGGAGGACGACCGCGATCAGAAAGGAGTAGACGGCGATAATGAGGAGCGCGAGCGGCCCCGTCGACGTCTCGACGAGATGTTGGAGTCCGGCGATGTCCGTCGGGAGCGCGAGCGGTGCGGTGAACAGCGTTCCGGCGGTCGCGCGGGCAAACGGCGCCGTCATCGACCGCTCGCCCCGACCCGAACGCCGTCGAGCGTCTCGAGGAACGTCTCGAGCATCGCACGGGTGACGTGTGGCATGCAGACGATACGGGCCTCGCCGCTCCCGGTGCGCGAGAGCCGCCAGCCGTCCGCGCGCGCGGCATCGAACGCATCCGCCGGCAGGTCGAAAGCGACGAGCGGGAGTTCGGGCGGGACGACGTCGTACCCTCGGTCGCGGAGCTCCTCGGCGAGATACGTGGCGTTCGCTGCCGCGCGCTCGTGGTTCTCCCGGTACTCCTCGGGCCACTGAGCATCGAGGGCCGCGGCCGCGCCCGCGACGCCCGCACCGCTGCGCGTTCCCGCGAGTGTCGCCTGCGCCGTCGTCTCCAGATACGGCGTTTCGACGGCGAGGGCGTCCAGCGTCGTCCGATCACGTGCGAGGAAGCCGCCCGCAGGGATCGGGGCGCGCCCGACCTTGTGCGGATCGATGGTGAGCGTGTCGAGGGGCGCGTGGCCGAAGTGCCACTCGTGCTCGGTGAAGGGGAGGTGAAAGCCGCCCCACGCGGCGTCGACGTGGAAGCGCGCGTCCGCCTCCGCCGCGATCGCCGCGAGCTCCGGGATGGGGTCGACGCGGCCGAACTCCGTCGTGCCGGCGACGGCGACGACGAGCGCGGTGTCGTCGTCGACCGCCGCGGCCATGGCGTCCGGGTCCGCGCGGTGGTCGTCGTCAGTCGGGACGAGGCGGAGGGTGACGCCGAGGACGTCCGCGGCCTTCTGGAACGAGAAGTGGATGCTCGTCGGTGCGACGACGACGGGATCGTCGCTCGCCGCGAGGTCGCGGGCGGCGCGGACCGCCTGCAGGTTCGCCTCCGTCCCACCGCCGGCGACGTATCCCGCGGGATCGTCGAGGCCGGCGACGGTACCGAGAGTGTCGAGCGCGCGCTCCTCCAGCGCGGCGACGTCGGGGTAGGTCGCCGGATCGCCGGGGTTGTCGGCGAGAAATCGTCGTGCCGCACGGGCGGCCGCGGGATGCGGGCGCGTACACATCGAGGAGAGCACGCGATCGAACTCCTGCGGCGTCGCGTCCATACCGACGCGAGGGCGCGCCGGCCGTTTAAGCCGTCGGTTCCGGGCGGCGACGGCCGCGGTGACGGTGGGACGGATCGGCGTGGACGCGCGATCCGCGCCGGTGCCGGTGTCGCTTTATCTGACTGAGTCGAGGATCAGGCGCTGCTCGACGCGTTTCGCTTCGTGCTGGACGTCGCGCACGGCGTCCACGTTCGCGCTGATCGAGGAGACACCGCGCTCGACGAGGAAGTCCACCATCTCGGGCTTCGATCCCGCCTGCCCGCAGATCGAGGTGTCGACGTCGTTCGCGCGACACGTCTCGATGACGGTCTCGATGAGCGCGAGCACGCCCGGGTGGAGTTCGTCGTAGTGGTCGGCGACGTGCTCGTTGTTTCGGTCGACCGCGAGCGTGTACTGCGTCAGGTCGTTCGTGCCGAAGGAGACGAAGTCCGCACCCGCCTCGCAGAACTCCTCGACGCAGAGTGCTGCGGCCGGTGTCTCGACCATCACGCCCCAGCGGCGCTTCTCGGTGTCGACGCCCGCATCTTGGAGGGCGTCGCGTGCCGCCCGCGCGTCCCGGCCGTCGTTCACGAGCGGGAACATCACTTCGACGTTGTCGTACCCCATCTCGTAGAGGCGCGCGAACGCCGAGAGTTCGAGCTCGAACAGTTCGGGCTCGTCGAGCGAACGCCGCAGGCCACGATAGCCGAGCATCGGGTTGTGCTCGTGGGGTTCGTCCTCGCCGCCCTCCAGCTGGCGGAACTCGTCGGTCGGCGCGTCGAGCGTGCGCACACGCACCGGTCGGGGGTAGAACTCGTCCGCGACGGTGCGGATGCTGTCGACGAGCTCCTCCGTGTACGCGCGCTCGCCGTGTTTCTCGACGTATCGCTCGGGCGTGACGTTCGTCGAGAGGATCATGTGCTCCGTGCGGAGCAGGCCGACACCGTCCGCGCCCGTTGCGGCCGCGCGCTCCGCGGCCTCCGGGATGGAGACGTTGACCTTCACTTCCGTCGCCGTCATCGGCTTCACGGGCGTCGTGGGGCGCGCGTCTTCGACGGGTTCGCGCTCCTCGTCGGGTTCTGCGGTCCCGGCCTCGACCGTTCCGCGGTCGCCGTCGATGGTGATCGGCTGGTCGTCGCTGAGTACCTGTGTCCCCGTCTCGGTGCCGAGCACCGCGGGAACGCCGAGTTCGCGCGAGACGATCGCGGCGTGGCTCGTCATCCCGCCCTCGTCGGTGACGATCCCGGAGGCGCGCTTCATCGCGGGCACCATGTCCGGCGTCGTCATCGACGTGACGATGATGTCGCCCTGCCCGACCTTATCGAGCTGGTCGAGGCCGCCGACGATCCGCGCGGCGCCGGAGGCGATTCCGGGACTCGCGCCGAGCCCGGAGACGAGCGTCTCGCCGTCGGATTGGGCCGCCTCGCTCGACGCCGACTCGTCGATCGTCGTGATCGGGCGCGACTGCAGCATGTAGATCTCGCCGCCGGCGATGGCCCACTCGACGTCCTGGGGCGTGCCGTAGTGTTCCTCGACGCGTTCGCCGAGCGCGAGCAGATCCTTCAACTCGGTCTCGTCGAGGACGCGCGCGTCGCGGCGCTCCTCCTCGACGTCGCGCTCCGTTGTCTCGCCCGTTTCGGGATGGCGCTCGACGAGCGTCTTCTTCGTCGCCACCGTGGCCTCCTCGATCTCGCCGCTCTCGCGGTCGATGACGTAGTTGTCGGGGGAGACGCTCCCGGAGACGACGCCCTCGCCGAGCCCCCACGCGGCCTCAATGATCGTCGTCGGCGCGCCCGTCGAGGGGTGGCTCGTGAACATCACGCCGGATTTCTCGGCGTCGACCATCCGCTGGACGACGACGGCGATGTCGACGCGCTCGTGTTCGAATCCCTGTTCCTCGCGATAGTAGATCGCGCGCTGGGTGAAGAGGCTCGCCCAACAGCGCTTGACGCGTTCGAGGAGGTCCTCGCGCGTGATGTTGAGGTAGGTCTCCTGCTGGCCGGCGAAGCTCGCGTCCGGCAGGTCCTCGGCGGTCGCCGAGGAGCGGACGGCGACGAATGGGTCGTCCCCCAAGTCGTCGTACGCCGCGAGCACGGTCTCGCGGACGTCCTCGGGCATCTCGGCGTCGAGGATGAGTTCCTTCGCCGTCGTGGCGGCCTCGGCGAGCGCCGCAGAGTCCTCGGGATCGACCTCGAGGGCTGCGAACAACTCGTCGGCGACGCCCGACTCCTCGAGGAACGTCCGATACGTATCGGCGGTCACGACGAACGCGGATGGGACTGGGAGCCCGGCTTGGGTGAGCTCTCCCAGTGACGCGCCCTTTCCGCCGACGCTCGGCACGTCCTCGGCACTGATGTCTGCGAGCCAACGTACTGGCATTAGGCACGCGGATAGACAGCACACCCGAAAATAGGTGTTTCGAGTCCCGTAACACTCATACGGGATTCGCAACCGAGTAAAAAGTTCTCTCTCGGGGTGGGGAGCGCTAGGCTTCGATGATATCGTCGCTCGCCTCGTCGCTCGGGATTCGCAGGTCGCCGTCGAGCGCCGTCACGGCCTGTCCGCCGACTCGAACGTCGTCGCCGTCGACGCGCACGCGGACGGTTCCGGGTCGGTCGACGTAGTGGCCCTGCTCGACGAGCATCTCCTCGGGCGCGTCGCCGCCGAATGCCCCGATCCCGTCGAGGTACGCGCCCGCGGCCCCCGCGGCCGTCCCCGTCACGGGGTCCTCGTGGACGCCGAGGGGCGCGCAGAACGCCCGTCCGTGGAGCGTCGACTCGCGCTCAAGCGTGTCGAGCGTGACCGCGTAGACCCCCTTCGCATCGACGTCCGCACAGAGGTCACGGAGCGCGGCATCGTCCGGGTCGGCGTCGCCCAGCGTCGAGAGGTAGTCGAGACCGACGATGAGGAACGGGAGGCCGGTGTCCGCGACCGCGAACGGGAGGTCGTCGACGAACGACATCACCTCGACGCCTAGGGCATCCGCCACCCGCTCGGCGTCGAAGTCGTCGTAGCGTCGGACCGTGGGGGCGCGCTGATGCATCCAGACCGTCCCCGACTCCTCGATTTCGACGTCGAGGACGCCGACGTTCGTCTCGACTGTATGGTCGCCCGCGTCGGCGACGCCCGCGTTGTGGAGGTGCGCGTGGGCCGCGATCGTTGCGTGCCCGCAGAGATCGACTTCCGTCGTCGGCGTGTGGTAGCGTAGGCGACGCTCCGCCTCGTCGCTCGCGGTGACGAACGCCGTCTCGCTCGCGCCCAACTCCCGCGCGACGGCCTGCCGTTGCACCTCGCTCAGTTCGTCCGCGTCCGGGACGACGCCGGCGGCGTTGCCGTCGAGCGGGCGATCGGTGAACGCATCACAGAGGAGGGCGCGTGTGGTCTGCACGCACCACACGTCACACGCCGCGCAGTTGAACGCTACGCTCCCCGTTTCCCGCGCCCGCTCACCGCGCCCGCGCCTTGACGTAGTTCCGGAACCGCTCGTGCGCCGCCTCCTCGCAGTCCACTTCGTACACGGTTCCCACGCCGTCGTCGAGCAGGTAGTCGAGCGCGTCGTCCGGTTCCGACTCCGTCGTGACCACCTTCGCGCGGAGGTCCCCGCGCCGCTTGATGAGGTAGACTCCCGGTGCCTTCTCGTCGAGCGTCCACCGTCCAGTCCGTTGTGTGATACTCATTGTCACATCCTCGCCGGCGGTAGACACACGCCCCAACCATATATAATTATCGTTCGTTTTACTCCGGGCAGGCCGGGGGTCGTTTCAGGTCACTTAACGTCCTCCGCGCCGTCCGATCCGGCGGGATACACACATGGGAGACCTCCCGGACGACTTCACGTGCACGATCACGAACTGGGAATACATCTACGGGCTCTGCCGGGACGTCTCGGAACAGGTGAAACGCGCTGATTTCGAACCCGACGTCATCGTCGCGCTCGCCCGCGGCGGCTGGTTCGCCGGTCGCTGTCTCTGCGACTTCCTCGGGCTCAACGACCTCACGAGCCTGAAGATGGAGCACTACGTCGGCGCCGCAGAGAAGAGCGACGAACCGGAGGTCCGCTATCCGATGCCCGAGGACACCGTCGAGGGGAAGGACGTTCTCGTCATCGACGACATCGCCGACACCGGCGGCTCCATCGAGCGCGCCCACGAGTACGTCGACGAGCGCGGCGCCGACGAGGTGCGGACCGCCACCCTCCAGTTGCTCGGCACGAGCGCCTTCGATCCGGACTACGTCGGCGAGTGCCTCGAACAGTGGGCCTGGGTCGTCTATCCGTGGAACTTCATCGAGGACATGGTCGATCTCATCAGCGGCGCCATGGACGCCGATGACGACGGTCCCTATACGAAGGCCGGAATCCGTCATCTCCTCGCCGAGCACCACGACATCGAGCGCATCGAGATGGAGATCGCCCAACCGGACCGCCTCGCGGAGGTCCTCGAGGAGATGAGTCGCCGCGACGTCCTCGTGAAGACTGCCGAGGACGAGTGGCGCCTGCGCGAGGGCGCCTGACACCACGGCGAGTCGCATTCCGAGGCACTGTTCAGATAAGGATGAAGGGTGAGGCGGCTGAATTTCTGAGTGCTCTATGCCCGAAACCAACCGCCTCGGTGGAGCTAGCGACTGCTTCGAGTTAGAGTTTGTGGAGCGAGAAGCGACACCGAGTTGGGCGATGAAACTCGGTATTCGTCTCCACCTTGCCGGACTCTCACTTTCGAATACCGTCTCAGAACTTGAGAGGTTCGGTGTCGAACGGAGTCGATCGACCATTCACAACTGGGTGCAGAAAGCCGACCTACAGCCAACTGACGACAAATCTCCGGATCACGTCGCGGTAGACGAAACGGTGATCCAGATTGACGATCAACGCTACTGGCTGTACGCTGCTGTCGACACCGATACGAACGAATTCCTCCATGTCAAGATTGGAACGGCGCAAAACCTTGGCCTCTCCGAAATCTTCTTTGGGGAGTTACGCGAGAAACACGATGTCGAAGACGCCGTGTTTCCCGTCGATGGCGCGCCGTGGCTCCAAGAGGCACTTCGCAGACACGGCCTCCGATTCCAACACGTCACGCATGGGAATCGGAACACCGTCGAACGACTCTACAAAGAGATAAAACGCCGGACAAACCAGTTTGCGAATCATTTCCGTCACGTCGATCCTGCAACCGCCGAAACATGGTTGCTCGCACAAGCCTTCTGCCAAAATCAGCTAATCTGAACAATGCCTTCCGACACCACGGAAAGTTCTAAATAATGGCCGGAGAGTAACAGTTACCAGTAATGGGGGTCTCGGGCACCGACTCGACGACGTTCTCGCGCGAACTCGCCGCGCTCAAGCGGCGAGGGTGCGCCGTCCTCGTCGTCGCCGACCGGGGCCACGAGTCGACGGCGGCCTGCGAGCGACTGCTCGGCGGTGTCGGTTTAGAGCGCCGCCACGTCTTCCTCACGACCGACGCGTCCGTCGACGAACTGCTCGCGCGTCGCACCGCCGGGACACACGAGCGGGACCCCGCTAGTCTCGGCGTCGTCGACGCGACCGGCGCGATTCGGACGCGATCCGCGGCCGCCAGCACGCCCGCGGGAAACGAGCCGTCACCCGCCATCGGCGCGTGGTACGACGCCGTCGACACACTCGACGATCTCACGACGCTCTACGCGCTCCTCGAGGACCACGTCCGTCGCGTCGCCCGCGACGACGCCGACCCCGGAGAACTCCGGTTCTGCCTCGACGCCCTCGATCCGTTCCTCGACGCCGTCGACCCCGAGTCGCTCTTCCGGTTCGTCCACCTCCTCACGAGCACCGTTCGCGAGGTCGATGGGATGGGACACGTCCACACCACGAGCGATCCGCGACGCGACCCTCTCGCCACCCTCGAACCGCTCTTCGACGCCACCGTCCACGTCGACGCTGACACCGATGGGGTCCGCCAGCGCTGGGAGCTGACCGACGCCGGGATCGAGACCGACTGGTTCCCTCTCGACTAACCGTCGACCACCCAGAGGTCGCCGAACAGGTCGTCTTGCTCCAGCGTCACGCGACCCCGGTGAGCGAGAAAGAGCACCGCGAGGAACGACTCGACGCGTGAGTCACCCGCGTCCGCCACCTCCGCGAACAGTACCTCCTCGCGCCCGCGATCGTAGTGCGCCGCGAGCGCGTCCTCGACATCGTCGATCGTCGCTTCGATGTCCTCGCCGTGCGCGGTTTCCGTGACGTCCGCCGCCGTCGGCTCCGACTCGGTGCGGAACTCGTCGCCGCTCCGGTAGTCGAGTTCCTGCACGCCGCGCTGGAACCCCTGCGGGCTTGATGAGGTGTCGTACGTCCGGGACTCCTTCCACCACGATCCCCGCTCGGCCTCGCGGAGCGAGCGCACGAGTTCATCCAGCGTCTCCGGCGTCCCACGCTGGGGTTTGCGTTCGAGGCGTCGATCCATCTCGTCCTCTAGGGCGACGATCGGGTCGACGCCGGGTGCGTCCTCGGGGATCTCGTCCATCCCCGGCTCCCAGTCGTCCCACCCCGTCGCCTCCTCTTCCGGCTCCTCGGGCTCGTCCGGTTCGAGGAGGGCGTCCGACTTCATCCGCAACAGCACGGAGGCGTAGAACAGCGCTCGCCCCGACGTCCGCAGATCCGCCTCGTCGAGCTTGTCGAGGAACGCGTCCGTCACGTCCACGATGTCGATGTCCCACGGCTCGATCTCGCCTTCTTTCGCCAACTGAACGAGCAACTCGACCGGCTCGACCTCCTCGTCTCCGTCGTCGCCCTCCGGCTCCGGATCGTCCGGGTCGTCACCGAGAGAGAGGGGCGAGTCGTCGGACGACTCGTGGCCCGAGATGGTGAACGCGTCCTCCGGATTCCCACCGTCGGCGCGGAGACGAGACGCGCACGCGTCGCCCGCGAGCTCGCGTCGCGGTTCCGCGTCCGCTCGCGGATCACTCCGTTCCCCACTCGCGTTCTCCGAGACGCCCCTCCGAGGCGTCTCGCTAGTCATCCGCCGGGGCCTCCTCCCCGCTCGTCAGGTCGATCCCCGTCACGGCGCTGACGTTGTCGCCCTGCATCGTCACGCCGATGGCGCGCTCGGAGCGCTCGAGCATCGCCGAACGGTGGCTGACGACGACGAACTGCGCGTTTTCGGCGAGTTCGTCCACGAGCTCGCCGACGCGCTCCGCGTTCACGGCGTCGAGGAACGCGTCGATTTCGTCGAGCGCGTAGAACGGAGCGGGGTTATGCCGCTGAATGGCGAAGATGAACGCGAGCGCGGTCAGCGACTTCTCGCCGCCGCTCATCGCGTCGAGGCGCTGGACCGGCTTGTCCGCCGGCTGGGCCTTCATCGTCAACCCGCCCTCGAAGGGGTCGTCCTCGTCTTCGAGGACGAGCTCGCCGGAGCCCGCGGAGAGCCGCGAGAAGATCCGCTGGAAGTGCCCGTCGATCGCCTCGTAGGCGTCCATGAACGTCTCACGCTTTTGCGATTCGTAGCTCTCGATACGCTCGCGGATCCCCTCGGCCTCCGCGACGAGCGTCTCGCGTTTCGCCTCCAACTCCTCGAGGTCTGCCGCCACCTCGTCGTACTCCTCGATGGCGAGCATGTTGACCGGTTCCAACGCCTCCATCTGGCGCTCGAGGCGTTCCACCGTCTCCGCAACCTCGTCGATGTCGGGGATTTCCGCGGGGTCGTAGTCGCCGACGGCGTCCTCCAACTCCGAAATCTCCTCACGGAGGCGCTCGGCGGCGTTCTCCAGACTCTCCATGCGGCTCTCGACGGATTCGACTTTCTGCGCCTGCTCGTCGCGGGCGCGCTTGGCCTCCCCGAGGTCCGATTTGAGCGCCGTACGCTCCTCTTTCAGGTCCGCGAGCGCTTCCTCCAACTCCTCGACTTCGGCCTCCTTTTCCGCGAGCGTCTCGCGTTTCGCCTCGATCTTCGCCTCGAAGGTCTCGATCTGCTCCGCCTGCTCGGCCTTCGTGTTCTGAGCCGCCTCGACGTCGTCGTGGAGGTCCTCGATCTCGTTCTCGGCGTACTGGTGTTGGAGTTGGAGATCGTTGAGTTCGCCGTCCAGCGCGGAGCGCCGGTCCTCGAGGTCGTCGATCTCGGCTTCTAGCTCCTCGCGTCGCGCGGTGAGCTCGGGGATCTCCGAGTCAGCGAGCTCCGCTTCCAGCGACTCGATTTCGGCCTCGTGGTCGGCAATCTCGTCCTCGCGCTCGGCGATTTCCTCGTCGAGTTCGCCCATCCGCTCGTCGACATCGGCGCGCTCTGATTCGAGCTCCTCGATCCGCGCCTCGAGCTCCTCGATCCGCGCTTCGGTGTCCTCCTTCTCGGCCTCGACGCGTTCGATGTCGGTCTCGAGCGAGCGGACGGTGTCGAGCGCGTCCGACTTCCGGTCGCGCGCGCCGTCGAGGCGCTCCTCGACGTCCTGAATGTCGTCGCGGAGCGACTGGCGCTCCTCTTCGAGATCGTTGATCCGCGCTGCGACCCGTTCGAGTTGCCCCTCCCCGGTCTTCGAGAAGGAGTAGCGCGACCCGGAACGGGAGCCGCCGGTCATCGCGCCGCTCTTCTCGACGAGTTCGCCGTCGAGCGTGACGAGCCGATAGTCGCCCATCAGGTCGCGCGCCGTCTCCATGTCCTCGACGACGAGGGTATCCCCCAAGACGTACGAGAAGACGCCGGCGTACTGCCGGTCGAAGTCCACGAGGTTGAACGCGAAGTCGACGACGCCGGCAACGTCGGGCGTACGCCCGAGCGAGCGCTCGTGCATCTCCGTCAGCGGTAGGAACGTCGCGCGCCCCGCGTTGCGCGACTTGAGATACTCGATGCAGGACTGCCCGACGCCGTCGTCGTCCACGACGACGTGTGCCAGTCGCCCGCCGGCGGCCGTCTCCGCGGCCGTCGCGTACCGGCCCTCGACGCCGCCGAGTTGTGCAACGGTGCCGTGAACGCCCTCTTTGTCGCTGTTCAGGATCGTCGAAACCGCCCGCCCGTACGACGAGTCACCGGACTCCTCGGCGTTCGCCTCCAGTCGCGCGTACTCCTCGCGCGCCTCTTGGAGGTCGTCCTCGACGTCGCTCAGGTCGGCTTGGCGCTCCCGTTTTTGCGCCTTGAGGTCGGCGACGACCTCCTCGATCTGTGCCTCATTCGCCTCCGCCTTCTCGAGTTCGTCGCGCAGGTCGTCGAGGCGCTGGTCGAACTCGGGGAGCTCCTCGCGCGCGGCCTCTACGTCTGACTCGGCCTCGCTCACCTCGTTCGAGCGCCGGCGCGCCTCGTCGAGCAGGCGATCCTTCTCGCGCTGGAGGTCGTTACGCGCCGACTTCGCCGCCTCCAGCGCCTCCTTTTCGGCCTCCAGATCCGCCTTCAGCTCGTCGAACTCGGTGTCGACGTCGTCGATTTCCGCCTCGACGTCGTCGATTTCCGCCTCCACTTCCTCGATGTCGGCCGTCACGGAGGCCTTCTCGACTTTCACCTCGCGGATCTCGCCCTCGAGGTCGTCGAGTTCCTCGTTCTTCCGGTCGATGGCGACGAACGCCTCGCGGCGCTCGTTCTCCGCGCGCTCGCGGCGCTCCTCGGCCGACTCGATCTTGTCCTCTAGGCGGCTGATGTCGCCCTTGATCTCCTCGATCTCGCGTTTGACGGCGAGCTGTTCGTCTTCGCCCGTGCGCTCGATCTCGGCGTTGAGCTCGTCAAGCTCCTCTTGGAGGCGTGCGACGCGCCCGCGGCGGGTGTCGAGTTCGTCCTGCAACTCGGCGAGCTCCGCCTCGCGTTCCGCGACGTCGGCCTCCGTCGCCTCCAGATCGGCGCGTTTCTCCTCCAGCTCGGCGGCCTTGCGGTAGGACTCGTACTGCGATTTCTCCTCCTTGAGCTCCTGGTACTCGAGGGCCGTCTCGCGCTCGTCCTCGAGTTGGTCGAGACGGTCGTGTTTCTCGGCGATGCGGAGGTCCGCCTCCTCGATGCGGTCCTCGACGACGTCGAGTTCGTCGTAGGCGTCGGCCTTCTTCGCGTCGAACTCGGCGACGCCCGCGATCTCGTCGATGACCTCGCGGCGCTCGCCGGGCGTCATGTTGATGATACCGGTAACGTCGCCCTGCATGACGACGTTGTACCCTTCCGGGGTGACACCGGCCTGCGCGAGCAGGTCCCGGACGTCCGAGAGGTTCACCGACCGGCCGTTGAGGTAGTAGTAGGAGTAGTAGTTGTCCTCGGTGCGTTTCACGCGGCGTTTCACGCTGATCGTCTCGACGTCCCCGATGTCGTCGCTCCCGGCGGCGTTGACGACCTGTGAGCGCGCGAGCGTTCCTTCGGAGTTGTTCAGGACGACTTCGACGCTCGCCTCGCGCGGGCCCGACGTCTCGCCGTCACCGTCGTGGCTCGGGTTGTAGATGAGGTCGGTGAGTTTCTCGGCGCGCATCCCGCGGGTGCGCGCGAGACCGAGCGCGAAGAGAACGGCGTCGATGATGTTGGACTTCCCGCTCCCGTTCGGCCCGCTGATCGTCGTGAAGTCCTCGTAGAACGGGATACGGGTGGTCCGCCCGAAGCTCTTGAAGTTCTCGAGAACGATTTCGTCGATGTACATCTGGTGAGACGCGGAGCCTCAGGCGACGATGATGTCGTCGAAATCGGACTCCTCGTCGGTCTCCTCGGCACCCTCCGCGGGTGTGTCTTCCGGTTCGGCGTCCGCGGCGTCCGCGGCGTCCGCGTCGCCATCTGCGGTTTCCGCCGTCGCGGTCCGCTCCGCAGCGCCACCCTCGGGCGCGCCGGCGGCGAGCGGTTCGCTCTCGGGACGGCCCGCGCTCTCGTGGGCATCGTGGTAGTCCTCGAGTTCGCGGATGCGCTCGTTCGCGTCGACGAGCTCCTCGGTGAGTCCGCGAACGGTGGCTTCGAGTTCCTTCACGCGGTTTTCGAGCGCGGCGACGTCCTCGCTGTCGTTCGACATAGACGCATACAGGGTCTCCCCGATTATAAGCGTGTGGCGGCCGTCCGTCAGACGCTCGGCAGACGTCTGGCTGCTCGGAGCCGGGCACACGGCGAGGACGGGCGTGCCTTCGTCACGACTAAGCGGCCGGGCGTCGAATCCATCCGCAATGAGCACGCAGGCCGCCACGGAGGACCTCGCCGCCGTCATCGGGCTGGAGGTCCACGTGCAACTGGAGACGGACACCAAGATCTTCTGCGGGTGTTCGACTGACGCCGCGGACGCCGAGCCGAACACGCACACCTGCCCGACGTGTCTCGGCCTTCCGGGCGCGCTCCCCGTCCTCAACGAGGGCGCGGTCGAGGCCGCCGTTCGACTCGGGAAGGCCCTCCACGCCGACATCCCCGAGCGGACGACCTTCCACCGGAAGAACTACTTCTACCCCGACCTTCCGAAGGGGTTCCAACTCACCCAGTACGACGCGCCGATCTGCCAGGACGGCGAACTCGAGGTCCGCGTTGAGGACCGGCGCCGGGACATCGGCATCACGCGCGCGCATCTCGAGGAAGACCCGGGGAGCCTCCAGCACGTCGGCGGCTCGATCGACACCGCCGACTACACGAAAGTCGACTACAACCGCGCCGGGACGCCGCTGGTGGAAATCGTCACCGAACCCGACTTCCGCTCGCCCGACGAGACCCGCGCCTTCCTCGCCAAACTCGAGGAGGTCCTCGAATATCTCGGCGTCTACGATGCCGAACGCGACGGGAGCCTCCGCGTCGACGCGAACATCTCGATGGTTCCCGCGGACGAGCTGGCCGGTGACGTCGACGACGCCGCCCTTGAGGAAGCGAACCGGACCGAAGTAAAGAACATCTCCAGTCACAAGGGCGCCCAACAGGCGCTCGCTTACGAGGTGACGCGCCAGCGCAACGCCATCCAGCGCGGGCGCGAAGTCGAACAGGAAACGCGCCACTGGGACGAGAGTCGGGGAATCACGGTCTCGATGCGCTCGAAGGAGGCCGAGAAGGACTATCGCTACTTCGAGGAGGCGGACCTCCCGCCCCTCGAAGTCTCCGACTGGAAGGAGCGCCTAGAGATCCCCGAACTCCCCGACGCGCGCCGCGAGCGCTTCCGCGAGGAGTACGGCCTCTCGTCGGAGGCGGCGAGCAAGCTCACCTCCACGAAGGAGGTCGCGGATTTCTTCGAGGACGTCGCCGAGCAGTACGATCCCGACCTCGCGGCGACGTGGGTCGCCGACAACCTCCTCGGCGAACTCAACTACCGGGACATGGCGATGGCGGATATCGCGGGGCGCCTCGGCGAGTTCGAACGCCTCGTCGAACTCGTCGCGGAGGACGAGATCACGGAGAAGAACGCCCGCGAGGTCGTCCTGCGCGGGATGCTCGATGAGGGCGAAACGCCGGACGACATCGTCGAGGCGGAAGACCTCGGGAAGACGAGCGGCGACGAGGTGCAGGCCGCGGTCGAGGCCGCCATCGAGGAGAACCCGGACGCCGTCGCCGACTACGAGGCCGGCGACGAGGGGGCGCTCAACTTCCTCGTCGGCCAAGTGATGCAGAAGACCGGCGGGAGCGCCGACCCCGGACAGGTCAACGGCCTGCTCCGCGAGGAACTCGGGTAGTCAGACCTCGATACCACCGATCTCGAAGAACCGCCCGTCCGTGACGTAGTTGACGCCGATGAGCGCGATGCAGAGGCCGCCGAAGACGGCGATGACCCGCGGGAGGACTCCATCCCCGACTGTGAAGGCGCTGACGGCCATCGAGGCTCCGAGGACGATGTCGCCGAGACCGACCAACCGGATCGCGCCGGCGCGCTCGCGGACCGGGTTCGCAAAGCCGCCGGCGACACAGCAGAGACCGGCGAACGCGAGCAGGCCGAGTTGGACGGCGACGAACCCCTGGAGCGCGTCGAGCCCGAAGCCAACGACGAGGGCGGCGGTGAGTGCGAGCAGGAGGCCACCGAGGTAGCCGAAATAGCGGACGCGGACCATACACGGGATTCAACGCGGCCGCCGAAAACGTTCGCCCGCAACGGTTGCATCTCGTCAAACTGCCCGCCGAGTCGTTTCACTTCTCGTCGAACTGGACGGGACTAGGTCCCGTTTGCTCGACGAACCCTTTCAGGCTTCGTCGAACCGGGCAGGACTCCGTCCTGCGTGCTCGACGAGGCTCCGCTTCGCTACGCCTCGTCGAACAGCGTCTCGCCCGCCACCATGTGCTCCTCGACGGCATCCATGTCGAGCGTGAGACCGAGACCGGGCGTCTCGGGAATCTCGATGCGGCCGTCCTCGATGACGTTCTCCTCGACGAGGTCCTCCCACCAACCGAGCTCGTAGGAATGGTACTCGACGGCGAGCGCGTTCGGGATGGCGGCACCGACCTGCGCGGACGCCATCGTGGCGATCGGTGAGGAGACGTTGTGCATCGCCACCGGGACGTAGTACTGGTTCGCCACGTCCGCGATCTTCTGCGTCTCGCGCATCCCGCCGACCTTCGGGAGGTCGGGCGCGACGATGTCGACCGCCTGGTTCTCGATGAGCCGACGCTCCTCGGTTACGCGGTACCTGTTCTCGCCGACCGTGATCGGCGTCAGCGTCGACTTCGTGACCTCCTCTTGGACGTCGAGGTTCTCCGGCGGCACGGGGTCTTCGAGCCACCAGACGTCGTACTCCTCGATCGCGGCTGCGAGGCGTTTCGCCGACCCACCGGAGAACGTCCAGTGGCAGTCGAAGGCGACGTCCGCGCGGTCCTTCACGCGCTCGGTGACGGCCTCCACGATCTCGGCCTTGTGGCGGATCTCGCCCGGCCGGAGATGGCGGTTCGCGCGGTCCTTCTCGTGGCCGCTCGGGACGTCGAGGTCGAACTTGAGGGCGTCGTAGCCGAGTTCCTCGACGACGCGCTCGGCCTCGTCGGCGCAGGCCTCGGGGTCGGCCTCCGATTCGGTGTGACAGTCGCAGTAGACGCGGACCTCGTCGCGGTACTTTCCGCCGAGGAGCTGATACGCGGGGACGTCGAGGATCTTGCCCGCGAGGTCGTGGAGCGCGACCTCGATGCCGGCGATGGCGGTGACGGTGACGCCCTCGACGCTTCCCTCGCCGCTCATCTTCTGGACGAGATGCTCGTAGAGCCGGTCGATGTCGAGGGGGTTCTCGCCGATGACGAACGGCGCCATCCGGTCGATCAGTTCGGGGACGCCCGCGCCCCAGTAGGCCTCACCCGTGCCGACGACGCCGGCGTCGGTGTAGATTCGGACGAGCGTCCACGGGAAGTTCCCGTCGACCATCGTGGTCTGGACGTCCGTGATTTCGACGTCGCGCCCGCCGCCGCGCTCCGCCGTGACGCCCATCGTGTCCGCGGAGAGCTCGCGCATCGTGTACTCCGCGTTCGGATCGTGGAGATCTCGGTAATCCTTCGCCATAGTGGCGAGGTTCACTCGGCGTGGGGTAAATCTTGTGAGTCTTTCCTGTTACTCTTCGTCCGCGAGGCGATTGAGAGCGTAGACGGTCCGGAGGACGTTGCCGGCGGCACCCTGCGCGTACGTGAGGCCGTCCGTCTCCCGGACGTGGTCGAGCACGCGCGTCGAGGCGTGTTCGGGCGCGGCGGCGATCCCCGCGTCGTTCGCCTCCGCCCACTCCATCACGCGGAGGTCGCTCTTCGAGTCGCCCATCACGAGCGTGAACGGGTCGTCGATCCCGAGCACGTCGAGTGCGGCCTCGACGCCCGCGACCTTGTCGAGTTCGCGTGCCGTCACCTCCGCCGCATCGCCCTCGTAGTAGGCCAGTTGCACGCGTTCGAGGACGGCCTCGACCGCTTCCGGGACCGTCTCCCCGTCGGGAAGGACGCCGGCCTCGTTGAGGACCGCCGCGATCTCCGGGTCGCGTGCCGCGTAATAGGCGCGCACGTCCGCGGGCGTCGCGTCGTCGATCGCCGCCGCGAGGAGATCGGTGACGTAGACGATGGCGTCGTCGATGACCTCGACGGCGGCCTCGCTCCCCGTCTCGTGGTTCGGCTTCAGCGTGACGTTGAACTCGTTGCCCTGCAGGTGGCACCCCCGGCGGACGCCCTCGGGCGCGTCGGGAAGGACGCGCGAGCGGACGTAGCCGAAGACGTCACGGACGCGCTCGTCGAGGTCCTCGTAGAGTAGACGCTTCGTCTCCGACCCGTGGCCGGGCGTGAACACGCCGCTGCCGGCCTCGTAGACGACGGAGACGTCGCCCGAGTGGACGAACTCGTTGCCGAGCCCTTGGTTGAGGAACCCCTTGACGTTCTCCAGGGTCTGCCCCGTACAGACGACGATCGGAACGTCGTGCTCGTGAAAGACCGTGAGGAGGTGGAGGGTCTCGCGCGGGATCTCGTTGTCCGTGCTGCCCGCCGAGCGCAGCGTCTCGTCGACGTCGAGCACGAGGACGTTCACCGGCCGCTCGTGCTTGCTGTGGAGGTCGAGCGCGGTGAACGCCTGCTCGCGCGTCGCGTGCGCGGCGAGCGACGCGTACGTCTCGCCGTGCGCGTCCGCCACCGCGTCCCGGCGCTCCGCGAGCTCGTCGCTCGCCTCCTCCCAGTACTCGAGCGCCACCCGCGAGTCGACCGGCGGGAAGAGATCGATGAAGTCCTGATACGCGCGGAGCGTGCCGGTATCGAACGTCTCGTACAGCGCGTACAGCTCGTCGTACCGCTCCATGGTCCGTGTCGTCGCCGTCGCCGTATAAATGGCCCCGGTCGCGTCCCGTCGTGCGACACCCTGCCCGTTCCCCTTCCTCGTCGTGATCGGAGGGTCGCTCGTCCATCGGCAACGAAACGACCATACAACCGGCCCCCGAAGCCGCACGACATGAAGAACGTCGACGACCTCATCGACAGCGCCGGCGACCTCGCCGCCCGCGGGCTCTCGCGGGGCGAGATCGCGGACGAACTGAACGTCTCGCGCGAGACGGCGAGCTGGCTCGTCGAGCGCGCGGGCCGGAGCGCCGGCGCCACCGAGACCGAGACGGAGCATGCGAACGCGGGCGGCCCACAGGACGTCCACGTCGATTGGAGCGCGATCGGCGAGGCGGGTGCGCGCCTCTCCGCCGTCGGCGCCGCGCTCGCCGACCTCCTCCGAGAGCACAGTCACGAAGTCGACCTCGTCATCGGCGTCGAGAAGGCAGGGGTCCCGCTCGCCACCGCCGTCGCGCGCGAGCTCGAAACCGACCTCGGGACCTACACTCCCCGTAAGCACCAGTGGGAGGAGGGGGACATCGAGGACCTTGGCGGGAGCTTCAGCCGCAACTTCGCGCAGGTCGAGGGTCGTGACTGCTTCATCGTTGACGACACCATCACCTCCGGCACCACGATCAACGAGACCATCGAAGCCATCGAGGAGAGCGGCGGGCACGCCATCGCCGCGTCCGTCCTCGTCGACAAACAGGGCGTCGGCGACGTCGACGGCGTTCCCGTCGACGCGCTCATGCAGGTCATCCGCGTCGGCAACGACGGCGACGCCGACGTCGACGAGTAGCGCCGTTTCGCTCGCTCGGGGGGCGACGCGGTCGCCCGCTCGCGGGTCGTACCTCCCCGATCGCTCGTTCGGCGGCACCTTCGGTGCCGCCTGCACAACGCCTTTCCCCACACACCACCAACCGGTGTGCATGACGTTCGATCCGATGAGCGAGGGGCTGGACGACGAGGAAGTGCAGGAGACGGTGGACACGGCCATCGAGAACAACGAGGTCGTCCTCTTCATGAAGGGGACGCCCGTGATGCCCCAGTGTGGCTACTCAAAGCGCGCGGTCGGGCTCATCACCCAACACCGCGAGGACGTCGAGACCGTTGACACGCTCCAGAACCTCGAGGCGTTCCGCGAGGCCCTGAACGAGCACTCCGGCTGGGAGACGATCCCGCAGACGTACGTTGAGGGCGAGTTCGTCGGCGGGAGCGACGTCCTCGCGCAACTCGACGAGGAGGGCGACCTCGCCGCGACGCTGAACGCTGAGAACGCGGACGCCGACGAAAGTGCGGATGCCGGGGCGGCGAACGAGGACGCGACGACCGCACCGGACGGCGGCAGCGACGAAGAGCTCGACGCGCCCTTCTAACGACCTCCCTCCGTCTCTCGAACACCGCTCACGTCAGTTAAAGCGACGGCGTCGGTGTTACTGATCCGGGAGTGCGTTCCACGGCGCGAAGCCGGGATCGACGCGGCGTTCCGCGGTATCGATGGCGTCGATCCGGCGGAGTTCGGCGTCGCTCAACTCGACGCCGAGACTCTCCCAGTTGTCCACGATGTGGTCCGCGGAGGTGGCCTTCGGGATCGCCGTGACGCCCTTCTCGCGGAGCCACGCGAGCGCGACCTGCGCCTCGCTGGCGTCGTGGTCGGCCGCGATGTCGCCGAGCACGTCGTCGCCGAAGACGTCGCCGCGCGCGAGCGGCGAGTACGCGACGAGCTCGATGTCCGTCTCGTCCATGAACGAGCGCAGCTGGCGCTGCTGGAGGAACGGGTGCATCTCGACCTGGTTGGCGAAGATCGGTTCGTCCATGATCTCCTGGGCCTCCTCAATGTGTCGGCGCTCGAAGTTCGAGACGCCGATGTGCTTGATCGTCCCCTCGGCCTTCAGCTCCTCCAGCGCGGAGAGCGTCTCCTCGGGGTCGTACGTCCGGCCCGGCCAGTGGATGTAGAGCAGATCGAGGTAGTCGACGCCGAGCTTGTTGAGACTCTCCTCCGTGCTCTCGATCACGCCGTCGTGGTCGGCGTGGTCGATCCACACCTTCGTCGCGAGGAAGACGTCCTCGCGGTCGACGTCGGCGTTTGCGAGACCGCGTCCGACGGATTCCTCGTTCCCGTACGCTTGCGCGGTGTCGATGTGTCGATAGCCGGTCTCGAGCGCCGTCTCGACGGCGTTCGCGCACGCATCCGGGTCCGTGTTCTCCCACGTCCCGAGTCCGAGTCGAGGCATTCCGTTCGCGCGCGGAACGTCGTCGCTGGTGAACTCCGACATACCCGATACCTCCCTCGGAAGCGTCAAAGGCGTTCGGGCGCCGGCGAGGCCCACCACTGACGGCGATCGTGTAACACGGTATATGTTCGCACGATGGCGAACGCACCCCCTTTGTGTGTCGACTCCCGTAGGGTGCGTATGGAGACGGTCTACGAACTGCTCGCCGACCTCCCGGCGAGCGCGACGCTCCGCGCACCGCCGGCGTCGCTCCCCGCCCGTGAGGTCCGTGCGACGTCCTACAAGGTCGGGAACTACCTCCGCTCGCGCGGCGTCCACCGTGGCTCCGGGGTCGGCGTCGCCGACGACCCCGACCCGAAGGCGGTCTTCGCCTTCCTCGGATCGACACTCCTCGCCGCGCCCGTGACGTTCGACCCGCCCCAGTCATTCGACGGTCGGGCCGTAGTCGCGCCCACCCCGACGCTCGATAGCTACGACCTCGGACCGGGCGGCCAGCGCGTCGGCTACGGCGAACGCCCCGAGAACCCGGCGGACGACCACTTCGAGGGTGGCGTCTGGAGCGAGAATCCCGCCTTCCCGCCCGTCTCGTTCGACGGTGGCGTGCCCGCACTCCGCGACCCGGATGGGGACGGTCCGAGCCAGCGGGCCCTCCTCTCGCGCGCCGGCGACGCCGCCGCGACGCTCGACGCCGACGACGTCGTTACAGTTCGCGCGTCGTTCGTACACGACGCGACGGTCGTCGGCGTCTTGGGCGCGCTCCACGCCGGCGCGACGGTCCTTCTGCCCGACGGAACGAGCGAGACCGGTGACGTCGCTATCGTCGCCGACGACGCGTCCGCACCCGAGGACCGCGTGCTCCCGACCTAACCTTCGACCGCGGCCATCGCGTCAAGCAACCGGTCGACGTCGTTGGCCGTGTTGAAGGCGTGGAAGGAGGCCCGTACCGCACCCGTGGGAAGCGCGCGGACGACGACGTCGCGCTCTCGGAGGCCCTCAACGAGTGCTTTCGGATCGTCGATCTCGAAGGCGACGAGGCCGGACTCCGGCGTCTCGGGCCCCAAGAGCCGGTCGTCCGCGAGCCCGTCGGTGAAGCGCTCGGTGAGGTCGTCGATCCGCGATCGGATCGCATCGAGACCCACCGCCTCGACGACGTCGAGCGCCTCGATCAGGCCGGCGTGCGGGCCCGGCGAGACCGTCCCGACTTCGAGCCGTCGCGCGCCCGCGTGAAACTCGTAGCCCTCGCCCTCGGGGTCGCGGACGCTCCGGTACCCCACGTGGAGGGGTTCGAGGCGCTCGGCGGCGTCGGAATCGACGTAGCAGAAGCCCGCACCCCAGGGCCCACACACCCACTTGTGACCGGCGGCGGCGACGTACTCCGCGCCCCACGCCTCGACCGGCATCGGCGCTTGGCCGGGCACTTGGACGGCATCGACGAGCACCTCGGCGCCCGCGTCGTGCGCCTCGGCGACGAGTTCGGAGACGGGGAGGCGCGTGCCGTGCGTCCACGTCAGTGCGGAGAGACAGACGAGGCGGGCGTCGGTGACGGCCTCGCTGTAGGCGTCGCGGTCGATCCGACCCTCATGCGTGGGGACGACGCGCGTCGTCACGCCATGAGCGTCGCGCAGTCGTCGCCACGGAAGGACGCCTGCGGCGTGCTCGACGTCCGTGCGGACGACGATGTCGCCGGCCTCCCAGTCGAGCGCGGTGGCGATCCGGTTCACGCCGTCCGTCGTGGACTGCGTGAGCGCGACGTTCGCGGGATCGGTGTCGAGAAACGTAGCCAGACGCTCGCGGGCGTCGTCGAACAGCGCGGCCGCCGAGCGGTACGGGTCGTCGTCGGCGTGCGCCTCGTACTCGTGGCGTTCGAGGGCGGCCCGTTCGGCGTCGACGACCCGTCGCGGAGAGGGTCCGCTCGCGCCCGTGTTCAGATACGTGACGTCGTCGAGTGCGGGAATGTCGGCGCGGAGCGCCTCCGGATCCATACGGACACGCCGTCGCCGCGGGACCGAAACTGTGGGGGTTACTCGGCGAGGCGCTCGCGGATCGGCGCCGCGACGGCGTCGGGCGCGGTGTCGAACCAACGTGCCTCGGCGATCTCGTCGCTCGGGTCGAGTTCGGTCTCGGTGCCGAGCGGTTCGGCCTCGAAGTGGACCCAGAGGCCGCTCGCGCCCTCGCCGCCGTCGACGAGCGCGAACGTCTGCCGTCGCGCGCGGAACGCGTCCGTGAGCGTACACTCGATGCCCACCTGCTCCGCGACGTGGCGTTTCGCGGTCTGTTCGTGGTTCTCGTGCCGCTCGAGGCTTCCGCCCGGGAGGTCCCAGACGTCGGGGTTCTCGCGGTAGCGGACCAAAAGCGTCCGCCCGTCGCGTTCGAGCAACGCACGCGCACCGCCGAGACGCCCCTGACTCGCGCTCGTCAGACATTCGACGAGTGCCTCGCGTGGCACGGTGGTCCGCTTCTCGACGACGGAGAACCCCCCGTACGCGCCGCGCAGCTGTTCGATGGTTTCACCGACAGCCGCGCTCCCCTGTCGCGACATGTCTCTTGGTAGTGGCTTCGCCGGCAAAAGCTATTGGGGTCGCGTCTCGGATCGTCCGATCCTCTCGCTGAAGCTGCACATCCGTGATGTACCCGATTAACCCTGATGGACGGACGGTACGGAGAACATTCATCAGGGCCGTATTCGGTCATCTCACGCCGTGATTGTCGCTTCAGAAGCCTTTTGCTTGCCCGCTTTGAAGCGTCGGATACATGCACGACGACCTGAACTGGGCCATCGGCGGCGAAGCCGGCGATGGAATCGACTCGACCGGGAAGGTGTTCGCGCAGGCACTCTCCCGCGCCGGTCGCCACGTCTTCACCTCGAAGGACTTCGCGTCCCGAATCCGGGGTGGCTACACCGCCTACAAGGTCCGTACCTCGGTCGATAAAGTACAGAGCGTCGTTGACCGCCTCGACGTCCTGATCGCGCTCACGGAGCGCACCGTCGAGGAGAACATGGACGAACTCCACGACGACTCCGTCATCATCTACGACGGCGAACGCACGGAGTTCAGCGACTTCGAGGTCCCCGACGGGATGGTTGGCCTCGACATCCCGCTGAAATCGCTCGCCGAGGACGCGGGCGGTGCGCTCATGCGCAACGTCGTCGCGCTCGGCGCCGTCTGTGAAGTCGCCGCGTTCCCGATCGGGAACCTCGACGAGTCCCTCCAGAAGCGCTTCGGCTCGAAGGGCGAGAAGATCGTCGAGAACAACAAGGAGGCCGCGCGCCTCGGCGCCGACTACGTTGACGAGCACTACGCCGACGACGTCGGCGCGCTTGACTACGAACTCGAGACGACGGACAACGACTACGTCCTCCTGAACGGTGACGAGGCCATCGGGATGGGCGCCATCGCCGCCGGCTGTAAGTTCTACGCCGGCTATCCGATTACGCCCGCGACGGACGTCATGACGTATCTCACGGGCCGTATCGACGAGTTCGGTGGGCACGTTGTCCAGGCCGAGGACGAACTCTCCGCGATCAACATGGCGCTCGGTGCCGCGCGCGCCGGTGCCCGCTCGATGACCGCCACGAGCGGTCCGGGTATCGACCTGATGAGCGAGACGTTCGGCCTCGTCGCCACCTCCGAGACGCCGCTCGTCATCGCAGACGTCATGCGCTCGGGTCCCTCCACGGGGATGCCGACGAAGCAGGAGCAGGGCGATCTGAACATGCTCCTCTACGGTGGCCACGGCGAGATCCCGCGCTTCGTCGTCGCGCCCACGACGGTCGCGGACTGCTTCCACAAGACCGTCGAGGCGTTCAACCTCGCCGAGAAGTATCAGACGCCGGTCTACATCGCCTCCGACCTCGCCATGGCCGTCACCGAGGAGACGTTCGCCCCCGAGGAGTTCGACATGGACGACGTCGAGATCGACCGCGGGAAGGTCGTCGACGAGTCCGAGATCTCCGCGTGGCAAAACGAGAAAGACCAGTTCAAACCCCACGCCGTCACAGAGGACGGCGTCAGCCCGCGCGCCTTCCCCGGCACGGAAGGTGGCGTCCACATGAGCACGGGGCTCGAGCACGACGAACTCGGTCGCCGGACCGAGGACACCGACGAGCGCATCGAGCAGGTCGACAAGCGCTCGCGAAAGGTCGAGACGGCGAGAGAGCAGGAGGACTTCAGCCCCGTCGAGTACGGCGACTCGGACGCCGACACGCTCGTGGTCTCGTGGGGATCCAACGAGGGCGCGCTCGTCGAGGCCCTCGACTTCCTCGAGGAGGACGGCGTGGACGTCCGCGTTCTCTCCGTCCCCTACATCTTCCCGCGACCCGACCTCACCGAGGCCGTCGAGGACGCGGAGACGACCGTCGTCGTCGAGTGTAACGCCACCGGCCAGTTCGCGGACGTCATCGAGAAGGACGTCCTCGAACGGGTCGATCGCATCAACAAGTACAACGGCGTCCGCTTCAAGGCGGACGAACTCGCTGCCGACATCAAGGAGGTCATCGCATGAGCTCAGACGTTCGATTCACGGACTTCAAAACCGACAAACAGCCGACGTGGTGTCCCGGATGCGGTGACTTCGGCACCATGAACGGCATCATGAAGGGACTCGCTGAGACCGGCAACTCGCCCGACGATACGTTCGTCGTCGCTGGTATCGGCTGCAGCGGCAAGATCGGCACGTATCTACGCTCCTACGCCCTCCACGGCGTCCACGGACGCGCCCTGCCGGTCGGTACCGGCGTCAAGATCGCCAACCCCGACCTCGAGGTCGTCGTCGCGGGCGGTGACGGTGACGGCTACTCCATCGGGGCTGGCCACTTCATCCACGCCGTGCGCCGGAACATCGACATCACGTACGTCGTGATGGACAACCGCATTTACGGGCTCACGAAGGGCCAGGCCTCGCCGACGTCCCGCCCGGACTTCGAGACGGCGACGACGCCCGAGGGTCCCAAACAGCCCCCGGTTAACCCCCTTGCGCTCGCGCTCTCCGCGGGTGGGAGCTTCATCGCGCAGTCGTTCTCCTCGAACGCTCTGCGCCACCAGGAGATCGTCCAGAAGGCCATCGAGCACGACGGCTTCTCCATCGTCAACACCTTCAGCCCGTGCGTGACCTTCAACGACGTCGACACCTACGACTACTTCCGCGACTCCATCGTCGACCTCGACGAGGAGGACTACGACCCGACCGACCGCGAGGCCGCGAAGGAGAAGATCCTCGACGCCGACAAGGAGTACATCGGCGTGCTCTGGGAGGACGAGGACGCCGTCGACTACAACACTGCCCACGGCGTTGAGGGCAACATGGCCGACATCGACGAGTCCGGCGCGCCCGAGGGCGCGACCGACCTCGTTCGGGAGTTCTACTAGGACCTTTTACTCTGTGCGCGGCTTCGCCGCGCTCGGTAAAAGCTCCACCAAAAGCGCAGCGCGCTCCCGTCGCGGCCCGAGGGGCCGCGGTGTCTGCGGGCGACCCGTGAGTCGCCCGCAGGCCAGAGGGACGGCTTCGCCGTCCCTCGTTGGTCGCGCTTGCGCCTCGCCCTCCGGGCGAGTGAACCGCCTCGTTCGGGCTTTTCAAGCCACTCGCTCGGCGAACGCTAGCGTACGTGGTTTGCGTAGTCTCTCTGTGTCGGAAACGGGCCGTTCGATCTACGCGCGTATGTGGCGGAGGACTGATATGGGCGTGAAGTGACTAATTAGTCATGAATGAGCAGGACGTCGTCGGGTTCCTCAAAGAGTGGCAGACCGGTGCGTTCCTCGTCATCGGTTCCACAACCGCTGGTTTCGTATCCGGGAGTTTCCTCGGGTCACTTGGGTCTGGCACTCTCGGTCTGGTCGGGTTTATCGCCGGCTCAGTCCTCGCATTTCTATCGATCTCGTACCTGCTATATGGTTGGTAAGTCGATCTTGGTGACTGAGAGGTTGTACGTTTGAGTCTGACATGCCTCGACTCGTTCCCCTCCGAGTCTCTCCCCCCGCAGAATTTGAACGGCTATCTCGTCCTCCTCGTCGTCGCCGTCGCCATCCGCGACATCGCCCGGTGGGTGTATCGGGACGCGACGGCGCGGGGGAGCGAGTGGGCGCGGCAGTGGGCGTTCCTTACGACCGTCGCGCTCTTCGCCGCCCTCGTTCCCGGCGTCGTCGTGCTCGCGCTCTCCTCGTGGGTGTGACGGCCGTCCACACCCTTCTGTTCTCGCTCAAACGTCGAAAACGACGCGGAGGCGTGCGTATTCAGCAACACTCATTAGCGAAACCCCGGTTCCGTACTGTATGACTGACCACTTCGACGTGGTTATCGCCGGCGCCGGGCCCGCGGGCGCGCAGTGCGCCAGGGACCTCGCGGCACGCGACTACGACGTGCTCGTCCTCGAAACGGAGAACGAGTCGGAGTTCCCGCGACAGAGCAACAAATCGACCGCCGGGACGTTCCCGGGGATGATGGGCGCGTTCGGGATCCCCGACGACGTCGTGATGCAGTTCACGGACGGCGTCGTCCTCGAATCGCCGTCGAACCACTTCACGCAGTCCCAGCCGGGGGCGGTGCTCGAGTTCGCGGAGTTCAAGCGCTTCCTCGTGCACGAGGGTCGCGAGAACGGCGCGGAGTACCGCTTCGACTCGCGCGCGACCGCACCGATCACGGAGAACGGCTCCGTCGTCGGCGTCCGCTACGACGGCGACGAGGAGGTCCGCGCTGACGTCGTCGTCGACGCCACCGGCCCCGCCGCGCCGCTCGCCAAGCAGCTCGGCGTCACCGAGCTCGAGCGCGAGAACCAGGCGATCGGCATCGAGTGGGAGATGGAGGGCATCGAGATCGACCACCCGGACTACGCCGACCTCACGGACGCGATGATGCTCCGCCTCGATCACGACCTCGCTCCGGGAGGATACTCCTGGATCTTCCACACGGGCGGCGACACCGCGAAGGTCGGCCTCTGCTACATCCAGAACGAGAAGTACCACTCGAACGCGGACGGCATGAGCATCGACGACTACCTCGAGCACTGGCTGGAGAGCGATCCGCGCTTCGCGAACGCGGAGAAACTGGAGGGCAAACAGCACCGTGGGTCCGCGCACATCCAGCCGCCGAGTCAGCTCTCGACGGACGGCTTCATGGCGATCGGTGATACCGTCCCGACGATCGACCCGCTCTGGGGCGAGGGGATCCACAAGGGGATGAAGTCCGCGCGCGCCGCCGCAGTCGCCGCTGACCACTGTCTCACGGGCTCGGTCGACACCTCCGCTGAGGAACTCGGTATCTACGACGAACTCTGGCACCGCGACGTCGCGCCGGATGCCGGCGTCCGCCTTCTGATGACGCATCTCCTCTACTACGCGCCCAACGAGCGCTACGATCGGCTCATGCGCGACATCAACGAGATCGACCTCGATACGCTCGCCGCCGCGAACGGCGGCAGCGTCCGCGCCATTGCCGAACTTCTCCACCGTGAGGACCTCCCGATGCTCCGCGACTTCGTCCGCGAGAACCCGAAGCTCGTCAAGTTCGGGCTGAGGGACATCGTCCCGCTCCTGTAGTCTAGTCGCTTCGCTATTCGAACATCCGCATCGACTGGGCCTGCGTCGACTCCTCCTCGCTGGCCTGTTGCATCCGCTGGGCGAGTTGCTCTTTCTGGTCGCGGATCTGCTCGGCCTGCTCGACGAGCGTGTCGGTCTCGATTCCGACGTCAGCGATCGGTTCGATGCCCTTATCGATGAGCTGTTTGGAGGCGGCGGGATCGGGGAACTGGGGATCGGATTCGACGATGAGACCGACGCCGGTGAGGTCGTTGACGTCCGCCCGATTGACGAGCGCGCCCGTCGGCCCCCCGATGACGCCCTGTTCGGGCGGCGTGCCGATATCGTACTCGTCGAGGATCTCCGCGCCGTCACCGGTAGCGACGCCGAACACGTCGGGGACGTGTGCCGGGTCGTCCTCCTGGTTCGGGAAGCCGCTGAGGTAGAGCGGTGTCGCACCGACGTCGGTCACCCAGTCGGTGACGCAGTCGGCGAACTCGGCGGCTGCAACGCGGTTGACGGGGATGTCGGCCTGCAGAGCGAGCAGATCGCGCTCCTCGTCGGCGTAGAGGCGAACGGGTGGGCGCGCGGTGTAGTCGCCCTCGCCGTAGACGGCGACCTCGGGGAGCCCCTCGCAGTCGACGCTGCCGACGTACGCCATATCGAACTGATCGACGAGGTGGTCGGTGGCGATCTTCCCGACGAGACCGACGCCCGGCAACCCCTCGACCAGCACCGGATCGTCGAGGTCGAACTCGGCTCGTTCTCTGACGCGTGCCATGGTGGCGACGTCTCACGCGAGGGAGATAAGTGCGGGGGCGGGAGGGCGTCCTGACCACCGGGAGAAACGCAACCCCCAAGCGCCGGGGGCGCGAGTGGACGGACACGAATGGACGCGCTCGAACGCTACGAGCCGATCGTCGACGACTACGCGGCGTTCCGCGAGGCCTGCGGGCGCTCGCTCCCGTCGGTCGTCCGCGCGAACGGCATCAAGGCTGACCCCGACCGAGCGGTCGCGGCCTTGGAGGACGAGGGCGTGGCCGTGACACGCCGCGCGTGGAACCCCTCGATCCTCGAAGTCGACACGGACAAACCCGGGAACACGTGGCCGTACTTCCACGGGTGGATCCACGGCCAGGAGGAAGTCTCGGCGATTCCCGCGCGCGTCCTCGACCCGGAGTCGGGCGACGCGGTGTGGGACACCTGCGCCGCACCGGGCTCGAAGACGACGCAGCTCGCCGACCTGCTTGACGACACGGGATTGCTCGTGGCGAACGACGACAACCTCGGGCGCCTCTCCGCGCTGCGCTCGAACGCCGAACGCCTCGGCGCGACGTGCGTCGCCGTCACGAACGAGGACGCGCGGCGCTTCACGACGGACGGCTTCGGGATCGACGCCTTCGACGCCGTGCTCGCCGACGTCCCCTGCACCTGCGAGGGGACGATCCGGAAGAACGCGGACGCGCTCGACACCGTCGGCCGCGAGGCGAGCCTGAACATCGCCGCGCTCCAAACGGACATCCTCCGACGCGCGATCCGCCTCACTCGCGAGGGTGGCACCGTCGTCTACTCGACGTGTACGTTCGCGCCCGAGGAGAACGAGGCGGTCGTCGACGCTGTCCTCGACGACGAACCGGTCGAACTCGTCGACTTCAGCGTCGACCTCGCGCACTCGCCCGGCCTCACCGCGTGGAACGAGGAGACGTACGACGACTCGCTGGCGAGGGCCAAGCGCTTCTACCCCCACCAGAACGACACCGGGGGGTTCTTCTGCGCGAAACTGGAGGTCGGTGCCTGATGGAGAACACGAGCCATCGCTTCGAGCGTCTGCCCGCGAGCGCCGACGAGCGCGACGTCGAGGGCCGAGCGACCCGCGAGGCGGTCCTCTCCTACTGGACGGATCGATTCGGCGTCCCGCGCGACGTCCTCACCCCCTACACGTTCTGGGAGAAGGGCGCGGGGAAGATCTGGATCGCGGCGAGCGACGTTCCCGATGGCCTCGAAGTCGAGTCGTTCGGCATGACGTTCCTCCGGACGCGACAGGAACACTGGAAGCCGACGACGAACGCCGCCCAGCGCTTCGGTCGCCACGCGACGCGGAACGTGATCGATCTCTCACCCACTGATGCCCGGGCGTTCGTCGCGGGCGAAGACCGGGAGATCGAGTGGGACGGTGAGTGGGGTTATCTGATCGCCGCCCACGACGTCGCGGACGGTGCGGCGGAGACGTCCGACGACGCGGATCGCGCGAGCGCCGAGTCGAACGCACGACGCGAACCGCTCGGCGTTGGACTCTATCTCCACGGCGAACTCCGCTCGATGATCCCGAAGGGCCGCCGCCGCGACTTCTAGGGCTCCTTCGCCCGCACCACGCCGCCGCCGAGCCCCTCCCACTCGACGCGATAGCCGAGCGCGGCGAGCACGGCGCTCGTCTCGGTCAGCCCCTGGTCCGCCAGTACCGTTTCGGCTTTCTTGAGCGCCATCCCCGCCTCTATCTCCTCGCCCACGGCGTCCAGTACGGCGGGGCGAACGAGCGTTCGCCCGACCAGTTCGTGCTCGGGGAAGGCCCGAGACTCGACCGCCTCGACGGGCACACCGTACTCCGCAGCGACGTCGTCCAAGGCGACGACGTCCGTGTCGGGTGCGATTTCGTCGGGGAGGTCGCCGCCCGCCACTACCTCCAGCTCCGATTCGAACTCGCGGAGTGCGTCGACGACGTCCTTCACGCGCACCGACCCCGTGTAGGGGATCGCACGGTGGTCGCGCGTCTCGGTCTCGTCGCCCACGCCGAGCGACTCGTCGACGGCGACGAGGAGCTCGACGTCCGTCGCGTCCAACTGCGCGAGCTTCTTCTCGACGTACTCGGGCGTCCAGAACCCCATGATCTCGAAATAGACTCTAAAGTCGGCGTGGCGGTAGTCGAAGGCGAAATCGGGGACCATCAGGTGGTCGCCGGCGTCGAGGAGGTCGGGTTCGCGTACGAGGTCCCAATCGAGGTCGAGCGCGTCGAAGCGCGCCGCGAACTCGCGCTCGACGTCGCTGTCGTAGGAGACGTCGGCGACGGGGTCGGCGTCGGGGACACGGAGGGGATCGGCGTCGCTGAGCGTCATCGTCCGCTCGGTGCCCCGATCATCGATCGTCGCCTCGATGCGCCAGTCGTCCCGGTCGACGACGGCGCGGAGGACGCGCGCGAAGCGGGTGCCGTAGCGTCTGGTGCGACGGAAGAGCGCGTCCGGGCCGGTGAGGACAACCTCGCGGCCGACTCCGCTTTCGATCTCCCGGACCTCGTAGAGGAGGCCGAGGCGCTTGATAGCGAGAACGAGCGAGCGGGGATCGTCGGTGCGGACGCGGACCTCGGTCGCGTCGAACAGTGCGGTCTGGGCGAGCGAGAGGTTGTACTGAGCGACGAGGGCCTCGGCGTCCCAGCGCGCGTCGGCGGCGACGAGGACCTCGCGCGACTCCCGATCCGCGTGGAGGCTCGACAGCACGTCGTCCGGCGCCGCGTCGAGGCGGTCGGCAGCGTCCGCGAGGGCGGCGTCGCGTTCAGTCTCCGTGACGACGCCGACGTCCTCCGCGGCGGCGAACGCGACGTGCCGGGCCGTTCGGGGCTCGATGGGCGCGCGCACCTCGAAGGTCGCGTCGCGCTCGACGAGTTTGGCGAAGCCGCGCACGAGCTTGAAGTCGGGCGCGTTGCGTTCGAGGTCGGTGAGCGCCGCCGTCAGCGTCGCCCGCTCCGCACCGACGGCGTCCCGATAGGCGTCGAGGACCTGGTCGGCGACGGCGGCGTCGTCGGGGCCCGCGAACCGTGGCCGATAGCCGCCGCCAGCGCGCGACACCCGGAGGAGGTCCTTCGTGAGCACGACCGCCCGTTGGCGACCGGCGGATAAAAGACACCGGGGACCGACCGGCTCCGTATGGACCGACGGACGCTTCTCGCGCGCGCTGGCGGCCTCGCGGGTCTCTGCGGTCTCGCCGGCTGTCTCGGCGGGTCGGCCGACACCGCGCCGGTGCTCGTGGCGAGCAGCGGCGTCGACTTCGACGCGGAGGGCGCGCTCGTCGTCGAGGCCATCGTCTCGAACGTCGAAGCTGATCGGTACGCCGCGACCGTCGTCTTCCGCCCCGAGATCGATGGATCGACGCGGGAGCGGCCGGTCGACGTGACGTTCGACCCGAACAGCACCCGAGTCGTGACCGCGACGTACGCGGACGTCCGGCGCGCGAACGCGCCGAGCGTGACACCACACGTCTCGCTGCGTGACGTTCGGCGGATGCGGGCGTAGTGGACGAGCGACCGACGACCGACGCCTACCGTCGCCGATCCGCGACGCGCTCTTCTGCGGTGTCAGCACTCACGAGCTCGTAGAGCGTCGCGCGCGATCCGTCGTCTTTCGGCCGGAGGACGCGCCCGAGGCGCTGTGTGAACTCTCGCTCGCTGCCCGAGCCCGCGAAGACGACCGCGACGTTCGCGTCCGGGACGTCGACGCCCTCATCGAGGACGTTCGCGGTTACGACCCGCGAGTACGTGCCTTCGCGGAACTTCCGCAATATTTCGCGGCGCTCGTTCGCCCCGGTCTCGTGCGTGATCGGCGGGATCAGAAATCGCTCCGAGAGCCGGTAGACGAGGTCTGTCGACGCCGTGAAGACGATCACCCGATCGCCCCGGTGGGCGTCGAGGATTGAGGCGAGTTCGGCGACCTTCGCCTCGGACTCTTGGACGATGGTCCGCGCGCGCTGTTTCGCCAGCAGGGCCTCGCGCGCTCGCGGATCGTTCCCCGAGCGCTTCACGAGCTCCTGATAGTCGCTCCCGGAGGTGAACGTGATCGAGGACTGTTGGAGATAATCCGTGAACGTTCCCTGTGCGTCCTCGTAGCGCTCGCGCTCCTCGGAGGTGAGCGGGACTTCGAGCCGGCGGACGTCATACGCCGCGAGATGCTCGCCCGCGAGGTCGTCGACGTCGAGCCGGTAGACGACGTCCCCGACGAGTTCTTCCAGTCGCTCGTGGGCGCCGTCGGGGCGCTCGAACGTCGCGGTGAGGCCGAGACGCGCGGGCGCGGCGAGCAGGCGCGCGACGTCGCGGTAGCCCTCGCCCCCGAGATGGTGGACCTCGTCGAAGACGACGAACCCGAAGCGATCACCGAGTTCGTCGGCGCGCAGATAGGCGGAGTCGTACGTCGAGACGGTGACGTCCCCGAGCGTCTGTTCGCCCCCGCCAAGCTGGCCGACCTCGCAGTCGAACTCGCGCTCCAACTCCTCGCGCCACTGTGTGAGGAGGTCGATGGTGGGGACGACGACGAGCGCCGTCTCGCCCACGGCCTCGATGGCCTTCAACGCGAGGACGGTCTTCCCCGCGCCCGTCGGAAGCTCGACGACGCCGCGCCGGTCGTTCGCCGTCCACGCGTCGAGGGCCGCGCGCTGGTAGTCACGGAGTTCGTACGTCGAGGTGACGGCGAGGCGCTCCCATCGGGGCACCGAGTCCTCGACCGTCGTGCCGAGCGTGCGGAGGTGGGCGCGCAGCGGGCCGTAGCGGTAGCCGGGGACGCGCCCGCTGTCCGTGCGGTCGTCACGCTCGACGTAGGGGAGGCGTCCGTAGACGTCGGCGTCGCCGCCGACCCGCACCGTGCCGTCCGCGTAGTCGAGCGTGACCGTCATCGCCCGGACGTTGGACGGACGCCCGTTTATCTCTCTCGGACGGTCTTCTGAAACCCTTATCCCGCGTCGGGCGCTTCCTCCGGCCATGACAGACGACGCCGACGGTGTTGAGGTCGACGTGGAGGATCCCGAGGCGAGCGACGCCGAGGCGGACGTGGACGAGGCGATCGATCCCGAGACGGCCGGCGAACCGCTCGCCGAGCGTGTCGCCGAGTACGACGAGGAACTCGCCGAGGAGGTCGCGGACGTCGTCGGCGACCGCAACCGGCTCGCGGAGGACGTCGAGGACCTCGAGGCCGAAGTCGAGGAGCTCGAAGAGCGGCTCCAGCGCGTGCAGGCGGACTTCCAGAACTACAAGAAGCGCGCGAAGCGCAAGCAGGCGGAGACGGAGGAGCGCGCGACCGAGGATCTCGTAACGCGCCTGCTCGACGTCCGCGACGACCTCACGCGCGCACTCACCGAGGGGTCGGACGATGCCGACTCGCTGCGCGAGGGCGTCGAGATGACGAAGCGCGAGCTCGACCGCGTCTTCGAGGATGAGGGCGTCACCGAAATCGCGCCCGAACCCGGGAGCGAGACGGATCCCCACCGCCACGAAGTGATGCTCGAGGTGTCGAGCGACGAACCCGAGGGGACGGTCGCGGAAGTCTACCGGCCGGGGTACGAGATGGGCGAGAAGGTCCTGCGCGCGGCGCAGGTCACGGTGAGCGACGGCTCCGGTGCCGCGGACGACGCGGCCGCGGATGGCGAGTAGCCACGACCGCTTGCTTACCGGTTCACCATAAAACTAGCGCCCGACGGCGCTCTCGCTGCCCGAAACGCCCGTATTCGTCGCTCTCGGCGGTCGTGTTAGACGTCCACACTAGCAAGCTTTAAACCGAAACAGCGGCTTATTGCCTTCCAAGATGGCCAGTCAGAAGATTCTCGGTATCGACCTCGGTACCACGAACAGCGCGTTCGCGGTGATGGAGGGCGGCGAGCCCGAGATCATCGCCAACAGCGAGGGCGACCGGACGACGCCCTCGGTCGTCGCATACGACGACGGCGAACTCCTCGTCGGGAAGCCCGCGAAGAACCAGGCAGTGCAGAATCCCGACCAGACCGTCGCATCGATCAAGCGACACATGGGCGAGGAGGACTACACGGTCGAGCTCGGCGATGAGGAGTACACGCCCGAGGAGATCTCGGCCCGGATCCTCCAGAAGATCAAGCGCGACGCTGAGGACTACCTCGGCGACGACGTCGAGAAGGCGGTCATTACGGTCCCCGCGTACTTCAACGACAAGCAGCGCCAGGCGACCAAGAACGCCGGCGAGATCGCCGGCTTCGACGTCGAACGCATCGTCAACGAGCCGACGGCCGCCTCGATGGCGTACGGCCTCGACGAGGAGGGCGAGAACACCGTCCTCGTCTACGACCTCGGTGGCGGGACGTTCGACGTCTCCGTCCTCGAGATCGCCGAGGGCGCATACGACGTCATCGCGACGAACGGGGACAACGATCTTGGGGGCGATGACTGGGACGAAGCCCTCATCGACTACCTCGCTGACGAGTTCGAGGACGAACACGGCATCGACCTCCGTGAGGACCGCCAGGCCCTCCAGCGCTTGAAGGACGCCGCCGAAGAGGCGAAGATCGAGCTGAGTAGCCGAAAGGAGACGACCGTCAATCTCCCGTTCATCACGGCGACGGACGACGGCCCCGTCCACCTCGAACAGGACGTGACGCGCGCGACCTTCGAGAAGATCACGAGCGACCTCCTCGAGCGTACCGTCGGCCCGACGCAGCAGGCCCTCTCGGACGCCGGCTTCGATGCGAGTGACATCGACGACGTCGTGCTCGTCGGTGGCTCCACCCGGATGCCCCAGGTCCAGGAGAAGGTCGAGGAAGTCGTCGGCCAAGAGCCCCGGAAGTCCGTCAACCCCGACGAGGCCGTCGCGCTCGGTGCGGCGGTGCAGGGCGGCGTCCTCTCCGGCGACGTCGACGACGTTGTCCTCCTCGACGTCACGCCCCTGAGTCTGGGCATCGAGGTGAAGGGTGGGCTCTTCGAGCGCCTCGTCGAGAAGAACACGACGATCCCGACGGAGGCCTCGAAAGTGTTCACCACGGCCGCGGACAATCAGCAGTCCGTCCAGATCCGCGTCTTCCAGGGCGAGCGCGAGATCGCCGAGGAGAACGAACTCCTCGGTGCCTTCCAGCTGACCGGCATCCCGCCGGCGCCCGCCGGCACCCCGCAGATCGAGGTGTCGTTCAACATCGACGCGGACGGCATCGTCCACGTCTCCGCGGAGGACCAGGGGTCGGGCAACTCCGAGGACATCACCATCGAGGGCGGCGCCGGTCTCTCCGATGAGGAGATCGAGCGGATGCAGGAGGAAGCCGAGGAACACGCCGCCGAGGACGAGGAGCGCCGCGAGCGCATCGAGGCCCGTAACGAGGCCGAAACCACCGTCCAGCGCGCCGAAACGCTCCTTGAGGAGAACGAGGAGATGGTCGACGACGAGACGCGCGAGACGATCGAAGCCGACTGCGAGGAGATCGAAGAACTCCTCGAGGACGAGGACGCCGACACCGAGGCGATCCAGGACGCCACGGAGCAGCTCTCCGAGGACCTCCAGGAGATCGGCAAGCAAGCCTACCAGCAGCAGGCCGGCGCGGGCGGCGCCGGTGCCGGTGCCGGCATGGGCGGCATGGGCGGTATGGGCGACATGGGTGACATGGACCCCGAGGACGTCGACGCCGAGGACTTCGTGGACGCCGACTTCGAAGATATTGACGACGACGACGACAAATCGGACGCCGACGAGAACTAACGCCTAACCCCCTCCGGACACTACCTCCCTAACTACCCGATGAGCCAGGACTTCTACGACGCGCTCGGGGTCGATCGTGACGCCGACGAAAGCGAGATCAAGCAGGCGTACCGCGAGAAGGTCAAGCAGTACCACCCGGACGTGAGCGACGAGCCCGACGCCGAGGAGAAGTTCAAGACGATCCAGAAGGCCAAGGACGTGCTCACGGACGAGGATAAACGCGAGGCCTACGACCAGCTCGGCCACGAGCGCTACGAGGAGGCCGAGAAGCACGGCGCCGACCCCGGCGGTGACGGCGGAATGGGCGGCGGCGCCGGTGGCATGGGTGGGATGGGCGGTATGGGCGGCATGGGCGGTGGCGGCGCCGGCGGGATGAACGACATCTTCGAGCAGTTCTTCGGCGGCGGCGGCCGCTCGCAGGATCCGAACCGCCCCCAGCAGGGTCAGGACCTCCGGACGCGCATGGAGATCGACCTCCAAGAGGCCTACGACGGCGCGACGAAGCAGCTCACCGTCACACGCCCCGAGGCCTGCCCGACGTGCGACGGGAGCGGGCACCCGCCCGACGCGGACGTCCGCACCTGCCCCGAGTGTGACGGCCAGGGCCAAACCACGACCGTCCAGCAGACGCCGCTCGGCCGCGTTCAGCAGCGCCAGACGTGTCGGCGCTGCGGCGGCGAGGGCCAGATCTACAGCGAGCGCTGCGACGAGTGTAACGGCGACGGGTCGGTCCGACGGGAGGCGACGCTCACCGTCGAGATCCCCGCCGGCATCGCGGACGGCCAGACCCTCCGCATGGAGCGCGAGGGCGCGCCCGGCGAGAACGGCGGCCCGAACGGCGACCTCCTCATCGAGATTTCCGTCGGGTCGCATCCGGAGTTCGAGCGTGACGGCGCGGACCTCGAACACCGCCACGCGATCTCGTTCCCGCAGGCCGTCTTCGGCGCGACGATCCAGGTGCCGACGCTCGACGGTGCGGTTGAACTCGACGTCCCGAAGGGGACGCAGAGCGGCGAGCGCTTCCGCCTGCGAGGGAAGGGGATGCCCCGCCTCCGCGGACGCGGCGACGGCGACCTCTACGTCACCGTCCAAGTGGTGACGCCCGACTCCCTCAATGAGGAGCAGCGCGAGGCCCTCGAGCAGTTCGCGGAAGCCGGCGGCGAGGAAGTCGACGTCGAGCAGGGCTTCTTCGAGAAGATCAAGAGCAGCCTCTAAGCGGAACCCGGTCCCTTTAATCGGGTGCGCGCCGCCCCCTCACGCATGAGCGACTTCTCCCGACGCGTGGAGGCGATCGACATCAGCGGCATCCGGAAAGTGTTCGAGGCGGCGAGCGAGGACGCGATCAACCTCGGGCTCGGCCAGCCGGACTTCCCGACGCCCGAGCACGCCCGGCAGGGAGCCATCGACGCGATCGAGGCCGGACAGGCGGACGGCTACACGTCGAACAAGGGGACGGCGAGCCTCCGCGCGGCGATCGCGGAGAAGCACGGTCGCGACAACGCGTTCACGGCGTCGCCCGAGGACGTCATCGCGACCTCGGGCGGGAGCGAGGCACTCCATCTCGCCATCGAGGCGCACGTCGACGAGGGTGAGGAGGTGCTCTTTCCCGATCCCGGTTTCGTCTCCTACGACGCGCTGACGAAGCTCGCGGGCGGCACGCCCGTCGGCCTGCCGCTGCGCGATGACCTGACGCTCGATCCCGCGACGGTCGAGGAGTACATCACGGACGACACGGCGGCGTTCGTCGTGAACTCCCCGGCGAACCCGACGGGCGCGGTGTCGCCGCCGGAGGACATGCGTGAGTTCGCGCGCATCGCCGACGAGCACGACGTGCTCTGCATCAGCGACGAGGTTTACGAACACATCGTCTTCGAGGGCGAGCACCGCTCGCCGATGGCGTACGACGAGTCGGGGAACGTCGTCGTCGTGAACGCCTGCTCGAAGACGTACTCGATGACCGGGTGGCGTCTTGGCTGGGTGACGGGTGCGAGCGAGCGTATCGAGCGGATGCTCCGTGTTCACCAGTACGCGCAGGCCTGCGCGTCCGCACCGGCGCAGTACGCCGCGGAGGCGGCGCTCACCGGCCCACAGGATCCCGTCGACGAGATGGTGGCGGCGTTCGAGGAACGACGGGACGTCCTCCTCGACGGCCTCGAGGACATGGGCCTCGACGTGCCGACGCCGAGAGGGGCGTTCTACGCGATGCCCGAGGTGCCCGAGGGGTGGGTCGACGCGGTGCTCGAGCGCGGCGTCGTCGTCGTCCCCGGCGGCGCGTTCGGTGAGCGTGGCGAAGGGTCCGCCCGCATCTCCTACGCGACGAGCATGGAGAACATCGAGGCAGCGCTCGAGGCGATGCGCGAAGCGACCGCCGCAGTCCGCTAGGTGCCTCTCCCTTCCCGAGGGTTTTAGCCACGTTCGCCCGAACGTCTACGGTATGCCTGACGCACCGCGACGCATCGAGGAGAAAGCGTACGCGTACGTGACGCGAGCCGGCGGGACGGAACTGCTCGTCTTCGATCCGCCGACCGGCGAGGGCCCGCAAGTCCCGAAGGGCGGTATCGAGTCGGAGGAGGATCCCGCAGACGCCGTCCTGCGCGAACTGCGCGAGGAGACGGGGCTCGTGGACGCGACGCTCCGACACCGCGTGGCGACCGACGAGTGGCCACACCCCACGAAGCCGAAGGCGTATCGACGCCACTTCTACCACGTCACCGTCGCGGACGCGCCCGACGAGTGGATACACGAAGTGACGGGCGGCGGCGAGGACGACGGCCTCCGGTACACCTGTCACTGGACGCGCCTTGAGGAGGCCGGCGACGCCCTCGTCCGCGAGCAGGGCGCGTATCTCGACGCGCTCGGGCGTGAGAGTGCGGACGCGTGAGCGCCGTCGTTCAGAACGCTGGCAACACCGTTTCCTCGTAGAAGTCGAAGAAGGCCTCCTGATTCGGCCCGATGTTGTGGACGTAGACGTGGTCGTAGCCTGCGTCCACGAACTCTTGGAGAGCCTCGACGTGCGCGTCGGGGTCGGGGTCGGTGAGCGTGTGGCCCTCGCGGACGTCCGCGCGCGTCACGCTCTCGCAGGCGTGTTCGAAGTGCGCGGGCGTCGGCAGTTCCGAGCTCACCCCGCCGGGGAGGTCACCGGTCGGCCACCACTCAGAGGCCGTCTCGACGGCCTCTTCTTCGGTCTCCGCGTAGCAGACCGCGAGCTGGCCGTACGTCGGGCCGTCGCCGCCCGCGTCGCGGTAGGTCTCGACGACGCGCTCTTGGGGGCCGACGCAGACGAGGCCGTTCCCGATGTCGGCGGCCGTCTTGGCGGTGCGCTCGCCGTACGCCGAGACGTAGATCGGCGGGTCCTCCGCGGGGAGCGTGAACAACTGGGCGTTCTCCACGGTGAAGTGTTCGCCGTCGTGACTTACCATCTCCCCGCTCCAGAGCGTCCGTATGATCTCGACGGCCTCCTCGAGCATCTCGAGGCGGACGTGGTGGGGTGGCCACTTCTCGCCGGTGACGTGCTCGTTCAGGCGCTCGCCGGTGCCGACGCCGAAGAAGAACCGGCCGTCGAGCATCGACGCCGTCGTCGCCGTCGCCTGCGCCAAGTTCGCGGGATGCTGGCGATTGATCGGTGCGGTGACCCCCGTCCCCACCTCCAGGTCGTCCGTCGTCTCCGAGACGGCGCCGAGACTGCTCCAGACGTACGGCGCCTCGCCCTGCTGGCGGATCCACGGGTGATAGTGGTCCGAGATCGGCGCGAAGTCGAATCCCCGCCGCTCGGCTTCGGCGGCGAGCGCCGCGAGGTCGCTCCCGCCGTGCTCCTCGCTCGACAGCGCGTAGCCGAACTCCGTCATGTGCTAGACGACGCACGCCGGAGTGTCGTGTCTTGGGGCCGTGATCCGCCGGTGCCACACGGCTTAATCCGCCGCCGGTCGTGCACTCTCGCATGGACGTCGCGATCATCACCGTCGGCGACGAACTGCTCGCCGGTGACACGGAGAACACGAACGCCACGTGGCTCAGTCGACAGCTATCCGCGCGCGGCGCGTCCGTCAGACGCGTCCTCGTCGTCCCCGACGAGCGCGACACGATCGCCGAGTACGTCCGCGAATGGCGCGACGCCTACGACGCCGTCATCGTCACCGGTGGACTGGGCGGGACGCACGACGACGTGACGATGGACGCGGTCGCGGACGCCGCGGGTGTCGACCTTCACGTTCCCGACGAAGCCCGCGAGGCCGTCGAGCGCGCCGCGCGCGCCTATCGCGACGCGAACCCCGAGGAGGCCGAGCGTTTCGAACTCGACCTCGACGTGGAGGCGTGGGCGACGGTCCCGGTGGGTGCACGCGTCATTCCGAACGAACCCGGACTCTCGCCCGGCGCGAAGGTCGGCGACGTCGGCGAGGGAGCGATCTACGTCTTCCCCGGCGTCCCCGACGAAGTCCACGCGATGTTCGACCTCGTCGACGAGGACTTCGGCGGCGACGTCGTCTCCGAGATCACGTACACGAGCGCGCCCGAGGGTGCCATCGGCCCGGACATCGAGGCGATCCGTGACGCGTACGACGTCGTCGTCGGCAGCTATCCCTCCGGTGAGGGTCCGAACCGCCTGAAGGTCACGGGCGAAGACCCCGACGAGGTCGCCGACGCCCTCCGCGCGCTCGAGGAACGCGTCGAGCAGCCGTCGGACTGAGTGGCCGCGAGGGGAGCGACGGCCGCCGACACGGGGAAAGCTTCAATACGCTGCACCAGAAAGTATATCAACGGGGAAACCATTATGCCAGTTCCGACGTATCCGAGCGACGAACCGGACCGTCGCGGTGGTGCCCCCGACCTGGACGACCTCGTCGGGCGCATCATCCGCGGGAACGATGGGGGCGCGCGAACGCCCCGCCCGACGGCCGGACCGTAGCGGGACGGTCCGCGCGGCGTCGACCGACGGACCGTTTTTTCGCCTTTCGCCGATCGCTACCGCTACTTCGCGGTGCTGACGATCTTGATGACGTCCCCTTCCTCCAGCTCGTACTCCTCCGCGACCTCCCGGGCGGTGCGGGCGTTCACCGCGTGGAGATAGCCGTCCCCGATGTCCGAGTGGACGGCGTACGCGAGATCTTTCGGCGTCGAGCCACGGGGAAGTAAGAAGGCATCCGGGAGGACGGTCCCCGTCCCGTCCGTCCACTTCGAGGCGTCCTGTACCGGGTAGACCGTGAGATGATCGAGGAGGTCGTACACGGCGTCGTTCAGCGCCGCTTGCACGCCCGTTCCGCCGTACTCGCTCATCGTCTCGCGCAACTCGGAGAGGAGGGCGGCCTGCTCGTCCGGGAGGTCGCCCGTCACGCCGAAGCTCTCGTCGCCGGGATCGTAGTCGAGGACGCCCGCCTCCGCGCCGCGGCGGAGCGCGAGTTCGCCCTGCGCGGTCGCGGGAATCACGGGCTTATCGAGTGCCAACAGGTGCTTGACGTACTCGTCGGGCGCGACGTCGATCTTGTTCGCCACGACGACGATCGGTTTCGTCCGCCGTCGGACGTCGCGCGCGAGCGCTTCGCGGTCGTCGTCCGTCCATTGGATCGGATCCTCGGGATAGTCGATCTCGCGCAGCGTCGCCATCACGTCGTACTCCGTCGCGCCGAAGCCAGTGAGGAGGTCCGTCACGGCCTCCTCAATGTCGAAACCCGGACTCCGCGACTGGCGCTCGACGGACTCCCAGTTGCGCTCGACGATGCTCGCCAGCCAGAGGTCCATCTCCTCCTCGACGAAGTCGATGTCGGTGAGGGGGTCGTGCGTCCCCACCTCGACGGGTTCGCCCTCCGCGTTGGTGCCCCCGGAGGCGTCGACGACGTTCAGGATCGCGTCCGCGTTCGTCAGCTCGTCGAGGAACTGATTGCCGAGGCCGCGCCCCTCGTGCGCACCGGGGACGAGCCCCGCGACGTCGAGCAACTCGACGGGCACGTATCGCGTCCCGTCGTGGCAGTGCTCGCTGTCACAGCGCTCTTCGAGGCTCGTGCAGGGGCACATCGTCCGGACGTGCGTGACGCCGCGGTTCGCGTCGATCGTCGTGAACGGGTAGTTCGCCATCTGGACCTCCGCCATCGTCGCCGCCGTGTAGAAGGTGGACTTCCCGGCGTTTGGCTTGCCGGCGAGCGCGAGGGAGAGCATACGCTAGGCTATGCGACGACGCGAAAGGCCGTTTCGCTTCCGCCCGGGCTCAGGCGTCGAGGATCTCGATCGGGTTCCCGTCGGGGTCGCGCACGAAGAGGATCGTCGTCCCGCTCTCGGTCGTTCGCGGGCCGTCCGCGACCGTCTCCACGTCGTTTGGGAGCGACTCGTGGAACGCCGCGACGTCCGGGACGGACAGCCCGAGGTGTGTCGCCCCCGTGTCGTTTACCGTCCCACCACGACGGTCGTCACCCTCGGGGTCGTACTCGACGAGTTCGATCCGCGCGCCGCCCGCGTCAAGGTGCGCGAACGACGCCGACGCCCCGGCGACGCCGACGCCCTCCGCGAACGCCTCGCCACCGACGTCGAACTCGGCGAGGACGTCGAGACCGAGAACGTCGCGGTAGAACGCCAGTGACTCGTCGAGATCCGAGACCGTGATGCCGTAGTGATGCGCGCTCGGCGTGGCGTCATCGCTCATAGTCGGGTGTTCGACGCCCCCCGCAAATAGCTACCTCACTCGCGTCGTCCTCCACTCGGGCTTCGCGTCGCTCGCCGTTCGTCCGGGCTAGGGCTCGGACTACTCGGGGTCGCGCGTCGGGTCCCGATCCAGCATCATCTCGCCGCGCGCGCGGATGCCGCCGTCGATGTCCGCATCCGGGTGGACGATCACGTTCTCCCCGGAGACGTCCCCAAGGATCAACGCGTCCTCGCGGACGTAGACGTCACCGCCGCGCGTCGTCACGTCGCCGTGGACCTTCGTGCCGACGCCGACGACGATGTCGCCCTGCGCGCGCAGGCTCCCGAAGAGGTTCGACTCCGCGCCGACCTCGATCTCCGTCGCACGGACGTTCCCGTGGAGGCGACACTCCGCACCGATCTCCGCAGGCGCCGAGGCGCGCCACGCGTCGTCGCTGACGTGCGCCCCGCGCGGGATCGTGATCGGCGGGGCGTCGGTGTCGCTACTGAGTTCGTCGATGAGCTCCTGGGCTTCGGCCTCCTCGCCGAGTCGCAATAGTTGGGCGAGGTACGCCATGAAGAAGACGACGGTCGGCATCGGGTTGCGGATGACGATCCAGCCGTTGGCCTCGAAGCCCTCCTCAATGTCGACGTCGTCGCCGATGTCGAGGTCACCGCCGACGACGAGTCGACCGGAGATGTGCGCGCGCTCGCCGAGGTAGGCGTCGCCGCCCGCGAGGACGTTGCCCTCGACGTCGCTCCACATGTCGAGGCGGACGTCCGCCTCGGCCTCGATGTCACCGCCGAAGCGAGCGCGCTCCCCCGCGACGACGTTTCGCCCCCGGACGCCGAACTCAACGGTGCTCTGCCCGCCGACGAGGACGTCCCCCTCGTTCACGAGGTCGTGCTCCTCGACGGTCGTCCCGTCGGGGAGCCGCAACCGGTCGAGTGGGTCCGAACCGAACACGGCCGTACGGAGCCACCCCACCGCAATAAAGGGCTCGTCGGACGGGCCGCCGACGCGCCGCTTTTACGCGTCGACCGCGTCGTGACGAATATGACCACGCTCTCCTTCACCGAGGACGGCGTCGACGTCGTCTACGAGGGCACCGAGTTCCGCCTGGAACGTGATCTCGTCGAGGACGCCACGCAGAAGGACTATTTCGACGTCACTGACCACGAGATCCTGCGTATCGTTGAGACGGACCCGCAACTCAGCGGCGAGGCCCGGCAGATCGGCGACGTCATCGACGCACAGTAGCGCCCCCTCCCGACTTTTTTCTCCGCGGCGCCCGATGGTGTCGGTATGGACGATTGGCTCAAAGCCGTGCTCGCGCTCGGCGTCCTGTTCGTCGCCGTCCCCGTCCTCGTGATGCTGTTTTTCGTCCCGATGATGGGATACGGCGGAATGGGTGGCGCGTACGGTGGTATGGGCGGTGGGATGTACGGCGGTGGCGGGATGGGCGGTAGTGGCATGTATGGTGGTGGAATGGCCGGGTGGATCGGCCTGCTCGTTCCGCTCGGGATCCTGCTCGTCCTCGGCTACGTCGTCTACCGGGCGTTCGGTGCGGCCGAGCACGGGGACGCAGCAGTGGACGAACTCCGCGCGGCGTACGCGCGTGGTGACCTCACGACGGAGGAGTACGAGGAGCGCCGCGAGCGCCTCGAGGAGTCGCGGGAGTAAGAGAAAGCGCGTTACGCGAACGTCCGCGAGATATCCGGTTCGTCGTCGTGATCGAGTTTCTCGAGGGCGTTGCGGAAGTCGTCCATCCGGACCTCGGTCCGGTCGTCGCGGATGGCGTACATGCCGGCCTCGGTGGTGACGGCCTTCACGTCCGCACCGGAGAGCTCCTCGCTCTCGCGCGCGAGGACGTCGAAGTCGACGTCGGCGGCGACGTTCATGTCGCGGGTGTGGATGCGGAAGATCTTCGCGCGACCCACCTCGTCGGGCTTGGGCACCTCGATGAGGCGGTCGAAGCGGCCCGGGCGGAGGATGGCGCGATCCAGCATGTCGAAACGGTTGGTGGCAGCGATGATGCGGATGTCGCCGCGCTCGTCGAAGCCGTCCATCTCGGAGAGGAGCTGCATCATCGTCCGCTGGACCTCGGCGTCGCCCGACGTCTTCGAGTCCGTGCGCTTCGAGGCGATGGCGTCGATCTCGTCGATGAAGACGACGGCGGGCTCGTGTTCCCGGGCGACTTGGAAGAGGTCGCGGACGAGCTTCGCGCCCTCGCCGATGAACTTGTGGACGAGTTCGCTGCCGGCCATCTTGATGAACGTCGCATCCGTCTGGGCGGCGACGGCCTTCGCCATCATCGTCTTCCCCGTGCCCGGCGGGCCGTAGAGGAGGACGCCGCTCGGCGGCTGGATGCCGACGTTGTCGAAGAGACCGGGGTTCTCCATCGGGAGCTCGACGGTCTCTCGGACCTCCCGGAGCTGGTCGTCGAGACCGCCGATGTCCTCGTAGCCGACCGAGGGCGACTCCTCGACCTGCATGACTTGGGCGCGGACGTCGGCCTCGTCGTTCAGCTGCTTGACGATTGAGAGGCTGTTGTTGACGGCGACGCGTGCGCCCGGTTCGAGGTCAGTGCGGAGTTCCTCGGTGAGTTCGGTGAGCGCCTCCTGGTTGTTCCCGTGCTGTTTGATGATCGCGCCCCGGTCGTTCAGCTCTTGGACCGTGGCGACGAACAGTGGAGACTGCTTGAGCTTCTTGTTCTCGTGGGTGAGGCGCTCGAGCTTCTGCTGGTACTTGTTGTTCTCGGCGTTCGCGTCGAGGAGCTCGTCCCGCATCTCCTCGTTTTGCTCCTCGAGGACGTCGAGGCGCTCCCGGAGGGCCTCGATCTTCTCCTGCTGAGGCGCCCCCTCCTCGTACGGGAGTTCGACGTCGTCGACGGTGTCACTCATCGCCCATCGCTAGGGCGTTAGTTCATAAGAGGCTTCGGGTGACGTACCCACACCCTCGTTCGCGGCCGACCGAGATGTCCTACAGTAATCAAAGAGAAGAAAAAGTATTATCTCTGTGTATTCCGTGGTCACTCGTATGAGCGCGATTCGGACGGCCGACGAGGCCACCATCGAGCAGTTGCGAGACCTGCCACCGAGCGCGAAACTCGTCGCGAAAGTACTGGAGTACGAGGAGACCCTCACGCAGAGCGAAATCGCCGAGGAGACGCTGCTGCCGTCCCGTACCGTCCGGTACGCGTTGACCCGCCTCGATGAGGCCGGCGTCGTCGACTCGCGGTTCTCCTTTACCGACGCGCGCAAGCGCATCTACACGCTCGCCGTCGGCGAGTAACTCGACGCTGCATACTTACGACGGAGCGCGCAACTGTTGTAGTATGACGAAGGTGATCCACACGGGGGACACCCACCTCGGGTACCGCCAGTACCACTCCCCCGAGCGCCGACAGGACTTCCTCGAGGCCTTTCGGCAGGTCGTCGAGGACGCGATCGCCGACGACGTCGATGCCGTCGTCCACGCTGGCGACCTCTACCACGACCGCACGCCCGGCCTCGAGGACCTCATGGGCACCATCGAGATCCTCCGCCCGCTCGCCGACGCGGACATCCCCTTCCTCGCCGTCGTCGGCAACCACGAGGGGACGCGACACGCCCAGTGGCTCGACCTCTTCGAGACGCTCGGGCTCGCCGAACGCCTCGACTTCGCGGGTCGCCGCGTCGGCGACACCGTCTTCTACGGCCTCGACTACGTCCCGGAGTCCAAGCGCGACGCCCTCGACTACGACTTCGCCGAACACGACGCCGCGCACGCCGCGCTCGTCTCGCACGGCCTCTTCACACCGTTCCCCCACGGCGAGTGGGACCTCGAAGACGTACTCGAGGCCTCGCCCGTCGCCTTCGACGCCGTCCTCCTCGGCGACGACCACACGCCCGACACCGTTCGGCTCGACGGCACGTGGGCGACCTACTGCGGATCGACGGAGCGCGCGAGCGCGAGCGAACGCGATCCGCGCGGGTACAACGTCGTCACGTTCGATGCCGGCGACGCCGAGCGAAGCGAGACGTCGCCGAACGAGGGAACGGGGAGCGAAGCGTCCCGTGAGCCCACTAACGCCGAGCGAAGCGAGTCCTCCGCAAGCGATGCGACGGCGTGGGACACCGGTGCGGGCGTGACGATAAGCCGACGCGGGCTCGACACCCGCGACTTCGTCTTTGTCGATCTCGAACTCGCCGAGAGCGAGGGCGAAGAGCGCGTGCGCCAACGCCTTCGTGAGGAAGCCATCGAGGACGCCGTCGTCGTCGTCACCATCGAGGGTGAGGGCGGGGAGGTGACGCCCGCCGACGTCGAGCGCTTCGGCGACGAGCGCGGCGCGCTGATCACGCGGGTCAACGACCGCCGCGAGGTCGACGTCGAGGCCGACTACGAGGTGTCGTTCGCCGACCCGGACGAGGCCGTCCGCGAACGCGTCCGCGACCTCGGGCTGAGTGAAGCCGCTCGCGGGATCGATGAGGCCGTCCGCGAGGGATCGATCGCCGACTCGAACGTCCGCGACGAGGTGAAGGGACGGATCGAGACGATCGTTGAGGCGGGCGACCTCGCGGCCTTCGAGACCGCCGCGGACGACACCGAACCGACGGACACGGTGGCGGACGACGCTGAAACCGATACGTCGACCCCGGACGCGAGTGACGCACCGACCGACGCCGAGGGCGGCAATCGCGACGGACGCGCTCCGGACGACACGGAGACGACCACCGTGGAGGACTACCTGTGAGGGTCGATCGCCTCCGCCTCCGCAACTTCAAGTGTTACGAGGATGCGGACGTCTCGCTCGGATCGGGCGTCACGGTCATCCACGGCCTCAACGGGAGTGGGAAGTCCTCACTCTTGGAGGCGTGTTTCTTCGCGCTCTACGGTGCGACGCCGCTCGATCGCACGCTCGACGAAGTCGTCACGATCGGCGCGGAGGAGGCCGAAGTCGACCTCTGGTTCACCCACGCTGGCGCGTCGTTCCACCTCCACCGACGCGTCCGCCACACGGGCGAGCGGGCGAGCACGGCGGATTGCACGCTGGAGACGCCCGACGACACGATCGACGGCGCGCGCGACGTCCGCGACTACGTCGTCGACCTCCTCCGGATGGACGCGGACGCGTTCGTCAACTGCGCGTACGTCCGGCAGGGCGAGGTGAACAAGCTCATCAACGCCTCGCCGGGGGAGCGCCAAGACATGATCGACGACCTCCTCCAACTCGGCAAACTGGAGGCGTACCGCCAGCGCGCCGAGCAGGCTCGCCGCGGAGTACAGGCGGTCCGCGACGCCCGCGCCGAGCGTCTCGACTCCATCGCCGAGCAGGTCGCGGAGTACGAGGCGCGCGACCTCCACGCCGAACTGAACGAGGCCGAGACCGAACTCGCCGAGGTCGAAGCGGAGATCGAGAACTTCGAGGAGAACCGAGAGCAGGCGGCGGAGACGAAGGCTGACGCCGAACGCGTCATTGAGGAGTACGCCGACCGGCGCGCCGAACTCGACGACCTCACGGAGACCGTCGCCGACCTCAAAGAACAGATCACGGAGACGGAGCACGAACGCGAGACGCTCGCCGACGCCGTTTCGACGGCCCGCGAGCGCGTGGAGGCGCTCGACGAGCGGATCGAGGCCCTGCTCGCCGAAACCGATATCGAGGCGACGCCCGCGTCGGTGAGTGTCGAGACGGTGCGCGAGCGCCGTGCGGCGGTCGCCGACGAGCGCGACGACGTGCAGGACGATCACGGCGACTGTCGGACGACGATCCAGACGCACGCGAGCGACGCCGAGTCGAAGCGCGAGCGCGCAGCCGACCTCGCCGAGCGCGCCGAAGAAGCGCGCGAACGCGCCGCGGAACTCGACGGCGAGGCCCGCGAGGCCGCCGAGCAGGTCGCCGAGGCCGACGAGCGGATCGACGCCATCGACGCGGAGCGCGAGGAGGTGCGCGACGCGTTCGCCGATGCGCCCGTCGACCCCGGTGAGGCCGAGTCGTACCGCGAATCGGTCCGCGCGGATCTCGACGACGTCCGTGAGCGCGAGTCGGATCTGAAGGGTGACCTGCAGGCCGCGCGTGCCGCCGTCACGGAGGCCGAGGAACTCCGCGACGCCGGGAAGTGCCCCGAGTGCGGGCAGCCGGTCGAGGGCTCGCCGCACGTCGACGCGCTCGACGAACGCCGCGAGCGCGTCGCCGAACTCGAAGCCGACCTCGACGCCATCCGCGAGGAGAAGGCGGCGCTCGAAGCCGACCTCGAACGCGCGAACGCGCTCGTGGACGCAGAGAGCGATCTCGAAACGCTCACCGAGCGCCGTGCGGACGTCGCCGACCTCCGCGACGGGCACGCGGACGCCGTCGAGTCGAAGCGCGAGGAGGCTGCGACGAAGCGCGAGGAGGCCGCCGACTTCGACGAACGCGCCGCGGCCGCGCGTGAAGCGGCCGCGGAAGCCGACGCGGCGGCCGACGACGCCCGCGAGCGACTCGGCGAACTGAACGGTCGGATCGCCGAGCTGAAGGACCGCCTCGACACGCTCGACGACCTCGCTGACGCGCTCGCTGACCGCGAGAGCGCCGTGAACGACCGCGAGAGCGCGTGCGAACGCCGGGCGGATCTCGAAGAACTGAACGACGAGCGCCGCGAGCGCCTCGCCGACGCCCGGGAGCGAAAGCGCGATCTCGAAACCGAGTTCGACGAGGAACGCCTCGAACACGCCCGCTTGGAGCGCGACCGGGCGACGACCTATCTCGAAGAGGTGCACGACACGATCGCCGACCGCGAGGAACGGCGCTCCGAGCTGCAGGAGCGTCTCGGCGCGTTGAAGGGGGACATCGAGACCCTCGAAGAACTCCGCGAGAAACGCGACGCCGCACGGGAACGCGTCGACGCGCTCGACGACCTCGTCGCGGAGACCGAGGAGTTAGAGTCGACGTACGGCGATCTCCGCGGAGAGTTGCGCCAGCGGAACGTCGAGAAGCTCGAACGCCTCCTCAACGAGACCTTCGACCTCGTCTACGGCAACGACTCCTACGCACGTCTCGAACTCGACGGGAGCTACGAGCTCACCGTCTACCAGAAGGACGGGGAAGCGCTCCAGCCCGACCAGCTCTCGGGTGGCGAGCGCGCGCTGTTCAACCTCTCGCTCCGCTGTGCGGTCTATCGGCTGCTCGCGGAGGGCATCGAGGGTTCCGCGCCGCTCCCGCCGCTCATCCTCGACGAACCCACCGTCTTCCTCGATTCTGGGCACGTCTCGCGGCTCGTTGATCTCGTGGAGTCGATGCGAGATCTCGGCGTCGAGCAGATCCTCGTCGTCAGCCACGACGACGAACTCGTCGGTGCCGCGGACGATCTCCTCCACGTCGAGAAGGACGCGACCTCGAACCGGTCGCACGTCTCGAGCGGCGTCGAAGCGGAGGCCGCTGCGACGCTGGACTAGTCACGCAGCGCGCCGACACCCTCGCGTCCCGTCTCGGTGAGTTCGTATCCGCGTTCGCCGTACACGTCGGTCTCAGCGACGAGGCCGGCCGCGCGGAACTCGGTGAAGAGACCGTGGACGTCGCTCTCGCAGAGGTCGTACTCCGTGAGGATCGTCCGGATCGGGAGCCCACCGCGCTCGTGAAGCTCGACGAGGAGGCCGAGCGCGCGCTCGCTTCGCGCGACGGTGAGCACGCGTCGGACGGGATCGGGGACGGCGCGCGCGGCGGCTTCGAGAGGATCGACCCCGCCCGCGGGCTCTAGCTTCTCGTTCGGGAGGTGGGTTTCCGTACCCGTCTCCGGATCGCGGACGCGGCTGCTCTCCGCCGAGCGCTTCACGAGCAGATAGGTGTGACCGTCGGCGTCGCGGACGGTACGCATACCCGATCGGTGGGGTCCCGCGCTGGTAGGCGTGTCGCCTTTCACGCCGTCGGGTCGTCCGCGTCGTCCGCCCGATCGGTGGCGCCATCCCCCGCCTCGTCGTCCGCGTCGTTCGGCGGCGCGTCGTGCTCGCCGGCGTCGATGGCGCGTTGGACGCGCCGATAGGTGATGAGGCCGTAGGCGAGGCCGGCGAACCCGACGACTGCGAGGCCACCGCCGAGGAGGAGTCGACCGCGGAAGTAGAGGAAGAGCAGGCCGAGCGCCGCCGCCAGAACGGCGAGGTTGAAGACGACGACGAGATAGACGAACTGACGCTGAAGCGGATCGCTGAGGTCGACGTCGGGGGACTCCTCCTCCTCCTCGTCGCTCTCGTCTGCGTCGGCGCTCGCGGGCTTCAGCGAGTCGAACACGAACGGAAAACCGCCGCCGAGGATAAAGAGCGTTGCTAGTTATCGCTGGTCGCCCAGTGGGACCGCGTGCGTCGCCTTCAGCCACGCGAGGGGGTTCTCCGAGTCGTAGAGTACGACCCCGTCGGTAGTGTCGTACGTCTCGATACCGTCTCGGGGGTCGTCGCCTTCCGGAAGCTGTGGGACGTTGTTCCCGCGCTGATCGTCCTGCGTGGCGTTATCGGACACGTCGTTCACCTCTGATCTATGGTATGGCGTACCACGGTATATACCTTTCCCCGTCCGGCGGTCGTTCGACGCCGCCGCGTCCATCCGCTCGTCAGCTCCATCCGGCCGAAGGAGCGGGCTTTTAGGAACGCGGGCGCAACCAACGCACAATGAGCAACGCGAGTCTCTCCGACTTCCCCTCGGGGACGAACGACGGGGGCGGCGACGGCGACACGGCGGCGACCCCGCGGCCCGACGAAGAGGCGCGGTACGTCGCCGGCGACGACGACCCCCTCGTCAGCGAGGTGTTCGATGCCGAATCCGGTGCGCTCCCGGACGTCGACGCCACGATCGATCTGCTGGTGACGCAGGTCGACTACACCGTCGAGGGCTCCGGCGAGCGCGAGCGCCCCGTCATCCACGTCTTCGGCCGGACGAGCGAGAACGAGACCGAACACGTCCGCGTCCACGGGTTCCGTCCGTACTTCTACGCCCCCACCGACTCGCTCAATGAGGGGGACCTCGCGAAGGACGTCATCACCGGCCACGAGACGGGCTACGAGTCGATCCGCGGCGACGACCTCACGAAGATCTTCGGGCGTACCCCGCGCGACGTCGGGAACATCCGCGACGAGTACGACCACTACGAGGCGGACATCCTCTTCCCCAACCGCTTCCTCATCGACAAGGACGTCAACAGCGGGATCCGCGTGCCCGCCCGCCGCGCCGAGAACGACGGTGCGCTCGTCGTCCACCACAACGAGGCCGAACCCGTCGAGGCCGACGCTGACCTCCGCGTGAACACCTTCGACATCGAGGTCGAGGACCGCAACGGCTTCCCGGAAGAGGGCGAGGAGCCCATCGTCTGTCTCACCAGCCACGACTCCTACCGCGACGAGTACATCACGTGGCTCTACGACGCCCCCGACGGCGACGCGCCCGCCCCCGACGACCTCGCTGACTACGACCTGCTCGACGACGCCGCCGACGCGACCCTCGACGTCCGCGTCTTCGACACCGAGGAAGCGATGCTGGAGGCGTTCGTGGACTACGTCCGTGAAACCGACGCCGACGTTCTCACGGGATGGAACTTCGAGGATTTCGACGCGCCCTACCTCATCGACCGGATGGACGTCCTCGGCCTCGATTATCGCCGCCTCTCGCGTATCGACGAGGTCTGGACGTCCGGGTGGGGCGGCCCGAACGTCAAGGGTCGCGTCGTCTTCGACCTCCTCTACGCCTACCAGCGCACCCAGTTCTCCGAACTCGACTCGTACCGACTCGACGCGGTCGGCGAGACCGAACTCGGCGTCGGGAAGGAGCGCTACGCGGGCGACATCGGCGACCTCTGGGAGGACGACCCCGAACGCCTTCTAGAGTACAACGTGCGCGACGTCGAGCTCTGCGTCGAGATCGACGGAAAACAGGACGTCATCGACTTCTGGGAGGAAGTCTCGACGTTCGTCGGCTGCAAGCTCGAGGACGCGACGACGCCGGGCGACGCGGTGGACGTCTACGTCCTCCACAAGGCCCACGGGCGCTTCGCGCTCCCCTCGAAGGGCCAACAGGAGTCCGAGGACTACGAGGGCGGCGCCGTCTTCGACCCCATCACGGGCGTGAAGGAGAACGTGACGGTGCTCGACCTGAAGAGCCTCTATCCGATGTCGATGATGACGATCAACGCCTCCCCAGAGACGAAGGTCGACCCCGACGACTATTCGGGCGACACCTTCCGCGCGCCCAACGGCACGCACTTTCGGGAGGAGCCGGACGGCATCATCCGCGAGATCATCGACGAAACGCTCTCGGAGCGCGAGGAGAAGAAGGAGCTACGCAGCGAGCATTCCCCCGGGTCGAACGAGTACGAGCGCTACGACCGACAGCAAGCAGCTGTCAAGGTTATCATGAACTGCTTCACGCCGGACACTGATGTCCTCACGCCCGATGGCGTCCGGAACATCCGTGACCTCGACGTCGGCGACGTCGTCTACTCGCTCGACCCGGACACGATGGAGATGGAGGAGAAACCGGTCGTCGAGACGCACGCGTATCCGGACTATCGCGGCGACCTCGTGGACGTCGAGACGAGCAAGGCGGACTTCAGCGTCACGCCGAACCACCGGATGCTCGTCCGGAAGGACGACACGAACGGTGCGTCGTGGAACGACTACCGGTTCATTGAGGCGGGGGAGCTGAACGCGTCCTCGCACTACGAGCTGCCGCACGGCTGGTCGACGGAGCACGGCGACCCCGTCGAGGAGATCGACCTCACCGAGCACGTCGAGGGCGACTACGAGGTGTGGGTTCGGCCGTCGGTCCACGGTCGGACGTTCACGTCCGAACTCGGCTGGACGCCGCGCCGCGTTCCGAAAGCGGACCTCGGGCAGACGGGCTACGTCTTCACGGCCGAGGAGTTCGAGGAACACCGAGAGTACGTCGAGTCCGTCTGCGAGTCGAGTTTCGTCCACCGCGAATCGGGTCGAAAGTGGATTCCGCGTACGTACGACGGCGACGACTTCCTCGAGTTGCTCGCGTGGTACGTCACGGAGGGGAACGTCTACACGTCCGAGGATAAGCAGTTCGGCGAGAACTTCCGTGGATCCTCCACGACGGTGAATATCGCACAGGACGCGGCACAAGACGTGGCTGCGGACGGCGGCGAGGCGGACGATCATACCGCTATCGGCGAACTCCTCGACCACCTCGGGTTCGACTACTACGTCGACGGCCGAGGCTATCAGTTCACCTCGAAACTCCTCGGGGACTTCCTCGAGACTTTGTGCGGCGAGACCAGCTTCGAGAAGCGGATCCCCGAGTTCGTCTTCGACGCGAGCGAGGCACAGAAGCGGCGGTTCCTCGACACGCTCGTCGCCGGCGACGGCGACCGGCAGGTGAACTCGTGGCGCTACACGACGTCGAGCGACCGGCTCCGCGACGACGTTCTCCGCCTCTGTGCGCATCTCGGCGAGACGGCGAGCTACAACCGCGACAGCGGGTCGTGGCGGATCTACTGCACTGAGGACGCAAAGAACTCCTTCCGGATGCATCGGAGCGGTGGGACGAGCACGGCCGACGACGGCGTCTACTGCGTCACCGTCGAGGACAACCACACGCTCCTCGCTGGCCGGAACGGGAAATTCCAGTTCGTCGGACAGAGCCTTTACGGCGTTCTCGGATGGGAGCGCTTCCGGCTCTACGACAAGGAGATGGGCGCGGCCGTGACGGCCACCGGTCGGGACGTCATCGAGTTCACGGAGGAGGCCGCCAACGAACGTGACAAAGAAGTTATATATGGGGACACGGATTCAGTCATGTTAGAGCTCGGGCGAGACGTGTCGAAGGAGGAGGCCGTCGAACAGTCCTTCGACCTCGCCGAGTACATCAACGAGCGCTACGACGCCTTCGCGCTCGAAGAGCTCGACGCGGCCGTCCACCACTTCGAAATCGAGTTCGAGAAGCTATATAGAAGATTCTTCCAGGCGGGTAAGAAGAAACGCTACGCCGGCCACATCGTCTGGAAGGAGGGGAAGGACGTCGACGACATCGACATCACGGGCTTCGAGTACAAGCGAAGCGACATCGCGCCCATCACGAAGGACGTCCAGAAGCAGGTCATCGACATGATCGTCCACGGCAACGACACCGACGCGGTGAAGGAGTACGTCCACGACGTCGTGGAGGAGTTCCGGAGTGGCGACGTTGACCTCGACGACGTCGGCATTCCTGGGGGGATCGGTAAGCGACTCGACAACTACGACACCGACACCGCCCAAGTGCGCGGCGCGAAGTACGCGAACCACCTCCTCGGGACGAACTTCCAGCGGGGGTCGAAACCCAAACGCCTCTATCTCGAGAAGGTCCATCCCGAGTTCTTCCGCGAACTGGAGGCCGAGAATCCGAAGCTCGTCGAGGATCCGCTCTACATCGAGTTCAAGCGCGATCCGGACGTCATCTGCTACGAGTACGCCGACCAGATCCCGGACGCCTTCGAGGTGGACTGGGAGACGATGCTGGAGAAGACCCTCAAAGGCCCCATCGAGCGGATCACGGAGGCGCTCGGCGTCTCGTGGGACGAGGTCGAGAGCGGCCAGACCCAGACCGGGTTGGGCTCCTACATGTAGAGGCGGCGCGCGTCCGCGGGCGAACGCCTAAGCCGGTGCCCGCCGTATATCCGTGTGGGTGAGACCCATGGGAAAGAAACTCCTGATGATCGTCGGCGACTTCGGTGAGGACTACGAGATCATGGTGCCGTTCCAGGCACTCCAAGCGGTCGGCCACGAAGTCGACGCCGTCTGCCCCGAGCGGGAGGCCGGGGAGACGGTGAAGACCGCGATCCACGACTTCCGGGGCGATCAGACCTATCTCGAGGAGCGTGGACACGACTTCCAGCTGAACGCGACGATGAGCGATGTCGATCCCGCCGACTATGACGGCCTCGTCGTGCCGGGCGGGCGCGCCCCCGAATACCTCCGGACGCACGACGTCGTCCTCGAGACGGTTCGGCACTTCTTCGAGGTGGACAAGCCGGTGGCGGCACTCTGTCACGGCCCGCAGATCCTCGCCGCCGCGGGCGTCCTCGAGGGGTACGAGATGACGAGCTATCCGGCGGTCCGCCCGGAGTGCGAGGCCGCCGGCTGTTCGTGGGTAGACGAGGTGACGACGGACGGCAACCTCGTGACGGGCCAGGCGTGGCCGGACCACCCCGAGTGGATCGCGCAATACCTCGACCTGCTCGGCGACGAGGTGTCGCACGCCGAACCCGCCGCCGCGGACGACTGAGCCGGCGCGTCTTTCCACAATCGAAAAAACGTTTTTTCGCTCCGAGAACTAGAGGGGGTCGGTTCCGAAACGTTAATCCCGCGCGCGGGCGTTCATACGAACGACCTAACCAATGGCCACGATCGAGCTCAAGAACGTTCACGCGGAAGTCGCCGAGGGGGACGAAGAGATCCTGCACGGCGTCGATCTGGAGGTCGAGTCCGGCGAGATTCACGCCCTGATGGGCCCCAACGGGAGCGGAAAGTCCACCACCTCGAAGGTCATCGCGGGCCACCCGGCCTACGACGTGACCGAGGGCGAGATCATCCTCCACCTCGAGGCCGCCGATTTCGACGGGATCGACGAGATCCCCGAGAGCGCACGCACCTGGAACCTCCTCGAACTGGAACCGAACGAGCGCGCCGCGCTCGGTGTCTTCCTCGCCTTCCAATATCCGGCGGAAATCGAGGGCGTCACGATGACGAACTTCCTCCGCACGGCGCTCAACGCGAAGCTGGAGGAGCGCGACGAGCTCCTCTTCGGCGAGGGCGAAGATGAGGACGAAGACGAGGATGCCGGCTACGAGACCTCCCCGATGGAGGGCCCCGCGGACGAGGGCGAAGTCGGCGTCGCCGAGTTCCAGCAGCTCCTCTCGGAGAAGATGGAGCTCCTCGACATGGACGAGAAGTTCGCACAGCGCTATCTCAACGCCGGCTTCTCCGGCGGCGAGAAGAAACAGAACGAGGTCCTCCAGGCGGCCATCCTCGAGCCCACCATCGCGGTGCTCGACGAGATCGACAGCGGTCTCGACATCGACCGCCTCCAGGACGTCGCGGACGGCATCAACGCCCTCCGCGACGAGCAGGGCACCGGCGTCCTGCAGATCACGCACTACCAGCGCATCCTCGACTACGTCGAACCCGATACCGTCCACATCATGCTCAACGGCGAAATCGCCATGGAGGGCGGTCCCGAACTCGCCGAGAAGCTTGAGGACAAGGGATACGACTGGGTGCGCGAGCAGGTCTACAACGCGGCTTAAGATACAATCATGAGTTCAGAAGAGAACCTACAAGAGACCGACACCGAGGCGCGCTTCGAGTTCAAAAAGGAGCAGCATTCGGCCTTCCAGTCCGAGAAGGGGCTGACCGAGGAGACGATCCGACTCATCTCCGAGGATAAGGACGAGCCCGACTGGATGCTCGAGCGCCGTCTGCGCGCGCTCAAGCAGTACAAGAAGATGCCGATGCCGACGGATTGGCCGGGCCAGCCCGACCTCTCCGAACTCGACGTCGAGGAGATCGTCCCGTACATCCGCCCCGACGTCGAGACCCGCGGCGGCGCGGAGAACTGGGAGGACCTCCCGGACGAGATTCAGGACACCTTCGAGAAACTCGGCATCCCGGAGGCCGAGCGCGAGGCGCTCAGCGGCGTCGGCGCGCAGTACGAGTCCGAGGTCGTCTACCAGAACATGCAGGAGCGCTGGGAGGAGAAGGGCGTTATCTTCTGCAACATGGACGAGGCCGTCCAGGAGCACGAAGAGATCGTCAAAGAGCACTTCATGACGAACTGCGTCCCCGCCTCCGACAACAAGTTCGCGGCGCTCCACGGCGCGGTCTGGAGCGGTGGCTCGTTCGTCTACATCCCCGAGGACGTCACGGTCGAGATGCCCGTGCAGGCCTACTTCCGGATGAACTCGGAGGGGATGGGGCAGTTCGAGCACACGCTCATCATCGCCGAGGAAGGCTCCGAGGTCCACTACATCGAGGGCTGTAGCGCGCCGAAGTACGGCACGCACAACCTCCACAGCGGTGGCGTCGAGGTCTTCGTGAAGGAGGACGCTCACGTGCAGTATTCGACCGTGCAGAACTGGTCGAAGAACACGTTCAACCTCAACACGAAGCGCGCCATCGTCGAGGAGAACGGCACGATGGAGTGGATCTCCGGGAGCATGGGCTCGAAGGCCACGATGCTCTACCCCTCCTCGATCCTGAAGGGGCGCGGCGCGACGGACAACCACATCACCATCGCCTTCGCGGGCGAAGGTCAGGACATCGACACCGGCGCGAAGGTCTACCACAACGCGCCCGACACGAAGTCCACCATCGAGTCCAAGTCCATCGCGAAGGACGGCGGCCGCACGAACTACCGGGGTCTCGTCCACATCGCGGACGGCGCCGAGGACTCCTCGACGTCCGTCGAGTGTGACGCGCTGATGTTCGACAACGAGTCGACGTCGGACACGATGCCGTACATGGAGATCAACGAGTCCAAAGTCGACGTCGCCCACGAGGCGACAGTCGGAAAAATCGGCGATGAGGACGTCTTCTACCTCCAGTCACGCGGCCTCGACGACGACGACGCGAAGCAGATGATCGTCGCCGGCTTCATTGAGCCGATCACGGAGGAACTGCCGATCGAGTACGCCGTCGAACTCAACCGCCTCATCGAGCTCGAGATGGAGGGGAGCCTCGGGTAACATGAGCGGCGCAACACAGTTCCACGCCGGCGTCGACGTGGAGACGGTCGAGCGGATCGCCGAGGAGCGCAACGAGCCGGAGTGGCTCCGCGCGAAGCGCCTCGAGGCCCTCGAAGCGCTCTCCGACCTCGACTATCCGGACGTCATCCAGACACCGGGCCGGACGTGGACGAACCTCGCGGATCTCGACTTCGAGGCGCTCGTCGAGCCGTTCGACCAGACCGAGGAGAAGGATTGGGTCGCGGACGACCAGGCGACCGTGGTGCCGTTCCACGAGGCGCTGAACGACGCGGACCTCGAAGCGCTCGTCAAGGAGCACTTCGGGAGCGTCGTCGACCCCGAGGAGAACCGCCTCACGGCGCTCTCCACTGCACTCTTCACGACGGGGACGGTCATCTACGTCCCCTCGAACGTCGACGCCGAGGACGTGACGATCCGGACGACGATGAACGGGACGTCCCTGTTCAACTACACGCTCGTCGTCACCGACCAGAACGCCTCCGTCACCATCCTGGAGCGCCAGGACACTGGAGCGGACGCCGACGGCAGCGAGGAGCGCTACTACTCCGGCATCGTCGAAGTCGACGCGGGCGAGAACGCCTACGTCCAGTACGGCTCGCTCCAGGACTTCGATCAGTCCACGTACAACTACACGCTGAAGCGCGGCGTCACGGACACGTACGCGACGCTCAACTGGATCGAGGGCAACCTCGGCTCCCGCCTCACGAAGACGGGGGTCTCCACCCTGCTCGAGGGCGAATCCTCGGAGACGAAGATCGTCGGCGCGTTCTTCGGCCACGAGGACCAGCATTTCGACCTCGACTCGAAGGTCTGGCACCGCAACGAGCACACGACGGCGGACCTCGTGACGCGCGGCGTCATCGACGACGAGGCGCGCAGCGTCTACGAGGGCGTGCAGGACGTCGGTGAGAACGCGTGGGACACCTCGAGCTACCAGCGCGAGAATACGCTGATGCTCTCCGATGAGTCCGAGGCCGACGCCTCGCCGAAGCTCATCATCAACAACCACGACACGGAGGCGAGTCACTCCGCGACGGTCGGCCAGATCGACCAGGAGGACCTCTTCTACATGGAGGGGCGCGCCATCCCCGAGCAGGCTGCGAAGAACATGCTCGTCGAGGGCTTCTTCGTTCCCGTCCTCGAGGAAGTCGAGGTCGACGAGCTCCGTGAGGACCTCGAAGAGCGGATCCACGAACGTCTCCACTAACGCGCGTTCCCTTCGTCGCCAGTTTTTCGCCCCCTCGTTTCGCGTCGCCGTCGGTGAAAGCGCTTAGGTACTCGCTCCACATAGCGGAGCGTATGCGACCGAGAGTACGACGCGAGGGGCGACCGTGAGCGTCGCGTCACAGGTCGACTCCGACGACCAGCTCGCCCGTCTCCTCCAGATCGGGATCGTGCTGGAGGAGGTGGTGGAGGCCCGCGCGTACGAGCACTACCAGCGTCTCCCGGACGACGAGCGCGACGAGCGTATCGAGGAGCTCCTGCAGGAAGCCCGCGAGGAGTCCGCCGATCACCGCGAACGCCTCGAGACCATCGTCGACCGGCTCGACATGGACGAGGATGCGGCGGTCGACATCGCGCCGCTCGTCCGCGAGCAGTACGCACAGACCGGTCCCGAGGACTTCGACGGGATCCTCTACGACCAACTGAACGGCGAGGAAACCGCGTATAAGTTCTACGACGACCTCATCGAGGCCATCGAGCGAAGCGAAACGTCGTTCAGTATCGACCGTGAATCACTGCTCTCGACCCTGCGGGACATCCGCGAGACGGAGGCCGAGGGCGCCGAGGCAGTCGCCAAACTCATGGAGTCACGCACATGACACGCTACACGACGACGGAGGGCGCATCGTGAACACCGCCGATCAGTACCTGAAGGCGGTCTTCCTCGTACAACAGATCGAGGACGGGCCGGCCTCGACGGGGGCGCTCGCCGACCGCCTCGGTGTTAGTCCCGCGTCCGCCAACGAGATGGTGGGGAAACTCGCCGATAAGGATCTACTCGTCCACGAGAAATACAAGGGCGCGACGCTCACCGACGCCGGCGAGAAACGCGCGCGCGACGCGCTCGCCACGTACTGCGTCCTCGAGCGCTTCCTCGCGAACGTTCTCGACGTTGAGGAGTACAGAGGGGAGGCCGGCCAACTCGAGGCCGTCATCGACGAAACCGTCGCCGACCGCCTCGACATGATCATCGACCGCGAACCGAACTGCCCCGACTGCTTCGACGCGGAGGCCGACGCCTGCTCGCATCTCGTCGAGCAACTCGGCGAAGTCGGCGCCGGCGACTGAGGACTGCGGAGACGATAGCTATACGACACGTCCCCGTTCACTCCTCGTATGGACTGCCCGACGTGCGGCGACACGCTCGCCACGGAGCGCGGTGTCCGTCAGCATCACACGAGGGTCCACAGTGACCCGCCCCCGAACCGGACCCGCGTGGGGTGTGGCGTCGGGTTCTACGACGCGAAAGCGCGCCGTGTCTACTGCGATGACTGCAACCCGAACGGGGGAGAGCACAACGGCAACTACCGCGACGCCACGGAGACCGCAACGTGTCGCGTCTGCGGCGACGAGTTCGACTACCACTCCTCGGACAAGGACGGCATCTACTGTTCGACGTGCGTCGAGGCCGCCGAGGGGTTGTTGCCCGGGAATCCGGAGCGAGGCGCTCGAACGGACGGCCATGCGTGTCGTCTCGGCGGTGACGGCGTCGAGACGCTCGGCCGGAACCCGACATCCACCACGTCGAACGGGTCCGCGACTTCGATACACTGGCGGACGGGCACACGCTCGACAGCGTCGTCACCCTCCGCCGGTCGTATCACCGCCAAGTCGAGGGCGATGATCTCGCGGTATCCCGGTCCGAAGAGTAACTCCTTAGTAGTGCACGAGCCACTATCGACGTGAAGTCCCGTGGTGTAGTGGCCAATCATAGCGGCCTTTGGAGCCGTTGACGGCGGTTCGAATCCGCCCGGGACTACTAATTTTTCTAACACTAATCGGGGGCGTCTCCGGTATCTCGGCGCTCCCACGTTCGAGTCGTCAGAGGGGATGGTGCGGTGGACGGCCCGGTCGTAGCAGCCGAGGGAGGCGACGACGTCACCGACTCGCCCGCGGTGCGAACCGGGGCGGTTATGCCGCTCCTGTCTCTCCGTTCGGATATGCACGTGTTTCGCGCCGCGTGGAAACTGCTCCGTACCGGATTCGCCCTCATCGGCGTCCTCGCAGTCGCGTTCGTCGTCCTCTCTTACGGGTGGAACGGCGAACCACCGGATCTCTCCCTCGAGTAGCGCGGGCGAGCGTAACGGTTTAGCGGACGCCTCGCCTTCTTGAGTGCATGCCCGCACTCTCCTCGCTTCCGGATCGCCCACTCACGACCACCGAAGTCGCCGCGCTGAACGACGCCGACGCCTTCGATCTCGTCGTTCCCGTCGAGCGCGAGGAAGCAGTGCGCGCCGACGACAACGAACCCGTGGTCGTCACCGAGTCTCTCGTGCTCGCCGCCGGCGACTGGGTGAAGGGCGTCGTCCACGAGGACGACGGCTGGCGTGTCGTCGGGAGCGTCGCCATCGAGGGTGACGACAGAACGGAGGCGATGTTGACCTGCGAGGCCGCGGTCGAGGACGCGCTCAAGCCCGGCGTACGCGCCGAGGCGGACGTCTGAGACGCCCGCGTTCGGGCGTCGGCGCCTGCAAAAGGCTAAAGAGCGAAACAGGCGTCTATTGACGTAACAATGACAACGCGACACGAACCCCCGCCGGAGGTGAGGCGATGGGTGTCGAGATAAGGGAGTCCGCGCTGACCGCCGACGAACTCGCGTCGATGGAGGCGTTCGTCTACGACTATCTCAGCGCAAGCGTCGAGAACGAGGAAGACGGCGGCCGGATGCGCTGGTACCCGTGGCACTCCGCGGAGTATCGTTTCAACCACATCTGTAACGTCCGCGAGCTCGCGAGCACCATCGCCGAGCGCGAGGGCGCCGATGTCGACGTCGTGCGCGTCGCTGCGCTCTTTCACGACATCGCCAAACTCGATGCCGAACAGGAGGTCCACGCGGAGGAGGGCGCGCGCGTCGCCCGCCAGTACCTCGAGACACACGGTGAGTACCCACCGTCGTTCGTCGACCGCGTCTGTCGCGCCGTCGAGTCGCACTCGGAGACCGGCGATCTCGAATCGCTCGATCTCGAGAGCCGCTGCCTCGTCGAGGCGGACATGCTCGATAAGGTCGGAGCAAACGGGATCGCCCTGATGCTTCTGCGGATGGGGTATGAGGCGCGCACGCACATGGACGCGGCCGAGATGGTGACCCGCGTCCTCGAACGCGGCGAGGAGGCCGAATCGCGCGTCCACAGCGACACCGCGGAATCGATCGCCCACCAGCGACTCAAGCGCGTTCGGTGGTTCCGCGAGTGGCTCGACGCGGAGGTCCCGCGGATGGACGTCGACCCCGAATCGGAGCGTTAGACGGCATCAAAGAGGAACCACAGGCCGAAGGCGCAGAGCACGACGGCGCTCCCGTAGCCGACGACGCGTTCGAGCGTGTCGACCGCGTCGCCCGCGACGCGCAGTAGCGCCGGGAATCCGGTGATCCAGAGGAGGATTCCACAGAAGAAGCCGACCACGGTGAGCACGCCGTTCGTCACGCCGACGGTGTAGCCGAAGGCAGAGACGGTCCCGGGATCGAGGAGTGCGACGCCGGCGGTCAGCCACCAGATGATCTGCATCGGGTTCGTGAGCGCCGCGAGGAACGTCTTGCGAAAGCCCGCGCCCGCCTCGGTCTCCGCGGCACCGTTGCGTGCGCTTTTCGCCGCCCCGTACGCGAAGTAGCAGAGGAGGAGGCCACCGACCGCCTTCATGGCGGCTTGGAGCGTCGGCGCGTGTCTGATGAAGGCGACGACGCCGGCGTACGCGAGAGCGAAGAAACAGGCGTCCGCAGTCATGGCGCCGAGGCCGGCGCGAAACCCCGCACGCCACCCACGCACCACCGACTCCTGTGCGATGAGAGCGTTCATCGGACCGGGGGGCGCGGCGAGCGAGAGGCCGAGCGCGACCCCGGCGACGAGCGACACGAGGCCGGACATAGGGAATACGCGGTCGCGAGGCGCGAAAAAACCGTCGGACGGCGTCCGGTTTCGTCGGTGCGACGTACGTGGTGGGTGCGTGGCGCGTGCGCTGCGTACGGCACATGCAACGCGTAGGCACGCGTGGCGTCTCTGGCTCGATATAGTGCGCTACACTGTCGCTTCGGCCGTCGACTCGACGCGGATGCTGGCCGCAATCGACGTCGGCAGGTGGACGTCCCTGTCGTCGACGCGTACCGTCATCATGTCGATCGGCGCGATGGCGACCACGTGGAGTTCGGCGCCGGGTTCGATGCCGCGCTCCGCGAGGTACGTGAGGTGTTCGTCGTCGCGGTCACTGACGCGTGCGACGGTGACGGTGTCGCCCTCCTCCGCGTCGGCGAGCACACCGGTGTCGTCGTCGGCGAGCGGCGTGAGTTCCGCGGTGGGGATCGGATCGCCGTGTGGATCGACCGCGGGTTCACCGAGCGCGTCGGCAACCCGGCGTTCGAACGCCTCACTGATGTGGTGTTCGAGCGCGTCGGCCTCCTCGTGGACCTCGCTCCAGTCGTAGTCGAGGTGCTCGGCGAGGTAGGATTCGAGGAGGCGGTGGTGGCGCAGTACTTCGAGGGCGACCGTTTCGCCCTCCTCGCTGAGCTCAACGCCCTTGTACTTCTCGCGGACGATGAGGTCGCGCTCGTCGAGTTTCTCCACCATACTCGTCACCGTCGGCGGCGTCACGCCGAGGTACTCCGCGAGGTCGGACGTCCTGACCGGCGGCTCACCCTCGCGCTGGAGGACGTAGATCGCTTTCAGGTAGTCTTCCATCACGTCGCTCAGCATCACTATGCCGAGTTAGACGCGTCTAAGACTTAGGGCTGCCGTCCGCTAGATCCCCTTACTCATCAGATGCGAGCGCAGGACGTCGTCGTCCTTGCTCCCCGCCCCCGTGTTGACGAGGACGAGCGTGTCGTCCGCGTTGAGGTCGCCGCGTTCGGCGAGCGCGTAGGCGGCCGCGACCGCCGTCCCGCTCGACGCGGAGAGTTCCAGTCCGGCGGTCTCCGCCAGCGACGTCGCCCCCTCCAACGTCTCGGGGTCGGGCGCTGCGACGGCCCCGCCGCCCGTCTCACGGATCGCGTCAAGCGCGAGATTCCCGCCCGCCGGGTCGGGAATCTCGATGCGCCCGCAGATGGTGTCCGGGGCGTCCCACGGCTCGTACGTCTCGCGGTCCTCCTCGAACGCGCGAACGATTGGGGCACACCCCTCGGCCTGTGCGGCGTAGAGCTTCGGCGTCCCTGAGGTGAGCCCGACCGCGTCGAGTTCGCGTGCGGCCTTGTGCACGGCGTGGAGTCCGGCACCGCGGCCGGTCGGGTGGATCACGCGATCCGGCGTCTCCCAGTTGAGGGCCTCCGCAATCTCGACGTACACCGTCTTCAGTCCCTCATGGGCATACAGCGTCGAGAGCGCCTGCACGGGGTGCCAGTCGTCGTGCTCGGCAACCGCGTCCGCGAACGCCGACGCCGCGGCGCCGATGCGCCCCTCGACGACCGACATGTCGCCGCCGTGAACGTTCACCATCGCCTTGTTCGTGAAGGCTGCACGCGACGGGACGAACGTGTGGCTGTCGAGGCCGGCGCGGGCCGCGTATGCCGCCGCGGACTGCCCGTCGTCGCCCGTTGAGGCGAGCGCCACGTCACTCGCGCCGGCGCGCTTCGCCGCCGTCACCGCCACCGACTGCCCTCGATCGTCGATCGTTCCCGTCGGGTTCCGGCCTTCGTCCTTCACGTAGACGGCAGCGACGCCGAGTTCTTCGGCTAGCGACGGCACCGGGACGAGCGGCGTCTCACCCTCCATCGTCGTCACTGCCACTTCAGAGGCGAACGGGAGGAGTTCGTGGTAGCGCCACTGGGATCGCCGCGTACGCTCCGCGAGTGTCGCCGCTCCGAGGTCGATCGCGTCGAAATCGTAGGTCGCGTCGAGTACGCCCCCGCACGACGGACAGCGTCCCGCCACGTCGTTGTCGAACGTCGCGTCGCAGGCCGTACACCGCGCGCCCGTGAACGCCGGGTTCGTCTCCATGCCTGAGTCGTGGACGACGCGCGCGTTAAGCCCTGCCTTTCCGGATCGGTGGCTCTTTGGCGCCCAGCACCGAGGTGTCGCGTATGACCGACGTCCTCGCGGACAAACGGACCGCGACGCGGTTCCGCGTGCTCGTCGAAATCGCGGACCGCCAGCCCGCGGTCAGTCAAGGGGAAATCGCCGACGCCGTCGGCGTCACCACGCAGGCCGTCAGCGAGTACATCCGCGACCTCGTCGACGATGGCCTCGTGGAGAAAGAGGGGCGCTCGCGCTACCGCGTCACCAAGGAGGGCGTCGACTGGCTCTTGCGCACCGCTGACGACGTCCGGCGCTACGCGGACCGCGTCACTGAGGACGTCCTCGGGAGTGTCCATGAGGACGCCGCCATCGCCCTCGACGACGTCGACGCCGGCGACGCGGTCACACTCACGATGCGCGACGGCTTGCTCCACGCCGACCCGAACGGTCAGGGGTCGGCCTCCGGCGTCGCCACAACTGACGCCGCGGCCGGCGAAGACGTCGGCGTCACGGGCTTCGAGGGTATTATCGACCTCGAACCCGGTCGCGTCACCGTCTACCAACTCCCGCCCGTCCGCACCGGCGGGAGCGACGCCGTCGATCTCGATGCGCTTCGTGAGGCCCTCGCCGACGCCGATCTCGTCCTCGCGGCCGGCGTCGAGGCCGTCGTCGCCCTCCGCAAAATCGAGCATCCACCCGCGGTCACGTTCGCCGTCGGTGAAGTCGCCGCTGAGGCTACCAGCCGCGGGATCAACGCGGTCGTCGTCGCCACCGGTGACACCGTCGGCCGCGTCACTGACCCCCTGCGCGACGCCGACGTCCGCTACGAGGTTGCGGACATCACCTAGAGAATACGGACTGGCACCGACGCCGTCCGACCCCGTGATCGACGACGAGGCCGTCGAGTCCCGAATCGCCGACCTCGGCGACTACTGTGATTCAGCCGATGTAGCGGAGGTCCTCGTCGCCACCCGCGCTCGGCCCGCTCTCCATCTGCTGCATCTGCTCGACGACGTCCTCCATCTCGTCGGCCCGTTCGTCGAGCGCCTCGTAATCCACCGCGAAGTCGAGGAGGTCCTCGAGCGTTTCGAGGACGACGCGCGCGCTCTTCGGATCGACGAGGTAGCCCGACGTCTCGCCCATCAGACACGCCGCGTCGAAGCCGCGCCGGCCGCCGAGGCCGACGAGCAACCCGGAGGTGCCGACGATGCCACCCGCGGGCTCCTCCGACCGGAACTCGACGCCCACGTCCTCGAGCGACGCCTTGCGGTCGTCGTTTGCGACCGCGCCGACGACCGCGTGGTCCTCGACGAGTTCGCCCGTCGGGACGCCACCGAGTGCGTACACCTCGCTCACGCCGAAGTCGGCGGCGACGTCGAGGAACGCGTCCGTCAGTCGGTAGTGTCCGCGGTTGTCGGCGGCCTGGTGGTCGCCGGTGAGCACGAGGAGATCACGCCCTTCGGTCTCGATCGCGTGGAACGTCGCGTCGGCCAGCGAGGCGACACCGCCCTCGTCGACCGTCACCTGCGGTGGGAACGCCTCCGAGAACACCCGGCGGACGAGCGTTCCCTCGTCCTCCTCGATGAGGTGTTCGGCGACGAGTTTCCCGACGTGGCCGACCCCGGGGAGCCCCTCGATGAGGACCGGGTCGTCCAACTCGACGTCCGCGACGACCTCGATGTCGACTTCGTCCATGCGACTTACTCGCGTGCGCGGCGCTTAAGTTTGCGTCGGTACTCGCCGTACGGGTCGTCGGGATCGAACGGCGCGGGCGCCGAGTTCTCCGTCGGCTCGCCACACTCCGGACACGTCTCAGAAAGGGTATAGACCGGCCGTTCGTGCGCGCGGCAGAGGCGGATGTCCGCGTGCACGACCCTACGCCTCTTCTTCGAGTTGCCGCTCGCGGTGGAACTCGCCCGTCCCACCGTGGGCCTCAACGTCCTCGGTCGCGCGCGCGGCGGCGGCCTCGAGTTCCGTCTCCGCCGTCTTGTAGTTCGGCGCTTCGACGCGCACGCGGTACTCGGGCGCACCGACGTACGTCACTTCGAGTTCGGCCTCGTCGGGGACGTGGTCAGCGTCGCCCTCCGCGGCCTGGAGTGCGGACTTGATGTCGTCGACGCCGGCCGGCGACGGCGATTCGAGATGGACGTATCCCGTCACCGTGACGTACGGGACGGAGACGTTCTCCCGCGCCGTGCTGACGATCGCATCGACGTCGTCCTCGTCGAGATCGCACGGCTCTAAGGCCTCCTCGCCGTGGATGGCAGCCTGCTCGAAGCCGTCGTAGAGTGACCCGAACTCGGCGACGAGTTCGTTGGCGACCGCACGGAAGCGATCGTCCGCCATCTCCTCGCCGAAGGCCAGCTCCATCCACTTGTCGGCCTTCTGTTCGTTCTTCCACTCCTGGATCGCGTCGGAGCGCTGGTGGTCGTTGACGTCCTTGATCGAGAGGTCGATCTGCTTGGACGATGTATCGACTTCGAGGACCTTGGCGACGACCGTTTGGTCCTCGCGGACGTGGTCCCGAACGTTCTTGATCCAGCCGGATGCGACCTCGCTGATGTGGACCAGCCCGCGCTTATCGCGGTACTCCTCCAAGTCGACGAAGACGCCGAAGTCCTCGATCTCGTCGACCTTCCCGACGACGAGTTCGCCGGGCTCGGGCCAGCCCTCGTACTTCATCGGGCCTCGACGGTCTCCGTGACCTCGGCTTCGATGGTTGCCTTCCCGCCGGTCGGGCGCGCGAGCGTCGTCCCGCAGACGGCGCACGCGACCGTCGAGGAGGCCTTCTCGAAGACGACCTGTTCGTTCTCACAGTCCGGACAGCGGACGCGGAAGAAGTTCCCGGACATCGTTACTCCTGGAACTCCAGTTTGCCGGCGCGCCATCCCTCGCGGAGATGCGCGTTCCCGCACTCGCTGCAGCGGTATTTGAGGTCCGTCTTCTTCGTGGGCTTGTCGCCCCCCGGCACCTTCGAGAACTTCCCGGAGTTCCCGATGCGGGAGGTCTGGCGCTCACGCTGGCGACCCTGGACCTTGGTCATGCCCGAGGTACGGCCCGAACGGACCTTCTCAACCTCGTGCTCGTGGTGTTCGTGGCAGTGCGGACAGTAGGTGTTGAAGCGTCGTGGCATCTCCATAGCGAATCAGCTCTGTTGTCTCTCGGTTCGACTCCGACGCTTAAAATGGACACGGTTCGACCCGACCGCTTGGGGGACCAGCGGCACAACGACTTTGTCAACGTGGCTCACGATGGCGGACGTGCCCTCCGCCCGTGTCGCAACCACCGTCATCGCCCTCCTGCTCGTCGCCGGCCTCGTTGCGCCCGTCGCGGCGCGTCCACCGCCGCGACCCGTCTCCGGGTTCGTCGGCTTCGGTGACGGCGACCGGTACCAGCCGTACGACTACCCCGCGACTGACGTCTCGAACGTCACGCTGACCGTCGCCGCGCACTCGAACGGCACGAGCGTGTGGACGGAAGCCGCGACGCTCGACAACCCTGACGCCGCCGACGCGTTCCACGAGAACGCCACGCTCCGCCGCGCCGTCGCGGTCGACCGGTTCGGCTACCGCTTCGACCGGCACACCGCCGACGTACGCTCGCGTTTCAACGGCGACCGGTTCGTCGTCACCTACCGCCTCGACGGCGTCGTCCACCGCGGCCCGGGCGGCGGCGTCCTCCTCGCGCCGTTCGCGTACTACGGGAACCGGTACGAGCCCGATAACGCGGACGTGACCGTCCGCGCGCCCGCGGGCTATCGCGTCGTCGGTCATCCGGACGCGATGGTCGTCGCGGACGACGGCGCGACGCTCCGGTGGAACGCTACGACGGGCGCGGGCCACGTGGGCGTCTCCCCCGGACTGTTGACGTTCGCACCCGCGGGCGCGGCGCTCGGCGGCGTCCGCGGGGCGCTCGCCGTTCTCGCCACCTACGGCGTGCCGACGTTCCTCGCCGGTGCAGGCGACGCCCTCCTGTTCGGCCTCCCGCTCGCACTCTTCGCGACGGGTGTCGCGTTCGCCGTCGCCGTGTTTGGCGGCCTCGCGCCGTATCGCGGGCGAACCGCCGCGACCGTCGTCCTCGCTACCGTCGCGCTCGTCGGAGTCGTGGCCGCCGTCACGCGCTATCCCGTGACCGGCAGCACCTTTGGCCAGTTTCTCCTCGCGTTCGCTCTCCCGGTCGCCGCCGTCCTCGGCCTCATTGGCCTCGTTCTGCACGCACTCGCGTGGTACGCCGGATGACGCGATCGCGCCGCCCTGCGACTCCACCCCTGTCTTTACGTCTCCCGTCCAACATTAGTGACCATGGCACGGATCGCGGCGGACGATCGACGACGGATCCGGGCGGCGTTCGAGCGACAGTTGGACGCGGGACTACATCATGGCGGGCAGCTCGCGGTTTACGTCGACGGCGAACTCGTCGTGGACGTCGCGGGCGGGACGACCGGCCCCGAGGGCGACGAGACGACACCCGACACCCGGCACGTGCTCTTCTCCGGCACGAAACCGTACGCGGGCGTCGGCCTCCACCAGCTCGTCGAGGAGGGGCGCGCTGACTACGACGACGCGGTCGTCGAGCACTGGCCGTCCTTCGCCGACGCGGGGTCGACGAAGGCGGACATCACCATCCGACACGTGCTCAGCCACACCGCTGGGATCCCGTACGGGGAGTTCGACGAGGCCGTCGACGAGTGGGGCGACTGGGACGCCGTCGTCGCGGCGATGGAGGAAATCGAGCCCGTCTTCGACCCCGGCGAGCGGCCCGCCTACCACGCGTTCAACTACGGATGGCTCGTCGGCGAACTCGTCCGACGTATCAGCGGTGAGCCGATCGACGACTACGTCGCGGCGAACGTCTTTGAGCCCCTCGGGATGGACCGGACGTCCATCGGCCTCAGCGACGACGAGCCGGACGACGTTGCGGCGCTGACCGGCTTCGAGGTCTTCGACCGCTGTCGTGACCCCGGCGAGGGACTTGGGATCCCCGCCTCCGAGTCCGCCGCGGTGTTCAACGATGAGGCCGTCCGCCGGGCGGTGATCCCGGCGGCGACCGGGATCGGCACCGCGCGGGACATGGCGCGCTTCTACGCGTGTATGGCGAACGGCGGTGTACTCGACGGGACGCGCCTCCTCAAACCCGAGACCGTGGCCGAGGCGACGCGGACGCACGCCGAGACGGACGACGACGGCACGCTCTCTCGGCCGGCGCGCTACGGCCTCGGGTTCTGGACTGGCGGTCTCGCCAACGATATGTTCGGGTCACTCAGCCGCGAGCGGCAGTTCGGCCACGCCGGTCTCGGGAGCGTCTTCGGGTGGGCCGACCCCGAGACGAACGTCGGGTTCGCCTACGTCACGAACGGGATCCGCGAGGAGTCGTGGGAGCATGCCGCGCGCGTCGCCTCGCTGTCCGACGCGGTTCGACTGGCGCTGAGCGACGGCTGACGGCGGTCCGTCTTCGTCGCTGGCGGCGGTGCGATGGCTTTAATCGGCGCGCCGCGGAAGCGTGGCGCATGAAGCGGCTCATCATCCACGGGGATCCCGGCGTGCGCAACGGCGCGGTCATCGAGCGCGACGGCGCGGAGAAGGTCCTCTTCGGTGTCACCCGAAACGGCGACTGGCACGGCCCCGAGCGCGTCCAGCTCTGGTGCGTCATGGGTGAGCGGGACGAACTCGAGGATTACGAGAAGCGGAACTACGTCCCCCACTGGCTCGACGTCGAAACCGTCGACGCCGAGGACGTCACCGTCGTCACCGAGTCGCAGACGTCGCTGACGATCGACTAGGACGTTCCATCGGCGTATTCCGTCGCCCATCGAGTCGATGAGTCACTGACTTCTCAACGTGAGAAACGGAACCGAATTGGAGAACGGAGATAGCGGGTGGTAGATTTGAACTACCGATCTCCGGGTTATGAGCCCGGCGGAATCTCCTGGCTATCCCAACCCGCTGATTCTTCGTAACGCCCTCCTGCGGATAAGGCTTGCGAAGCCCGGTGCCGTGTGCGGGTTTTTGTCTCCCTCAGAGGTCGAGTTCGTCGGCGAACGTCGCGGCGGCGTCGGCGGAGGAGCCGGGGCCGCGTGCGGTCACGAGATCGCCGTCGACCGTGACCGAGGTGTCGGCGTCGAGTTCGGCGTCCCAGTTGCCGCCGGCCGCGACGACTTCGTCTTCGACCCAGTAGGGGAGTTTCCGGCCGTCCGGCATCCGGTCGTGTTCGTCGACGATCCCCTCCTCCCATTCGTTCGGGAAGCCGGTGACGTCACGGCCCGCGACGAGGAAGTCCCCGGCCGCGTTGCGCGTGAACGCGAGGATACCGACGGCGTGGCAGACGACGAGCGCCTTCCCCGCCTCGCCTTCGACCTGCTCACGGAGCAGGCGTCGCGCGTCACGGTCTTGGTTCACGTCCCACTCGGTGCCGTGGCCGCCGGGGAAGACGACCGCGTCATAGTCGGCCGCCTCGACCGCCGCGATCGGTTCGGGGTCGTTCAGGCGCTCGTCGGTCTCGTCGACCTCCGTCACCCACGCGGCGGTCTCCTCGCCGACGTTCTCCGGATCGACGGAGCGCTCGTCGACGACCGGCGGGTTCCCGGTCGGCGTCGCCACCGTCACCTCGGCGCCGCGCGCGTCGAGCGTGGTGAGCGGCTCGATACATTCTTCGCCCCAATATCCCTCCTCGCTAACGACGAACAGTACGGACGTCATGACGTCGCCAGCTTCGAGCGCCGCGGAGTTAACCGTGGCCCCGTGTGCGACGTTCGCCGCTTCGGTCGCCGGCCGCGATCCACCCGCCCTGCCCCGCACCGCCCCACGCCGACGCGACGTTTATATCCCGACGGCGTCGTGTTGTACGAATATGGTCGATGGGGCGGCTCCGACGCGACGCCGGTTCCTCGCGGCGGGCGCGGGCGCGGCAGCGTTCTCCCTCGCCGGCTGTCTCGGCGACGACACGACGACACCGACGGCGACGTTCGCGCTCGGAACGAGCGGTTCGTTCGCCGGCTTGAATCCGCTCGCCACCGCCTCCGCACACTCGTGGATTCTCCTCGATCTGGTGTACGAGAGCGGCACCGTGGTCGATCCCGTGACGTTCGACGTCCGCCCGAACGTCTTCACCGACTGGCGGATCACGGGCGCAGACGGCTCCGACGCCGATCCTGCGATTGACGTCGCAGTCCGTGACGGGCTCACGTTCACCGATGGGACGCCGCTCACCGTCGCGGACGTCTTGTTCACCTACCGCTACCTCCGCGAGCAACGCCCGGCCCGCTACCTCCCGGTCGTTTCCACCATCACCGCCGTTGAGCGCGCGCCCGGTGACTGGGACGTCCGTCTCCGCCTCTCCGAACCGGTTGGGACGTACGCGAGCAGCACGCTCGCGCTTCCGATCCTCCCCGAACACGTCTGGCGCGACGTCGACGATTATCGGCGCTATCGCCCCTCGGAACGCGGCGGCCCGGTCGGTCTCGGTCCCGGGCGCGTCACCACCTATGACCCCGACACGTCAGCGTCCCTCGCCTTCCGCGACGCGGACGAGTACGCACTCTCCTCGCTCGACTGGCGCCGCGACCACGACGTCCTCGCCGCCGGCGGCCCGTTCCTCGACGAACTCCGCGTCCAGGTGTACGGCTCCGACGCCGCCCTCCAGCGCGCGTTCCTCGACGACGAAGTGGACGCGATCTACCGGACGGCCGCGACGTCCGCGATCTCGGAGATCGAATCCGCGGCCGGCAAGACGCTCGTCGAGGGGTCCGCGACTGGCTACGGCTACTACGGTTTCAATCTCCGGCGCGAACCGCTCGACGATCTCCTCTTCCGACAGGCGCTCGCGTTCGCCTTCGACGACTACCACTACGTCACCGAGATCCACGACGGCTACGTCACCCAGGGCGACTTCGTCGTCCCACCGGGATACACCGCCGTCCGCCCTGAGACCGACGCGGACGCCGCGGTCCGCACTGATCCCGCGACGGAGGCCTACGCCTATCGCGGGCGCGACGACGGCGCCGCCCTCGACGTCGCGGCCGTCCGCGACTTCTTCGTCCAGGGGGAACCGATCACGGGCGAACCCGGGACGTACGCGGGCCAGTCGTATCCCGGGAGTCTCACGGGCGTCCGCGCGAGCCAGCGTGGCGCGCGCTACGACTACACGTTCGGACCGGTGCGTTCCGACGCGCTCGCCGACGCCGACACGGACGTCGAACTACGCGTCGACGGACGGACGATTCCCGACCTACTCGACGGTCCCCTCGAATTCCTCATCACGCCGGCGTCGCGCTCCCCCGAGCGCTCGGCGATGACGACGGACTGGATCGAGACGCTCGGGCGCCTCGGGATCCCTGCGACTCGAACCGTGTTGAGCCTCACCGCGATGGTCGAGGCCGTTTACGCTCGTGAGGCGTTCGACGTCTACCCGCTGAGCGTCGGTGGTCTCTCGCCGTTCGCTGTCACGTCGCTCTACTCGCTCTTCCACGGCGACAACGCCGATCCCGCTGGCGACGACACCGTCCGCGCGAACAACCCCATGGGATACGGGCTCTCCACGCACGCGAGCGCGAACGACCTCATCGAGCGCGCGCTCCACGAAACCGACACGGCACGACGCAACGCCCTCGCCCGCCGCGCCGTCGAACGGATCTACCTCGACGCCCCCGTGATGGTGACGGAGTATCCGCAGATACGGTGGCCCCTCGACACCGACGCGTGGACGAACTACGTCGCCGACATCCCCGAGCCCGGCTCTACGAACCTCGCGACCGAGCTCGCGCAACTCAGACCGCGGAGGTGAGACGCGTGGACGTGCTCGCGGTCCCGTGCCGCCGCACTCGTCGTCCGCGAGTCATCGCCCGCCCGTGCTGGGGCCGTTCTTCCGTCGCGCCGCGGAAGTCGGGCTGCCGGTCGACCGGGTGGTGTGCGTGACGCGCTTCGGCGCGGCCTACCTCGTCCGCCGTCTCGCCGTCGCGTACGCCACCCTCCTCGTCATTATGACGCTCCTCTTCGTCCTCCTGCGCGCGATGCCGGGCTCGTTCGTGAGCGCGATGACGACGCCGGGGATGACCACCGCACAGATCGCGCGTCTAGAGGCGGCGTGGGGCGTTCACGATCCCCTCTGGGTACAGTACGGCCGTTTCCTTCTCAACTACCAGACCGGGCAGTTCGGCTGGTCGCCGACGATGCACGCGCCCGTCGCCGACGTGCTTGCGCGTCGCCTCCCGCGCACGCTCGTCCTCTTCGGTGCGGCCCTCCTCGCCTGCTACGTCGTCGGCCCGCTTGCGGGCATGGTGCTCGGCTGGTACCGCGACGCCCGTGGCGGGACGCTCGCCCTCGCCGTCTCGCTGTTCGTCTACGCCACACCCGTCTTCTGGGTCGCGTGGCTGCTCGTCTGGCTCTTCGACCACCGACTGGGATGGCTCCCGAGCGCCCACATGGTGACGCAGTTTCCCACCTTTGCCCTCTCACCCCTCCCCGTCGCCCTCGACTTCCTCCGGCACCTCGCGCTCCCCCTTCTCTCGGTCGCCGCGGTCGGGTGGGTCGGCGCGACGCTGCTCGTCCGCCCCGCGATGCACGACGCCATGCGTTCCGACTACGTCGATCTCGCGCGAGCGAAGGGGCTGCGCGAGCGCACGATCCTGTTCAAGCACGCCGGTCGCAACGCCCTCGTTCCCGTCACGACGAGCGCCGCGCTCGCCCTCGCCTTCCTCGTCGACGGGGCCATCGTCACCGAGACCGTTTTCTCGTGGCCGGGCATGGGGCAACTGATCGTCACCGCCGTTCTCGACCGCGACTATCCGCTCGCGCAGGCCGCGTTCTTCCTCGTCGCCGTCGTCGTCGTCGTCGTCCGCCTCTGTCTCGACGTCGCCTACACGTACCTCGATCCGCGGATCTCGTTCGGAGGGCGCGACTGATGACGGGTCGCGCCGCGGACTGCGACGCGAGCACAGCGTCGTCGCGGACGCACCGTGCGCTCCGTCGTTTCCTGACGAACCCCCTCGCCCTCGTCGGGACGGCCGTCCTCGGGGTCGTCACGTGCTGCGCGCTCGCCCCGGGCGTCGTCGCCCCCCACGACCCCGAGTGGGTGGCGTACGTCGGGACGAGTGACGGCCGCCTCACGCTCGCCCAATCGCGTTCCCTCCCGCACCCGCCGGCGTTCGGCGACCCCTTCTTCGCCCCGCTGGGAACCACGGCGTCCGGCCACGGCGTCCTCACTGAGCTCGTCTACGGTGCGCGCACCGCGCTCCTCGTCGGCCTGGCTGCGGCGCTCCTCTCCTCGCTCGTCGGCGTCCCGCTCGGCCTCTGCAGCGGCTACTACGGTGGGTGGGTCGACGGGGTGATCCAGCGCGTCGTCGACGTCCTCTACGGCGTGCCCTTCCTCCCCTTCGTCATCGTCCTCGTCGCCATTCGCGGGGCCTCGACGACTACCATCGTCCTCGCCATCGCCGCGACGGCGTGGCTGAACAACTGCGTCGTCGTCCGCGGGACGACGCTATCGATCGTCCGACGCACCTACGTCGACGCCGCGCGGGCCGCTGGCCTCCCCGCCCACCGGATCGTCGCCAGGCACGTCCTTCCGGACGTCCTTCCCGTCGCTGCGGTCCTGCTCGTGCAAGACGCCGCGACCGCGATCCTCGCCCACGCCACCCTCGCGTACCTCGGCCTCGCGGACGTCACGACGGCCTCGTGGGGGGTATTGCTCCAGCAGGCGCAGGCGACCGGCCACGTCTTCGACGCGCCGTGGTGGCTCCTCCCGCCCGGCCTCGCCATCGCGTCCCTCGTCGCCGCCTTCTACTACGTCGGGCACGCCGTCGAGGACGTCACGGATACCGACTGATGCTCCTCGACATCGACTCTCTCACGGTCCGCTATCGGGCGTCCGGTGGCGACGGCGACCCCGTGCGCGCGCTCACAGATGCCTCCCTGACCATCGAACACGGCGAGACGGACGGCCTGCTCGGCGAGTCCGGCTCCGGCAAGACCACGCTCGCCCGCGCGCTCGTCGGCCTTCTCGACGACGCCGGCGAAGTCGTCCGCGGCCACGCGTGGCTCGACGCCGTGCCGCCGGCGTGGGCGGACCCCGACGGGACACCGCGCGCGGCGGTCATCGCCGACGACGCGTACCCGGTTCGCGCGGACGGGGCCACGGACCTGCTCGCGCTCCCCGACGAACACCGACGAGACCTCCGGTGGGCCGAGATCGCGCTCGTCCCCCAGCGCGCGATGGGGGCCCTCGATCCCGCGTACACCGTCGGCGCGCAGATCCGCGAGGCCGTCCGGCGACACGACGCCGACGCGGACGCGGGCCGGCGCGCCCGTGACGCCCTCGCTCGTCTCGGCCTCAGTGCGACGCGCGTGGACCACCACCCGCACGAACTCTCCGGCGGCGAACGCCAACGTGCCGTCCTCGCCATGGCACTCGCGTGCGACCCCGCCCTGATCGTCGCCGACGAACCGACGACGGGGCTCGACGCCGTGACGCGCGATCGCCTCCTCGACGACCTCGCGTCGCTCGACGCCGCCGTTCTCCTCGTTAGCCACGACCTCGCCGCACTCGCCGAGACCGCGACGCGTCTCGCCGTCCTCCACGACGGCCGGGTGGTGGAGACCGGGCCGACGGCGGCGGTGCTCGGCGCGCCGACGAACCCGCACACGGCCGCGCTCCGCGACGCGTGGCGCGTCGGAGGTGGCGCGTGGGACTGATCGAACTCGACGGTGTCTCGAAGGCCTACGGCGGCGAGCGCACTCTCCTCGATGTCTTACGTCGGCGCGACCCGTCGCCCGTCCGCGCGCTCGACGACGTCTCGCTGACCATCGAGCGCGGCGAGACGTACGGCCTGCTCGGCGAGTCCGGCTCCGGTAAGACCACGCTCTGTCGCCTCCTCGTCGCCCTTGACGCGCCGAGCGCCGGGACCGTCCGTTTCGACGACCGCGACGTTCACGCGCACACCGGGAGCGAGGAGCGCGCGTTTCGCGCACGCGTCCAGCCGGTGTTTCAGGACCCCTACGAGAGCCTGAATCCGAACGTGGCCGTCGGGCAAACCGTCGCCGAACCCCTCGTCGGCCGACTGGACGGCCCGGCGCGCCGCAAGCGCGTCCGGCGGGTCCTCGCGGACGTCGGTCTCACCCCCGTCGACGACTACGTCGACGCGCGCCCTCGGGGCCTTTCGGGCGGGGAACGCCAGCGCGTCGCACTCGCCCGCGCGCTCGCTCCCGACCCGGACGTGATCGTCCTTGACGAACCCGTCTCGATGCTCGACGCGCGCACTCGCGCGACCATCCTCGACCGCCTCGCCGACCTCCAGGCCGACTACGGTCTCACTTACGTCCTTGTCAGCCACGACTACCGCCTCGTCCGCGGCGTCTGCGACCGCGTCGCCGTCCTCTACCGCGGCCGCGTCGTCGAGCGCGGGCCCGTCACACCCGCCCTCGCGGATCCACGTCACCCCTATACGGCCGCGCTCCGGGACGCCACACCCACGATCGACCCGACGACCGAGCGCCGCCACGCGGACGTCACGCCTGCCGTTGCGGATGCCGACGACCCGCCCTCTGGGTGTCGGTTCCACCCCCGCTGTCCGCGCGTCGTCCCGCCCGACGACTGGACCGGGAGCCGCGACGCTTTCCGGCGCGCCCTCCGTTTCCGCCGCCGCGTCGCGGAGCGCGATCCGATCCTCGACGGTCACGCCGATGCCGACGCCGTCCTCGCGCACGGCCTCGTCCTCGACCTGCCGCGCGCTCACCGTACCGCGGCGGAGCGCGACTCCGGCGGCACACGCGTCGACCCCGACGACCTCGATTTCGGCCGGGACGAACGTGCCGCCCTTGACGTCGCCGCCGACGCGGTCGTTCGTGGCGACGACGAGGCGGCGGTCGCGGCGCTCCGCGGCGTCATCGAGACCGTCTGCGCACGCGACGCGCCCGCTGAGCGGGCCGTCGACGACAGATTCGTCGCCTGCCACGACCCGGTGTCGAGCGAGCGCGATTCGTAGCGCTCCCGGGGCACCGCACTATTCGAGGAAACGTCGAAACAGCCGCCAACAGCCGTACGCGAGCGCGAGCAAGGATCCCCCGAGAGCGACGATCGGGAGGCTCACTCGGAGCGGGACCGTTCCGTAGGCGGTGACACCGGCGGTGAGCGCCGCGCCGAACCCGGCGAGTGCGTAGCCACAGACGAGCGCGACGACGCCGACAAGCACCGCAAACGCGCACAGCGGCCCGCGGGCCGACTCCGGGATACGAGGGCACGAATCCGACGACGAGGCTGAGTCCGGGAGCAGGGGCGAGTCCGGGAGCGACGCCATTCGACCGGTCGTTGGTTCGCTCCGTACGTCAAACCCCCGTCTCCCACCGCCGCGTCGGGGCCGAGGAGAGTGTGTCCGTCGCTACCCGTCGCCGTGTTCGTCCGTGATGACGACTTCGCCGTCGACGACGTCGACGTTGATCAGCGTCTTCACGTCGACATCGGTCTCGTCGAGGTCGTTCGGGCCCGCTTTCTTGATGACTGCGAGGACGTCCGCGACGTCCGCACCGACGTGTTCGAGCGCGTCCGTGATCGCGCGCAGCGTGCCGCCGGTCGAGAGCACGTCGTCGAGGACGACGACGCGGTCGCCCTCCTGCACGTCGTTGATGTACATCTCGGACTCGGAGTAGCCCGTCTGCTGGGTGAGCGACACCTCGTCGTCAAGGCCGTACTCGCGCTTGCGGATGACGACGAGCGGGATGTCCGTCATCAAAGAGAGCGCCGTCGAGATGTGGATGCCCATCGCCGCCGGCGTCACGATCTTGTCCACGTCGTCGAGGTCCGCCTTCCTGATGAGACGGATCGTGATCTCGCGGAGGAGTTCAGGCTCCAGCATCGGCACGCCGTCGCTGATCGGGTGGACGAAGTAGTGATAGCCGTCCTTCTCGATGATCGGCGCGTCGAGCAACGAGCGTTTCAGTCGATCCATGTCGCCACTTCGAGCGCGGGCAATAAAGCCTGACGGACCGTCCCGCCCCCGGCGAACCGCGCGCGTCGGCGGACACGCTTAAGCCCGCGTCCCGGATAGCCGGGTACGATGCCACGCTGGACCGCCCCTGAGTACGAAAACCCGCTCGCCGTCGTCTTCGTCTGGGTCAGCACCCTCCTCCCGTGGGAGGTCGCGTACGCCACGCTCCCCGGCCCCGGCGTCTCACTCCTCTTCGTCCGCTGGCCGCTCTTCCAACTCCGACGGCTCGCCGATCTGACGAGCGCCGCCAGCGAACTCACGTTCGCGCTCTCGCTCAACGCCTACCAGTTCCAGGCCGGGACGACCATCCACACCGGCTACCTCGTCTGGACCGTCGTCTCCCTCGCCTCCCTCTGCCTCCTCGCCTTTAGCCTCTACTTCTACGTCCACGAGGACGAGGTCGTCGCGCGCGTCGACCGACCCGCGCGGGTCGTCGGCGCCGCCCTCTGTTGTACCGGCCTGGGCTACCTCGCAACCGGCTACGCCATCTACGCCACCGGATTCAGCGGCCTTCACGTGCCCGTTGGCGCGCTCTTCCAACTCCTCTTCGGCGCGCTCCTCCTCACCAACGACCCCGCCTGAGCCACGGAGGATAAGTACGGGCCGCGCGAGGTGGCCGGTATGGCCTCGGTTCCACCCGTGTTGCTCGCCGCCGCCGTCGTCGTCGTGCTCCTCGCCCTCACCGTCCTCTGGTGGCGCTCGCGCGCCGGTAGCGTCCAAGAATCCAAGCGCGCCCACGACGCCGCCCAAGAACGTGACCCTCCCGTCGACATCGGCGAAACCTACGAGTTCGGCGTTACCGAGTTCAGCGATCACCACTCCGGCGAGCGCGTCGCCGTCGGCAAGGTGCAGGGGTTCGTCGTCTTCACCGAGGACGTTCCGGGATCTGTGAGCGAGGGCGATGTCATCCGCGCCACGATCATGTCGTTCAACCGTGACAACACCTCCGCCGACGCGACGTACGAAGGACGGGCCTAATCCTCCGAGCCGATCTTCCGGTGATGGCCCACACTGCCGTAGAACGACAGCGAGACGGCAGGTACGCTGTTCCGCGATCGTTCTGGCCATCTCGTTTATCTGTGCGGGGACGCCAACGGTCTAGTAACGTCGGCGGCCGTCGCAGGGACGACGACACGCGACGGGGAATACGCCCCGTCGACTCGATGCACGCCATCGCGGCGTCCACACGTTCCTGTGACCCCGACGCGAAACTACCAATGAATATCAAGGCACTCCTCGACGACGACCGTGGCGTCTCGCCGGTCATTGGCGTGATCCTGATGGTCGCCATCACAGTGATCCTCGCCGCCGTCATCGGCACGTTCGTCCTCGGCCTCGGTAGCAACGTCGGCAACAACGCCCCCAGCGCGACGTTCAACTGGGACTACAGTGGTGGCGACTCAGGTGGGGACCTGACAGTCACTCATCAGGGTGGGGACGCGATCGAGAACTCGACGATCGACATCACGTCAGACCCAGCTACTGCCGCGCAGGACAACATCACCTATAGTGTGAGTGGGGACCAGTGGACTGCTGGTGACAGCGCAACAATCGGGTTCACTGAGGAACCCAACTCTGCACAGGTCATCTGGCAGTCCTCTGGTGGGTCGTCCTCGATCCTCGCCGACTGGGAGTACCAGGGCTAACGATGGACCTGAAACAACTCCTCAGTGACGATCGTGGTGTCTCCCCGGTCATCGGCGTGATTCTGATGGTCGCCATCACGGTGATCCTCGCCGCCGTCATCGGCACGTTCGTTCTCGGTCTGGGAAGCAACGTCGGTAACAACTCACCGTCCGCGACGTTCGACTACCAGTACAACGACTGGGGGTCCACGGATCGTGGACTGAACATCACTGATCAAGGCGGTGACGCGATCGACCAATCCACCATTACCGTCACCGTTGGCGACGTCACTCTATACGGGGACTCGGAAGCGAACGCTAGTGTGGATAACGTGACCGCATCTGGCTGGGAGAGCGGCGACCAGATCACTGCCGGTGACACGCTTAGCGCGTGGCAAAATTCTGATAGTGGGAATCCCTTCGGCAACAACGAGGACGCCCAGATCGTCTGGAAGTCCTCCGGCGGGAGCTCCGCGATCATCAGCTCCTCGACGACCCCGAACTGACGCCGCCGTCTGAGACCGCGTTCCGTCTCCGTTTTTCGCGCGTCACTGGCCCGTAGCTACTGTGCCAGCCGGGGCGTCGTCTCTTTTTGTGGAACGATGATCGCCGCCGTCGTGATCCCAAGAAGTCGACGCCGCGAGCGACGACTCGGACGCCGAGGTGCGGTCTCGACGCCGTTCGTCGAACCCGAAGACGTCTCCGACCGTACCGCCCGACGAGCGAGTGTTTCACGCTCGTCCTGATCCGTGATGCCGGATCCACACGTCGTCGTGGGCGTCGGTACGGCGTTCACGCGAGGTTAGTAGAACCCAGCAAGAGCGTCCGAAATTACTAAACCGAGAATGGGGCCGGAGGGACAAGCGATCCCCATAATCGCGTGCAGGCGTCGGGGTCATTGCTCTAACTCGTCGTCGACATCGGTCGGATCACTGTGCTCGCAGATGTCAATCCCGTCGAACGACGTGATCCGACGCCGGAGTTCGGCGTCGAGATCGGGACGATCGTAGTACCGGCGGATCACCTGCGGTGTCGTCGCCGCGCGGGCCGCGACGTCGCCGGGGTCGCGGCCGATGTTCAACTGCCACGTGATCGACCCTCGGCGTACCGGGTGCGGGCTCTTCGTCGACGGACACTTGCTCGCTTCCGTCTGCTCCGTCCATTCGCACCGGTGTCGGTCCTTACTGTGCGGGCATTCCTGCCAGAGGCACGGCGTCGTCGCCTGATACGTCCAGTTCGTGATGGTGCTCTTCGTTGGACGGCCCTGCCGACTCGAAAAGAGCGGCCGGCGGCCGTGTTCGTCGTGTTTCTCGATGCGTTCTCGGGTGACGTACTCGTTGAGGGCGGCCGCCGGGCGTTCGCTTAGGACTACCTTCCGCTCGTGTTGACGTCCGTTCTTCAGTCGCGTCCCGCGCTCCGGGCGGTTCAAGAACGCGAGCGTGCGGTCGTCTGGGTTCCAGTCGTCGACATCGAGCGACTGGATGCCGGAGCGTCGCGCCCCGACGTGGGCGAGCACTTCGAGAAGTGCGTGCTCGCGCGTCCCTCGCCGACGTGGCGCGTTCCGGTACCACGCGAGTAAGTCCCGGAGGTCGTTCGGTGGGAGAATCTGCGAACTCGTCTGCTCCTCGTCATCGAGCCGGAGCGGTTCGATGGCGAGGTGCAGGCCGATCTGCACGAGCCCCTGCGATTCGAGCCACTTCACCCATCGGCGCGCCTGCTTCTGCTTCGACTGCACGGACGCCTTCGCGTAATCGCGGTCGTGAGCGAGTAGCCAGTCCGTGTACCCGCCGACATTCCACCGTTCGAGGTCCGATAGCGTAGCGAGGTCCTTCTCCTCGGCGTACTGCTCGAAGGTGTCGAGCGACTTCCGGTACGTGCGCGCCGTCTCCCCCTTCCAGTTCGGACGGTTCCGTGCGATGAACCGATCCACCGCCTCCGGGATGTCGAAGTCGGGCGCGTCGCTCGGACCGCGGGATGCCGGTCCACTCACCGCTTATCACCTCCGTTGATGTCGGCGGGTTCACCGAGCCACGATCCTGTCAGGTAGCGCGCAATCGCGCGCTCGAACACGAGGGCGGCCGGGAGCGCGAAGGTCGCGGTTACGAGTGCGCCCATCGCTGGGGGCTGTCCGGCTGGCGAGAGGTAGCCGACGCCCGCGCCGAGCAGGAACACCCCGAACAACTGCCGCGGGTTCAGCCCGCGGAGGTAGTCGCGCCACGATGCGTACGTCACCACTCATCACCCCGTTCGGCGTCCTGGTCGTCGTCGGCCCATGGTGGGGCGTCGTACTCTGCACCGGCGAGGTCGCGGCGGCGGCGTTCGTCCTCAAGGAGGTCCTCGCGTTGGTAGCGACAGTCGTGGCAGATGGTCGGCCGGGATTGCTCGTCGAGCGGGACGTCGGGCTTGAATCGGAGGTGAACGCCCTCACGGCCACAGTCGGCGCACGTTCCGATGAGGCTCACCGCTCATCACCTCGTTCGACGATGGCGAGTGTGTCGCGGGCGTCGGTGTGGCCGCAGGCGGGGCAGGTGGGGAGGTCGTCGGTGGTGACGATGGTGCAGTTCGGGCAGACGTAGAGGAAGTCGTCTTCGTCGGTGCCGCCGTCGGCGCGGAGCTCGTCGCTGGGGTCGAGGTCGGTGACGACGTCGGCGAGGATGCCGTGGAGGTCGTCGGGGATTCGGATGGCGGCGCTTCCCTCGCTCCCGTGGAGTTCGAGGACGTCGCCGCGCGCGATCGCGCCGCGGAGCACGCCGAGTGCGTGGCGGTTGTCCGGGTGGCCGGTGGTGGGCTCGGTGTCGCTCATCGCTCACCTCCATCGTCGGCGGCTTCAAGGACGATTTCGCCGCGGTCGTTCCGACGCACTTCGACCTCCTCGCCGGGGTCGACGTCGAGGGCGTCGGCGACGGGGCGGCCGAGGCGGACGCGGCCGTCGGGCGTGACGGCGTAGCGCCGAGGGAGCGACGGCGCACGACGCTCATAGCTCCCGCGAGACTCCGCCATCATGCCGATCCCTCCGCGTTGTGGGGGCAGTCGTGTGCGTCGATGCGTTCGGGGAGGCCGACCGCGTCACAGTCGGGGCACTTCGCAAGGGTGTCGTCAAGACGGTCCGCGCACGACCGACAGACTGGCCGGCCGAGCGTGGCGTCAAGGCCGTCCGCGACGTCGCGGCAGACGGCGCAACGCGAGACGGATGGCTTAACCGCTAACGATACGTGACCGACGGTGGGGGAGTTGTGTCCCCCGTGCGTGGTTTCGGGCATTGTAGGTGCCACGAAACCGCCATCCGGGCGCGCTGTAACGCGCCCGGTTCTTCGCCCGCACCGCACCGACCAACAAGAGTCATCTTCGACCAGCGACGGGTTCGCAATTACGGAAAAGAACCCTTATTTCATAAATGTACTGGTGGGGCACTTTGATATTCACAAGTGCGAAGAGACTCACTAGTACCTGAAAGCACTTTCCAACACCAATACGGCGTAGCGGGTCGGAATTGCAGTAGATGAGACACTCCGCTTCGTGGATGTCGATATGGGACGATCGCATCCTTGAGTGGATTCGAGAGAACGATTCCGCAACTCCGAAAGAACTCAAAGAGAGCGGACGGATCCACGTGTCTAAGTCCCACATCTCTCGCCGACTCCAGCGCCTCGCCGAACATGGCCTTCTTCAGAATCTAGCCCGCGGTGTCTACGTCATCACAGAAAAAGGAGAAGCGTATCTTGATGAAGAGTACGACGCCGAGACGGATGTTTACCTTGATGGCTCAGGTGGGGACGTCAGCGTAGGAGATAACACGAGAACAGCGTAGAGATGAGGCGAACAGGGCCGTGGCAACGTGATCCCGATGACCGGATTTTAGAGTTTCTTCGGGAGTCGCCGACGCCGGCAACTGTGTCGGAGGTGGCCGCCGCGATCCCCGGACGCACCGCCGAGGCGCGTCGGCGCTTCATCGCAAATCGTCTGCGGGTGCTCGCGCAGGCTGATTACGTTGAGCCCGAGGAGCCTGATCGGACGCGCTACGACCTCACTGTCTGGGGACGACTCTACTTAGAGGGGGAAGTGGCGGCCGATCTGCTTGTGCCCGAGCCCGACGCGCGCCGGCCGGGATACGTGCTCGGCTAATCAAACAGTCAGAACACCTAAGGCCCGCAACATCTACGTATAGGTTAGAGCCAGCACGGGGTAATACGGTGAGACTCCGGGAGTG